>Ga0066413_1000005_pt1 | contig 175883 bp, 151 predicted proteins | sample LakWasMet19_HOW5_2_FD_59540 | JGI IMG/M metagenome (GOLD analysis project Ga0066413, IMG submission 59540) | Freshwater sediment methanotrophic microbial communities from Lake Washington under simulated oxygen tension - Sediment Metagenome 19_HOW5 | ecosystem: Environmental > Aquatic >...
TTCAACAGATGGGGTAAAATTGTTTTCGAATCTACAAATCCTGAATTCGAATGGAGCGCAGATGGCTTAGGAGCTGGAACATATTTCTACACTTTAGAATCTAGAGCTAGAAGTCAGAATGGTACGATAGACATTATTAAATGATATCTCAATTCTAAATACTATTTAAGAGTTGTTTCTCACTTCATGAGATCTCTTAACAATATCATTGATTACTACATCGAGTTCTTTTGCTGAATCTAAGAAGTATTTAAACGATTTGTCTTTTTCTTCTGATGAGATTTTATCGTCTGTAATTAAATCGATTAAACCCATGAGCCTTGCTAGCGGTGCCCTTACAACGTGAGATTGTAACCAAGCAATTTCTTTTAGTTTAGTGTTTTGAGATTCTAGTGCTTCTAAATGATTTAAACGCTCTGTCATATCAGTTGCTAAAATAATTTTAGCTTTAATATTGTTGAATGCAATACTCTTACTTCTAATTTCAACTTTTAGTTTTTCACCATTCTTTTTTAAATGAGTCCAAACACCAATATTCTCAAATGTTTCGTGTTCTCTAGTATCTTGAAGTAATTGATAAACTCTATTACGATCTTCTTCAGGCCTTAAGTCACCAACATTCATCGATAAAAACTCTTCATGAGTATATCCGTATTGCTCAAGAGCTGCGTTGTTTACATCAAGGAATGTTGCTTTTTCAATATCAATAATCCACATTGGTTGTGGACTTAAATGGAAAATGTCGGAATATCTTCTTTCAGATTCTATGATTTGAAGTTCAACTTTTTTGCGATCGCTAATATCTCTATAGAAGATGGAAATCCCATCTTCAGTAGGGTAGGCGTTCGATTCAAACCATTTGTCGGTTAGAGGATGATAGTCTTCAAAATGTACAGAAACATTTTCTTTTATAGCACGTGAATATTTATGGAAAGATAAACTATCCTTAGAATCTGGAAATAATTCCCATAAACTATGGCCCATTGCTTGTTCTTTTGTAACAAATAAATATTCTTCAGAATGTTTATTCCAATAGGTAACCTTCCATTCTTTATCTAGAGCCATAAACCCGTGCCCTATACTTTCTAAAATTCTATTATCTTGATTTAAAGTTTTGATTAATTCGATTTCAACTTTCTTTTGCTTATCTATATCTTGATAACTACCATATATTTTAACACATTGACCATTGAGCCTCTCAGACTGACCAATACTTCGCACCCATTTTTTCTGTCCACTTTTGAGAGTAACTTGAATTTCTAAATCGAATTCTTTTCCTTTTTCTATTAAATCTTTGATGGCAGATCTAATTTTGATTTCATCTTCACCCGTATAAAAGTTTAGTCCGTCGGAAAGTGTTGGAATATATTCATCAGGTACTTCTAAAATTTCTCTAGTAATTTTCGACCAATACAATGTGCCATTATTTTTAGTCGATAAATCTAATTCCCAGCCACCTACTTTAGATAATTTTGTAGCAGAATCTAATAGTTTTTGAAGTTCAACAATTTCTGTAATTCTTCTACCATAAGCGAATGCATATCCATCTTCTCCAAAAATATCTGAAGAACTCCAAGAAATCCATTCGTAATTTCCAGTTTTAGTTTTATATCTATTGATAAAATTGGAAGAGTTTTTTATACCCGTCATAGATTCATGATAGGTCGATTGTGTTGAGTTTATATCATCCGGATGAATATATTCTAAGAAAGGAGTATTTGTTATTTCTTCAGCAGTATATCCAAGCAAGTTGCAAAACGCAGGGTTTACTTTTGTAAAATAACCATTAGGTGAAGCAATCGCTAAAATATCAGGAGAGCTCTCGAAAAGCAAGTACATTTCTTCTTCTTGTTGCTTTCGCAATATTTCTGAACTAATGAATTCTTCTAAACCAGCTAATATTTTAAACCTGAAATCATTCTGATCAATAGGAGTAGTATGGCAAAATATCAAAGCTCCAATAGGATTCGATTTGATATGTAAAGGAACTCCTCCTGCGACTTTTAATCCTGCCTCCAAAGCTGCTTCTTTACGAACGAAATTCGGGTTTATATGTATATCATTCCAAACTACAGCTTCTTTGCCAGAAAAGATTAATCCAGGTATTCCCTCATTCGTATTAAAATGCGTAATGTCGTTGCTTTTATCAAAATAAATATTTGATTTTTCATCTTTACTTTTCTTCCCAACTAAATGTAATTGCTTATGGTCTTTGGTTTTTAACCATAATTCAAAAGTTTTGAATTGAGTAAATTCTAAAAGAATTTCCAGCATTTTTTGCACAGAATCTGCTAGCAAAACATTTTGATTAAAGACGATTGAAATCTCATCTTCTAATTGGCTAGCCATTCTTTTATGCATTGTTTCAGAAACGTCTCTAATTAATCCGTAAACGATTAGAGCCTTTCCGTTTTCATCTCGAATCACTTGCCCAATTTCTTTTACGAAGGCATAAGATTTATTCGAGCGTAAGAAACGATAATCAGTTTCCCATTGAATTTTATCTGGGTTTGATAAAAATTCATCTGAAGATTTTTGAACTCGCTCGAAATCATCTGGATGTATTAACTCATTCCAATGAGATGCAGGGTATTTAATGTTCGCTTGTAAATCGTGACCGAATATTCTACGCAAGCCATCACCCCAAGTTAATTCTTCATTCACAATATCCCATTCGTAAATTGCATCGTTAGTTAATTGATTTACGAATCTGAATTTATCATTACTATTTTTAATTCTTTCGATATAATCAAATTTAGAGATGACCATCGATAATAATTTCTGCGAACGATCTATAGCGTAGGCTTCCCATTTATTAGGTGTTCGGGGCTCTTCGTAATAATTTGCAAAAGTTGCTACTACTTCATTATGTGTGTTGAAAATCGGTTGCGACCAACATGCCCTAAGATTATATTTTTGAGCTAATTCTCTAAAATCATTCCAACGAATATCATTATATATATCTTCAACTATTACTTTCTTCTTAGAATAAGCTGCAGTACCACAAGAACCTTTATTTTCGCCAATTATTAATCCATTAATTGCTAAAATATAATCGACAGGAAGGGAAGGGGATGCTAAATTTACAAGACATTTGTTCACCACTTTCAACACTGATGCTTTCATTTTTGGAAATAAATGCTCCAATAAATTGATATACCGAACAACAATCTCCTCTAAATTCGATTCTTCGTGCATACTGAGCGCCATTATCTCACGCTCAATCGATTCTATTTGTTGATAGAAATATTCCGAACTGACATCTTTTATAACATTTAATACACGATATGGCTTATTCTCTTCATCCCTTAATACAATGACCTTATCTTCTATAAAGGCATATTCTCCATCACCTTTTATTAATCGATACTTTATATTGAAATTTAACTCTATTGAATTGTATAATGCATCATTGAATTCCGAATTAACTCGTACAATATCATCAGTATGTATGTGTGATAAATAAAGTTCCCTGTTTTTATCAATACTTACTGGTTGAATACCAAAAACTGTTTTAAAAGAGTCACTAAGATATAATTCATCGGTTTCTATATTGAAATCACAAGTACATTCTGAACTAGCTTGCATTATTAGGCCATAACGCTCAATATACGCGCTTCCCCTGGAGCTAATATCAAGATTGATTTTATCCATGAATTTCTAGGTTTCAGTAGTGTATTACTAATATAAAGTAATTAAAACTTTAATTATAGGATATATGTCATATTTATTTTTAATTCTTGAACTGTGATATAAGATTTTTTTGTTTTCTTAGCGGCCTGATTAATAAATGTTATGAAAGTTTTAGAGAATAAAGTCTGTATCATCACTGGTGCAGCATCGGGAATTGGGTGGGTAACAGCACAAAAGTTTGCTAATGAAGGTGCTACAATTGTGATTTGGGATGTACAAAAAGAAAAAGGCGAATCTGCTGTTGCAGAATTAATGGCTAGTGGTGCAAAAGCTTCTTTTCAGTTAGTAAATACAGCATCATTTGAAGCTACTGAACAAGCAGCAAAAGAAGTGTTTGATACGTACGGTAAAATTGATGTAATCATCAATAATGCTGGAATTACAAGAGATGCAACGCTTGCAAAAATGAGTATCGACGATTGGCAAAAAGTTATCGATGTAAACCTTACAGGTGTTTTCAATTGTACAAAATCGGTTTCACCATATATGGTAAATGCAGGTTGCGGTAGAATCATCAATACATCGTCTGTGGTTGCATTATATGGAAACTTCGGACAAAGCAACTATGTAGCAGCTAAAAGTGCTTTAATTGGTTTAACGAAAGTATGGTCGAGAGAATTAGGTAGAAAAGGAATTACTGTTAATGCTGTAGCACCTGGATTTATTGCTACTGATATGATCAAAACTGTTCCCGAAAAAGTCATTAATGCCTTACTTGAGAAAACTCCATTACAACGCCTTGGTCAACCTGAAGATATCGCAAATGCCTATGTGTTTTTAGCATCAGATGCAGCTTCGTTTATCACTGGTCAGTGCTTAAGTGTAGATGGTGGAATTACCCTGTAATTTCATGATAAGAATCATATAAATAGCTCGAGTTACGTGACTATTATTACATTCGAAAAATAGCCTCCTAGGTACATTTGTTTGTCAATTAAACAATGAGGTTATGACAACTACAATCGTAATAGGAGGTAATTTTGCAGGCATTACTGCAGCCCTCGAAATCAAACGCAAAGGTGGCAATGATCACCGCGTAATAATGATCGATAAATCGCCATTATTTCTATTTATTCCTTCACTAATTTGGGTGCCATTTGGTAGAAGAGAAATTAAGGATATCTCTTTCAGAAAAGATGAAATTCTACACAAAAAAGGTGTTGAATTTATAATCGAAGAAGCAACAAAAATTGATACAGAAAATAACACTGTTTCTCTAGCAAATGGAGATGTACTTTCATATGATCACGTAGTTGTGGCTACAGGTCCGAAAGTAAATTTTGATATCGCTCCAGGTATTCAAGAGCACTCACATTATGTAGGTACTCCAAATGGAGCAATGAAAATTCGTAAAGCTCTAGAAGAGTTCAAAGCAAATCCAGGTCCGATTGTAATTGGTGCTACACAAAACGCAGGATGTATGGGTGCCGCGTATGAATTCTTATTTAACATTGAGAAATGGTTGCGTGAGCAAAATATTCGTAAGAAAGTTGATTTATATTGGGTTACTCCAGAAGATTACTTAGGTCATTTTGGAATTGATGGAATGCCAATGGGTGAAATGATGTTAAAATCGTTTATGAAAATGTTCAATATTCATTATAGAACTAGAGTAGGAGTTAAAGAAGTAAAAGCTGATCGAGTGATTTTAAGTAATGATGAAGAATTAGTAAGCAAATTCACTATGCTAATGCCTCCTTTTATCGGAGTGGATTTAGTTCGAAACTCTCTTGGCTTAAAAGCTACTGCAACAGGTTATTTGCAAGCAGGCGACGATTATAGATTATTACATAAAGATAATGTTTGGGTTGCAGGAATTGCAGTGGATGTAAAACTTCCATTTACTCCCAAAGAAGTACCATTCTCTTCACCTAAAACAGGTTACCCATCCGATGAAACTGGTAAAATTGTAGCCGAAAATATTATTCGCGTTTCAAAAGGAAAATCTGAATTGAAGAAAAAAGCTTGGGGTAAAATTCCAGGAATATGTATCATGGACTGTGGTAAAAAAGAAGTGATCATTCTTTCTGATAACCTATTTAAACCTAGAAACTTCGCAGTAATGATTCCTAATATCTTCTATGATTTTTCTAAAGTGATTTTCGAGAAATACTTCCTTTGGAAAACCAAACATGGGTATTCGTTTTTACCTTGATGCTTGACTTTTTGATACTTGAGTTTTTGATTATTTGATGTTAGACTAATTGATAGAATACTTAGAAAGATTTTTGTAATTGTGTCAAGTAGTCAAGAAATCAAGTATCAAGTATTCAAGTTTCGAAATTATCTCTGCCAACGAATCTTTTCTCCAAACATCAAGGTATTATCAGTCATTTTGATGGAGTTGATTTGGATGCACCATATTCTGCCCGAAGAGGCTAGGGCATAGGGATGTTGTTTATAATATAATTTCTTAGCTCTAGTATTTTGCTCTTCAGAGTTGACATATTCGCCTTCGAGTTGAATGCCCTTTATCTTCAAAGGATTCAGTTTATTGGGTAAAATACTTCCTGCAATTGCGGAATTCTCTTGCATTATTTTAGCATGTAAAGTATCCTCATTCGATTTGAAATACAAATAGCCTTCTTCCGAATCGAATGTATAAAAACATGTAAACACATGAGGTCTCGACTCTTTATCTACACAGCTTATGCTGATACAAGATTGCTCGTTGATGAATTCTGTTATACGTTTGTCCATTACTTGACTTTTTGATACTTGACTACTTGACATTCCTAGGGTTAAAACCCTAGGCTACGTGTTAAAACCCTAGGCTACCAGCTAAAACCCTAGGCTACTAGCTAAAACCCACGTCTACCAACTACTAACTACCAGTTACCAGTTACCAGCTACCAGTTACCATTCATTGGCACATTGTTCAAATTATCACATTGGCACATTTTTTCTCCTCCCAGCTGCTTCAAACTCCATAATCTCTTCCTCTGTTACAGGAACCAATTCATTTACTTTTGTTGATTCCCCAACTTTATTGAGCGCGACAAACGTAAAATAAGCCTCGCTAATCAAATTTCTTTCGCCTTCTAGTATTTTGCGCGCATAAGCTTTAACGAGTATCTCCATTGAGCTATTAAAGGCTCTTGTGATATTAGCATGAATGGTAACGATATCGCCAACCATTGCCGAATGTTTAAAATCAACATGATTGATTGAAGCTGTTACACAAATTTTCTCTGCATGCGTTTGCGCACATACTGCCGCAGCAATATCCATCCATTCCACCAATCGTCCGCCTTGCAAGAGTTCCATTGGGTTCGTATCGTTCGGACAAACCACTTCGGTTTTAATCGTTTCCGAATCTTTTCTGTATTTCTGTTTCATTTTCCTACATTTTTTATTCCTAGGGTTAAAACCCTAGGCTACAAATTATTCATTGGCACTTTGTCTCATTATCACATTATCTCATTGTCTCATTGTCTCATTGTCTCATTGTCTCATTGTCTCATTGTCTCATTGGCACATTAACATTTGCAAATATAATAATAAAAGATAAATTTGTCTTTTATTATGAACGATGTTTCAAAATACACTTTGTTTACGCTGTTCTCTGTGTTGTTTTTGTCGTATTCTGTATTTCTATACTGCAAACAGCCAAAGGGCGCAGATTCGGATTATACTCGAGCAGATCATGGAAAAATGGTATGGCAACAGTACAATTGCAATGCTTGTCACCAAATTTATGGACAAGGTGGTTTCTTAGGTCCAGATCTTACCAATTCATATTCTAAAAGAGGAGAGAACTATATCAATGCTTTTTTGCAAAGTGGAACTAACATCATGCCTAATTTTCATTTGTCGGATGATGAGAGAAATGCGTTATTACGATATTTAAAATCAGTTGATCAGTCGGGTAGTGCCGACCCTAAAACATTTACTGTTTATGCCAATGGAAGCATCGCACAATAATTCTCGAAATTTTGCAACTTGGTTTATAGTTACGGCGATGCTGTTGCTATGTTTTGGTATTCTGTTCGGACTGTTAGGTGCTTTGCAATACATCATCCCTGGATTTTTAAAGAATGTATTATCGTTCGAAAAGGTGAGGCCATTACATGTTTCATCTGTAGTATTTTGGATTATCATGTCGGCTATGGGAGCAGTACTTACTTATGTTCAGCAGTATAATAATGCTGATATTAAATATCCTAGATTACTCAAACTTCAATTTTATATTTTCATCGGTACCATTATTTGCATTTTAATCTCTTATTTCTTTGCAATTTTTGGAGGTAGAGAATATTGGGAGTTTCATCCCATTTTTGCCATTCCCATTGCTTCGGCATGGATACTTTTTATTTTCATTTTTTTTAAAACACAGCGTTCTTTTACCAACCAACCCGTCTATGTATGGATGTGGTTAACCGGATTGGTTTTCTTTTTATTCACCTTCATAGAATCGTATTTGTGGGTATTCCCTTATTTCCGAAATAATGTGGTTAACGATATGACCATTCAATGGAAATCATACGGTTCTATGGTGGGTGCGTGGAATATGTTGATTTATGGATCTAGTATTTTTTTGATGGAAAAAATAAATGGTTCGAAAACGTATTCTTATGCGAAAATTGCATTCGCTTTATACTTTATCAGCTTATTTAACTTGATGTTTAATTGGGGGCATCATATCTATACCTTACCTACACATAATTACGTGAAGCATATTAGTTATGCTGTAAGCATGTCGGAATTATACATCATTGGTAGAATAATTTGGAAATGGAAATCAAGTTTAAGTGATGCTCGGAAACACTATCATATACTAGCTTTCCGCTTTATTATGTATGCTGATGTTTGGGTGTTTTTGAACTTAGTTTTAGCAATAATGATGTCGATACCAGGTATCAATGTTTATACTCATGGAACACATATTACCGTTGCACATACCATGGGTGCAACCATCGGAATAAATAGTATGCTGTTACTCGCATTTGCTGTGGATATATTATGGAATAAAAAGGAACATCGTGATGCGAAATTTATACATTGGGGTAGTATCATTTTAAACGTATCACTATTTATTTTTTGGATTAGTTTAATTTTAGCAGGAATAAATAAATCGATATGGCAAATGCAAGCTAAGCCCGAACCTTATGCTATAATGATGCAGAGTTTACGTCCATATTTTCTGATATTTACCTTGTCTGGATTTACAATGATCGTAGGATTTTTGTTCATTATTTACAAAATTCTTACTAGCTTGAAAGTTTCAAACACCCTTACGAAATAATTTATGTTCTCCAAAGCTACTGAATACGCCTTACGGGCTACGATTTATATTGCACAAAAAAGTACAGAAGAAAAAAAACTTAGCATCGACGAAATTGCGAATGCTATCAATACTCCCAAGGCATTTACAGCAAAAATACTTCAGATACTCAGCAAAAAAAACACGCTCATTAGTTCTGTTCGCGGACCGAATGGAGGATATTTTATTTCTGATAAAGCAAAGAAACTTCCTGTTATTTCCATCATACTAAAAATGGGTGAACGAGATATTATTGATAATTGTGTTTTAGGCTTGAAAAAATGTTCTGAGAAAGATCCATGCCCAATGCACCATCAATACAAAAAAATCAAAGAAGACCTAATTCACCTTTTCGAATCGAAAAGTATAGAGCAATTGGCGAAAGAGATTGATAAAGGGAAAGCTGTTATTTCGTAAGCTCGTGTGCTCGAATGCTCGTTTGCTCATTGCTCTAATTGTTCAAATTGGCACATTGTCTCATTGTCCAAATTGTCTAGCATCGATATAGACACGATAATTAATTGGCTACGTGTTGGTCAAGTGTTGGCTAGGTGTTGGGTAGGTGTTGGGTAAGTGTTGGGTAAGAGCTGAGTCAGAGCTGAGTCAATGTTGGCTAGATGGTAACTGGTAATTGGTAACTGGTAGCTGGTAACTCTTAATTGCTTAAATTGACTCATTGGCACATTGTCTCATTGAATCATTGGCACATTGACTCATTGTCCAAATTGACTCATTGTTCAAATTGTCTCATTATCACATTAACGAAGTGAAATAACCTTCACAGGGCAAGCTTCAATAACTTCATCGAGGCGGTTTTGGTTGTTTACGTTAAGTTCTAGCTGGTAGATTTCTTTTTTGTTGATGGAATGAACAAGGGTGGCTTTGCCGTCTTTAGTAGACATGCGCCAAACATCGGGCTGAATTTCGTAGCAAATTCCACAGCCGATGCATTTGTTCCTATAATGAATAATCTTAGGCATTGACGTTCTCTACTACTTTGTATAATTTATCGTTACTGCCCACTTTAATGCCGAATGGGAAAGTGATTTTCTGTCCTTTGTTCGCCACTTCAGTTTCTTTGCCATCAACAATCAAAGTACTTAATGTTTCCTTATGCATTCCTATTTCATTCCCAGTAATCATAATAGTATCGCCTGCTGAAATAGAGCCAGTTTCGATTAAAAATTCAGCGATATTAATTTTAGGATAATACTTTGTTCCTTTGCCTAAGAATACTTTCTTTTCTGTAGCAATAGAACCTGGTGTATTTGTCCACTCGCCAAGCTTTCTGCCCATATAATAACCTTCCCAGAATCCTCGGTTGTATACAGAATCAAGTTGAGTTTGCCATACCGCAATTTTCTCAGGAATATATGTATTTGTTGAAATGCTTTCTACAGCTTCTTTGTAGCATTGTGTTGTGATATGTACGTATTCAGGGCCTTTGCTTCGTCCTTCAATTTTTAATACACTTACACCTGCATCTATAATTTGATCGAGAACATGGATGGTACACAAGTCTTTTGGCGACATGATGTACTCGTTATCGATAAGTAATTCCTCATTCGATTCCGCGTCGATTACCTTGTAAGAACGTCGACAATTTTGCACGCAAGCACCACGATTTGCTGATGCGTTCTGTTCGTGCAAACTTAAATAGCATTTGCCCGAAACAGCCATACACAAAGCTCCGTGAACGAAGATTTCAGTTTTAATTAAATTCCCTGAAGGACCTTTTATTTGGCGACGAATAATTTCTTTGTTGATGTTCTCTACTTGTTTCAAAGTAAGCTCACGAGCTAATACTACAACATCTGCAAATGCAGAGAAGAACTGTACAGACTCAATATTACTTACGTTTGCTTGAGTTGATATATGCAATGGAATTTGCATTTGTTGGCAAAACTGCATCACTGCGAAATCCGACGCAATAACAGCATCAATATTATGTTTCTTTACTTCCGCTAAAATCGATTGTAATAAATTCATGTCGTGCTCATACATCACTGTATTTAAAGTGATGTAGGCCTTTATACCTGCATCATGACAAGTTTTGCTGACTTTCTCGATATCCGAGATAACAATAGGAGCGCTCGAGCGAGTACGCATGTTTAATTGTTCAACACCAAAATAGATGGCATCGGCACCAGCATTAATCGCAGCCTGTAAACTCTCAAAAGAACCAACAGGAGCAAGGATTTCAATCTTATTCATGATGCCGCAAAGGTAACTAATTTGAACAATAAGTCAATTAGTCAATGTGTCAATGTGCCAATGAGACAATTAGCCAATAAGCAAATTTGGACAATGAGTCAATGAGTCAATGTGCCAATTAGCCAATATATAACGCTCGACTATGGACTAAGGACCAACGACTAAAGAGCATTTTACAGATTGTCCAAATTCTCCAAGCAGCATTGCGATCTGTTAAGTATTGCTGTTTTCTGCTCTTGGGGCATTTTATCCCAAACCTTGTACATCATTCCGATGCGTGGATTTTTAGATAATTTTTTTTCGTGTTGATGGTAGAAATTCCAATACAAACTGTTGAAGGGGCATGATTTCTCGCTAGTTTTTTCTTTATGATTGTAATAACATGTACCGCAATAGGAACTCATTTTGTTGATATAAGAGGATGAACTTACATAGGGTTTGGTTCCTACAATTCCTGCATCGGCGAACTGACTCATACCTCTCGTGTTCGTAATTTCAACCCATTCAAAAGCATCAATATAAATTCCTAAATACCATTGATCAATTTCATCAGGGTGAATACCTGCTAGTAATGCGAAATTCCCTGTAATCATTAATCGTTGGATATGATGTGCATAAGAATACTGAAGAGATTGTTGAATGCTATGCTTCAAACAATTCATTTTTGTATTGCCTGTCCAGAACCAACTCGGTAAAGCTCGATTATGATTAAAGAAATTTAGATCAGCATATCCAGGCATTTGAGCCCAATAAATACCTCGCATATATTCTCTCCAACCAATTATTTGTCGAACGAAACCCTCCAGTTGATGATATTCTATTTGCTCTGGAGCTGAATAATACTTGGCAATTGCAGCATCTACAACTTCTTTCGGACTAATTAATTTGATGTTTAGAGCGAATGATAATCGAGAATGATATAAACTCCATTCATGGGGAGTCATGGCATCTTGGTAAGTTCCAAATAATGCTAAACAATGCTCTGTAAAGAAATTCAATAATTGTAAAGCTTGTTCACGATTAATTGGCCATAGGAAATTATTAGCTTGAACAGAACCTATGCATTCAATATTCGCATTAAGAATTTCATGATAAATTTCTTCAACATTATTATCGAAAGAAAGTGGAGCAATTGGTTTATGATTCTTCGGAAGCTTCTCGCGATTATCAGCATCGAAATTCCATTTGCCCATTAAGGGTTGAAGTTGATCATCAACAAGAACAAGATGTTTCTTACGCATATAACGATAGAACGACTCCATGAGGTACGTTTTCTTACCTTTAAAGAATTCTTTTAACTCCGTACGTGAAGTATAGAAATGCTCAGTATCGAAAGCTTCTGAAGGAATATTGATGTTTTTACATAATGATTTTAAATGTTGATCTACACGGTATTCATCGGGTAAAAGGTATTCAAATTTTTCAAATGAATGTTGATGAATTAGCTCTTTGATATTTAAATCGAATTGTTGAAGATTATTAGCGTCATTTAGTTTAATATAAATAACATGATGCCCCTTCGAACGCAGTAAATCTGCGAAGTTTCTCATGCTAGCAAAAATGCCTAGAACCTTTTGTATATGATGGTTTACGTAATCTGTTTCGGAACGAATCTCCATCATTACATAAGAAACAGAAGGCTCAACATTCTTAAACCAAGTGTGATTAATGTTTAGTTGATCACCAAGTATCAGACGAAGTATTTTGCTAGGATGGGAAATCATGCATATTGAACACAAGAACTTGAATATTGTTCAAATTCGCTAATAGAAACCTTCAAAACGAAAAAAGCCGGAGTTAATCTCCGGCCAATCAATTTGTAATTTATATGAAATTATCTTATTAAATATTTACACCAACGTTTATACGTACTTTAACTTTTACATATTTTTTTGTTGTAATAGGGGTATTAAGTTTTGATAAATAGCCTAAGTTAAATTTGTTTTTTGTTGCGTAAGGAACGAAATCAAAATCCTGAGCTGTTAAAGCTACTCCGAATCCCCATAGGTTTTGAGGAACACTAGATCTAGCAACTAAAACATCTGGAACAGAATTGTCGTTAGCTACAAATACACGTACACCTACTGAGTCGAACTCATTGAAATTTTGGGTGAAATCATCGTTACCTAAAGAGTCGCAAATACCAACTTCAATTGTAGTTAATGTCATACTGCCAAGGTCATCACGTGTAGCATCATTAGCTGTTAGTAACGAATCTAGGTTTGAAACAACTTCAAAAGTAGTGTCTATTCTTAATTGTGAAGTTGGAAGTAACTCCATAATTTGAACCATATCTTGGTTGAATTTAACTTCAATTCCTTGCTTAGTGTCACATGAAGATAATAGGATAGATGAAGCCATCAAGGTTAAACCAGCAATGGCAAAAAGGAAATGTTTTTTCATAATTTTGTTTGGTTAAATAGTAATTATGCTACTAAAATAAGTATTATTATTTAATTCTTAAAAAAATCATTGATTTGTTAAGGCTAAAAGTTGACATAAAGTACTGAAAATTAGCGTTTTGAGTTTTTTTTATTATGAAGAATTCTTGGATTTTATATTTGTTATTAACAGTTTTTGTAAATATAGTTAACAATGATATTGTTCGTGCGAATTGTATTATGAGAACAATACTTATCTGCTTTTCGACAAAACTACGTGTCAACATACAATCAATTTTGGTGAATTGCCATTTATATCTCCTAATAAAAAATACATTGTAACATTAAGAGCAAACCCTTATACCGACAATGCTGATGTAGAATTATTTAAACTAAGTGGAAATAATAACATTAAACACATCATAACATTAAGCTTTTGCAATTGGATGCCCGAGGTTGGAAATTCTATTTTCTGGAGCAAGGATGGATATTTGTATGTTCCAGTAAACCACCCAGATAAATATTGGTTAGAGGATGGATATATTAATAAGGAGTTTGAATATATTAGAATGAAAGTAAAGTAATGAGGTTAGCCAGTAGTTTATAGGAAATAGTTCGCTTAATTAATCAAGATTTATGCGAGTAATTCAAAATATGTGTTTTATCCTCAATTGTATCCTTGCCATTATAATCGCGTCTTTCTATTAATTTCCCGTTTTTATTATATTTTTCTGAAAAAAGTAAATTAGTGTCAACTACTTTTTCTTTATAATCGAAAACGTAAACAGATAATATTTTGACTTTATTGAATAAAATTTCTCGTTTCTGTTGCTCTTCAATTTCCGGAAATTGCCCGAATGAAAACAAGGGAACAAGGAGCGAAATTGTGTAGATAAATAATTTCATGATATATACTAAAGCATTTAATTGAAATGATAGATTAAAATTTTTGAATTAAATTTAAATGATATATAAAATTATGGTTGTTGTAACAAGTAAAATTGAAAAGTTGAAGAATTTTTAACCATAAAATACAAACAAATTTGTATTGATTATTATCAAAACTTCAATTATTTTAGATAAACTTACAACCTCAATTTATGCTTATCTCCACACCCCGAAAAGCAATCTTACTACTAATTCAATTATTTGTATGTGTTGCATCTTTAGCTCAAGTACCAACAATTTCTAATATTTCTCCCGAAAGGGCAGAAGTAAATGCAAATATTACCATTTCTGGTACAAATTTCAGTACGACCTTAAATAATAATAAGGTTTATTTTGGAAATATTTCAGCTACGCTTGTTAGTGCAACTTCTTCTCAGATAATTGCTAAAGTTCCACCAGGAGTAATATTAGCACCTATTACTATTACTACTAATAATCTAAGTGTACAAAGTACAAAATACTTCAATCCGATTTATTCTTGTAATATCAATACTGAATATATTAATGGAAATATTTTAACTGGATTTACACAATATTATACTGGAGCGATAGCTGGTGATTTCGACTTAGATGGTACGACTGATGCAATAATTACGACAGGTGTGGTAAACTATTACAAATCATTAGTAAATAGAAAATTTCTAACTCAAACTAGTTTTGGTTCTGCACTTCCATTAAACTCAGCAAATTCAAGTTATTATTTAAGAAAAGCCGATTTAGATAACGATAACAAGCCTGATGTTATAGGATTAGGAGGAACATCAAATTCATTTTTAAATATTTTTAGAAATACGACTTCTACGATTGGTACTGCAAGTTTTGCTACAGCTAATTCGATTTCAGTGGATGCGAATACATCCACCCCGGTAATAGCTGATTTTGATAATGATGGTAAATTAGATATGATTACTGTTTGTAATTCTTTGAGTAAATATTCGTTTTACAAAAATTCTAGTACTTCAGGATCTATTAGTTTTCAAGCTAAAGTTGATGTAAATCTGTCATATACTCCCAATATGGTTACTGCTGCAGATATAGATGGAGATGGGAAACAAGACATGGTTATTTCTGGCGGCGGTACAATTTATGTTTACAGAAACACTACAACAACTAGCTTATCTTTTGCAACACCTGTAACAATTACAGGCGTACAAGCTACTAGTGTTTCATTTGCTGATTTTAATCAAGATTCAAAAGTTGATATCACTTATATTGGTGGAACTGCTCTAGGGATAAATCAAAATAACAGTACTGCAGGTTCTATTTCTTTTGGAGCGAACATTATTTACAATTCTGGAGGTAGTCAATATAGTGGCTTTTTAGTTACTGAATTGAATGGTGATTCTAAACCAGATTTCGTTGTCATGGAAAGTACAAGCAGTAGAGTGCTGATGAATAATATGACACTGGGTACTATTAGTAATAACTTTATTAGCAGTACCAATTATGGCACAAATTCTCCTCAAAGTTTAGTACAAGGAGATTTTAATAATAATGGTCATATTGATGTTCTAATTGCATATTCAAATGCTCAAACAGGAACAGCAGGAGTTTATTTATTAGATAATCTAAATTCAACTATTCCTACCGTATTTAGCTCGAATATTACAGCTTCAAAAATTACAGCAAATTCAGTTAAAATAAAGTTCACAAAAGGAAATGGAGTTGGGAGATTAATTATGGGTGGTACAAATAATAGTTCAGTAGTTACTACCTATGCATCAACAGGAATAGTATATACAACTGATACTGTATTTGGAAATGGCGAACAGGCTAATTCTGGTGTATATGCATTATACGCAGGCACAAAAGATAGTGTAATCATTACTGGATTAAGTCCTCAAACTACTTATATTTTTAAAATCTGGGATTATAATTGTTCGGGTTACAATACATCTTATCCAGTATCTCAAATACCAACTGTTACATTCACTACGATAGCTGCAGAACCAACCATATCAACTGTTGCATTTAACTCAACAAGTGCAAATAATAACAGTATAAATCTTGATATAACAAAAGGTAATGGTACGTATAGAATGTTGGTAATGAGAAAAAATGCACCTGTAAATAAAGTTCCTTTAGACGGACAAGGTTATACAGTTGGTACAAATTTAGGGGATAGTAATATTGTTGTATTTACATATGGTACGCTAGTTAATAATTCAATTTACGGTTTGGAAGCAAACACTCGTTATTACTTCAAATCATTTGAATTTAATATTTATAATGGTGATGAAACTAAAATAAATTATTTAACATCTAATGTAATTGGTTTTTCAAGAAAAACTCACGCAAATCAACCGAACATTAATAGTTCCCAGATTTCAGTAATGAGTGCTACAAATACTACATTGAAAATAAAATGGAAAAATGGTAATGGGACAAATCGAATGGTATGCGTAGCCAATAGCACTAATAGTGCATATCCTTTAGATGGATTAAGTTTTTCTGCTAATGATACTTTTGGTGTTAAATTAATAAATCCAAATACCTCTGTTGTCTATATTGGTACTGATACTTCTTTAAACATAAAAGGAATGATTCCGGGAGTAAATGTTTATGTTTCAGTATTCGATTTTAACGGAAGTTTATCAGATTCTTCCGCGAATTTTAATACTCCATCGTATACATCGATTCCATTTACTGCTACAAGTCCAACTTTACATGCATCTTTATTAACTACTAATGGATCAAATACTCCTAATAGTATGAATCTGTTTATAACAGCAGGAAATGGATCAAATTATTTGATAGTTGCTAGAAAAGATTCAGCAACAACATTCATACCTCAAGATAATACTTTTTACCCGAACATTAGTAGTGCAAATTTTACAACCGCGCCTCAAGTAGGAAATGGGAATAAAATTATTATTAATTCTAGTCATCTTGGATTTGTAACTTTAACTGGATTAGATTCAGGTACAACATATCATTTTTCCGTTTTTGAGTACAATTCTGCAGGTCAATCTTATACTTGGAATTTTAATACTAGCCCCGGTTATTTAACTGCTAGTAGTTCAACTTTAATGAATTTACCTAAAAAGAATACTAGTAAATATTACGTTATACAGAAAAGTACATCCGAAATTCAATTTAGTTTATCAAAAGGTGATGGTGCAAAAAGACTAGTGTTTATTTCTACAAGTCCAATAACTGCAACACCTACTAATGCAACTAATTACTTAGCAAATGATACAATTTACAAAAAACTGTATTTCTCTAATTCTGCGAGTTGTATTTTTAATTCTAGTGATACTATAGTGAATGTAAAAGGACTACTTCCAAATACAAAATACTATTTCAATGTTTTTGAATATAATGGAACAGGAGTGAGTTCAAATTATTTGACTGCTAATTCATTTCAGTTTAATATTTATTCATTAGCAAATGAACCAACACAAAAAGCAACTAATTTTTACAATATTTCTAGCACAGAAACTTCACTAAGTTTAAACTTTAATTTAGGTGTTGGGGCATCTAAATCATTAGTAGTTATAAGAAAAGACTCTGCTATTTCAATTCACCCACAAGATGGTAAAGTTTATTTAGCAAATACAAATTATAAATTAGCCGACTCAACAGGTAGAAGTACTTATTGCTTATATAGCGGACCTTCTAATGGAATAAGTGTAAGTGGATTGGATACTGGTTCGACTTATTATGTAAATATTTATTCATTTAATGGTGATTTAGGTGCAAATAATTATAACACTACAAATTATGCAACATTAAAAGTTTATACTCTTGCTTCAAATCCAACTAAAGCTTCATCGACCATAAAATTGGTAAATGTTAGTCCGAATAGTATGAAATTAAAATGGAAAAATGGATCTGGACAAAATAGAATTGTTGTCATAAAAAAAGGTAGTACTAATACTTTTACCCCACTAGATTCATTTACTTATATTGCTAATTCTAATTATTCCTTAGCAACAAGCCTCCCCAATAACTATAAGGTGGTATACAACGGAAACGCTGATTCCACTGAGATTACTGGACTTAGTGCTGATTCAGTTTATACAATAAGAATTTTTGAATTTAATGGAATTGGACCTAAATCAAATTATAATATTGTAAATACATTAAGTTATTCACATACAACATTAGCCTTAGAGCCAACAAATACCTCTAATAACTTAACTCCTTCTAATGTTGAATTGAATAAATTTAGAATTACATGGCAAAATGGAAATGGTAATAATCGTATCGTAATAATTAAAAAGAATTCGGCAATTACAACAACTTTAAAAGATTCTATAGTATACCTATCAAATTCAACATATGGAACAATGAATACACATATTGGTGATAGTACATATGTTATTTATAATGGCGGTGGTAATACTGTTGATGTTATTGGTTTGAAATCTAATATTACATATTATGTTCAGATAATCGAATATAATGGAACAAATAATTCAATAAATTATCTTACTTCTGGAATAAATACCTTAATACAATCTACTTTAGATATCGAACCTTTAGTTCAATCTTCAACAATTCAATTCAGTAATATCAGTTCTGATCGAATGACATTAAATTGGAATAGTGGGGATGGTGCTGCTAGAATAATAGTAGCTAGAGTAGGAGGTGTAAATCAATTTCCTGTGGATGGTTTTGTTTATATAGCAAGTGATACTTTCGGAAAAGGTAGTAATTTAGGTTCTGGAAACTTTGTAGTTTACGATGGAACATCTAATACTTTTGATTTAGTTGGATTACAAGCAAACACAACTTATCATTTCGCGATTTTAGAATACAATGGAGTTTCAACTGCAAATAATTATTTACAATTAACCCCTACAATTGCTAATAAAACAACCTTAATTGCAGAGCCAACACAATCGGCAAGCAATTTAAGTTTGTCGGCAATAACTAATGGAATTACAACTGTTAATTGGACAAAAGGAAATGGGGCGAATAGAATAGCTATTGTGCGAGAAGGAGCCCCAATCAGTCAATTACCCGAAGATGGAGTAGGTTATAATGCTAATAATACATATGGTTTAGGTTCTGATTTAGGAGGAGGTAATTTTATAGTATATAGTGGAAATGGGAATAATTTTAATTTGCAAGGATTAGATCCAACAAAAGTATACTATTTGATTATTATAGAATTTAATGGTTCAGGCACAGGTGCAAATTATAATACGATTAGCTTTCCTATAACAGATAATTTGCCAGCAGAACCAACAACTAGCAGTAGTAATTTATCATTTACAAAAATTTCTACAAATAGCATGAAATTGAATTTCAATAAAGGAGATGGAGCATTCCGATTAATATTAGCAAAAAAAGGAAGTCCGATTGATATGTTGCCTATAGATGGAATATCTTATGTAGCCAATTCTATGTATGGAATTGGGGCTGAAATTGGTACTTCTAATTACGTTGTGTATAATGGAGACGCAGACACAGCTCTTATTTCTAATTTAGAAGCAAATACAAACTATCATTTCGCTGTAGTTGAATTCAATAAGAATCTAGTAGGACCAACTAATTACCTTACGAATACATTGCTTATTGGATCAGAACAGACGAATAATAACGTAGGATTAAATTCAGAAAAACTTAAAGAAATAATTGTTTATCCAAATCCAGTTACAAGAACATTTAAAATTAATTCAAACACTAACAAAGTATCTTACAAAATATTTGATCAGTCCGGTAGATTATTGTTAAAAGGCGATTCATCAAATGATAATATTTCTATTGATACACTTGATCCTGGAGTCTATATTCTAGAAGCTGAAACTTTAGTTGGCGAAAAACTATATGGGAAAATTGTAAAGAAGTAAGCTTAATTAATTGAATAATATTTATTCTTTTTATAAAGTTTATAATAAATAGCGAACAATTACTAAACTGTTCGCTATAATCAAATGTTTTCTAAATGTTAATTAGAAGAGTATACTGCTCTTAAGAATTCTTTTGCACTAGTGGGTTTTCTTCCCAATAGATTTTCTAAATCTGTTTCATCTGCAGTGAATTCACCTTGTTTAATTGCGTCTGCAAACCCTGCAAACATTCCAATGTATTCTGTGGGTACTTGTGCTTTTGTTAATACCTCAACATAAACTTCTTTTGTTGGACTAACATAATTTATTTGTTTACCTGTAATTTCTGATAATTCTTGAGCAATTTCTTGAAGCGAAATATTTTCAGTATTACTCAACGAATATTCTTTGTTATCATGTCCATGACTAGACAAAATGATAGCTGCAGCTTCGGCCATATCATTTCTTAAGGCATAAGCACCTTTAGTGTTTCCAGCAGGTAAAAATATACCTGTTTCTAAAACCTGTTCTCCAAAAAACATGGGTAAAGCATCTAAATAAAGATTGTTTTTCAAAATAGTGAAAGTCATTCCACTCGACTTTATTAGATTCTCGGTATCAATATGCGATTTTGCTAGAAATGCAATTGGAGAAGTTTCAGTTTCGTTTTTTCGATCAAAACTAGTGTATATAATATGTTTTACACCCGCCTCTTTAGCAGCATTTACTGCTTTAATCTGCTGTTTCCCGCGATTTACAACATCTGTCCCAGATATTAACAATAACTTGTCAATGCCTTTGAATGCTTCAACGAGAGAAGCATAATCGTCATATTCACCTATTTTTATATTAATACCTTTTGTTTTCAAGACTTCAGCTTTTGTTGTATCTCTAACTAATGCTGAAATATTATTTGCGGGAATTCCTTTTTGAATTAGAAAATCGATCGTAGATTTTCCAAAATGTCCTGTTGCTCCTGTTACTAAAATCATTTTATTTTTTTTAATTGTGAGTGCCAAAGATATGCTATATTTGCTTCTTAAAGTATAGTGATATACTAAAGTATAGTGACATTTATCTATTTATGAAAAAGCAAATCAGTTTAAAAGAAATTAAAGCTTGCCCAATTGAGTATGTATTGAATATAAACGATACTCTTAATGTGATTAGTGGCAAATGGAAGTTGCCGATAATTGGTTCAGTCCTTTTTGGTAAAAAAAGATTCACGGAAATACAGCGAAACATTCCTAAAATCACACCTAGAATGTTAAGTAAGGAATTGAAAGAATTAGAAATAAATGGTGTATTAGTAAGAACAGTTTATGATTCAATACCAGTTTCTGTTGAATATGAATTATCACCCTCTGGTAAATTAATCACAGAAGTCTTAGATAAAATGATAGAGTGGGGAGTAGAACATAGAAAGTCTGTACTAAAAAAAGGATAGTATCCTTAGACCAATATTCATTCCTCTTATCTAATGACCAAGGGCTAACTACTCTGGACTGATTCAAAATCCATTTTGTTCAACTCAAATCAAATAGTAGTATCACGATCGTAATCAAAAGTTTCGATAAAGTTGAAGCCTAGAATTGAAAGCACTTTTATAAAAAGTGCTTTTATATCGATGTTTATTTATTCGTCTACAATGCAATTCCGAATATAAATGTCCCATAAAATCCTTGAGAGTTTATTTTAGGACCTCCAGAAATACTATTTCCATTTGTTGTCCATTTTGTTGATTTGTCGATTGGGAGGTAATATCCTGAACGTAATCCCAAGGTGATATCTTTTCCGATTTTTTTATTTACAAAAGGGCTTGTTGAAAAATGTAAACCAAAATTTCCTGTAAATCCTTGTGTAGCTATATATTGTTGATTTTGTGCTCCCGATAAATAGCCATTAAAATTTGTGCTTAAATTAGAATTGTTTGATAATCTAACACCAAACCAAGAATAAATAACGCCTCCAAAAGGAATTAATTGATATTTAGGTTTGTTCAATAGCACTATGCCTAACGAAGTTCCAACTGTAGTTCCTCTTAATGCATTTGTTTTGTTTCCTTCTGTTTTGTTTGAAGAATAAGTTGAATAGTTAAATAAGGTTGCTATTTTATATTTTGGAAAAATTGTATAAAATCCTCCACCTCTAGAAAAGTAAATTTCATCTAATTTCATAAATCCATTATTGATGAGATCAGTATTTAAAGAAGAAAATTCAGGAGATTGAATGCCAAGCAAACTATGAATAAATACTTTTTTAGTTGTTAATTCTTTAATGTTTTCTTTTGCTTTGTTTATTTCATCACTTGAAGGAGTGTAAATCACATTTGCTACATTATTAGAAGTATTTATATCAGAAAGCTGATTAAGGAGAAGTAAATATTGAGCGTGAAAATGATGAGGGAATAATTTTGTAGGGTCATCTGGGAATTGTTTATAATATTCATTGTTTGCCAGTAAAACTATTGTTGTACCTGTTCTCACATAATGATTACTGCTATAATAAAGTGGCGGAGTGAAATCTTTGATATTTTGTTTTATTATTTTCGAAGTTAGATTGCCCAAATATTTTTCATAATTTTTTTGAGCTTGTTTTGTTGGTTTGTCGAGTTTATTGTAAATGTGTTTTAAAACAAGGTTTTGCGGAAACTTTTGTTTTTTAATTAAATTTTTTGCGTTTGTGAATGGGTTTACATTATTAAAATCTTGTAGCGTTTGGATAGATATTGGCATTTCTGGTACCCAATCTGCTGAATTTACAACATTGAACGCCCATCCGCCCTGTGTCATCGCTTCATATTCATAAGCATAATATAAATTACCAGGTTTAGGACCAGCACTACAATACGTTTTAAAACGAATATCTTTTGGGAGTTTGTTTAGCTGTTGTAAATTATATAAATAAGACGTTAATAAGAATGAGATTGCACCACCTTGGCTATGTCCCATAATTAAAAACTCTTTAGTTCCCTTTTCATATTGCTCATTAATTTTGGGAACGATTTCTTTTGACAAATAAGCCATACTTAAAAGCCAACCAATGTGAACAGCTGCTTTGGGGTTAGTTGCGAGTTGATAATGGAATACTTCATTATCATTTAATTTTAATTCTCCATTTGCAGGAACCATGGCTGCATAAAAATTAGCCAACCAACTTTCAGGTTTCTCAGTTGTTCCTCTGATGCTTATTACAGCTACATTCTGATCATCAGTCCACAAATCCCAGAGATTATCAAGGCCAATTGGTTTGGATTGATAAATCATTCTAAAGTTTTTAGGTTCAGGAAAGTCTTTGTAGTATGTTGGTTCTGCAGTTGTTCTTGCAGAAATAAGCATTAATTCTTTGTATTCATTTTTATCAAACCCAGGTTTTAAATGCTGTCCAAATACTGTTAAAGTAAGTAATGATGATAAAAATAGAAGAGTTATTGGTTTGCTAGTCATAGTTATGTTTTTATAGGCCGAATTTGTCGAACTGAAGTAAGAGTTTCAACTATTATTTTTCCAATTCGATTTGTTCAACTCAAACCAATTAGTATTATCTCCATCGTAATCAAAAGTTTCGATAAAGTTGAAACCTAACTTCGTCAATACTTTTATTGAATTGGCATTTCGAGGATCTGTTATTGCATAAATAGTGTCGGTATTTAAAGTATTAAAACCATAGTCTAGAATTGCAATAGAAGATTCCGTTGCATAACCTTTTCCCCAATGTTTTTTCTTGAATCTGTACCCGAGTTCATAAAAATTAGAATGATTATTTAAAGCTTGTTTGAAGTATTTTAATCCAGCCCAACCAAGGCATTCATTTGTGATTTTATCTACCACAGCCCAACGAGCAATACCATTTTCTTGGTATTGTAGCTTAAGCAACTCTATTACTTTTCTGATTTCTTCGATAGATTTCACAGGATTATTTTCAATATATAGATGTACATCCGGATCAGAATCCATTTCGAATAAATCCTGTTCATCAATAAAATCTATTTCACGGAGAATTAGTCGATTTGTTTCTAATATTGGTTTCATTTTAAATTCAAGCTCATTATTTGTAAAACTTTCAAACCGTTTTTGTGGATACGTTAGAAGTTTTATTTATTTAAATAGTTGTTTATGAAAACATCAAATTCTTGTAAATTTTTGTCTTCATATATTTTAATAAATTGCTTGAACTGCATATAGCCGTATACATAAGGATTGCGTGTAGCTTGTTCGTAATTTTTGGTAAAATATTCCTCTTCTGTCATGTCTGAAGGTACAGGATTAGGCAGTTTCGAGAACACTTTTTTGGCATACTCATAGCATAATTTCAACTCTTTATCTCTTTTGTGTTTTCTCCACCAAAGCATTGCAATTGTATTTGCCAAATATTCATTTCGATAAGAAAGGCCCGCAGCACTATCTTTACTAGCATATTGTAAAGCATGACCGAGTTCATGAGGTAAATAAAAGCCATTGAAAAACAGCCCGAATACTTTTCTGCCTTCCTCTTCGCTACCAGCAACTTCATAAAAGAAGTTCTTTTGTGGAGGAATAACTTGCTCCCAAATTGGTAAGAATGCAGCTTTATATATGTTGTTATAATAAATAAGATAAGGCGAGGTTTTAAGAACGGATTTAACAGAGAATTCAAGATTAGGGCTAATCTTTTTAATATCTTTTTCAAAATCTGCAGTTATTTTAATGGCATCATTCGTCAACTTAGCCGAGTCTTGATAAAGCGTAAACCAATTTTTTTGCGCAAATAAAGGAGCGGATGCACACAGAAATGCAATAAGGATGAGCGTTTTTTTCATGGATGTAAATTTAATATTTACAATATACTGAAAAATTGACAAGAAAATAATTTCCCATGTCCCACAACCCAAGTCCAGAGTCTACTTCCCTATACAAAACTTAGAAAAAATATTCTCCAACAAATCATCTGTACTTATCGCACCGGTGATTTCGCCGAGGTAATGCAAGGCTTGCTTGATGTCCATCGCTAGGAAGTCGGAGGTAACTGGGTTGTCGATGCCGTAAAGTACGCGCTCTAATGCTTCGCTAGTTTTTTGAAGGGCTTCAACGTGGCGAATATTCGTAAGGATGGTTTCGTTTGCACTTTCGTTATAGTGGATTAAATCCAATAATTTCTCTTCTAATTCTTTAATGCCTTTGCCTTGCAAAGCGGATATGCTTAGACTTTGCGGAAGAAGCGCTGTATTGCCTTTGTCGTTTTTGTTAGCAACTAATACCAAATGGGAGTTATTCTTTGCTGTAATGGCTTCTAATTCGCTGATAATGGTGTTTAATTCTTCGCCATAAGTTTCGTTGGCATCATATAGATAAATGATGATGGCCGATTGATTAATTTTTTCAAATGTTCTTTCAACACCTTTCGCTTCGATAACATCTTCTGTATCTCGAATACCTGCAGTGTCGATAAATCTGAATTGAATTCCTTGAATCGTGATTTCATCTTCGATGGTATCTCTTGTAGTACCAGCAATGTCTGACACGATTGCTCTCTCTTCATTTAACAAGGCGTTGAGTAGGGTAGATTTCCCTACGTTCGGTTTTCCTGCAATTACTACTGGAACACCTTTCTTTATTACGTTTCCTAATTCGAATGATTGAATAAGTTTCTTAAGCACTACAACAATTTTTTCAATTAGGTTTTTCATTTGATCTCGATTGGCAAACTCTACATCTTCTTCAGAAAAATCTAATTCCAATTCTACTAAGGAAGCGAAATGGATTAACTCTGTTCTTAATTGCTTAAGCTCGTTCGAAAATCCTCCTCGCATTTGTTGCATCGCAACTTTGTGTGATGCTTCAGAACTAGATGCAATTAAATCGGCAACTGCCTCGGCTTGCGATAAGTCGAGCTGTCCATTTAGAAATGCTCGCATAGTAAATTCACCTGGCTTTGCTAATCGTGCGCCTTTTTTTACAAATAATCGGATGAGTTTATCGATGATATATGATGAACCATGACAAGAAATCTCCACCACATTCTCTTTGGTATAGGAGCGAGGTGCCACAAATAAACTGACTAATACTTCATCAATAATATTTTCTCCATCTACGATAGTCCCGAAATGTATGGTATGTGTAGCTTGTTTTGTAAGATCTTTTCCTCGAAACACATCATTGCAAATGTTTATAGCATCATCTCCAGATAATCGGATTACTCCAATAGCTCCAGATCCTGTAGGCGTTGCCAAGGCAACAATTGTTTCATTTTGCTTCATCCCTACAAAGATAAAGTATAGTAACTAGATATTAGATATTAGATGTTAGAATTTAGATATTAGGATTTAGATATTAGGATTTAGGATTTATAATTCATAATTCCCTGTCTGCCGACAGGCAGGATAATTAATTACGTTTAATATAAACCCTCGTATTCTTGTTAATCTTGATTTTTTTGATTTCGTTTTTGGCGGTACCTAGTTGGTTTAGGTAATTTGAAACATCTTTGGTGATGTTGTCCATTGTTTTGTTTTTGTTCAACACAACAATGCTTGCTATTTCGCCCAGATCGTCGATACTCATGTTTGAAACAATCTTGTATCCCTTCGCAACCTTATCGAAAAATCCTGAATCAGGTTCTGCGAAATTTCGAACAGGCATCATGCTTGCATTCAATGAAGGCACAAGCTCTTCCGCTTTACTCTCTGTGCTGAGAATAGAAACGCAAAAGGTAATGATGATGATAGAGATTGAGTGTCGTAAGTTCATCTTTACTAAGGTAGAAAATTAATTTGAAATGTCGAAGCGAGCCTGCCTGTCGGCAGGCAGGCTCGCTTCGACGAACAACAAGGACCAACGACTGATTTAGGCGAATTTCTTCTCTACGCGTTCCAATTTGATCATCTCTGAATAAGATAAGCCGTTGTACATCGCGTTAGCTGTCATGGCTAAGCGTTTTGTGCGTGTAATTTCAGTTTTTGCAGCATTAATCCAAGTAATGAAATATGCTCTATGTGATGGAAGTAATTTCATGAAATTATCGATCATCGATTTTTCTTCTCGAAGGATAGAATGTAAATCTGCAGGAATATCAACTTTGTATTCAAAATCTTCTTCCAGTTGACAAGCGACTACATCACCAGCTTTTTTTCGAAGTTTAGTTCGAAGAACTTCATTTAAGGATATAATAAACTCACCACCTCCAACTGGTAATACAGCTAAGCCTTTCACAGTGCTTGCATCTATTTTACCTTTAACTCGGAATGATTTTTTATTGTGTGGTTTGATTTTTTCTGCAAGCTCTTTATCTAAGCTAATATATGTCCAGCCAGTTTTTTCTCCTTTCTTTCCGTACTTAAGAATATCTGCGCTGAACTTTACTTGCATGTTTAAATTTTGTTGGGGGAATAAAGCTAATAAATTATTTATCAATATTAAATAAAATGAAAAAAATATAAAATTATACATATTGATATTATTTGAAATAGCAATAAGGAATATTATAGTAATACATAGAAGAAAGTTGCATTAATGCATGAATTTCAAAATAAATTAGATTTCAAAATATCACTTCTGTAAATTTAAAATACTAAACGAAAAACATTTTATTCATTTACCCAAATCATTTAACCTATGAACAAGGACAGACGTCTTATGGATATGGCATGCATCATTCGGAATCGAAGGATAGAGCTTGGCTATACTTCAGGAGAAAAATTTGCGAATAAGCATAAACTCAATAGATCAGTTTATCAACGTTGGGAAAACGGTGAAGACCTGAATGTAACTAGCCTAATTAAATTGCTAGACATTTTGAAGATGAGTGGAAGAACATTATTCGAAAAGTGGGAGAGATCCAGGGCTGATATGCCGAGAGATGTCGACATCAATGAACTTCTAATGGTAGCAGAAGAAAAAGAGCCTTATGAGAAAGCAAAAGTTAAAACAACAAAGAAACCTAAAAAGAAAAAAAATGATAAAGAAAACAAAAGGAATTAAAGTATTGACTATTGTCTTTTCGACAATTCATCACGGATTCTTGCAGCTTTTTCGTAGTTCTCGTCGTCGAGAGCTTGTTGAAGCATTTCGTTCAATTCAGCTTCAGAGAATTTTGCATAACCCGTTTTGGCTACATCGCCAAGAGAAATTGGTTCTGCGTCCTCAGAGGATTCAATATTTTCGAGGAAAGCAAAATCAGAACCTTCGATCATAATTCCTGCAGAAGCAAGAATAAATTCGTAGGTGTAAATCGGACATTGGTAACGGACGGCTAATGCGATAGCATCGGAGGTGCGTGCATCTAATTCAACTGTTTTTTTGCCATCGTTGCAAATCAACTTGGCGAAAAATATACCATCCACTAAATTATAGATAATCACTTCTTCGATTGCTATATTAAAGTGGATGGTTAATGATTTAAATAAGTCGTGAGTTAATGGTCTGCTAGGACTCATTTTCTCTATTTCAATCGCAATAGCTTGAGCTTCGAATCCACCGATAATAATCGGTAGTCTTCTTCTTCCGTTTACTTCACCCAATACTAGCGCATAAGCACCCGATTGAGTTTGGCTATACGATAATCCGACTATATCTAATTTTAATTTCTTCATTCAAGAGCAATAATTATGAATTCGCTTTGAATGCTTTTACTGCTTCAATTAATTTTGGTACTACTTCAAAAGCATCGCCTACAATACCATAATCAGCGACTTTAAAGAAAGGCGCTTCTGGGTCTTTGTTGATTACTACGATTACTTTTGATGAACTAACACCTGCAAGGTGTTGAATCGCTCCTGAGATACCAATAGCTATGTATAAGTTAGGAGCAACAGCAATACCTGTTTGCCCAACGTGTTCTGAATGTGGTCTCCATCCTGAATCAGAAACTGGTTTAGAACATGCAGTAGCAGCACCTAATAAATTCGCTAATTCTTCTACCATTCCCCAGTTTTCAGGTCCTTTTAAACCTCTACCTGCAGATACTACTAATTCAGCATCAGGTAAACTGATTTTATCTGTAGCACGAACAATTTCTTTAACCATTGCACGGAAATCATTAGCGCCTGTTTCTGCTGCTAATTCTTCTACGTTTGCAGTTTCGTTTTTCTCTACAAGTTTATATGCGTTTGCACTTAATGTTAATACTTTTACCGCTGAAGTTAATTCAACTGTTGCAAATGCTTTACCAGAGAATGCTCCTCTTTTTACAGTTAAAGTAGAACCATTGATACTTGGTAATTCAATTACTGCATCTGCAAAACCTGCTGATAATTTCACAGCAACTCTTGGTGCTAAACCTTTACCTGTAAAGCTATTTCCTAATATTACTACAGAAGCATTTGCTTTTTTTGAAGCATTAGAAATGATAGATGCATAAGCTTGGTTAACAAAAGATTTTAATTGATCATTGTTAACTGTCCAAACGGTTTTTGCACCATATTTTCCTAACTCTGATAATTGTGCGGCATCAACATTACCAATTGATAATGCTGTTAAAGAACTGCCCATCATATTTGCAATTTCAGCTGCATATGATACTACTTCAAAAGTTGATTTTTTGAATTTTCCTTCAATATTTTCTACGTATACTAATACACTCATCGTTGTAATTTTAGCTTTTAATAAATTAGATAACTTTTGCTTCTGCATTTAAAGCCACAACTAATTTAGCTGGCTCATCTGCTGAAATTAATTTCACATTTCCTCTTGGTGCAGGCATTTCAAACGAAGTAAAGCTCGCTAACTTTTCTGCTGCCACTGGTTCTACTACTTGTAATGGTTTTGTACGAGCCGACATAATTCCTCTCATGTTTGGAATTTTAGGTTCTGCAACACCTTCTGCTGCACTAATTACAAATGGAGTAGCGATATTTATAACTTCTTTACCACCTTCAATTTCTCTATCGATAGTAGCATCGTTACCGTTTAATTCTAATTTCTTGATTAATGATACTGATGGAAGATCTAATAGCTCGCCTAACATTGCTGGAACTTGAGCTCCATTGTAGTCGATAGATTCTCTACCACACATAATAATATCGTATCCGCCATTTTTAGCTACTTCAGCTAATTGCTTTGCTACGAAATAAGCATCACTAGGAGCGGCGTTTACTCGTATTGCATCATCAGCTCCAATAGCTAAGGCTTTACGAATAGTTGGCTCTGTATCTGCTAATCCAACATTAATTACGGTTGTTGTTCCTTTTCCTCCTTCAGTTAATTCAATAGCTCTTGATAAAGCAATCTCATCGTAAGGATTTAAAATGTATTGAACACCATTCGTGTTAAATTCTGTATTATTGTTGTTAAAACTTACTTTTGTTGTTGTATCTGGTACATTGCTGATACACACTAATATTTTCATAATGCTTAGTTTTTTGTAATGCAAAAGTAAGTAAATATCGATAAGATTAAAAATGAATCCTACACGACTAGAACGTTTAATTGAAATGAGAAAAGAAGACCCTAAGGATCCTTTTCTCTTATATGCAGTAGCAATGGAATACCAAAAGGCTCAGCAATTGGATATTGCATTATCTTTCTACGAAGAATTGATAGAAATGCACCCCGATTATGTTGGAACTTATTACCATTTAGCTAAATTGTACGAAATTTTAAAAAAGACCGAAGAAGCAGATGCTTGTTATCAGATAGGAATGAAGGTTGCCCGTAAAGTAGGTGATAATCATGCTTATAATGAATTACAATCTGCATATCGATCTTTTCAAGGTTTAGATGAAGACGAAGAATATTAAATTTCTTTTTGATGTGTTGAAGTTTAGCTTCATAGCTTTTGGTGGGCCTCAAGCGCATATAGCTATGATGTTGAAGGAATTTGTTGATAAAAAGAAATACGTAACAGAAGGCGAACTTATTCAGTACAATGCCTTAAGTCAAATGCTTCCGGGACCGTCGTCTACTCAAACACTTGTTGCCATCGCATATAAATTTGGTGGACTACCTTTAGCCATTGCATCCTTTTTAGTTTGGGTAATTCCTTCCGCTTTGATGATGCTAGTGTTCTCTATTTTCTTTATTAAAATGGGAGTAGGGCAACGCACTGCAAATGTTGTATTCGTGCTCAAGCCAATCGCCATTGGTTTTGTTGCTTATTCAGCTTATATCCTTACAAAGAAAGTTCTAAGCAATAGCTTCTCCTATGTATTAGCAATTCTATCTGCAATTATCACTATCTATTTTCAGAATGCGTATGCATTTCCTGCTGTAATTATTTTAGGTATTGTTGGCTCCATATTCTTTGGTAAGGGGAAACCTGTATTCAATAATAATCCTATCCCTTTCAATTGGAGAAAATTAATTCCTTTCTTCGGAATCCTTATATTTTTCGCGCTTCTTGGAGCAATAATTAATAGAACTTCATTCTTCAGTTTACCTGTTCGTTTGTTCGAAAACTTTTATCGAAATGGTATAATGATTTTCGGTGGCGGACAAGTACTTGTTCCACTACTTTATACAGAGTTTGTAGAGATGAAGCATTATCTCAGTAGTCAGGAATTTTTAGCTGGTTTCGCTTTACAACAAGCTATACCTGGGCCATTATTCTCATTTACATCATTCATCGGAAGTATGTCGATGAGAGCTGGTGGAATTTCCGGACAAATTCTCGGATCATTAGCAGCCTTATTGGGTATAAACGTTCCTGGTTTATTATTTATCCTGATGATATTTCCGGCTTGGGAGCAAATGAAACAACGAAGAGGAGTTCAACGAGCTTTAGAAGGAATTAATTCGGTTTCCGTTGGCTTCGCCATAGCCGCATTCTTTATCATGAGCACTCAAGTAATAGACCAATGGCAAAGCATCCTCATTATGGGCGCTACATTTTTATTATTGCTTTGGAATAAATTCGCCCCAAGCTTTTTAATTATTGCGGGTTTGGTGGTTGGCTTGTTAATTTGATACTTGATTATTTGACTACTTGATACTTGACTACTTGATACTTGACTATTTGATACTTGAATCTTGACTACTTGATACTTGATTATTTAAGTAATACATCAATAAGTCAAGAATCAATAAGTCAAGAATCAATAAGTCAAGAATCAGGCATCAAACTTCTCCAGCATCTTCAACGCAGTATCAAAATCTTTAGGGTATGGTGCATCTACAATGATAGCTTCGCCTGATGGTAATTTAAAACCAACTTGCTTTGCATGTAGCGCAAAACGTTTCATGATAGGTTGTTCTTCTTGTTCTTTAGATAATTTATAACCTCTTTTTACTTTCGATAAGAAAAACGGTTTGCCACTGTACAAATCATCGCCCATAATAGGAGCACGTTGAGTTGCAAGATGTATTCTGATTTGGTGCATACGACCAGTTTTTGGTCGACATTCTATTAAGCTATAATGACGAAATAATTTAATGGTATTGAATTCCGTTTCGGCAGGTTTCCCTTCACCACGATCAATACGAACTACCCCTTTATTTCCAATTCCGATAGGTAAATCAACATGTAATCCTTCAAAACGATGTTGACCATCAACTAAAGCATGATAAATTTTTGTTACCTCACGATGTTCGAACTGCATAGACACATTTCTATAGGCCTCGGAATTCTTAGCAAATATTAAGGCTCCAGAAGTCTCTCTATCCAAACGATGACAAACTTGAACATCTTCATATTCCATACGAGCCAACCTCAACATGTTTATATTGTCGCCATTTCTATCATCCAAAGAACTAACAAAAGGTGGTTTATTCACTACTACAATGTCATCATCTTCGAATAATATAAGGTCTTTAAAATTTGGTATCTTCATTCTTAATAGTTTAAGTAGCTAGTAGCTAGTAGCTAGTAGCAGGTAATTGGCACATTGACTCATTGGCACATTGACTCATTGCCTTTGTCGTACCGCCTCATAAAGTATCACCCCGGCAGCAACAGAAACGTTTAATGATTCGATTTCTCCGTTTAGTGGAATTTTAGCGTAACGATCAACAATTCGCATGATATCATTAGATATTCCATCTTCTTCAGAGCCCATCACAATTGCAGTAGGCACTGAGAAATCAACGGTATATAGACTTTCGTCATTTTTTTCAGAACAACCGATAACTTGTAAGCCTGATTCTTGCATGTATTCCACTGCTTTTTTAAGGGAATGAACTCTGCAAACAGGGATTTTGAATAATGCTCCTGCAGATGTTTTTAAAGCATCGGCATTGATAGCTGCACTTTCTTTCATGGGTACTACGATGCCATGAACACCAGCACATTCGGCAGTTCTGGCGATAGCTCCAAAATTTCTAACATCAGTAATACGATCTAAAATTAGAAATAAAGGCACTTCTCCATTTTCAAAAACAAAAGGAATTAAATCTTCAACCTGATTAAAAGTAATAGGAGAGATGAATGCTACAACCCCTTGGTGATTTTTAGTTGTTAATCTGTTCAGTTTTTCAACAGGTACATATTGATATTTCAAATCGTATTTATCAATCAAACGACGAAGTTCCTTCAATAATTCGCCTTGAATACCTTTCTGAATGTATAACGACTCTAATTCTTTACCACTTTCTACAGCTTCCATTACCGCACGAATTCCGAAAACCAGCTGATTGTTTTTTACTTCCATTTTTTGAATTTTTACAAAAATGCCAATAATTTCCGAGAAACTTATGTAGATATTAGATATTAGATATGAGATGTGAGATGTCGGAGTGAGGACACTCCGACGAACTTATCAACAAATGTGGTAAATTCCAATCTTAAAACTAAATTTGTTTCATGATGGAGCAAGAGCAAAATTTAAACAGTAGAACAAGGACTGACCGTAAGAAAACGGTTAACAATATCGGTGGACAAATGGGGAAATTGCCTCCACAGGCAGTGGATTTAGAGGAAGCGGTATTGGGTGCTTTGATGCTTGAGAAGGATGCATTGAGTTCGGTTATCGATATTCTAAAGCCTGAAACCTTTTATGTTGATGCCCATCAGAAAATCTTTAAAGCGATTCAGCATTTGTTTCAAAACTCAATGCCTGTCGATTTATTAACGGTTACGAATCGTCTTCGCCAAACTGGTGAGATTGAAATGATAGGTGGGGCTTATTACATTACGGAACTTACGAACCGTGTTGCATCATCAGCAAACATTGAGTTTCACGCTCGAATCATTTCAGAAAAATATATTCAAAGAGAGTTAATTAGTATTTCTTCAGACATCATTACTAATGCTTATGAAGATACTACGGATGTACTTCAATTATTAGATAAAGCCGAGAAAAACTTATTCGCCATTGCCGAAGGTAACCTTCGTCGTGAATCGTATGATATGGGATCTTTGATTACCAAATCGATTCAGATGTTGGAAGAGTTGAAGGATAAAACAGACGGTTTAACGGGTGTTCCTTCTGGATTTACAGAACTAGATCGTATGACTTCTGGTTGGCAGAATTCAGATTTAGTAATTATTGCTGCTCGCCCGGCCATGGGTAAAACCGCCTTTGTATTGAGTTTGGCTCGTAATGCAAGTTTAATTGGGAAGAAAAAAATCGCAATCTTCTCCTTAGAGATGGCTGCTGTTCAATTAACCAATCGTTTGATTGCTGCTGAAGTAGAGATCCCTGCTGAGAAATTAAAGAAGGGAGATTTAACGGATGCTGAATGGCAACAGTTATTAACCAAAGTAGGACGATTATCAGAATCAGGTATTTTTATCGATGATACTCCTTCTTTAAACATATTCGAACTACGTGCGAAATGCCGTCGTTTAAAAGCTCAACATGATATAGACATGATCATCATCGATTACTTACAGTTGATGGTTGGTTCAGGAGATCAACGTAGTGGTAACCGAGAGCAAGAGATTTCAGCAATCTCTCGTGCATTAAAGAGTATTGCGAAAGAATTGAACGTTCCAGTATTAGCACTATCGCAATTAAGTCGTGCCGTTGAAACCCGAGGTGGTAATAAAAAACCAATGTTATCCGATTTACGTGAATCTGGTTCTATTGAGCAAGATGCGGATATGGTATTGTTTATTTATCGTCCGGAATATTACGGATTCGAAGTAGATGAGGAAGGAAACAACACTAAAGGTACTGCTGAAATTATTATCGCTAAACATCGTAACGGTGCTGTAGGCTCTGTAACCCTTAGATATATTGGAGAGTACGTTAAGTTCGCCGATTATGACGCAACAGATTACGGCAATCCAATCTTCAGTAATCTTGGTCCAAATTCAGGCTTCGATAACAGTCCGAATATCATCATCCGCCCAAGTAAGATGAATGATGATATGGGAGATATACCATTCTAGCTCACGAACTAAGCGTATCCTAGCAACTTAAGTACCTGCTTAGAATTCTGCTCTTCGCCGAAGACTTCGTAGTTAACTGTTTCGTCGCGGTTCTTGCGAATTAAGATGTGTTTCGGATGAGGTAATAAACAATGATGCACGCCTCCGTAACCGCTTAATACTTCTTGGTAAGCTCCTGTGTGGAAGAATCCCATGTATTGTACTTTACGGGTTTTAGGCATGAATACGTTGTTCATATGTGCTTCTTGGTTGTAGTAATCCTGGCCATCGCAAGTAATACCACCTAAGTTCACTCTTTCGTATTCAGCATCCCAATTGTTTATTGGCATTAAGATATAACGTTGGTTCATTGCCCATACATCTGGTAAGTTAGTAATGAAACTTCCATCAAGCATCAACCATTTCTCTTTATCGTTTTGTTGTTTTCTACCTAATACTTTGTATAAAATTCCTGAAGCTTCAGCAACGGTGTACTTTCCAAATTCAGTAATAATATCTGGTTCCATAACATCGTGCTCCGCACAAATTTCTTTGATACGTTTTACAATCTCGTTCACCATGTATTCGTAATCAAACTCAAAAGTTAATGAGTTTTTGAATGGCATACCACCACCAATATCTAAAATGGTAAGGTCGGGGTTAACCTTCTTGAATTTGCAATATAAGGTAACATACTTCTCTAATTCGTTCCAGTAGTATTGCGAATCAGTAATACCAGAGTTAATAAAGAAATGTAAAAGCTTTACTTTGAAATTAGGGTGAGATTCAATTCTCGAATGGTAGAAATCGATCACATCTTCCATACGAATACCTAAACGACTAGTATAGAATTGTGAATCGGGTTGCTCTTCCGAAGCTATACGAATACCTAAGTTGCAATTCACGTCCAACTCATCGTCGTAGAAATAAAACTCTTCTTTATTATCAAGTACAGGGATGATATTGTTGAATCCATCGTGAAGCATATCCACGATATATTGCTTATAAGTGTCTTTTTTGTATCCATTACAGATTACGGTGATGTCTTTGTTCAATACACCTTTCTTCTCTAAATGGTCGATAATTGGCATATCAAAGGCAGAAGAAGTTTCTAAATGAATATCATTTTTAAGTGCTTCTTCTAAAATATGACGGAAATGCGAGCTCTTCGTGCAATAGCAATAAGTATAACTACCTCTATAGTTATTGTTAACGATAGCACGTTGAAACCAAATTTTAGCTTGTTGGATTTTCTTCGAGATAACAGGAAGGTAGGTGAAACGTAACGGAGTTCCGTATGTTTCAATCATTTCCATTAAATTTAGATCATGAAAATATAACTCATCATCAATAACTTCGAAGCCTTCTTGTGGGAAGCCAACAGACAAATCAAGAAATTCCTTGTAACTTTGCATCCAAATAAATTTTTGCAAAGATATTTTATTTATTTTTAGAATACATATACTGCAGAACAGAAATGAAATAATATTTTTGCAGGCAAGCCATATTTTATGAGAAATTTAAAGATTTTAGAGGTTAAATCGGAAATAGGTGCAGGTACACGTGGTGCAAGCATGGGTATTGATGCCGTAAAAATAGCTGCTTTAGACTTCGGTAGTCGTTATTTTAAGCAATATAAAACGGTAGAAGTTCAGAATGAGAACCATCTTTTGCTAGAATCAGCTGGTAATCCACATGCGAAAAGGATCTCGGGTGTACTTACTATGCTTGAGCGTGTAAGTGATGAAGTTTCTCGTACTATCAAAAATAATGAGTTCCCAATTGTACTTTCAGGCGATCATTCGTCTGCAGCTGGTACTATTGCTGGAATTAAAATAGCTAACCCTAAATTGAGATTAGGTGTAATATGGATTGATGCTCATGCTGATATTCATACGCCTTATACCACGCCTTCTGGTAATGTTCACGGTATGCCTTTAGCAGTTTCTATTGCTGAAGATAATATTGAAAGTAAAGTAAATAAGCCAGATCAAGAGACAATCAATTACTGGTATCAATTGAAAAATGTAGGTGGTATTAGTCCGAAAATAACTCCTAAGGATGTAGTTTACATCAACGTTAGAGATACTGAAAAGCAGGAAGAATTCTTAATGAAGAAATTCGGAATGAAAAACTTTACCACTGCTGAGATCCGACGAAAAGGGGTGGAGAAAGTGGCGATTGAAGCTTTAGCATTACTCGACGATTGTGATTTGATATACGTATCGTTTGATGTGGATTGTATGGATGCTTCCATCTCTAAAGGCACAGGAACCCCAGTACCAAATGGTATCACAGAGAAAGAAGCAGGGAATTTAGTAGCTCGTTTAATGCAAAGTGAAAAAGTATGTTGCTTCGAAATGGTTGAGATTAACCCAACCTTAGATAAAGAAAATTTAATGGCAGAGAATGCTTTCGAAATATTAGTGAGAGCAACAAATCAATTGATAAACGACTAATGAATTTACCTGAAATAATAATAAGCAATACTCAAAAAGCTATTCAAGCTTTATTCAATATTGAAGTTCCAGAATCAACGATTACATTACAAGATACTCGTAAAGAATTTGAAGGTGAAGTAACAATCGTTACCTTTCCTTTTGTCAAATTCTCTAAAAAATCTCCTGAAGAAACAGGAGCTATGATTGGTGAATACCTTGTAAACAATACAGATTTAGTAGTTGCATTTTCAACTGTAAAGGGTTTCTTAAATTTAAGTATAGCTTCTTCTTATTGGATTGATGCCTTGCAACAAATTTTCGCAAACGCTCAATTTGGTAAATTACCTTCTAAAAATGCTAGAGTAATGGTGGAGTATTCTTCTCCAAATACCAATAAACCTTTGCATCTCGGACACGTTCGTAATAATTTACTTGGTTATTCTGTTGCAGAAATTTTAAAGTATGCAGGTTATAATGTAATCAAAGCGAACTTAGTAAACGACCGTGGTATTCATATTTGTAAGTCGATGTTGGCTTGGGAGAAATTCGGTAATGGAGAAACACCAGCATCGTCAGGAATGAAAGGGGATCACTTAGTTGGTAAATATTACGTTGAATTTGATAAAGCTTATAAGAAAGAAATTGAAGGCTTAATTGCTCAAGGATTAACAGAAGATCAAGCGAAAAAAGAAGCTCCAATGATTAAGGAGGCTCAAGAGATGTTGTTGAAATGGGAGCAGAAAGATGAGCATGTATTGAGCTTGTGGAAAATGATGAACGATTGGGTGTACGAGGGTTTCGCAGTTACGTACAAATCTATGGGAGTAGATTTTGATCAGTATTATTACGAATCGAATACCTATAATTTAGGAAAAGATATTATTGATGAAGGATTAAGCAAAGATGTTTTCTTTAAGAAAGAAGATGGCTCTGTTTGGATCGATTTAACTGCTGATGGTTTAGATCAGAAATTAGTTTTACGTGGAGATGGTACTTCTGTATACATCACACAAGATTTAGGTACAGCGCAAATGAAATACGAGCAATATAAAATGGATAACTCTATTTATGTTGTAGGAAATGAACAAGAATATCACTTCAAGGTATTGTTTTTAATTCTTGAAAAACTTGGTATGAGCTGGGCAAAAGGATTATTCCACTTATCGTATGGAATGGTTGATTTACCTAGTGGTAAAATGAAATCTAGAGAAGGAACTGTTGTAGATGCTGATGATCTTATTTCTGAAATGATTCAATCAGCTAAAGAACAATCAGAAGCTTTAGGGAAAGTTGCAGATTTCGAAGACGAAGAAAAGGAGCGTTTATATCGTTCTATTGGTATGGGGGCTTTGAAATATTATTTATTAAAGGTAGATCCTAAGAAGAGATTACTATTCGACCCTAATGAGTCTATCGATTTACAAGGACATACTGGTCCGTTTATTCAATATTCGTACGCTAGAATTCAATCTATATTAAGAAAAGCATCTAACAATGCTCCTTCTAATGCAAATATCTCAGATATAAATGCAAATGAAAAGGATTGCATTATGCAATTACTGAAATACCCAACAATTATTGAGGATTCGGCAAAAACATATAGTCCGGCATTACTTGCAAATTACTTATACGATTTAGCTAAAACATTCAATAAGTTTTATCATGATGATCAAATATTGAAGCAAGAAGATGCAAATCGTTTGAATTTCCGTTTGATGATCTGCAAAAATACTGCTGATGTATTATCTTCTGGATTAGCTTTACTTGGCATTGAAGTACCTGAAAGAATGTAGTATTTGAAAAGATGAATAGAACAAGTTATAAATTTTCTATTTTATTTTTCTCAATACTCATATCTCAATTCTTTAATCTAGTTAATGCGCAATCATTTACAGAACTTCATAGCTTCAACTTCTATGCTGACTCTATAACAAACTATTCTAGTACATGGATAGATATTGATCAGGATTACGATTATGATTTACTAAAGCTATCCATTTTAAATAAGCCTAATCAACTTTACATTTCAAATCAAAATTCGCTTCAGAAGTCATCAAGTGTTTTTCAGAAAGATGGAGGGAATGCAAATGGTGCATGCTATGCAGACATTGACCTCGACGGTGATTTAGATATTTTCGTTTACTCCATTTTTGGTCAGAAAAATATGCTTTATATCCAAGAAGGCAAGGGCATATTTCGTCAGGAAAAACTAATGGATATTACCACTTCGGAGAACAATGCATTTTATGCTTGCTTCTCGGATGTTGATGCCGATAATGATCCAGATTTACTAATTACCGATACTGAGTTATGGAATCCGAAAGCCATTCGTAGAGCTACAAAAATATACTTCAACGATGGTAAGGGGAATTTCAATAAAGATGATGTAGAAAAATTTTACGTTCCAAAATCTGATACCAGATCTTTATTATTATCCGATTTAAATCAGGATGGGAGAGAAGACTTATTGCTTTTGAATTTCGGTTCGGAGAATGAATTATATTTAAAAAATGATGCTCATATTTTCAATCCTGTAACTACGAATCTATCAGTATTTAAAGGAGATTACATGGATGCAGTAAGTATTGATATAGATAATGATGCCGACCTTGATGTATTAGTGGCTAGTGTAAATTCTGGTGTAGATTTATATAGAAATGATGGACATTTATTATTCACTAGAATTGAAAATGTTTTCGATCTGAAGGATTATAAATTAGCTGGAATAGAAACGTTGGATTGGAATAAAGACGGGAAGTTGGATGTGTTGCTACATAAATCTTTTAGTAATGAAAAGAGATTATTCATCAATACATCTACAACACAACATTTCATCAAACTAAAACTACGAGCCGACAAAGCAAATTTGAATGGTATTCAAACTAAAGTTTTTGTGCATACGCTCGCAAACGACCGTAATTATTGGCAATACAAGGAAGTTAGAGCTACAAGTAAATCTTCTATTGCTGATGCTTTCGATTTACATTTTGGTATTGCAGAACAAACTAGTATAGATAGTATAAAATTAATTTGGCCTGATGGAACCGTTCAATACCTATATAATATTGAAGCGGATCAGCTCTATTTTGTTGAACAAAGAGCATTGCCAAAGCGTATCGATACAGAGCATATACTGTTGGATCATGCACAATATATCCGAAACATTTCTTTGAGCATGGTGGCTAATTATTTCAAACCTGGTGAGATATCTGGGATAACCATTTTTTATGAAAATAATGGACTTATTGCTGAAGATGTAGAAGTAGATTTAAACTTGAGTATTCCGATGACATTGTTCAATAGTTTTCCAATGCCGCAACGTTATAATAAAAGTAATTTTCATTGGACTATTAAAGATGTACCTGCGAAATTTAGAGGGATTATAACGCTTTCTGTTAATGTTCCCAAGGAAAATGAACTCCTAGAGCGTACACTTAAGCTAGATGCCAGCACAGAGCCTCTAATCGGCGATGAATACAGCAAAGACAATACTGTAGAGAAGATTGTAGAGTTTGATAAATAGCAAAAAAAAGTCGGAGCTATTAATCCCGACTAAATTTTTAATGAGCAAACGAGCACACGTTCACACGAGCACACGAACTAATTTATTTTCAAACGACTGAAGTAATAACTCAACTTCAAATCTTTCGTTCCGTGAGAATAATCGTAGAATCCACGTTTAGTTTTAACACCTAATTCACCTGAGGCAACCATTTTTACTAATAATGGGCAAGGTGCATATTTAGGATTTCCGAAACCTTCGTGTAATACATTTAAAATTGCTAAGCAAACGTCAAGACCAATAAAATCTGCTAATTGCAATGGCCCCATTGGATGAGCCATACCTAATTTCATGATGGTATCAATTTCTTCAACACCAGCAATTCCTTCAAATAAAGAATAGATTGCTTCGTTGATCATTGGCATTAAAATTCTGTTTGCAATAAAACCAGGATAATCGTTAACTAGTGTAGGAACTTTATCAATTTTCTTAGATAATTCTACAATGATATCACAAACAACATCATCTGTTTGGTAACCTTTGATAACCTCTACCAATTTCATCATTGGAACAGGGTTCATAAAGTGCATACCAATTACTTTGTTAGCACGGCCAGAAGCAGCACCAATTTCAGTAATAGAGATAGAAGAAGTATTTGTTGCAAGAATTGCTTCAGGATGAGTAAACTCACCTAAATCCTTAAAGATTTTCATTTTAATCACCGGATTTTCTGTTGCTGCTTCAACCACTAAATCTGCATCTTTAACACCATCTTTTAAATCGGTATAAGTAGTTAAGTTTGCTAAGGTATTTGCTTTAGTCTCTTCAGAAATAGTACCTTTTGATACCATTCTATCTAGGTTTTTACCGATTGTATCCATAGCACGCTTAAGCGCATCAGGATTAACATCGATAAGGTTCACTTGGTACCCGTATTGAGCAAAAACATGTGCAATACCATTACCCATAGTACCCGAACCAATTACTGAAATATTTTTCATTTTATTCTTGTATTAATTATGCGGCAAATTTACATATATAAAACAAAAGAGACGCATGTTGTGCGTCTCTTTTAGTCCCATATTGTGGAAAAAATTATAAGCTTTTTACAATATTTTCAAGGATTTCCATTCCTTGGTCGATATTTTCTTTTTCAATGTTTAATGCCGGACGGAAACGAATAGTATTGTTACCACATCCTAAGAACATTACGTTGTTTTCCATACCTTTTGATACGAATTTATCACGCATTGCTTTAGTCGGGAAATCGAATGCTACCATTAAGCCTTTTCCTCTAACATTTGAGATTTTAGACTCTCTCTTAGAGATGTTTAAGATGCTATCATATAAATAGTCACCAGTTTCAGCAGCTTTCTCGATTAAATTATCTTCTTCGATAATCTCCATGATTCTAGAAGAACGAACCATGTCAACCAAGTTACCACCCCAAGTCGAATTGATACGTGAAGGTACTTTGAATACGTTTGTATCGATTTCATCAACCTTTTTACCAGCTAAGATACCGCATACTTGCATTTTCTTACCGAAAGCAATAATGTCTGGACGAGCATTTTCACCGAAATGTTCATGAGCCCAGAATTTACCTGTTAATCCTACACCACTTTGAACTTCATCAAAAATTAAGAATGCATCATTTTCATCAGCAATTACTCTTAATTTCTCTAAGAATTCTCTACGGAAATGGTTATCTCCACCTTCAGATTGAATAGGCTCTATGATAATTGCACAGATATCATCAGGATTGTTTTTGAATGCTGTTTTTATTTGTTTTATAGATAACTCTTCACGTTGTAATAAGTCTTCGTAGTTATCGTCGGAATAAGGGAATTGCATTTTTGGATTAGAAACTCTTGGCCAATCGAATTTTGCAAACCATTTAGTTTTATCAGGTAAAGTGTTTGTTAAGCTCAAAGTATAACCTGAACGGCCGTGGAAAGCTTGCTCGAAATGCAATACTTTAAAGCCTTTTTCATATGTATAACCTTTTTGGAAATTCTTTTGAACTTTCCAGTCCATCGCTGTTTTCAAAGCGTTTTCAATCGCTAATGAACCACCTGCAACAAAGAATGCATGAGGTAAATACGAAGGAATACCAACTCTAGAGAATGTCTCTACGAATTGTGCGTATTGAGGAGTATAGATATCTGAGTTCGATGGGTTTGTTAAAGCAGCTAACATTAAGTTCTTTTTAAACTCTTCGTCGTTTACCATTTTAGGGTGGTTATAACCCAATGGAACTGAGGCGAAACAAGTAAAAAAATCTAAAAGTTTGCGATTGTGTTTAGAATCGTGAATCCAAACGCCATTGCTTTTTTCCATGTCGAAAACTAAATCGTAACCATCTGCTAAGATGTGCTTACTCAAAGTCTCTTGAACTTGGTTTGGGGATATACTAACTTTATACATGTGCTTAAGTGTTTGCACAAAGATAAGTAAAAAAGAGCCCTATTTTTAACAAAACAATCAATTTTGCAATGTTTGGACAAATTATCCGATACTAGTTTTGCTACAAGAATTAAGTTCTTTTTTTGATTGTAATTTTAGAAAATTCTCAAGTAAGATAGGGTAGGAATGCTTCTAATTTTCCAATATTTCCCATTAATCCTCCTGTATGGATAAATAAAATTTTAGCCGATGTACCTTGATTTTCGTTCATCCATTCATAACATTTCATCATAGCTTTTCCTGTGTAAATTGGATCTAGCATAATGCCTGTGTTTCTTTGAAACTCAATACAGAATTTTAAGAGTTCGGGAGTATGTTTGCCGTACCTTTCCTTGGTATCGAGTATCGAAATACTGGTAACTGGTAACTGGTATTTGGTAACTGGTAGTTGGTTAAATATTGATAGTTTGTTTATGATTTCTTTTACTTCGTCGGTGCCTTTGTGCACTACCACGGTATGAACGTGAGTGTTGAGATTTTTTCTTTCTATTGCATTGATAATTCCAGCGGTTGTGCATCCTGTTCCTGCAGCTAGAAATATATCCGAATATTCCTGATCTAATTCATCAATAATATCTTCACAACCTTTCCTTCCTTCTGCAGATAATCCTCCTTCGTCAATAAAAAATGCATCCATATTATTCGCGAAATATTGATCGAATAAAACTTGTTTGTTTTTATACTCTTCTCTACTTACTCGAATAATTTTCATACCCAAAAGCCTAGCAATGATAAGCATCTCGCTTTCTTTCTGTTGAATTTCATCGCCACGTACAAATGCTATAGCTTCGAATTTAAACTTCGCCGATGCAGAAGCTAAAGCAAGTAAATGATTGGAATAAGCTCCACCAAAACTAACTAAGGTTGTTTTGTTTTCTGATATAGCTCTTTGAAGCGTGTATTTCAATTTTCTCCATTTATTTCCAGAGATTAATGGATCAATTAAATCATCTCGTTTAATAAATAACTCCATGCCATTGGGCACATTGAATGTGATTTGTTGAACAGGAGAATATATTGGGAAATCAAACATGATGCAACAATAATAAAAAAACCCCTAAAAGTAGATACTTCTAGAGGTTTATAAAGTTTAGTTGGTTTTATTTTTATTTCCAATCGATGTTTATTCCTACACCAGCTGTAACCATTGGATATTTACCAAAAGTATATGCACCTTGGAAAGTTAATACTAATAATTTTAAACGAGCACCTAATGTACCAGTCATACCATTAGCACCATCAACAGTAAAATTCACCGGGTCAGAAACTTTTTCAATTACTTTGCTACCAAAGTTTGGATCAGTAGGTCTGGTTTCTAGTGAAGTGATAGGATAATCTCCGTTTAAGCCTAACGTTGTAGAGCTTCTTTGATAGTTAGCTGCACCGTATACTGTTAAAACAGCTAATTTTTTAGATACAATTAATCCGAATGTTGTAGCTTTTGTATCTAAGTTCATCATTTGATCAGCGTATACACCATTGTTTTCAGTTTTATTTGGTACACCGTTTTCAGCCTTAAGATCTAAGCCATAACTTAAACTCATTTTCGTATAACCAAAGTAAGCTGACATATCAAATGGCATTTTGCTTACTACAGGAATCCATTGTTTTATATCATGTTTTAAACCGAATCCAACTAATCCGATATCACCTTGTTTACCTAAAGAAACCGTAGGCATATATCTAACCATTAATTCAGTTTTTTTAATCAAACCAACTGCCAATTGAACAGTAGGGGCACCAGCATAAGGTAAACCAGCACCGGGAGGAGCATCAAATCTTGCTACTTCTACTTTATCACCCGGAATTGGAGTTGCTGAATTATCTAATTCTAATACATAAACGGGATTGTTAGATGGAGAAATTGAGCCTGCTAATGTTTGTCCGATATGGTTTGCAGGGTTATCTAAACGAATTGCTGTAAATCCTAAAGCAGCTGCATCATATGTTTGATCTTCTGCTGGTACTGTACATAAGTTCATGTTAAATGTAACATCGAATCGTCCCAAGCCATGTGGCTTAGCAGTGTTATACCATCCACCATTTAAACCTGCACCAAATCCTCTGAAAAAAGGAGTGGTGTATGCTTGTACCAATTTACTGGCATCTGCAGATCCTGCTTTTAATAATTGAGCAACATCGCCCTGAGCATACGTGCTTTGGTGTATTGCTAAAGAAGCTACAGCCAAGGCTGCTAGCTTTATGCCTTTGTGTAAAGATGTAAGTTTTTTCATTGTATTAAGTTTAAGTAAGTTTCGATATATAAAAATAGCAAATTCTCCGAGTAATCTATATCCCCCATTTGCGGTATTTTATATACCCACCAGTACGGAGGAGGTATATGACTTTTTGACTTCTTGATACTTGATTTCTTGACATTTGAAATGTCTATTGGTCAAGAATCTATTAGTCAAGTAGTCTATTTTAATATCACTTCCGTAGCACCATACCCGAATTTTTCTTTTCTGGCGTCTTTGAAAGTTTTAACGTGGGGATGTTTGCCGAGTTGCTTATGAATCTCGTTTCTCAAAGTTCCATTGCCTACACCATGAATGAATATAATGTTTTGGTAATGATGAACGATAGCAGCTTCTAGATTCTTACGAAATGCTTCCAATTGAAACCTTAGCATTTCCTCAGCATTCATGCTTGGGAATTGTTCAGTGAGTTCTTCAATATGCAAATCGACTTCTCTGCTTGGCGCATCAATTTTAGATTCAACAAGTGTATTTGAAAGCATTTGCTCAATCATTTCTTCTTTATCGAATTGAATTGTATGATCTAATTCTAATTCACTTAAATATCCTTTTTTATGAATAAATGGAATTGCTTTTTCTGTTGTTAGAATTTGCTTAGCCTTTATGTTTTTTCTGAAAATTTTAGGCTGAGTAGGAGTGTAGGCTCCTTGTTGGTGGTATATAATCTGAAGATGGAATGTCCAGCCTTGATCAAAATCACTAATGGTATGTGAAGATATACGAGATGCAGTATTTGATTTTACTACTCCGCCAAAGACCCCTTCAAAAATATCTTTCTTTTGAATGCTTAATCCTGTAAGTAGATCGTATTTACTAGCGTTTATAATATATAGATGAAATAGATGTCCGATTTTTTCATCTTTATGAACTGCTAAATAAAGATGTTCTTCAGTTGTTTCTTGAATTTTCGCGACACTACTTGGTAGCTCTTCAAAATCTTCTCGTAATTGAGATTCTGCAGATTGTACAAGAACAATTTCATTTGCCAAAACTGAAATCTCAAAATCACCATCAATGGTAACACCCACCAACTGATGATCTATAATTCTCGTAACAACACCTTCTTGCTTCTCGTTTAAAAAACGAACATAGTCGCCTATTTTGAACATAATTTTTGAGTAGTGAGTAGTGGGTAATGAGTATTGAGTTTAAGTATTGAGTAATGGGCAATGAGTTTTTGAGTATTACACATTACCCACTACTCAATACTCACTACCCATTTAAAAGAGTTGCCTTTGTTGCATCCAAAACTGCAAACGATTCTTCAGAGTTAGCTGCTTCTGAATACGTACGCAATACTGGTTCTGTACCTGATGGTCTGATCATTACCCAACCTCCATTATCTAAATGGAATTTGAAACCATCCATGTCTTCAACCTTGGTAACATTATATTTCCCGAAGGCTTTGTATTTACCTTCTTTGCAATTTTGTATAATTTGAAGTTTTAAGCTTTCTTCTAAATGTAAATCATAACGCTCTACTGCGAATGATCCAACAATCTCATAAACTTCTTCAATTAATTCTCTTAGAGATTTTCCGGTTTTCGCCATGAATTCCCAAATCGTTAATCCAATCCAAATACCATCTCGCTCTGGAATATGCCCTGTAATTGCGATACCTCCGGACTCTTCACCTCCTGCTAAGAATGGTTCTTTGTTTTCAACCATTAATTCACAAATGTATTTGAATCCGATTTTAGTAATTTGTTGATTCAAGCCATAAGCCTTACATAATTCATCAATTTTACGTGTGCATGAGAATGTTGTAATAACTTGTCCGGTTTGCTTTTTGTATTTTACTAAGTAATGAATTAACAATAAAATGATATGATGAGAATCCACAAAATTTCCTTCATCATCATATAATCCAATACGATCAGCATCACCGTCTGTAGCCAAAGCAGAATCAATGTTTCCGGCAATTTTAATCATTTCCGAAAGCTCTTGTAGATTCTTGTGAATTGGTTCGGGTGCTTGTCCATCAAAACCTGGGTTATGTTCGCAATGTAAAAATGTTGCTTCTGGTAATATTCTACGCATCACATCCTGACCTGCGCCAAACATTGCATCGTATGCTAAGTTTAAATTAGAATTACGAATAGCTTCCATGTCGAATGATGATTCCACATGCTGGATATACATTTCTTCCATATCAATATAAGTCACTAAACCTTTATCGATATAGAATTGTAAACTTTCAGTTTTGATTGGTAATGTTTCTGGAATAAAATTTTCTACAGCAGTAATTTCTGCTGGAGTAGCAGGACCGCCGTACGAAGCTTTTATTTTGAAACCATTGTATTCTGGAGGGTTATGACTAGCAGTAATAATAACACCTGCACTAGCTGATAATTTAACTGTTGCTAATGAAATCATAGGTGTACTTACAAATGCTGTATTACACATATGAACATGAACGCCCTCAGCCGCCATAACTCTTGCCACAGCATCGATAAATAATTTACCTGCGAATCTGCAATCGTTACCTAAGGTAATGCTAGGCTTTTCATTATTATTTTTCAACCATGTTGCGGTTCCGTATGCAACACGTTCTACGTTTTCTACTGTAAATTCTTTTGCAATAATGGCTCTCCAGCCATCTGTTCCAAATTTAATTGTCGACATATTGATATTTGTATAGATTGCTAAAATAGACTTTTTGAGCAATGAAATGGAATATTAATTGATTTTATCTATCTAAATAATACCTAAATCCTACAGAAAGGTCTATTCTTGAGATGTTTTCGTATTGATCTTTATCTAGTGCCCTTGTTAATTTAACACCATTAATATCATAAGTATATTTCCTCATTGTAGCTTGTAGCAAATTAAAATCTGCTCCAAATACAAGCTTATTACTATACTTAAAATCAACTCCGATAGAATACAACATTCCAAAAGTATTGCCCGTAATAAGCATCTCAGTAATTCTTACATTATTTTTATTATAAAATAAGTAGCCTCCAGTGATGCCCAATAATAAATTCATTTTATTATTGAAAAAAGTAGTTTTATGTAAATAAGATGCACCTATAAAATCAATATTTATTTTATCACTTAGTTCTCCAATACTATTGCCTTGTATAGAGTCTACGTATAAATAGGAGTCGTTTTTATTTTGATTTAAGTAATGTTTGTAATGTAATCCAAAGCCATTATTTCGCTTACCAAACACATGTATTCCGGCACCATACTGATATCCCAGCTTTAAGTTGTCAAAATGTTTGTCGAGTTCTTTATCATCAGTACTTAAGTTTTTGCAGTCACTAAATTCAAACCACCGTTTATAAAAAAACGATATGTTCTGTTTGGTCTATAAATATCTTCAGCAACCAAAGGGATGATTGGGTTTACCTTAACTGTTTCGAAGTACTTATATCGAATATTCTTTACTTCACTTAGCTTTATTTTATCCGAAACAGATTGGTTTTCTTTTTGAGTAGAATAATATATAAAATCGAAATCGTCTCGTTCGATTTTACATTTTATAGAATCGTTTTTCGTGGTTACAATAAGGTCCTGAGCCGAAACGAAGTTCCCTATAAAAACAAAGAAGAAGAGTATCTTATACTTAAACATAATGTCTAATCTAGCAATTTTTTTCTTGATTTCTTGACTTCTTGATGCTTGATAAATTGACATATTACATAATCCCAAAATGAAGAGGTCAAGTAGTCAAGTATCAAGTGATCAAGTATCAAGAATTCGAACTAATAAGAACTAAACTTATAGCTAAAGTTCAACAAAAAGTACTGACGAAGAATATTCGTATACACATCTTCAGTATAGGTTTCTGTAAAGTTTCTGCTGATTGCTTGGTTTTGATTCAATAAATCGAAGGCTGTAATTCTCACTTCTGCAGCATCTTTCTTCAAGAATTTATAACCGACACCTGCATTCCATAACACGAAGTTTTGAGAGAAATTATCTGAAATTCCTTCATAAACTTGTTGTGCCACTTCAGTTGTAAATACGAAACCTTTCCAAGGCATTACGTTTAACTTGATTTTACTTTGTTGGTTGACGTATGAAGTATTAGAAGCTGTTTGTACGGAGTTATATTGCTCTGTGAAATTAGTTTGTGAACTTATTGTGAAATCCCACATTTTACTAATGTTTGAGCTCCATACCACACCTAATCCATAGTTTGGAGATAGGGCATCGTTTGTTGCGTTATTTACGATACTTGGAGTATGATTAATTCCTGCACTCAAGTTGAAATTCAAATTAGATTTTACAACTTTCAATGGAAATCCGTATGAAACCATAGAGCTGATGCTATAATAACCATTTAAGTTTACTGGACTTGTTAATCGCGCTCCAGCTAACATAGGTATACCATTGTAAACTGTATCTTTTGGTGCAACAAATGAATTGTTACCGATGTAATTATTCGTGAATGATGTTCTAATAAACGCAAAGAAAGAAGTTGATTTTGCAGTATTAACAGAAGAGTAACGAACTACAAAGAAGTTCGAAAAATCTTGTTTCAAACTTGCATTTCCAATACTTAATTGAGATGAGTTGGTATTGTTTAATACTTCTTGCAATTGATCTGCGCTTGGTGCATTGTTAGCACTTCTGTAAAACATTCTAACATTTCTACGCATGTCAATTCTATACATCATCATTGCACTTGGCAATACTGAAATGAAATTTCTATTCAAATCATATGTTGTAGGGAACCTCTGTTCGTTATTCAGTTTTGCATCTTGAACATTGGCATTTAACATCAACATCATTTTTTGTTTTTGATATCTCCAGCCTAATCCAATTGATTGTGTAGTATAAGTACTTTTAAATACGTTACTCAAACTTGTGTCGAAATCGTTGTATTCATTACTAATACTAGAAAATGCATTCGTAGTTTTATCAGAATTTGTATAAGAACGATTATAGTTATAACTCAATAATAAAGCATGGTTAGAATCTAATGGTTCTGTATAAGTTACATTTGAGTTGACTGCCCATCCTGATTTTTTCAATACAGATTGCTGATCGATTGAATCGTTAAAGCTCACATCAGAATTCGAAATGAATTTATTATTTAAATATGATGTTCCATTCTGATCATTATAAGTAGGAGTGACGTTTAATGAAATAGTCCTTCCTCTTTTCTCAAAACTTCTACGATATAAAACAGGTAAAGAAATATTACTTCCTGTTAAATTAGAATTCTGAAGATTTGAACTGTACGATGTAATTGCATTATCTTGTTTATTATCGCTGATGATACTCGCAACGCCTTTGTTTACTTGGTATGACACGCGTGGCTGAAAAGTAATGCTATTAAAAGTATCTATCTTATAATCTATTTTTAAATTAAAGCGATGGTTCTGATTCTGACTAGTACTAATATTATCTTCTACATATTGTAATTGCTTATCAGAACTAGTAATGTAATTTCTTAAGGTATTGCTGATGCTACTATTGTCGGTATAATTATAAAAGTAACTTCCACTAACTTCGATGTCTTTTCCCCATTTGTCGCTGTAATTTAATCCTACGGCATGAGTTGTGTTAATACCGTTTTTAGAATTCACTAAAAACTGACTAGCATCGTTTCCGCCCATACCTCCACGCATTCCTCCGCCCATCATTCCGCCTCCCATGCCACCACGAGCCCCACCTGCATTTCTGTTGTTACTAGCATTTGTACCTACAACTCCTAATAAATCTTCTTGAGCGAAATTTTGCTCATTCAAATTATTGCTTTGATAGAGTAGGGTAACTCTTCTTTTATCTTTAAATTGATTAATGTTGAATCCTACTTTATATTGATTGTCGGCATTGGCACCGGCAAACACTCTTCCAAATGTTCCATTTCTAAAGCTTGGTTTAGTAATGATATTAATTGTTTTCTGACTATTTCCATCGTCGAAACCAGTAAACTGCGATTGATCACTTTTCTTATCAAATACTTCAATCTTTTCGATTACCTCAGCAGGTAAGTTTTTCAATACAGCATTCGGATCATCGCCAAAGAATGGTTTGCCATCGACTAATATTTTCTTTACTTCTTCACCCTGAGCTTGCATTTTACCATCGGTAACTACTACACCTGGCATTTTAGTGATTAAATCCTCTGCATTAGCATCTGGATTGGTTTTGTAGGCATTTGCATTGTAGGTGCTAGTATCGCCTTTCTGAACAGCCGCAATGGCCTTATCTGAAACCGTAACCTCTTTAAGCTGGTCTGATTTTGGCTTCATGGAAATTTTAACACTTGCGTTGGATTCCTCAAGCAAGTTTACCCTTTTCATATAGTTTTGGTAACCCAAGTAACTTGCTCGCACTATATACATACCTGGTTTTAATCCAGTAAATGAATAAAAGCCTTTTTCATCACTAATAGTATATTTTTTAACACTAGTATCTGGAATGCTAATTAGAGTAATTCGTGCACCAATAAGAAATACATTACCATCGGTAATGTTTCCTTTAATACTTGATTGTTGTGCAAATGCTGGAATGAAAAAGCCCAAAAAGGCTAAGAGAAGTAATGTTTTTTTCACTATAGATAAATGATTGTTTTTAGTATAGACAAAGATAGCCAATAAAGGTTTAATTCTAGTATTGGGTAATGAGTAATGGGTAGTGGGTAAAAAGTATTTATTTTTTACTCACTACCCATTACCCACTACTCACTACCAGTTAAGCTACCGGATCTAGTTGTCTTAAATCAACAGGTACAACTCTCGAAACGCCTTGTTCTACCATGGTTACGCCGTAAACAACGTCTGTACTTGCAATTGTACGTTTGTTGTGGGTAACAATAATAAATTGCGATTCGTCTGAGAATTTACGAATGATCTTGTTGAACTTATCAATATTGGTATCATCTAATGGAGCATCAACCTCATCGAATATACAGAATGGGGCAGGCTTCAATAAATATAAGGAGAAGAGAATAGCAGTAGCCGTAAGCGTTTTCTCTCCCCCAGATAATTGATTAATCGTTAATGGTCGTTTACCTTTTGGCTTCGCGATGATATCGATATCCGATTCCAATGGATCTTCTGGATTTAATAAAATTAAATCACATGAATCTTCTTCATTGAATAATGAACGGAACACGATGATAAAGTTATCGCGGATTTGCGTAAAGGCTTCCATGAATTTTTCTTTAGCAGTATCATCAATTTCTTTGATGGTATCTAGTAAAGATGCTTTCGCATTTAACAAATCGTTCTTTTGCTCTTGGATGAATGTATAACGTTTGTTCATCTCGTCATACGCTTCCATTGCCATAGGGTTAATCGGACCGTAATTGTCTATTTGATTGCGAAGCTTTTCAGTCTTCACTCTTAATTGATCTTCATTCTCGTCTTCAGGAATCTCTACATCTTGTAATGAATCGATATCGACAGAAAACTCTACAGAAAGTCGTTCTTTTAATGAAGTTAATTCCATACGCAATTCAGTTTTGCGATCGCGAATAGAATTATATATCTGTTCTGCGCTTTCTTTACGAACACGCACTTCTCTTAAGTTTTCTTCTAATTCTGTAATTTTATTTCTTGAAGCATGGTAGTCGCTCTCTACTTCTTGAGTAGCTTTTTCCATTGCATCTTTTTCTTCGTACATCGCAATAAGCTCCGTATCTGAATTATCATGAGTTGTCATGATTTCACTTATACCTTGAGCTGCTGCATCGTATTCGCTTTGATTAATAGCAATACGTTCTTGCAACATCTTTAAGTTATTACTTTTGTACTCAATCTCTTTTTCTAATTGAGAAACTTTGTTTTGTTGCTGATGAAACTGTATGTTACGTTGATTGAAAGAACCAGATCTTTCTGTTAATTTATCATTCAGTTCATTAAACAATTGTTGTGAATCCTGAACATGTGCATTCAATTCATCTTTCGATGCAATTGCTTGCTCTAATTCCGGAACCATGCTTGCCAATTGTTGGTCGTAATCTTCAATTTTACGTTGAATATCTTCCTTACGAACAGAACTGTCGTTGATGAAATTATGGTATTGTTCCTGACGAGTTTTGTATGAAATTAATTCAGTGTTTACTTTGTTAATCTCATCCTTCATCACCGATATCTCTTGCGTTTTAGTCGATTGCTTTAAATCTTGCAAACGATAAACCATTTGATCAATATCACGGTTGTACTCTTCAATGAAATGATTGATATCTTTTATCTCTTGTTCTAAAACTTCTAAGTTCTTAGCTCTACCAATTCGTTTACCTTCAAATAATCCAACAGAACCACCTGATAAAGAAACTCTAGTGCGGTTGAATTTACCACTCTTCGCTAAATAAACTTTTTGAGTATCACTTTCTTTGTTAATCCAAAGCTCTTCATTCTCATTAATGACTAATACATTTCCTAATAAATGTTTAGCTAGTTTTTGATATTTGTAGTCAACATTGATAACTTCCATAGCAGAAACCAATCCGTTTTCGACAGATGAGTTTTCGTGTAGGTTGATATCTTTTAAACTTTCTAATACGAAGAAGTTCGCTTTACCTTTTGCCGATTGACCAAGTAATTGAATACCTGCCATAGCCTCTTGATAAGTATCAACTACGTAGTAGTTCAAATAGCTTTCTAAGTAATTCTCAATAGCAATACGATAATCTTCTTGGCAAAATAAAATATCTGAAAGGAGAGGAGCATTCTTCGACCATTCCGTATTCTTTTTTAAGAACTTGATAGATTCTGGGAAACCCTCTAAACTTTCAACTAAACTCTTCGTTAAGTTAAATTCATTTTGCTTTGCATCGAGTTTACGAGATTCTTTTGCGAAACGATCTTTCATTTCGTTAATTTCATTCTCTGCCTTTTCTATAGAGGCTTTCAGCGCTTCTTCAGATTGAGTCAACTCGTTGTATAAAGCAGTTTTTTCTTGACTTAATCCTTCAAGTTTTTCGATTTCTTTATCGAATTCTACCATCTCTTCTTTACGAAGATTGGTTTCTGTATTGTTACGAGCAAACTCTTGTTCTAATCCTTCTTTTTGAATTTTAACAATCTCAAGTTCTTTCTCGTTTTTATAAATAATGTTTTGATTCGCTTGTAATTCTTGCTGAGCAATCTCTAATTTACTTCTGCTTTGTTGGTGCTCTTCACGAAGCAAATCAACTTCATTTTTTAATTGCTCTAATTCGTATTCGATTTCACTTAAAATCTTTTGTTCTGAAGATTGAGATGCTTCTAAGGTTTCTAATTGACCTAAAATTTGATCTACAGATGATTTGTCGATTGATAAGTCGGCCGCTAGCTTACGTTCTTTTTCTTGGAAGAAAGTTAAACGCTCGTTTTTGATTTTCTTTTCGTTTTCGTACGAACGAATTTTCGCGATATAATCGTTTAGGGCTTTTTGTTGAACCCCTAGATTTTTCTCTTTATTTAAGCTTTCTAATTTCTCTTCTTGAATTTTTGCTTCAACCGTATCGATCTCTGCATGGAATCTATTTTTATCGTCGTTATGAGCGATTTCCTTTTCATCCAATTCATCCATCGAAGTTTTCAAACCCTTAATACGGAAAGAGGCTAGGATAGTGCTAAGCTCTTTATATTGCTCCTTAAGTTTGTAATATCTTTCTGTTTTCTTCGCTTGACTTTCTAATTGTTTTAAGTTCTTTTCAATTTCAAACAATAGGTCTTCCACACGATTTAAATCGTCTTCAGTGTCTTTTAATTTATTTAAAGTTTGTTTCTTTCTGATTTTGTATTTTGAAATACCAGCTGCTTCTTCAAATAAAGCGCGACGAGAATTGTCTTTATTGCTAAGGATTTCTTCAATCATTTTTAACTCGATGATTGAATATGAATCTGAACCAATACCAGTATCAAGAAATAAGTCGGTGATATCTTTCAAGCGACATTGTACATCGTTTAAACGATATTCACTCTCTCCAGAGCGGTATAGTTTACGTGTAATAGTTACAGTAGAATAATCTGTAGGAAGAATATTTTTAGTATTATCGAATGTAAGTGATACCTCAGCTAAATTCGCAGGCTTACGATTTTTTGTTCCGTTGAAAATGATGTTTTCCATTTTCTCCGAACGAAGAGTTTTTGTACTCTGCTCTCCAAGTACCCAACGAATGGAATCTACAACGTTTGATTTACCACAACCATTAGGTCCAACAATGGCTGTAATCCCATCATCGAAATTAATGCTGATTTTGTCTCCAAAACTTTTAAACCCTTTTACTTCTAGTGATTTAAGTTTCACTTTTCCTCCTATTTTAAATGTGTAAACCCTAATGTTTTCAAGGCATTAGAAGGTTTAAATATCCCTTAAATTCAGGTGGAAATCAAGTATTGTTATCCACAGAGATTGTGAATAAAACGATAAGAATGTGAATTATATCTAACTGATTATTAGATGTTAAAGTGGAAATATGTTGATAAGTTAGTAATTGGTAGCTGGTAGTTGGTAGCTGGTACCTGGTAAAAACCAAATATCAACTACCAGTTACCAGTTACCAGTTACCATCTCGATAGCTATCGGGAACCAGCTATTAGTAGTATCTCAAGCGAATAACCCCAGCAATAGATTTAGCTAATCGGATTACTTGGCGAGTATATCCATACTCATTATCATACCATACGTATAAAACAGCGCCTTTTCCGTCTTTAGCGATAATTGTAGCAGGACCATCTACGATAGATGCATGACTGTTACCGATTAAGTCACTAGAAACTAATTCATTTGAGATTGAATATTCTACTTGTTCTACTAAATCACCAAATAATGAAGCTGAATTTAAAGCTTCTTTGATTGATTCAAGTGTAACTTCTTTTTTGAAGTTCAAGTTTAAAATAGCTAAAGAAACATCAGGTGTCGGTACACGTACTGCATTACCTGTTAATTTACCGCTTAAGTGAGGTAATACTTTAGAAACGGCTTTATCAGCACCTGTTTCAGTGATAACCATGTTTAAAGCAGCTGAACGGCCACGACGATATTTATCATGGTAATTATCTAATAAGTTCTGGTCGTTTGTATACGAGTGAACGGTTTCAATATGACCTTTTTCGATTCCGAAATTATCTTCTACAACTTTTAATACAGGAACTATTGCGTTCGTAGTACAAGAAGCTGCAGAGAATATAGTTTCATTTGGATCTTGGTTTTCGTGATTAACACCGAAAACGATATTTGGAACACTACCACCTGGTGCAGTTAATAACACCTTGCTGATACCTTTTGCTTGTAAGTGCTTAGATAAACCTTCACGATCGCGTAATACACCTGTATTATCAATTACTAAAGCATCATTGATACCATAAGAAGTATAATCAATTTCAGATGCTTCTTTCGCAGCAATCATTAATACCGTTTGTCCGTTGATGATTAATGCTTTGTTAGCATAATCTTCTACGATTGTACCATTGAAAGGACCGTGAACAGAATCGTAACGTAATAAATCCGCACGTTTAGAAATATCTTTATCTGAATTGCTACGAGTAACAATAGCTCTTAAGCGTAATTGTTCACCTTTACCAGCTTGTGTGATTAATTCACGAGCCGCTATACGACCAATACGACCGAAACCATATAATACAACATCTTTAGGTGTTAGCGTTTTCTTTTCTAAACCTATATGAGCTGATAATTTTGATTTAATGAAATCTTCAATAGAAGCGAAGTTTGATTTTTCAGCAATCCATTCAGATGCTAAACGACCTAAATCAATACGAGAAGGAGCGATGTCCATTTTCGAAATTTGCTCTGCTAAAGCATAAGTTTCGTCAATCGTAATTGGCTTACCTACGATATTCTGAGCGTATAAGTGATAGCTCAAAATTTCACTTGCGTTAACATCAACTAATGGTTTTCTGAATAAGATTAACTCTACAGAGTTATCGAACCATAAATGACCAACTACATTAATAAGCTGAATTGCCTTTTTTTCCTTAGCAATCCAGTCTTTTAAATCGGATTCGTATTTATTTAACATTTGCTATGTGTTTGTTTGCCACAAAAATAAAAAAAGATTGAACATTAATAATTAATTAACATTCAATCTTTTCTAACATTTGGTAGTGAATAACTATCCTAAATAAGATTTTAAGATTTTACTTCTTGAAGTATGACGTAATCTTTGTAAAGCTTTGTCTTTAATTTGACGTACACGCTCTCTTGTTAGGTTGAATTTCTCACCAATTTCCTCTAATGAAAGGGCATGGTTGGTTCCTAAACCGAAGAACAATACGATAATTTCTCGTTCTCTTTCTGTTAATGTAGCCAATGAACGTTTAATTTCTTCGCTCAACGATTCGTTAATCAACATACTATCCGTATCAGGAGTATCAGTGTTTTCTAATACATCTAATAAGGTATTTTCTTCTCCTTGAACGAATGGAGCATCCATAGATACATGTCGACCAGAGTTACTCATCGTATCTGAAATCTTATCTACAGTTGTTTCTAAGATCTCTGCAAGCTCTTCTGGTGAAGGCTCACGTTCGTATTCTTGTTCTAATTTTGAAAATGCTTTGCTGATTTTACTTAAAGAACCTACTTGGTTTAATGGTAAACGAACAATACGAGATTGTTCTGCAATAGCTTGTAATATAGACTGACGAATCCACCATACAGCGTATGAGATGAATTTGAAACCTTTAGTTTCGTCGAATCTTTTAGCTGCTTTAATTAAACCTAAGTTTCCTTCGTTAATTAAATCGCCTAATGTTAATCCTTGATTTTGATATTGTTTAGCTACCGATACTACGAAACGTAAGTTCGTTTTAGTTAATCTTTCTAAGGCAGCTTGATCGCCTTCTCTAATCTTTTGTGCTAATATTACTTCTTCTTCAGCAGTGATAAGGTCTACTTTACCTATTTCGTGTAAATATTTATCTAATGACTGGCTTTCGCGGTTTGTAATCGATTGGGTAATCTTGAGTTGTCTCATTTTCCTCCTGCTATCTATTTTTAAAAGGCTGCAAAAATACGTTAATTAATACAATTCACATCAAAAATCATTCCTTTTTTAGGAATTGTCAGTCTATAAGTCTGATATTTTGAGCGTTTGCTCGATTTTAATACCCTTTTCAGTTTCCACAAGTTTTGCACATTCTACCTTCGCGTCATGTTCGAAGCATAATGTCCAGTTTTCTTTTACCGCTTTGGTCAATAATTCCTCTTTTTCGGACATTGTCAGCAAGGGTCTGGTATCATATGCCATCACCCATGACAGTCCTAAATGAGTGGAAGAGGGGATTAAATCTGCACAATAAACGATGGTTTCGTTTTTGTATTTTATTACTGGTAGAATCATATGGTCGGTATGACCAGAGCTAGTTCTTAGGGTAATATTATCCGAAAATGGGGTATTTTCATCTACAAATTTTAGATGTCCACTTTCTTGAATTGGGAGAATATTCTCTTTTAGAAATGATGCTTTCTCTCTGGGATTAGGTTTCGTGGCCCATTCCCAATGATCTTTATGACTCCAATAGGTAGCGTTTGGGAAAGCTAAATCCCAACCCGCTCCACTATCTTTGTTGATAATACTACCACCACAATGATCGAAATGCAAATGTGTTAGTAATACATCCGTTATATCTTTTTTCTCTACACCTAATTTCTGTAAAGATTTATCTAGACTATCGTCTCCATGTAAATAATAATGGTTGAAAAACTTAGCATCTTGCTTAGAACCAATTCCATTATCCACCAAAATCAATCGATTTCCATCTTCAATAAGCAAACAGCGCATAGCCCAAGTACACATATTGTTCTCGTCGGGCATATTCACTTTTTGCCATAATGATTTTGGAACAACGCCATACATAGCGCCTCCATCTAGTTTGAATAGACCAGTGTCGATCGAATGAATTTGCATGTTTAAAAATTACATATGAATAACTTCACCGTAAGCGTCTGCTGCAGCTTCCATAATAGCTTCCGACATTGTTGGGTGAGGGTGAACAGACTTAATAATTTCATGTCCGGTAGTTTCTAACTTACGAGCAACTACAGCTTCAGCAATCATTTCAGTAACGTTCATACCAATCATATGGCATCCTAAGAATTCACCATATTTAGCATCGAAAATAACTTTTACGAAACCATCTTTAGCACCCGACGCACTTGCTTTACCTGATGCAGAGAATGGGAATTTACCAACTTTGATTTCGTAACCAGCTGCTTTCGCTGCTTTTTCTGTTAAACCAACTGAAGCAATTTCTGGTGATGCATAAGTACATCCTGGGATGTTACCGTAATCTAATGCCTCAACATGTAAGCCTTTTATTTTTTCAACACAAATAATACCTTCAGCTGAAGCTACGTGTGCTAATGCCTGACCAGGTACAATATCACCAATAGCATAAACTCCTGGAACATTTGTTCTGTAGAATTCATCCACTAATACTTTTCCTTTATCAGTTTTAACACCAACCTCTTCTAATCCGATATTTTCGATGTTAGGAGTAATACCTACTGCAGATAATACTACATCTGCTTCGATTACTTCCATTCCTTTTGCTGTTTTGATATTCACTTTACATCCTGCACCTGCTGTATCAACTGATTCTACAGAAGAACCTGTCATGATACTTATACCAGATTTCTTAAATGAACGAGCTAAGTTTTTAGAGATATCTTCATCTTCTAGAGGAACGATATTGTCTAAGAATTCAACGATAGTAACTTTTGTACCCATAGAATTATATACATAAGCAAACTCACAACCAATTGCACCAGAACCAACAATTACCATTGATTTAGGTTGAGTAGGCATTGTCATTGCTTCTCTGTAGCCAATTACTTTTTTGCCATCTTGCTTTAAGTTAGGTAACTCACGTGAACGAGCACCTGTTGCTAAGATAGTATGTTTTGCAGTGTATTCAGTAGTTCTACCGTCGCCAGATTTAACTTCTACTTTACCACCTTTTTTAATTTTTCCGTAGCCTTCAATCACATCAATCTTATTCTTTTTCATTAAGAATTGAATTCCTTTACTCATTCCATCAGCTACATCTCTACTACGTTTAATTACTGCATTAAAATCAGCTGAAGCCTCAGTTACATTAATACCATAATCTTTTGCGTGTTGAATATATTCGAATACTTGAGCACTTTTAATTAATGCCTTAGTAGGGATACATCCCCAGTTCAGACAAACACCGCCTAAGTTTTCTTTTTCGATAATTGCTACTTTAAAGCCTAATTGAGAAGCACGGATTGCAGTTACATAACCACCTGGCCCACTTCCTAAAACGATTACATCGTAATTCATATGCGTTTTGTTATAATTTATTGTTCAAAAGTATTGAAATCATTATGAATAAAAAAACAAATCTTACCAACCTTGTAAGTACTTATCTTTCGGGTATTTAACCTCTAATTGTAGATTCATTTTCTTTGTTTCAGTAGGAGCAATGCTGTACGACCAAGTTAATTTACCAGTTACAGCGTCATATTGTGCTCCATTTGCTACGTATTTCACTTCGATATCTTTATGGCTTGATAAAGGCACTTGATCTATGATATCTATTTTAATAGCTTTTGTTTTACTATTGCGAACTGTGATATCATAACCTTGTTCATACTTCTTCGTACCACCAAATGTCTTTTTAGAAGTCATGTCTTTTACCATCTTACGTTCCACCTTAATTCCATCATCTTCACCTAATGTAAACTCTAATGAATCTTCAATTGTTTTAGGGTCGATATAAGTCTTGGTAACGTAATCACCTTTTAAGAAAATATTAGCTTCCCCGGCTAATAAAACAAAAGAATCCCAATCTTTTACACTTGCCATTAAATAAGCTTTTGTGTCGATTTTAGGAATGGTTAAATATCTGTAATTCGCTTTCGAACTATTACGTTGTATTTCTACTATTTTAAAATCTCCATCCGAAGCAATTGTAAATGGTTTTTGAATGATGTATTGAACATTATTCGCTTGCTCTTCTACAACAACAGCTGGAGGGGCGAACTTAGCTTTAACTAAACCATTAATGTTACGTGTCGGAAGTTTCGAAATTTCTATAGCATCCATAGATACACCATAAGCAGCAACAGGCATTGGAGCGTTATCCGCAAGGTTCAATCTCCAATCGTAAATTTCCGGTTTTGTTGAATTGTTCATTGGATTTCCTGTTGATAAAACCAATTCAACATTATCCCAATTCACACCTGTATTTTGGCTAACATTTGCTTTTAAGATGAAAGTTATATCTTCTCCGATATCCGTAGAACGTACATCATAGAAGGGAGTCCAGCTTGCATCGTACACTAAGTATTTCAGGTTTATTTTTACATTTTGAGCTTGAACAAGATTTACTTTTACCCAAATCTGTTTATTGTTTTTGCCTGATTGGCGTTCTGCCAATTGCATTTGGAAATACTGATATTTCTCTGTGTTTGCTTGGATTAATTTAGCGAGACGTAATGATTCTTTTTTTAATTCAGGCAATCTCTTACGATATAAGTCTGCCATATCTTCAATATCTACAACAGCCATACTTTGCTTACTACTGATATTCTTATTAGTAATCAAAAGATTCTCTTCTTGATCGATTGCATACTTACGAATATTATCCATATCGATGGCATTTTTGTACAATTCAAGTGAGTCTAATAATGCACTGTATTGCTTGCCTCTTTTTTTCTGATCTAAGTTTCCTGTTTTACTTTCTACACTTAAAATCGTGAATTCACCATCACCTGATATTTGAACTGTATTATCATCTAGGGAATTAGGTAATTCGTCAATTATAATGGTATGATCACCTTTTTCTAAGGTTTGTGAAATTCTAGATTCAATTTGAGCAGCATTTCTAAAAAGAATTACTTTTTGAACGCGTTCATTTTTAATGATATCCTCTGCATGAGCATAAGTTAAACTGCTCATTAGCAAGGCACTGAATATAATTATCTTCTTTCTCATGTTTTTTCTTTGATAACGTCCAAAAATAGCAATTATTGGTTGTTTTCGTTAATGTATCATTTTTTATAGATTCGCAGAAATTTAATATTAAACACTTACTAAATGAACATCAAAAAAATAATGTTTGCATCGCTAGTAGCTTTGCAAGCTTTTACAGTAAAAGCTACTGACCCGGATGAGGGGATGTGGTTACCGATGTTGATCAATAAGAATTACGATGAAATGAAAAAAATCGGATTCAAATTATCAGCGAGCGACATATACAATGTCAACCAATCAAGCTTAAAAGATGCAATTGTTTCTATGGGGTTTTGTACCGGAGAAATGATTTCTGCTGATGGCTTAATGCTTACTAACCACCACTGTGGTTATGGAAGTATCCAATATAACAGTTCTGTTGAACACGATTATTTAACAGATGGTTTCGTAGCAAAAACGAAAGAAGAAGAATTACAAGCACCAGAAATTGTTGCTTCATTCTTAGTTCGCATGGAAGATGTTACTCCTCAAATTTTAGCTGCTACAAATGGTTTATCAGATGCTGAGAAAGATGCTAAAATGAAAGAAGTTACTAAATCACTTACTTCAGAAGCTACAAAAGGTACACACTACCAAGCAGTAGTTCGCGATGTATTCGGTGGCAATCAATATTTATTATTCGTATATGAGCGATTCACAGATGTTCGTTTAGCATTTGCTCCACCTTCATCAGTGGGTAAATTCGGTGGCGATACTGATAACTGGATGTGGCCTCGTCATACTGGCGACTTCTCTATATTCCGTATCTATATGGGTAAAGATGGTAAGCCTGCAGCTTACTCAAAAGATAACGTTCCTTACAAACCTAAGAAACATTTAAACATTTCGATGAAAGGAATTAACGAAGGCGATTTCGCAATGATCATGGGTTATCCTGGTCGTACAAACCGTTATGCTTTCTCTCGTGAAATGCAAAATGCAGTTGAGCGTACAAACCCTGCAATTATTAAATTAATGGGTAAGCGTTTAGAAGTTATGAAAGCTGATATGGATAAGAGTGATGATACTCGTATTAAATTAGCTGCTACTTATGCTTCTTTAGCGAACTCTTGGAAATATTATATTGGTCAAAATGAAGGTCTAATTAAATTAGATGTTATTGCTGGAAAACAATCTGCAGAAAACGAGTTCAATACTTTCGCGAATTCTACGGATGCTTTGAAAACAAAGTACTCTTCAGTAATGAGTAATATCAATACTGTATACGATGAATTAAAAATGTACTCATTGCGTAATTCATATTATGGATTAGCTGGAATGGCTGCGGTAAGTATTCGTATGACTGATATGGTTAAGCCTATCACAGAAATTTTAAAGAAAGCTCCAGTTGATGAAGCTGCATTAAAAGCTGCAGTTGCAAAAGTGAAAGCTGATTTAGATGCGACTTATAAAGATTATGTTCCTACAAACGATCAAAAAGTATTCGCTGCTTTATTAACTATTTATTTTAATGATATTCCTACTGCTGAACAACCTGCTGTATTAGCTGAAGTTATTAAGAAATACAAAGGGAAAACTGTTGAAGAGTCATTTAATAAATATGCAGCTGATGTATTCAAAAAATCTTTCATCACATCGAAAGAAAAAATGCAAGCTTTTTTAGAGTCACCATCATTAAAGAAAATTGATGCAGATCCTCTAATTCAGTATGTAAATAAAATGACTGAGTATCGCTCAACATTCGCAACTCCAGTTATGAAATTACAAGCTTCATTAGCAAAAGAAAAGAAAACATACATCGCGGGTTTAATGGAAATGAATCCTAATAAATTAATGTACCCAGATGCTAACTCTACTATGCGTATTACATATGGTAAAGTTGCTGGTTACACTGGTAAAGATGCTATTGTTTACAGCTATTATACAACATCTAGAGGTTTATTAGAAAAGTACATTCCAAAGAATGAAGAGTTTGATATTCCTGTGAAATTAGTTGACTTATTAAAGAAAAAAGATTTCGGTCAGTATACTAATGCTAAAGGTGAATTACCAGTTGCTTTCTTAACGGATAACGACATTACAGGTGGTAACTCAGGAAGCCCTGTAATCAACGGAAACGGTGAATTAATTGGTGTTGCTTACGATGGTAACTGGGAAGCAATGACTGGCGATTTAGTTTTCGATAAAAATTTCAAACGTACAATTGTTTGCGATATTCGTTATGTATTATTTATCATGGATAAATATGCAGGCGCAACGAATTTAGTGAATGAAATGACACTCGTTAAATAGTACAGAGATATCAGATATTAGATATTAGAAAGGTTGGAGTGAAAACTTCAACCTTTTTTTGTTTTTATTGTAAAGTGTACATAGTACATAGTACATATTACAATGAGCTAGTACCAGTAATTATTTTAGAATTTAGGATTTAGAATTTGTTTTTTAGAATTACATCAAGACACTTTGATAATAAATATCATAAATCTTTCCTGCAAAGCTTCTGAAATAAGCAAAAGGAGAGGAGCCGAGTATAGTAGTTGGTTTAGAAACATCCACATAGTTTACAAATAATCCTCTGTGTTGCTCTAATACGTGAACTTGAATAAATCCTGGTGCAGAACCAAATCGTGGACTAACAACTGAGCCAGTATTTAAAATTAGTGGGCCAGTGGTAGCGTATCCTTCTGGAGAAAATTTTTCATAATAATGAGTACTCGAGCCAAAAACTAAATCAGCTTTATTCATTACTAATCTATATAAATCAGGTCGAAGTTCATTTAACCAATACCCAAATCGACTGTGTGCAGCAAGAACAATAATATCATGATCAGTTTTGTTTATTCTCAATAATGATTCTCTTAAAAAGTTTTTAGAACTCTCGTGAAAGGCTAATTGAGTATTATCAGGTTCATCCGGAAAGTATAATGAAATAAAGTGAATGCGAAAGTTGTGTGGTGCTTCAATTACTGCATAGTAATCTACACCTTCAGGACTAAATGTTACATTTTTTCTATTCTTCATGCCTGTTGCATCGAAGAAAGGTCGACCTGCACCCCAATCAGATTGTGCATTTCCGTAGAAAATATTTTCTCCATCAGAGATCGTTGGGTAAAAATTATCTTTCCAAAATGTATCGTTGCAAATGTAAAATAGAAAATCATTTGTTCCGTTTTTCATCATGTGATCACCACCTCCTAAAACACATAAATCATTCGTTTTTCGAATATGAAAATTTGCTTTCGCCATGTTTTCATTACTATATGGCGAATTACCATGATTATCAGATATGATAGAGAAATTAAAAATGGATTGATTTTCTAAATCGGAATAAGTTTCAATGTTTCGTAATTTTCCTCTATTCACTTGCGAATCGTTCGGGTTGAGCGAGAATAACAGATGAATAAGCACTAAGGAAAGTACAATATAGAATCTTACCTGAAAACTGAATTTCTTAGGTTTATGAATCATTGAAGCAGAGTTGTTGTTAATTCTCTACTACAAAATACAGAAAAAATTTACCGATTTAAGTAATTTATTTGTCAGAATACGAAAGATTACTATTGTTAGTAATAATACTAACCTTTTTTCCTTCAAACTTCTCTACTCTACCAATTATCTGAGCATCAACATTATAAGACTTAGAAATCTCAATTAATTCTTGTGCTCGTCCCATATTGGTATAAACTTCCATACGGTGACCCATGTTAAATACCTTGTACATTTCTTCCCAAGAAGTACCAGATTCTTCATGAATCATATTAAATAATGGAGGGATTTGGAATAAATTATCTTTTATAATATGAACATTATTTACGAAGTGTAACACTTTTGTTTGTGCACCACCACTGCAATGTACGATACCATGAATATCTTGTTTTCCATTTTGAAAAAACTCATGTAAAATTGGTGCATAAGTACGAGTGGGAGATAACACTAACTTTCCTGCTGTAACACTTAACTCATCATTAATTTTAATTAGATCTGTTAAGTTTTTTGAACCAGAAAAAATTAAATCTTCGGGAACTGAAGGATCGTAGCATTCTTTATATTTTTCAGCTATAGTTTTATTGAATACATCATGGCGAGCAGAAGTTAGACCATTACTTCCCATACCACCATTGTACTCTGTTTCATAAGTTGATTGTCCGTAAGATGCAAGACCTACAATTACATCTCCATCTTGAATATTATGATTAGATATTACTTCATCTCTTCTCATTCTACATGTTACCGTAGAATCAACAATTACAGTACGTACTAAATCTCCAACATCAGCTGTTTCTCCACCTGTTGAATAGATATTAATTCCATAAGATCTTAATTCAGCAAGTATTTCTTCAGTACCATTTATAATTGCTGAAATAACTTCACCTGGAATTAAGTTTTTATTTCTACCGATGGTAGATGAAAGAAGGATGTTATTTGTAGCTCCTACACATAATAAATCATCGAGATTCATAATGATAGCATCTTGAGCGATACCTTTCCAAACTGAAATATCTCCAGTTTCTTTCCAGTATGCATATGCTAATGATGATTTAGTTCCAGCACCATCGGCATGCATAATTGTGCAATAGTTTTCATCTTGCGTTAAAATATCAGGAATGATTTTGCAAAAAGCCTGAGGGAATAAGCCCTTATCGATGTTTTTGATGGCTTGGTGAACATCTTCTTTTGAAGCTGAAACACCTCGGAGGTTGTAACGTTGGTCGCTCATAATAACAAAGGACAAATATAATATTTGTCCTTTGCTTTCTGTTATAGAATATTTTAAAATTAAGGTTTTTTACCTTTTGGAGTTGTAGTTGGTGTAGTACTAGGAGCAGGGTTAGTAGTAGCTGGAGTAGTTGTTGTAGTAGTTCCTGCTGGTTTCGTAATTACTGTAGTAGTAGTTTTGCCTGCTGTACCTGTTGCCGTACCACTTGTTCCAGTAGGTGTAGCTGATGGAGGTAATCCATTAGTGTTTGCTGGTTTTACAATACCTCCTGGTTTAGGAGCAGTTGTACCACTGGGTGTAGCCGATGCTGGTAATCCATTTGGATTAGTTGTAGCAGGCTTATTGATAATAGTAGTAGTTGTACCTGGTTTAGGTGCAGTTGTACCACTAGGTGTAGCTGATGCTGGTAATCCATTTGGATTTGTAGTAGCAGGCTTGTTAATAATAGTAGTAGTAGTACCTGGTTTAGGAGCAGTTGTACCACTAGGTGTAGCCGATGCTGGTAATCCATTTGGATTAGTAGTAGCAGGCTTGTTAATAATGGTAGTAGTTGTACCAGGTTTAGGTGCAGTTGTACCACTAGGTGTAGCCGATGCAGGTAAACCATTAGGATTCACTGCAGGCTTAACTGTACCAGCAGGAGTTGAGTTAGCAGGTGCATTTGGAGTTGCAGGTGTTGTACCTGTAGTTCCAGTAGTTCCAGTAGTTCCAGTAGTTTTAGGAGCTAAATTATTTCCTGTTCCAGATTTAGCTGGAGTATTTGGTTTTGGTTTTCCAGCCTCTGGTAATTTTGGTTGTTCTTTAGGAACATAATCTTCAGAAATTACAGAGAACGATGTACGTCTATTTTGTTGATGTTGTTCTTCAGTACATTCAACTCCATCTTTACAATCATTTAATAATCTAGATTCCCCGTATCCTTTTGGAACTAATCTTTCTCTCTCGATATCTTTTGATACTAAATAGTTTACTACAGATTGAGCTCTTCTTTGAGATAGATCATAGTTATAAGCTGAATCTGCACGTGAATCCGTATGTGAAGCAATTTCAATTACGAATGTTGGATTGTCTTTTAATGTTTTAATTAACGAGTCCAATGTGCTAATAGACTCTTCTCTTAAATCAGCTTTCGCTAAATCGTATAAAATACCTTTTAATACAATTTCCTTTAAAGGAATAGGATTTAATTTGAAGTTGATCGTATAGTCTTTAGATTCTTTTAATCCGTAAGTTGTAGCTTCTCCAACATCTCCAAAGAAACGATATTTAGAAGCGTTCAATTGATAATTTACATCTTTCTTAATAGTAAATTTATATGAACCAGTTGCATCACTTGTAACTGTTTGTGTACTTCCGTCGCTACCAATAATGGTAACTTTAGCCTGTGCTAATACTTTGCTGGTTGCATTGTTAATTGTTTTACCAGTGATAGTGAATACCAATGGAATTGCATACGCAGAATAAATATCATCTTCTCCTTTACCACCGAAACGGTTTGAAGATAAATAACCAACTTCTTTGTTTTCATCTAATACAAAACCGAAGTCATCACCCGCAGAGTTAGTAGGCGATTTTAAGTTAAGTGCCTCTGTCCAGTCCCCATCTTCAAAATCACAGAAGAATATATCAAAACCTCCCATACCACCTCTTCCAGTAGAAGAGAAGTATAAGGTTCCTGATGGATGTATGAATGGGAATTCTTCGTCGCCAGCTGAATTGATTTTTGGACCAGCATTAACTGGTGAGCTCCATGAACTTCCTTGTTTATCTGAATACCAAATATCTTTACCACCAAATCCACCTTTCATATCAGTAGCGAAGTAAATTCTGTTCCCATCTGCTGTAATGCTAGGGTGACCTAAGATTGCTGAATCTGGGTTTGGAATTTGAACTTCTGTAGGCTCTGTCCAAGTATTACCTTCATTTTGAGTTGAAAATATTTTACAAGAATTCTCTTTTCCTTTCGGACCATTACATTGTGTAAAATATAAAACTCTGTTTGCATTATCGAAACTTGCAACACCTTCGTTAAATGCAGTATTGATATCTTTATTTAAAGATTCTGGTTTCGACCATTTGTTTTTACCAGAGCTAGCAGTAGCATAAATGTTTTCGTAGTTCTTACCAGTTCTTTCGTAATAGTTTTTACCTTTTACTGTACCTCTGTTAGAAGTGAAGATAATTCCTTTACCATAGAATGATGGAGCATACTCCATATCTTTTGTGTTTAATGAAGCTTCATTATATACATCGAAGAACACATCTTTCTTTTTCCACTCAATAACCATTTTGCAATTTTCAATTGCTTTCATTGTTGCTGAATCGTTCGGATTCTTAGCCAATAATTCTTTGTATACATCAATAGCATCATCAAAACGATCTTGTGCTTTTAATGCATTTGCAAATTTGTTGTATACCTCTGTAGAATCGTAACCAGCTTTAATCGCTTTCTCGTACCATGTAGCAGCTTGTTTATTATTGCTGATTAATCGGTAACATTCGCCAATTTTAAATGTAAGTTCTGCTTTTGCTTCTTTCTTACGAACATCTGGGATAGCCTTCTTGTATAAATCAGCTGCTAGGAAATACTTCTCATTGTTATAAGCCTTTTCAGCTAATGCAACACTAGCTTTGTTTGCTCCACAAGAATATAAAATTGTACTAACACCGATGGTGAGAATGAATAAAGAAATGTGTTTTAACTTCATTTTAATGAATTATTGCTTTTTTTAAACGCATTCCACAGCAAAAATGATACCGAGGAAAGACCAAATATATATTTTTTTGGATAATATTACGAAAAAAAGCCACCTTATAGGGTGGCTTTTTCTGTAGCTTGTTATTTCTTACTTTAAAAATAATAATTCTCTGAATTTTGGTAATGGCCAATATTGATCTCCTACTATTAACTCTAGTTTATCAACATTATATCGGATTGTTTCAAAATATGGCTTTACTTTTTCATCGTAAGCGATAGCTAATTTTCTAGCATCTGCTATAGTATTAGCTTTTTTACGCTCTTCAGTCATTTCATCTACAGATTTCTTGATTACACTAACATGATCAGAAATCTTTTTAATCAATTCCATCTGAGAATCAAAGCTTGTTTTAGGTAAACCTATTTCTTTCAAGCCTTTAACGTTTTCGATTAATGTATTTTGATAAGAAACCGCAGAAGGAATAATGTAACTTGTAACTAGTTCTCCAATGATTCTAGATTCAATTTGTAGTTTTTTCATGTAGTTCTCTAACATGATTTCATGACGAGCATGAATTTCTATTCCATTGAAAATACTGTTTCTTGTAAATAAATCTGAAGTCTTCTTAGAAACATAAGCATCTAAAGCTTTTGGAGTAGTTTTAATGTTTGATAATCCTCTCTTTGCAGCTTCTTTTTCCCATTCTACACTATATCCATTTCCTTCGAATCGAACTGATTTAGATTCTTTTATGTATTTTTTGATTACCGTTAAAATCGCAACATCTTTCTTTTCTCCTTTATTAATCAATGCATCAACTTCTTTTTTGAACATTATTAATTGATCAGCCATGATAGTATTTAAAACTGTCATTGGTGCTGATGAGTTAGCTGACGAACCTACTGCTCTGAATTCAAACTTGTTACCTGTAAATGCAAATGGAGAAGTTCTATTTCTATCAGTATTGTCTAATAAGATTTGTGGAATTTTAGGAATACCTAACCACATTGCATTACTAGTATCTAATTTCTTATTGATCTTCGATGTTTCTACTTCATTTAATACTTCATCTAATTGACTTCCCAAGAAAATTGAAATAATTGCTGGTGGAGCTTCATTAGCACCTAAACGGTGATCATTGTTGATTGAAGCAATACTTGCTCTTAATAAATCAGCATGCTCGCTTACAGCCTTAATTGTGTTCACAAAGAAAGTTAAGAACATCAAATTGTTCTTTGGAGTTTTTCCAGGAGCTAATAAGTTTTTACCAGTATCTGTAATTAACGACCAGTTGTTATGTTTACCAGAACCATTTACACCCGCATATGGTTTCTCATGCAATAATACCTTGAATCCATGTCTACGAGCTACCTTATCCATTAAGTCCATTAACAATTGATTATGGTCGATGGCTAAGTTGATTTCCTCATAAATAGGAGCACACTCGAATTGACTTGGTGCTACTTCATTATGACGAGTTTTTAATGGAATACCCAATTTTATAGCTTCTGTTTCTAATTCAACCATGTATGCTAATACTCGATCTGGAATTGAACCGAAGTAATGATCTTCTAATTGTTGCCCTTTAGCCGACATATGTCCAAATAATGTACGACCAGTTAACATTAAGTCTGGACGAGCATTATATAATGCTAAGTCAACTAAGAAGTATTCTTGTTCAATACCTAAAGAAGCATTTACTTTAGTGATGTTTTTATCGAATAACTGACAAACATCAACTGCTGCTTTATCTAGGAAATGTAATGCCTTTAATAATGGTGCTTTGTAATCCAGTGCTTCACCTGTATATGATACGAATACAGTAGGAATACATAATGTACTACCAGAACCATTTTCCATAATAAATGCTGGTGATGATGGATCCCAAGCAGTATAACCTCTTGCTTCAAATGTATTACGAATACCTCCATTAGGGAATGATGATGCATCTGGCTCTTGTTGTACTAATGCATCTCCTGAAAACTTTTCTAATGCTCTGCCATCTGAAGTTGGCTCGAAAAACGAATCATGTTTCTCTGCTGTACTACCCGTTAATGGTTGAAACCAATGTGTATAATGTGTAGCTCCTTTTTCAATAGCCCACGCTTTCATAGCTGATGCTATTTGATCCGAAACTGAACGATCAATAGTTTTACCATTGTTAATGCTTTCCTCTACAGCATTTAAAGCATCTTTCGAAAGATATTGCTTCATTTTTGCTTTGTCGAACACATTTACTGCGTAGAAATCAGATATTCTGTTCGATGGAGTTTTGACAATGATGTCTTTTCTGCTTTGAACGACATCTAGTGCTTTGAAACGGATTGAAGTCATGATTTTTTATGGATTTTAGAAAAAGTATATGCAAAAATAGGAAATCATCTCAATTTTTTAAGTGTTTTTTATAAAAAGAGGTAAAATTTTATCCATATTATGTTGAAAACGTATATGATTTTTAAAAAAGTGCTAAAATTGACTCTGATTTCAGCATTTATACTTTTATGCTAACTTTAAGGCGTGATAAAATTAATTAAAGAGAAATTCACCCATAATAAAGAGTCATTCCAATTATACCTTGGAAATAGTCTTATCAGTATATTTAATTTCCTCAGTATAGCTTTGCTATCACATGTTCTAATACCTAATGAATACGGGTATTTTAGATATATTTTGATGATTACGAGTATTGCTATTTCCATTGGTACTTTTGGTTTCGCGCAATCAATCTATTATTATCTAACAAAATCTTCAACAGCTCAACAAGCGTATAATTATATCAACGCATTACGTGTTGGCCTTATAATCAGTAGTGTTTTTTTCGCAATTGGTATTTATTGTTACCAAATCATTTGGGGTAATACCAGTGAAATGCTCGACTGGAATAAGTATAGTTTTTGGATTTTACTGTTAATTATTCCAGGCATCTTCCAGAGTGTCGAGTTAAATATTTTCCTAAGCATGAAAAGGGTAGGCGCTTACTTCCTAAATACCCTTACCATTCTCACAATAAAGTTTGCTTTATTATTCATTGCTTACACTGTAAAAGCATCTTTAATACATTATTTGTTAATTCTTGGAGTATTAGGTGCTTTACCTAGTGTATTCAATAATATATATATACAGCGCGTTTTCTGGGAAGAAAAATTTCAGTTTCATTGGGATATACTTAAGCAGATTTGGGCTTACGGATTACCAATTGGAATTGGCCTCTTTTTCGGAATCATTATGTCGCATGCTGATAAATTAATGCTAAGTCTGGTTTTCAAAGATCCCATTAGTATCGCCAGAATTAGCAATGGTAATTTCGAAATACCTTTAATTACCGTATTCTACACTTCATTTTCAGCGATTGCTTTTCCTTACATGATGAAGGAATACAATAACAATAACATCGCTGGTTTTTTGGAAATCAGAAGAAAATATCAAAAGGAAGTAGTGTTGATTTTATTCCCGATAGTTCTTGCATTAATATCTTGGGCTCCATCTTTAATAAGCTTGGCATTTGGTTCGTTTTACGAAAGTAGTGCTGTGTTTTTTGTGATTTATGCTGCTACTTTTTTCTATCGTTTTAGTAGTTATCACGATGTATTCTTAATTACGGGAAAGACTAGATACATAAGCATAATACAAGGTTTGGAATTGGTGTTTCATGTTGTTTTAACCTATATCTTAGTTAAACAATATGGTTTGATTGGAGCGAGTATTGCACACCTTATCACAAACACATTATATGTGTATATATGCACCTTCATTTCTAAAACAATTTTAGGGGTTAGAATGATTGATGTATTACCTTTTTGGTATTTATATAAGATTTTCTTTATAGCAGCTGTTTTGATGTTTCCATTTTATTTTGCATCAGAATATTTCAATAGTAATATCGTTAAGTTAATCTTTGCTGGGGTATATGTTGTTTCGTGTATTTTGGTATTATATAAACTTGAACAAAAAAAAAGTAGCTAAAGCGTAATGGAAGTTAAGAAATACAATCATCAAGATTGGTTGCAAAATCATGCTACTTCAAGGAGATTGTTATTCAATTCTCCTGAATTTGTTGATTTAATTTCTTCAACATATCATAAAACATTAACATGGTATGTTGTTTACGAATCTTCAGTCGAACTTTTTTCATTTCCAATTTTACATACCCGTCGAGACGCTTCATTAACAACCCATTTCTTCTATCAAGCTATTCGGTTAAACGATATGTTCTCTGAAGAATATTTTCAGAAATCTTGGAGTTTATTAATTCAAGAATTGAAGGATGATTTCAATAGTATTGATATTAAATTTGCACCATATGTTGAAGACATCAATCCCTTTATAGATAAGGGTTTCGAGTATATTAAACGGAAAACAAGTGTTGTCGATTTAATTGATTTTCCGAAGTATTCTGAAAATGTAAAACGTTCTCTAAAGAAAGCGAATACACACGAACTTCTTGTTCACACACACAACAATCATTCTGAAATTATATCAGAGCAAGTGAAAGATATGTTGAAATATGGATTAGGGAAAAAACATGCTGATAAATTCCCAATTTGGTTTGAAGGATTATTGAATTCTGGTTCTGCTATTATATTCGAACTAAAAGAGAATAATCAACGCATCGGATCTTCACTTTATTTATTCGATAAGGAACAAGCATATCTAATTGCTACAATGGGAGGAAAAGAAGAAAGTGGAGGGCAAGCATATTTGTATGATCAAGCTTTTCGATATTTTAAAGATTTGGGATTAAAAAGTGCAGATCTTTTAGGTGCTAATATTCCATCTGTTGCCATGTATAAGTCGAAATTAGGTGGTGAAATTCAAGAATATTACCAAGTCTCCTACAGAAAATACAAAATAATATCCCGAATAAGCTCTATTCTTAAGGCTTTAGCGAAGAGAATGTTAAAATCAATCAGATTTATCAACAAATAAGGTAATAAACAATCAAAATGTTAATTTTGCGACATTAAAAAAGATTGTCTTGGAAAATACGCAATTAACAACCCTAGAAACAGCTCGCGAACTTGGTTTACTACCAGAGGAGTTTGAAAAAATCAAAGAAATTTTAGGTAGAACACCAAATTTTACAGAATTGAGTATTTTCTCAGTGATGTGGAGTGAGCATTGTTCATACAAAAATTCAATCGTTTGGTTAAAAACATTACCTAAAGATGGACCTCGTATGCTTGCAAAAGCAGGTGAGGAGAATGCAGGATTAGTTGACATTGGCGATGGAATTGCTTGTGCGTTTAAAATCGAATCACATAACCACCCTTCAGCATTAGAACCTTATCAAGGTGCTGCTACAGGTGTTGGTGGTATAAATAGAGATATTTTCACAATGGGTGCACGCCCAATTGCTCAGTTAAATTCTTTACGTTTTGGTGATATTAACCAAGATCGTACAAAGTGGTTGATTAAGGGTGTTGTGAAAGGTATAGGAGATTATGGTAATGCTTTCGGTATTCCAACCGTTGGTGGTGAAGTATTCTTCGATGAGTGTTATAATATCAATCCATTGGTAAATGCAATGTCAGCTGGTATTATTAATGTTGGTGAAATGATTTCAGCAACTTCTTACGGTGTTGGTAACCCTGTTTATATTGTGGGTTCTGCTACTGGTAAAGATGGAATTCATGGAGCAGCATTTGCTTCAAAAGATATTACTGAAGATTCTGTGAATGATTTACCTGCGGTTCAAGTAGGAGATCCTTTCCAAGAGAAATTATTATTAGAAGCAACTTTAGAAGTAATTAAAACAGGAGCTGTAATTGGTATGCAAGACATGGGTGCGGCAGGTATTATTTGCTCAAACTCTGAAATGTCGGCTAAAGGTGAGCATGGTATGGTTATCTATTTGGATAAAGTGCCTACTCGTCAAGCTAACATGAAGCCATATGAAATCCTTCTTTCAGAATCTCAAGAACGTATGTTAATCGTTGTTCAAAAAGGTAGAGAGAAAGATGTAGAAGCAGTATTTGAGAAATGGGATCTAAACTGTGCTATCATTGGAGAGGTTACTGATACAAAGCGTTTACATTACTACATGGATGGCGAATTAGTAGCAGATGTACCTGCTGAGGATTTAGTATTAGGTGGTGGTGCTCCAGTTTACCATAGAGAATACAAAGAGCCTGCTTATTTCTCTGAAAACAAAAAATTCAATATCGATTCAGTAAAAGAGCCAGCTGATTTAAAAGCAGTGGCTATGCATTTAGTGAATCACCCGAATATCGCATCTAAACGTTGGGTTATAAATCAATACGATTCGATGGTAGGTACGGCTAATATGTCGACTAACGCACCATCAGACTCTGCGGTTGTGAATATTAAAGGAACTGATAAAGCTATCAACTTAACGGTTGATTGTAATTCTAGATATGTTTATGCAGATCCTGAAGTAGGATGTGCAATAGCTGTTGCGGAAGCTGCACGTAATATTACTTGTACTGGTGGAGAGCCTGTAGCGATTACAAATTGCTTAAACTTTGGTAATCCATACAATCCTGAAGTATATTGGCAATTCGTAAGTGCAATTAAAGGAATGGGTACTGCTTGTACTAAGTTCCAAACTCCTGTAACCGGTGGTAACGTTAGTTTCTATAACCAATCTTCAGACGAAGGACCAGTTTTCCCAACTCCAACAATTGGTATGTTAGGAGTTATGGACTCTAAAGAATTCCGTACTACACTTAATTTTAAAAATGAAGGCGATATCATTTACCTTATTGGTGAATCTAAAAATGATATCAACTCATCAGAATATTTAGCTTCTTTCCATGGTATTAAAGCTTCGCCTGCACCTTTCTTCGATTTAGAGAAAGAGTATGATACTCATCAAGTAGTAAAAGGTTTAATTCAAAACAAATTAATCCAATCTGCACACGATGTATCTGATGGTGGTTTATTCGTTACTTTATTGGAATCTGCAATGCCTTCGAACTTTGGTTTTGAAATCGAGTCAGATGATACAATTCGTAAAGATGCTTTCTTATTTGGAGAAGCTCAAGGTAGAATTGTTGTTTCTGTAAGTGCAGAATCTCAAGAAGCATTTGTTGAGTTTATGTCACTTAATGAAATAGAATACAGCAACTTAGGTCAAGTTACTTCATCTGAAATTAAGGTCGATGATATGAGCTTCGGAAACGTTTCTGAATTCAAATATCGTTTCGAACACGCATTAGAAGAGATTATTGAAAAGCAATAATTTTGGGAAATAAAGCATTTCATTTTAAGCAATTTAAAGTAGAACAAGATCGGTGTGCGATGAAAATCGGCACCGATGCTGTTTTATTGGGCTCCTTGCTACCACTAAGCACAAAGCGTTTATCTGCCTTAGAAATTGGTTCTGGAACAGGTGTAGTTTCTCTGATGCTTGCACAACAATACCCAAAACTTCAAATTAAAAGCATAGAAATAGATATTCCTGCACAGGAACAATGTTCTTCTAATTTTGAAAGCTCTCCATGGAATGATCGTTTAAAGAGTATTCAGGGCGATTTCTTAGCATATGAATTTGAAGAAAAGTATGATTTGATTTTCTCAAATCCACCATTCTTTAGTAAATCCTTGCTTTCGGAATCGGAACAAAGAAATATTGCTCGACATATCGATGAAGATAAATTCAATTCGTGGTTACTGAAAAGTATTGAAATGTTAAATCCAGATGGCTTATTAGCATTGATAATTCCTACAGAGAATGTAGAGAGTATCTCATCAGTATTAGAAAATAAGATGATTTTGGAGCATAATATCTTTATTCGTTCTTTCCCAGATAGCCCAGTTATTCGAAATATTTTATGTTATCGAAAATCTGATAATCTTGGCAGTTTTGGCTTGAAATCTTTAAGTATATATGCTGAAAAAGATGTCTATTCTGAAGAATATAAACACGCTTTAAAACATTATTTAACCATTTTTTAGATGATTAAAATTGGCTTATTGTCGGATACGCATTCATATTTTCCGGAAGAAGTTTATAAATACTTCTCGGAAGTTGATGAAATCTGGCATGCTGGCGATATTGGAAACATTGATGTTTTAAATAAATTAAAGGCTTTTAAGCCAACTCGAGCAGTATGGGGTAATATCGACGGGCAGGACATAAAAAAGTTTTATCCTTTAGATATGACAATAGAATTAGAGGGTTTACGAATTTGGATGACACATATAGGCGGATATCCAGGTAAATATGCTCCAAGAATTAAAAAGTTATTAGAAAAAACGAAACCAGGATTATTTATTTCAGGTCATTCACATATTCTTAAGGTTATTCCTGATAAAAAATTAAATTTGCTACATCTGAATCCAGGGGCAGCAGGTAAAGAAGGTTTTCATCAAATTAGAACATTAATGAGGTTTAATATTGATGAAGGAAAAGTAAAAGATTTAGAAGTTATTGAATTAGGACCGAAACACATACAAAAAACACTATAAGCAAGCATATATGTCACATATTACTACACTAGGGCAATTCATTATTGAGAAGCAGTCCGATTTCCCTTTCGCAAAGGGAGGATTCTCCAGATTAATTAGAGATTTAGCGATTGCAGGTAAAATTGTAAACAGAGAAGTGAATAAAGCAGGATTGGTAAACATCTTAGGTGAAACTGGTGATACCAATGTGCAAGGGGAACAAGTGAAAAAACTTGATGTGTATGCAAATGATCAATTTATTGCTGCATTAAAAGCAGGAGGTGAGTGTTGCATGATTGTTTCTGAAGAGAATGACGATGTTATTCCTATCAATTCAACTATTTCTCAAGAAGCGAAATATATTGTGTGTATTGATCCACTAGATGGATCTTCAAATATTGATGTAAACGTATCAGTAGGGACTATTTTCGCTATTTACAGAAGACTAAGTGAGCATGGTGAATGTAAAGCTGAAGAGGCTTTGCAATCGGGTAGAGAAATGGTTGCGGCTGGTTATATCATTTATGGTTCATCTACTATGTTTGTGTATTCAACAGGTAAGGGTGTAAATGGATTTACTTTAGATCCTACAATCGGAGAATTCTGTTTATCTCATCCAAACATGAAAATCCCTGAGAATGGTAAAATGTATTCTATCAATGAAGGAAACTATATTCATTTCCCAGATGGAGTTAAAAAATATTTAAAATACTGTCAAGAAATTGATGACGCTACAAACAGACCATATACGTCAAGATATATCGGTTCTATGGTTGCCGATTTTCATAGAAATTTATTGAAGGGTGGAGTATTTATTTATCCTTCTTCTTATGGTGCACCAAGTGGAAAATTAAGATTGATATACGAATGTAATCCAATGTCGTACTTAATTGAACAAGCAGGTGGAAAAGCTTCTGATGGTTTGAATAGAATTCTGGATTTACCCGTAAACGATTTACATCAACGTTCTCCAATATTCATTGGATCTAAACGTATGGTTGAAAAGGCTGAAGAATTTATGGCTCAATTCTCAGCTGTTGAAAAGCTGGTCTGAGTTCTTTTCATCTTCGTATACTTTATCAATTAATAACTCATTTTTTTCGGATGCTGCGACTGCTAATTGGTCGCAGCGTTCGTTTTCGGCATGACCGTTATGTCCTTTAATCCATTGGAATTTCACTTGATGTTGCCTGTAAATATTAACAAATCGAATCCATAGGTCTTTATTCTTCTTGTCTTTAAATCCTATCTTAATCCAATTCCAAAGCCAACCTTTTTCAACTGCTTCTACAACATATTTAGAGTCGGAAACAACAATTACTTGAGAGCCTTTATTCTTAATTTCTTCTAGCCCCTTAATAACTGCAAGCAACTCCATTCGATTGTTAGTTGTTAATCTGAATCCTTCTGAAAGTTCTTTATAATGCGGTCCAGATTTCAACACAACCCCATAACCACCTCTACCAGGATTACCCTTAGCAGCTCCATCTGTATATAAATGTATCGTCATTTTTATTCTTTAATAAATTTTTGAATTCTTTTGAAATATAGAATCCACATTAACCCTGTAAACACAGCTACAATCCTTGATACTTCAAATAACCATTGAACTTTAATAAACTTTTGTTCACCCCAGGCCCAAAATAAGTTGATGGTATGAAGCGCTACAATGATAATAAAATAAGGCCATTCGCGCTTATCTTTTGAACATAAGTATGCACTAAAAATAAACATTGGAAATAAATACCTTTCATGCATTTCAGGTAAAAACATGAAGTAAGTGAAACAGTATAAAGAAGTTAGAGCGATAATTTTGTTTGTATTTCCAGCATTCTTATAAATCTTCAACATAATCCATGAAAACAGAACTGTAAAGATGCTATATGCTAATATCTTTCTGCTTACTAAGCCAAATACTAATGCATCATTCGATGGAAATTTCAATTGCATTTTCAATCCAAAATCTGCCCAAAAAGCCCAATAAAAATTAAATGCATTAACAGCAATGAAATTATACCTTCCAGCTGCACTAATATGCGGATTGATTGAATCCATTGGGTTTGGTGCACCTAGTATGAAAGGTAAATTGATGAATAGAAAAATAGTAAATAGTAAAAGCAAAGAGAATAGTTTCTCTTTGAAAGTGTTTTTTGATGTTAAAAATAATATTCCAAAAATTGGTAGAAATAATAAGGTCTGAGTTTTTAAACTCATAGAAATTCCTAGGATAATTGCAGTTTGATATAGTTTCCTATCTAAAATATAATAGATACCTAAAAACATCAGTATACTATAAAGTATATCTATTTGTCCCCAACCATAAGCATTTACTATAGTTGCTGGAGATAATAGCATCAATGCTAAAAAGATTTTATTGTTCGTTTTACGATAGAAGAAGAATAGAAATATGCCTTCAATAATTAAGTTGAACGCTTTAAGAAATGTATCGAAAAATTGGGTGTGCATATCCCAAGAAAACGCTTTGAAAAGATAAGCAACTGGAGTAATGACATATAAGTAGAGTGGAGGATAGTCGCATTCAAAACGATCAACCTTAATAGAATAGATGTTTAATAAACCATGATGTACGATTCTATCAGCCCAATTTTCAAAAAAGTCATAATCAGAATTATGTCCATCTGAGATAAAAAACAACAGCCGAATTGCGATGCAAATGAACAAAAACCATTTCCATTTACTCTTTTGTTCAAGTATAGAATTAGGGTAGTTTTCGAATTGAAATATGTTTTTTATCAAATTCATTCTCAAAAATAAGATAATTTTAGACTAATAATTTTCAAAAATGTTGGGAATATTCAATGGGAATGCTATTTTTGTGCTCCCATCTGAAAAGATAGGTTACACGGTGGTTGTAGCTCAGTTGGTTAGAGCATCGGTTTGTGGTTCCGAGGGTCGTGGGTTCGAGTCCCATCATCCACCCTAAAAAAAGAAAGCCTTTTGATTTGATTCAAAAGGCTTTTTTATTTCAGTCTATTTTAAATTAATTCAAAGTCCATATCGCCCCATTTTTGGTATCCTTTCTCTTTAATAAACCAATAGAAGTAAGCTCGTTTAATTTAGTTTCAGCTTCATATCTTGGAAGTTCGGCGATTGTGGAATACTCTTTAGCTGTAAGTGAATGGTAGCGGTTAAATATCGATTTCCAATCCTTAGTATAATCAAACTTCTTAATATTCTTATCTAATTTCGATATCGCATTTGCATAAACTGCATATGGTTTAGAGCCATAAACTATTTCTCTATTTCCTGCAGTATCTACAAAAAACATAGTTGGAAATCCTCTAACACCTAAATCTCTAGCTAAATTTAAATCCTCATTAAATAAGGCTTGAGCTTTATTGTCGATATCACTTTTAAGTTGTTTTACATCAATCTGTGCTTCTATAGCTGCAGATTCAATATGTTCCCAGCGACAAATATTTTGTTTGTGTATAAATACTTTTTCTCTTAATGATCTTAAAAATAAAGACGCTTTTTCTGAATCTTGTATTTGAGCGGCTTTAAAAGCTATAGATGGTGGATATGAGGAATGCAATGGATCTTCTAACCAAACATCTCCATCAATAGGCATATCATAATACTCACTCATTTCGTCCCAATGATGTGCAACATCAGAAGGTTTGCTTATACCACCACTATTATAGCTCCAATCGGGTAACAAACCACCCATTCTATAATCTATTTCAATTTGATCGCCATATTCTAACTTTAGTTTACGTAGCTCGGGCTCTATTCCCCAACATGAAGAACAAATTGGATCAGTATAATAAATTATTTTTATGTTTTTTTTGATAGCTGCTTGAGCCGTCGAATTACTTGATTTTTCAGTACTTGGAGCAATTTCACAAATACCAGATTCTGGGTTACATAATAAAGGGTTGTTGTTTTCCATTTGACTATTTTTGTAATGAATACAATTACAAAGAGTGAATGATACTATTGTAAAAATTAGAATCGACAAACTTTTCATTGTATTTTTAGTTTTGATGATGAGCAAATTTCATTATTAAATAACAACACATCAATAAGTCAAAAAAAGATGACTAACAAAAACACTACAGAGCAAAGCGAAACTTGTCCGGCACAATCACTTTTAAAAATGTTATCGGGCAAATGGAAACCAGAAATTTTTAAACTTGCGGTAAATGGTCCTTTACGATTTAGCTCATTATTAAGGGATATTCCTGATGCCAATAAACAAACGCTTACAACGGCATTGAGAGAATTAGAAGAAGTAGGTTTGTTCAATAGAATTGTTATCAAAGAAAAGCCATTACATGTTGAATATAATTTAACAGAGATGGGTAAATCGATGATCGCAGTGTTCGAGTTGCTTGATACCATTGACAATGTGCCAATGAGCTAAAGTGATAATAAGCCAATTTGAACAATTTGTAAATTGAAATTAGTCCAAAATAGGAACTTGTAACCTAGGGTTTTAAGTGTAGCCTAGGGTTTTAGTGTGTAGTCTAGGGTTTTAACCCTAGGTTGAAGATTATTTCTCTCCTGAATATTCTTTCCAGTTCATAGTTTTGTAAATATTCTCTCCAAAATATTTCAAAATTGGGTTCAAATCTTTGGGTGTTAAATACCCTGGGACAACAGTTAGAATATTTATATCTTCATCTAGGAATACAGTAGTAGGGTACGACATTTGTCCATTGAGTAAGCTTACAGCTAGTTCATGAGATTTATATTCAGGTTTAAAGCTGAATGTTTTATCTCTAAATTTTATATCCTCTTTTTGTTCTGCATTTAATTTTACCAAGTAGTAATTAGCATTGATATGTTTGATTACACTGTCGTTTGTATAGGTGTATTTGTCCATTTTTTTGCACCAACCACACCAATCGGTATACACATCAATAATTATTTTTTTAGGAGCTTTCGCTTGCAATTCTACAGCTTGTTCAAAGCTCAACCATGTTAATTTATCATCTGCTCGAGCTGTCGTAGAAATCACCAATGATGCTGTAATTAAATATAAAAATATTGAATATGTTAGTCTTAATTTGTTCATTTTTAGTTCTTTAAATATTTGTAAAATAGTTGTTGCAAATTAAATTTTTATTTTCTAGTTTTGAATTGCCCGAAAGGGCATGTTTTTCATAGGTAGATGTAGGGTCGATAAGAGCAATCTTTCGGCCCTTTTTTATTTCTATATTTACTACAAACATCTTGCCTAAAATTAGGTTTAAAAATAATGAAACGAAAAATTATAGTTGGTATTACCGGTGCTAGTGGTTCTGTTTATGCTAAAGTACTTCTTGATAAGTTGAAAAGTATTAGTACAGATCTTGAGAAAGTTGGTGTTGTAATGTCTGATAATGCCAAACAAGTTTGGGAGTATGAGCTTCACAATAGGGAATACGAAAACTATGGTTTTGATTTCTATGACAAGAATGATTTCATGGCACCTTTCGCTTCGGGATCCGCTAAATACGATACAATGATTGTATGTCCTTGTAGTATGGGTACTCTAGCTAGAGTTGCTACAGGAGTTTCAAATGATTTAATGACTAGGGCTGCGGATGTTATACTAAAAGAAAGACGTAAACTGATCATGGTAGTTCGTGATACTCCATTTAGTTTAATACATATAAACAATATGAAGACGGTTACAGAAGCAGGCGGAATAATTTGCCCAGCGAACCCTTCTTTCTATTCTCTTCCAAATACCTTTGAAAAACTTGCATCCACAGTGGTCGATAGAGTTTTAGACTTAGCAGGTTTTGATGTTAAGGGTTACAGATGGTCCGAAATTGAGTAGTGAGTAGTGAGTAGCGGGTAATGAGTATATTTATTAAATATCTAATATCTATTTTATCATTACCCATTACTCACTACCCATTACCCACTACTCAAAATGTGGATAAAATAGGACTTGTTTAATTAACAAAAAGCAATAAATTTGGCATATCTACCCTTTTTAAAGGGCTTGATTATGTTTGCTTTTTAATTAAACTCATCAATTTGAAACCAACCGATATTAAGGATCCTGAGTACTATCACAAGGTGGTAGATTGCCAATATGCTTGTCCTGCACACACTCCCGTACCTGAATACATCCGTTTAATTGCTGCTCAAAAATATACTGAGGCATATATGGTGAATTGGGAATCGAATGTTTTCCCAGGTATTCTAGGAAGAACATGCGATCGTCCTTGTGAACCTGCATGCCGTAGAGGTAGAGTAGAGGAAGAACCTGTTGCTATTTGTCGTTTGAAGCGTGTTGCAGCAGATAATAAATCGGGTGTAAGTGCTTTAATGCCCAAAGCTCCTTTTCCATCGAATGGTAAAAAGGTTGCATTAATTGGAGGTGGACCAGCATCATTAACTGTAGCAAGAGATTTAGCACCTCTAGGTTATGAAATTCATTTATTCGATGATCAAGATCGCGGTGGTGGTATGATGCGTAGTCAGATTCCTTCTTTCCGCTTACCTGAACATGTAATTAACGAAGAAGTTGGTTTCATCTTAGACATGGGAATACATACTCAATTCAAAAAACGTGTTGAAAGTTTGAAAGATGTATTATCTAAAGATTACGATGCTGTTTTTGTTGGCACTGGTGCACCTAAAGGAAGAGATTTATACGAATTACCTGGTAGAACAGAAGGTGATGCAAATATTCATATTGGTATCGAATGGCTTGCTAGTGTTGCGTTTGAGCACACAGCATCAATTGGTAAAAAAGTAATTGTTTTAGGTGGTGGAAATACTGCCATGGACTGTTGCCGTACTTCACGCCGTTTAGGTGGAACAGAAGTAAAAGTAGTAGTTCGAAGCCCATTCAATGAAATGCGTGCTTCTCCATGGGAGATAGAAGATGCAATGCATGAAGATATTCCAATTTTAGATTGTCATGTTCCGAAAAGTTTCGTTGTAGAAAACGGAAAATTAAAAGGTATGATGTTCGAAAAAGTGGAAGCGAAATATGATGATAAGGGTGGCAGAGAACTAGTAAGCACAGGTGAAACTGATGTATTTATTGAAGCTGATGATGTGTTAATCGCAATTGGTCAATCAACAAGTTTCACTTGGATTGAAAGAGATTTAGGTTTAGAATTTAATAAATCTAATATGCCAGTAGTAGATGCCTTAACTTTCCAATCAACTTTACCAAAAGTATTCTTTGGGGGTGATGCTGCTTTCGGACCGAAAAATGTTATCACAGCAGTGGCTCAAGGTCACCAAGCTGCAATTTCTATAGATTTATTTTGTCAAGGTGATAGTTTAACAAACAGACCTTCTCCTTTTGTAAATCTTGTTAGTCAGAAAATGGGAATTCATGAATGGAGTTATGATAGTTCTGTGGAAACAGACAATCGCCATCATGTTCCAATGGTAGATAAAACACTTGCTTTAAGTAATAGAAAAGTTGAAGTTGAATTAGGTTTCGATCATAAACTTGGATTTAAAGAAGCTCAACGTTGTTTGAATTGTGATGTACAAACTGTTTTCTCTGAAAACAAATGTATTGAATGTGATGCTTGTGTAGATATTTGCCCTACTGCTTGTATTACCTTCACACCTAATGAAGAAGATGAAATGGTTTTAAGAAATAAACTTAATATGCCTGCGAATAACCATGAACAAGCAATTCTGGTATCAGATGCTGTTCCAGGAACGAAGCGTGTTATGGTTAAAGATGAAGACGTTTGTTTGCACTGCGGTTTATGCGCAGAACGTTGCCCAACATCTGCTTGGGATATGCAAAAATTCTTTTATAGTGTTACAAAAGCAGGGAATCAATGTCAGATCGCAGTAAAGTAAATAATTTTGTCGTTCGTTTTGCGAACGTAAATGGTACAGGTTCTGCTTCTGCAAACTTATTGTTTGCAAAAGCAATTTTCAGAATGGGAATTTTTGTTACTCCTAAAAATATTTTCCCATCAAACATTCAAGGTTTACCTACATGGTACGATGTACGTGTAAGTGAAAAAGGATACTTAGGTAGAAGAGCAGGTGTTGATTTAATGGTTTGTGTAAATCCACAAAGCATGAAAAATGATGTCAACAGTGTTAAACCTGGTGGATACTTTTTATACGATAGCACGAAGGGAATTAATCCTGAATATATTCGTGAAGACATTAACTACATTGGTGTTCCTTTGATGGAAATGTGTATTCGCGAATACCAAGATGCTCGTCAACGTCAGTTGTTTAAAAACATCATTTACGTAGGTGCATTATCCGCTTTATTAAATATTGAGATGGAAGTATTAGCAGATCTTCTTGCGGAGCAATTCCAAGGGAAAGAAAAACTAATCGCACCAAATATTAAAGCCTTAGAAATGGGCCGTCAATACATCTTCGATCATTATGAGTATCCTTTAGATATTCGTTTAGAGAGAAGAGATTTAGTTGGTGATTCTATTATGTTAGATGGTAACTCTGCTTGTGGTTTAGGTGCAATTTATGCAGGAGCTACAGTAGCTAGTTGGTATCCAATTACGCCATCAACTTCGGTTGTAGAAGCCTTTACAGATTACGCAAAAAAATATAGAGTAGATCCAGTTTCTGGTAAAAACTTATTTGCAATTGTTCAAGCGGAAGATGAATTAGCTGCTGTGGGTATGGCAATTGGTGCTAACTGGAATGGTTCTCGAGCATTTACCGCTACTAGTGGTCCGGGTGTATCTTTAATGTCGGAATTCCTTGGCTTGGCTTATTTCGCTGAAATTCCTTTAGTACTTATCGATGTTCAACGTAGCGGACCTTCTACGGGTATGCCTACTCGTACGCAACAATCAGATATCATTGCTTCTGCATACGCTTCACATGGCGACACTAAACATGCTTTAGTATTTCCATCAACACCTACAGAGTGTTTCGAAATGACTGCTGAAGCATTTGAATTAGCAGAGTTTTTCCAAACTCCAATTATCATGTTAACGGATTTGGATTTAGGAATGAACGATCACGTTTGTGCTCCATTAAAATGGGATGATTCAAAACAAATGAATCGTGGTAAAGTATTAAATGCTGAAGATTTAGATAAGATTGAAAGATGGGGTAGATACTTAGATATCGATGGAGATGGAGTTCCTTATAGAACTTATCCTGGTACTCATCCTACAAAAGGTTCTTACTTCACTCGTGGTACTTCTCGCGATGAGTTTGCAACTTATACCGAAGATAGCGATGCTTATGTTCGCAACATGCAACGTTTAGAATTGAAGTGGGATACTATGAAAAATAGAGTTCCAGCACCTGAATTTTATCAGGATAAAAATGAAAATGAATATGGATTGATTTTCTTTGGAACATCAATATACGCTGCTAAAGAAGCAATAGATATGTTAGCAGATGAAGGTAAGCATTTTGATGCTATGCGTTTAAGATCATTTCCTTTCCACGAAAGTGTAAATGAGTTTATCGCAGCTCATAAAAAAGTATATTTAATAGAGCAAAATAGAGATGCTCAAATGAAAACTTTATTAGTAAATGAGTTTCAAGTTAATCCTCAAAATATTATTTCTGTATTGAATTATGATGGTATGCCAATAACTGCTGATCATATTGTAAATACTATTAAATCTAAAGCTTAATAACATGACTTATATACGTCCAAAATTTCGTCACCCTGATTTAAAAACCAATGATCTTGGTTATACAAAAACAGTATATGAAGGTTCTTTATCTACATTATGTGCTGGATGTGGTCACGATTCTATTAGTGCTGCAATAGTTCAATCATGCTTCGAACTTTCTATCGAACCACATCGTTTGGCAAAACTTTCAGGTATAGGTTGTTCATCAAAAACGCCTGCGTATTTCTTAAGCCAATCGCATGGTTTCAACTCTGTACACGGAAGAATGCCTTCAGTTGCAACAGGAGCGAACCTTGCTAATAAAGAATTAATCTACTTCGGTGTTTCTGGAGATGGAGACACTGCTTCGATTGGTATGGGACAATTTGTTCATGTTATTCGTAGAAATTTAAACATGGTTTACATTGTGATGAACAATGGTTGCTATGGTTTAACAAAAGGACAAGATTCAGCAACTGCTGATGAAGGTTCTAAAAGTAAATCTGGCTCTGTAAATATGTTTAATGCAATCGACCTTCCTAGCTTAGCTTTAGAATTAGGAGCAGGATTTGTTGCTCAAAGTTTTTCTGGAGATAAAGCTCAATTATTACCTTTAATTAAAGCTGCAATTAAACATCCTGGTTTTGCATTAATCAATGTAATTTCACCATGTGTTACATTTAACAATAACCCTGGATCTACTAAGTCTTACGACTATGTACGCGAACATATCGAATTAACATCAACGGTTGATTTTGTTCCACTTCAAGAAGAAATTGTTACAAATTACGAAGAAGGTACAGATAAAAACATTACACTTCATGATGGTTCACATTTACATCTACATAAATTAGAAAGCGAATGGAACCCTGAAGATAGAATGTCGGCAATTAATGCTTTACAAAAGACTAAAATCAATGGTGAAATCTTGACAGGTTTAATTTATATCGAACCAGAATCGAAAGATCTTCATCATGTTATAAATACAGTTGATACTCCATTAAATCAACTTACAGAGAAAGAGCTTTGCCCTGGATCTAAACTTTTAGAAGAGTTAAATGCTGAATTACGTTAGAGTAATTTTGATATAGTATTTCTAAAGATGAGATTAAATAAATTCATTGCCGAATCTGGTTTATGTTCTAGGCGAGAAGCCGACAGGCATATAGAGAAAGGTAATGTATTTATCAATGGAAAGCGCGCAGTAATCGGTGATCAAGTAAAACCTCGTGATAGAGTTCGAGTAAATGGAAATGAGCTAGAACCCTTGGAAGAGGAAGATGTTGTTTTTATAGCGCTTAATAAGCCCGTAGGCGTTACTTCTACAACCGAAGAAGGAGTAAAAGATAATATCGTTCGTTTCGTAAATCATAGCACCAGAATTTTTCCGATTGGTAGGTTAGATAAAGATTCTTCAGGATTAATCTTTTTAACGAATAATGGAGATTTAGTAAATAAGATTTTAAGAGCAGGTAATCAACACGAAAAAGAATATGTGGTTACCGTAAATAAGCCTCTTACCAATGAAGTTATCGAAGGAATGTCGAATGGTGTTCCTATGCTTGGGGTCATGACTAAAAAGTGTAAGATTACTCAAGAGTCTACATTTACTTTTCGAATTATTTTAATTCAAGGATTGAATCGACAGATTCGCAGGATGTGTGAACATTTTGGATACGAAGTGACGAAATTAGAGCGTGTACGAATAATGAACATTAGTCTGAAAGGCTTAGCAGTTGGCGATTGGCGAGATTTAAGTAAGGAAGAGATGAACACCATTTACAAGCTCACTGAGAAATCTGAGAATACAAATTCACGTAAATCATCAAATCACATTACTCAAAAATCAGATAAGCCAAGTCGAAAAAACACTAATCAATCTAATAATAGGAATTCAAAAGATTCGAAGAATCAGAACATGGAAAGAAATAATGTTGACCACAGGAACAAACGTTCGAATGCTGGTCAGAAAAGAAAGAAATTTTGATTAAACATTAACCATGAAAAACATGAAATTAAGTTCGGCTCAAAGCAAATTGATACTTGATTTGCTTAAATCTCGTTTCGAGAAAAACATAAAAAGACATCCAGGAATTAATTGGATGGATATAGAATCAAAGCTATTATCTAATCCCGAAAAGCTTTGGAGTTTAAATGAAATGGAGAAATCTGAAGGGGAACCAGATGTAATATTATTCGATAAAAAATCAGGTACATATGCTTTTATAGATTGCTCAGCAGAAAGTCCGAAAGGTAGAAGAAGCTTATGTTACGATCGTTTAGCATTAGATTCACGAAAAGAGCATAAACCCGCGAATAGTGCAATGGATATGGCATTAGAAATGGGAGTAGAAATACTTACAGAAGAACAATATAAATTTCTGCAAAGCTTAGGTAAGTTTGATACTAAAACATCCAGTTGGGTAAAAACACCTGAATCCATTAGAAATCTTGGAGGTGCAATTTTTTGTGATTTCAGATATAACAATGTCTTTACATATCATAATGGAGCGGAATCTTACTATGCAGCTCGAGGATTCCGAGCTATATTAGTTGTATAATTCTATCTCAAATGAAAAGTAAAGAAAATCCTAAAGTTGATTTCTATTTCCATAAAGAGAAAAAATGGCAAGAGGAAATCACTAAAATGCGAGCAATTGCTTTAAACTGTGGTTTAACCGAAGAATTGAAATGGGGATGCCCTTGCTATACTTTAGATGGTCAGAATATTGTACTTATTCATGTTTTCAAAGAATACTGTGCTTATTTACTTTTCAAAGGCGCGTTGATGAATGATGTACATGCAATTTTAGTACAACAAAGCAAAAATGTTCAGTCAGCTCGCCAGATTCGATTTACTAATGTTTCAGAAGTTATATCTCTACAAAAAATCATAAAAGAATATTTACTTCAGGCTATTGAAATTGAGAAGTCGGGATTAAAAGTGGAGTTGAAAAAAACAGAAGAGTATGATATTACTGTTGAATTCGAAGATAAGCTGAGTGCGATGCCTGCTCTTAAGAAAGCTTTCGAGAAGCTAACTCCTGGTAGGAGAAGAGCATATTTATTATTCTTTTCAGCTCCGAAACAAAGCAAAACAAGAGAGTCTAGAATAGAAAAATCTATTCCTCAAATAATGCAAGGTAAAGGTTTGAACGATTAGAAATACAAACCATAAGCTTTGAATTTCCCCAATGAATTATATTCTAGTGTTGGAAATGGAACTTTAATTCTATTTAAAATATTTAATGTTGTTTTTAAATATTTATTTGAAGTCTGAATTTTTGTTAGATCAATATCTAGTGATAAAAGGAATTGTCTATACCTTTCAAAATCTGGAATCGTCTGCCCGAATTCATTCACTTTAGCATTTTCAAATTCTCCAAACATCCCGTTCGCACTATAACCAACAGCAATATTTAACCACTTGGGAGTTTTGTCAAAATTGAGAATCTTATTTGCTGGAAAACTCAACCAATAAGAATGAGCATTGTAATCTAGGAAAAAACTTTGAGCTTGAGATTCTCCAAGCATGCTTGGGTAGTATTTCCTATAAGGTGAAGGTGAGTAAGAGAATTTTGGTTTTACAATTTGTTCATCCCAGAATAATTCTTGAAAAGTAAATAATGCCGAGCCTGTGAAATTCGCAATCATATCATTCTTAGAAAAACCATAACCATCGTACATAGCATCGAAAATTTCCACAGGGGTTTGGAGAATTAGTCCAACAGGACCTCCAAATAAGAGTGCTCTTTTTTTCGACAATCCAGCCCAACGTAAAGAGTGGTATGCAATATAACTTTCTTGATACGCAGAAAAAGCATGACCACATTTGTCGATATTTAGGTATTCTTTTCCATCGTTATTATAATAATGGAATCCTAATTTAGCATGACCATCGTACCAAATGTAATTTAGCCAGGCCATACCTCCAACTAAAACTGTAGCTTGAGACCCTACAGCAATCCAAAGTCGTTTTGGATTTAGTTTTGTAGTGTCTTGTGCAAACAAATAAGTTGAAAAAGAAATTAATATGATAATTAGTAAACTCTTTCTCATTTCTAAATATAAAAAGATTTTACTTTTTTGTTTGATGCTAATTCCATTTATGGAATCTTTAGCACAAACTACTGTATTAACTTCAGCTTCACCTGGTTGGAATTTATTGAGTTCTGAAGCAAAAGGAGAGTTTGATACCTTAAAATTACCCTTAAAACGTGCCGGAAGTTTATTGTTAGTTGAAGCAAGCGTAGATGGAATTCGTGGTAATTTTATATTAGATACAGGGGCGCCAGGATTAATATTAAATACGACCTATTTCAGGCAAAATGCTGTTCGTAAAAATAGATCTTCAGTAGGAATTGCAGGAAATTCTAATGCTATTTATGAGCTTCAAGTAAATCGACTAGAAATTTCTAAATTATATTACGAAAAAATTATTGTAGAACTAACCGAGTTAAATCATATTGAAGATTCTAAAAACATTAAAATCTTAGGACTATTGGGAACCGCTTTGTTTGAGGATTTAGAATTAATTATAGATGTTCGTAAGAACACACTTTTCTTAATAAAACCCAGTAAAACTATAATGGAGAGAAGTAACGCAGATATTATATCAACATTTAGCTTAACTAGTAATGCAATACTAATTCCAATGAAAATTAATGGTAAAGTCATTAATACCTGTTTTGATTCTGGTGCGGAAATGATGGTTTTAGATCCTAGTTTACCAAATAAAATTATGCAGGAAGTAGAATTATCGAAGAGGTTAAATTTGAGTGGAACAGGAGGGCAGAAAGCTGAAGTATGGTCGGGTGTAGTAAAATCTGTTCATTTTGGAAAATTAAAAATAAACAAAGCAGATGTTTTGATTACGAGCCTGGATCAATTATCTGAAGCTTACGGACAACCAATCGATGCCATAATAGGTTTTACATTGTTAAATAAGGGTATTTTGCACATTGATATGCCAAAAAAGCAAATGCTAATGTATCTTTACAAGGAGGATGAAAATGAATAAGTATTTCAAAGTTATATTTACCTTTTGCTGTATTTTTTCGGCACTACATTCCTTTGCTCAAAAAGATGAATTACTATCCATAAAAGATGGTAAAATGATTCTCAAAATTAAAACTAATATTTCTCAGAAATCTTTAGATAGTATTTTGCAAAAAATAAACATGATGCAAATTTCTATGGATTCTCTTCGTCAGAAACAATTAAACAAAAGTTATGTACTCGATGGATGGGAGATTATAAGTTCAGCAAAAGATATTATCGAAATCTCTAAAAGTTTATCTAAACAGTCTCAACATTTCGACATCAATAAGCCATATGTAGTTCATAGTAATCAGAACACAGCAGAATTTGATCATACATATTATCCTGAAGCTCGATTTGGTTTTAATTCTTTTAAAAATAAAATTACAGTTAAACCTATTGGAAACACAGGTAAAACGAGGTTTCTTTTATATAATAAATTGAAGTCTACTCAGGTGTATTTATCAGGAAGTTTTAATGCTTGGGCGACTGAAGATATTAAAATGATCAGAACTGATACAGCTTGGTATTGTGATATAAATATTTCTCCTGGTAAGTACTATTATAAATTCATTGTAGATGGTGAATGGCTCGCAGATCCTGAAAATAGAATGAGAGAAGATGATACTTATTCAGGATATAACTCAATATATTTTGTATGTAATTATACATTTGAATTGCATAATAATGAGTCTGCGAAAAAAGTTATTCTTACTGGTTCATTTAACGAATGGAATGAGCGTGACGCTATAATGTATAAGCAAAATGATAAATGGGTATTACCTGTTTATTTAGAAGATGGAAATTATCAGTATAAGTTTATTGTAGATAAAAAATGGATCACAGATCCTAAATGTAATGTTAATGTAGATGATGGCTACGGGAATATAAATTCTACAATGAGCATTGGTTTACCTTCTGTTTTTACTTTAAATTCATTTGGATATGCTAAAGAAGTTTATTTAGCTGGAGAATTTAATAATTGGCGTCGAAATGAAATTAAATTAAAATACGAGAGTAATCAATGGAAATGCATGTATGTATTAGCTCCTGGAAATTACCAATATAAATATGTAGTAGATGGTAATTGGGTGGAAGACCCTAAAGGGACAATGAAAGTTGTACAACCCAATTATACCTTTAAACTTTTGGGATACTCAAACGCTAAAGAAGTTAGAGTTTCTGGCTCTTTTATAAATTGGTTATCACCAGCAATTCCAATGATAAAACAAGATAGTGCATGGGTTTGTAGTTTTCATATCAGTCCTGGAAAGCACACCTATAAATTTATTGTCGATGGTCAGTGGATTCTAGATCCAGCAAATCCTTTGTATGAAAATAATGAATATGATACTGGCAATTCTATTCTATGGTACGACGATAAAAACAAGAAGTCTAAATAGTACAAAATGCGAAAAGCTCAGCTTATAGTTTTATTCATAATATTATACAGCAATATTAGTATTGCTCAAGTTCAATTCAATGCAAGAAATATTACAGCTATACTTCAAGATAACAATAATGATTATTGGATAGGGACTTCGGGAGAGGGATTATATCATATTTCAAAAAATAATATCATAAACTATAATTCTACTAATGGTTTAAAGGATAATGAAATTCTATCACTTGAAGAAGCTTTAAATAATTCAATCATTGTTAAAACTGCAAAAGGAACTAACTATTACGAATCTAGCTCTTGGTATTCTATTAAAAATGATGAAATAATTCTACCAAAAATTGATTCTGATAAAGTTTATTTGAGTTCGAAAATAAAGCTTATCAGTCCGTATTATGTCTATACTTCTTTGAAGGATAGTAAAAATAATCTTTGGTATGGAACACATTATTTAGGTGTATGTAAGTTTGATGGTAATACATATAAATGGTATATGAGTAAAGGTTTAAAAGGGCCAGCTGTTCGTGCAATTTTTGAAGATCATTTAGGTAATATTTGGATAGGAAATAATGGACAAGGATTATATAAGCTTCATGCTGACACACTAGTAAATATTACAGAGAAGTACGGTTTAGGAAATACGAATTTTCAAGCAAAACATCAATTAAAAGACCAGTTAAAAACCATGGCTAGGGTGTTTGCGATTAGCGAAGATAATAATGGTAATTTATGGATCGGTACGGTTGATGCTGGTGTATGGAAGTATGATGGAAAAGTATTTAAGAATTATGATATGTCGGATGGATTACCAACTAATACCATCAATGTAATATATAAAAATAAAAAAGGGGAGATGTTGTTTGGTACAACAGAACAAGGAGTGTATCGATTCAATGGATTCGCGTTTTATAAAACTTCATTCTAATAAAAAAGGGTGAATATTGCTATTCACCCTCTTATTGAAAAATCTATTTTAATTAATTCAAATCAAAACGATCTAGGTTCATTACTTTAGTCCAGGCTGAAATGAAATCCTTTAAGAATTTTTCTTGTTCTCCAGCAAAACCATATACCTCAGCCAATGCTCTTAGTTCAGAATTTGAACCAAAGATTAAATCAACTCTAGTACCTGTCCATTTTACTTCACCAGTTTTACGATCGCGACCTTCGAATACATCTTGATGATCTGAAACTGATTTCCATGTTGTATTTAAGTCTAATAAATTAACGAAATAATCGTTCGTTAAACTTTCAGGACGATTAGTAAACACACCATGTTTAGAACCATCGAAGTTCGAATTTAAAACTCTCAAACCTCCAATTAAAACAGTCATTTCTGGAGCTGTTAAAGTTAAAAGTTGAGCTTTGTCGACTAATAATTCTTCTGCATTTACAGAGAACTTACGTTTAGCATAATTGCGGAATCCATCAGCTTGAGGTTCTAATGCCGCAAACGAGTCTACGTCAGTTTGTTCTTGAGAAGCATCGGTTCTACCTTGTGAGAATGGAACAGAAACAGAATGTCCTGCATTTTTCGCAGCTGTTTCAATACCAACATTTCCAGCTAATACAATTAAATCGGCAACAGAAACATATTTACCAGAAGCATTAAATTCAGTCTGAATTTTTTCTAAGGCATCTAATACTTTAGTTAAACGAGAAGGATTATTTGCTTCCCAATATTTTTGAGGTGCTAAACGAATTCTTGCACCATTAGCTCCACCACGTTTATCCGAACCTCTGAATGTTGAAGCAGAAGCCCATGCTGTTGAAACCATTTCTCCAACAGATAAACTTGAATTTGCAATCTTTGATTTTAAACTATCAATATCTTGATTTGATAGTGGAGTAGAAGTAGATTTCGGAAGTGGGTCTTGCCATATTAATTCTTCTGTTGGAACTTCAGGTCCTAAATATCTACTGATAGGCCCCATATCACGATGAGTTAATTTAAACCAAGCTCGTGCGAATGCATCAGCAAACTGATCTGGGTTTTCATAAAAACGACGAGAAATTTTTTCATATGCTGGATCAAATCTTAAAGAAAGATCTGTAGTCAACATAAATGGTGCATGTTTTTTTGAAGGATCATGAGCATCAGGAACTATTCCAGCACCTGCATCACCTTTTGGTTTCCATTGGTGAGCACCAGCAGGACTTTTAGTTAATTCCCATTCGTAACCGAATAAGTTTTCGAAGAAATTATTGCTCCATTTAGTTGGAGTGGTAGTCCAAGCACCTTCCAATCCGCTTGTAATTGTATTTGCGCCATTTCCAGAGTTGAAGGAATTTTTCCAACCCATTCCTTGTTCTTCTATACTAGCAGCTGCAGGCTCTTTACCTACGTATTTACTAGGATCTGCAGCACCATGTGTTTTTCCGAAAGTATGTCCACCTGCAATTAAAGCAACAGTTTCTTCATCGTTCATCGCCATTCTTCCAAATGTCTCGCGAATATCTCTTGCGGCAGCAATAGGGTCAGGATTTCCGTTAGGGCCTTCTGGGTTAACATAAATTAATCCCATTTGTACTGCAGCTAATGGGTTCTCTAATTCTCTATCACCTGAATATCTTTTATCATCTAACCATTTACTTTCAGAACCCCAATAAATATCCTCTTCTGGTTCCCATACATCTTCTCTTCCGCCAGCAAAACCAAATGTTTTGAAGCCCATCGATTCTAATGCACAGTTACCTGCTAAAATCATTAAATCTGCCCAAGAAATTTTACGACCATATTTTTGTTTTATAGGCCAAAGTAACAAGCGAGCTTTATCTAAGTTCGTATTATCTGGCCAGCTATTCAAAGGAGCAAAGCGTTGCGTACCAGAACCAGCTCCACCGCGACCATCAGAGATTCTATATGTTCCAGCGCTATGCCAAGCCATACGAATAAACAGTGGGCCATAATGTCCATAATCCGCAGGCCACCAATCTTGAGAATTAATCATTAATTCTTCAATCTCTTTTTTTAATGCTTTTAAATCTAATGAATTGAATTCTTTTGCATAATCAAATGTATCGTCCATAGGATTCGATAAGTTTGAATTCTGACGAAGAATATTCAGTTTTAATTGATTTGGCCACCAATCTCGATTTCCAGTTCCATTTCCAGCACTTTGTTTTAACATTCCACCTGTAAAGGGGCATTTGCCTTGTGAAGAATTGCTTTCCATAATTTTTAGATAATAGTTGTTTAATATAAATCTAAGTTTAAATTTTTAAAAGTTCCTTCTTTAACATTTGAAATTTATGATTGTTTAGTGTTTCGTTCAAAGAACTTATTCTAGTAACTACTATCTGGTAGCTGGTAACTGGCCCTCAACTGCGTTCGCTACGCTCACTCTGTTCGGGGACCGGTGAGCAAGTGGTAAAATTACCAGCAATTCAAATTGTCCATATTGTCGTATTGGCACATTGTCACATTTTCACATTGTCTCATTGACCAAGTAACATTTGTTAATAACATTCCATTGTGATTTTTCCAGCATCTTATTAACTTACTTATAATTAACCTTTTATTCACCCTTAATAATTAAAAAATTATGAAAAATTTAGGTATGATTGGCAAGATTCTTTTTGCAATTCCATTTTTAGCATTCGGTGTTTTCCACATGTTGAATGCAAATCAGATGGCTGGTATGATCCCGGCTTATTTACCAGGTGGTGTTATCTGGGTTTATATTTCTGGGATAGCATTATTACTAGGAGCAATTAGCATTTTGTCGGGAAGGAATACAAAATTAGCTACTATGCTATTAGGAGTTATGTTATTATTATTCGTATTGATGTTGCATGCTCCGAATTTGAATAATCCTGATGCTAATATGGCTCAAATGGCTATGTCGGGAATGCTGAAAGACCTTGGTTTAGCAGGTGCTGCATTCATGATGTCAGCAAATTCTAATTCTTAATATATTGAAGTATGGAGTATCGGGTAATTATGTATTTTTACTCGATACTCTTTACTAATGATGCATAAAATTCGAAACCTAGAGAATACTCACATTCTGTTATGGCTTATAAAAGACACTTGTTGGGTGTTAAACTTCAAGCCACTTGGTGTATTCATGATTCTTCCTACAGTTTTTATGGCGGTTTATTTAACCATTTTATCTAGAGCTGATCATAAAGAATTACTTCATAATATTGCTGTAACTTGTTGGATTTTAGCTAATTCTGTTTGGATGATTGGAGAGTTTTTCTTTAACGATTCAACTCGTTTAATAGCGGCTTCGTTTTTCATTATCGGACTAATTTCAATCAGTATTTATTATTTTGGATTACTTTATAAACAAATAAAGTAGGCTTATCAACATTTATCAACATCTATTCACATAGTTTATCCACATTGTTAGTATGATTTTTTTAGAGAATGAACATTTTAAAATAGGGTTATTGGAAATGGGAGCAGAGCTTCGTTCAGTTGTTAATAAAATTACTCAAAACGAGTACATGTGGCAGGCTGATCCTTCTGTTTGGAATAGAAGCTCACCTATACTGTTTCCGTTCGTTGGTCGACTTAAAAACGATCAATATGAATATTTAGGAAAGATCTATTATCTACCTCAACATGGTTTCGCACGTAATTATAATTTTGATGTTATTTCAAAAAGTAAATCTCAACTAATTTTTGAATTAGAATCAAATGAAGAAACCTTGTTGAATTATCCTTTTCAATTTAAACTTCAATTGAATTATGAACTAAAAGAAAATGCCTTGGAATTGACCTATAGAATTGAAAATGCTGGGAATGATTTAATGTATTATTCAATTGGTGCTCATCCTGCATTCCGATTAAATTCTGAAATTGGTAAGTACAGCATAAAATTCGATATCCCTGAATCTTTTAACAGGCAATTGTTGTCTGGTGGTTTACGTACAGATCAATCTGAAAATGTAGAATTTGATGGTACTACTTTATCTCTAGAGCCCGAGTATTTTAAGGAGGATGCGATTGTAATTAAAGGCTTGAAATCGAATGTGCTAACAATAATCGATGAGCAATCGAAACCTTATGTAAGTTTAGAAGCACAAGACTATCCATACTACGGAATTTGGTCGAAAAATCCATTTCCTTTTGTATGTCTAGAGCCTTGGGATGGAATAGCTGATCAGGTAGAGGCTTCGGGTAAATTAACCGAGAAAGAAGGTATTAAAACTTTAGAATCATCTGAAGTAGTTTTTCGCAGAATTACTTTCCGTTTTTTCTGATTGACTTTGTTTATCATTCAATTCGTGTTCTAAATCACTAAGTACAATATCTAGTGACACAACAGATAAATGAATTTCTCTTATCGATAAGTATAATGAAGCTAACATAAGTAGAAGGCTAACTCCGAAAGCGTATTGCCCAAATCGAACTTCACCATTAAAGAGAAGAAACATCGTTAGTACACAACCGAACATACAGAACACCCCCAACATTTGCATCAATCGGATAAGTTTTACTCTTCTTCTAAGGTTGTGTAATTGAAAAAGTATCTTATCGTCGTGTTCCGATTCCCATAAATCACGTAGGCTTCTAATTCGGCTCGCAATAACGTTAAAGCGGTTAGTATAAGCGAGTAACAAGAGACTCATGGCTGGAAAAAGTAGGGCGGGAGTGTTAATTGTAAAATCCATAAAACTCTATTGATAAATTGTTGTTTAAAAATAGTGAATTCATTTAAAGAATTGTTTTAAAATCGTGTACAATTAATTAAGTTTGTCACATCATTACATAACACAATAAGCAAAATGTCAGACATAGCAGAAATTATTTTAGATGGGAAAAAGTATGAGTTCCCAGTAATTACAGGTACTGAAGGCGAAAAAGCCATTGATATTTCTAAACTTCGTGATGAAACGGGTTATGTGACCCTGGATACCGGATATAAAAATACAGGTGCAACGAAAAGTGCCATTACATTTTTGGATGGTGAAGCTGGTATTTTAAAATACCGTGGCTATCCAATCGAACAAATCGCTGAAAAGTCGACGTTCATTGAAGTTGCTTATTTGTTAATCTATGGTGAACTTCCTACTAAAACTGAATTAGATAATTTCACTCACGAAATTTCTCGTCATACTTTAATCCATGAAGACATGAAGAAGTTTTTCGATGGTTATCCATCGAAAGCTCATCCAATGGGACAATTAGTTTCATTAGTATGTTCTTTATCTTCATTCTATCCAGAATCATTAAATGCAAATCCAACTAAAGAAGAACAAAACTTAACCATTATCAAATTATTGGCTAAGATGAGTACTATCGTTTCTTGGATTCATAAAAAGTCGTTAGGCCATCCTCTAATTTATCCTCAAAATAAATTAGACTACGTTTCGAATTTCTTAAATATGACTTTCGGAAATCGTACAGAGGATTATATCGTAGATCCAGTGGTGGTTGATGCGATGAACAAATTATTAATCTTACATGCTGATCACGAACAAAACTGTTCAACTTCTACAGTACGTATCGTTGGGTCTTCAGATGCTAACTTATATGCTTCTGTGGCATCAGGTATTTCAGCACTTTGGGGTCCATTACATGGTGGAGCAAACCAAGCTGTAATCGAAATGCTTGAAGCTATTAAAGCTGATGGTGGTGATGCTGACAAATGGTTAGCTAAGGCAAAAGATAAAAATGATCCTTTCCGTTTAATGGGATTTGGACATAGAGTTTATAAAAACTTTGACCCTAGAGCTACGATTATTAAAGAAGCTTGTGATAATGTATTGAATAAATTAGGAGTACATGATCCAATTTTAGATATCGCTAAAAAACTAGAACAATCTGCATTGAATGATCCTTACTTCGTAGAAAGAAAATTATATCCAAACGTAGATTTCTATTCAGGAATTATCTACAGAGCAATAGGATTCCCAACTGAAATGTTTACTGTTTTGTTTGCATTAGGTCGTTTACCTGGTTGGATTGCTCAATGGAAAGAAATGCATGAGAACAAAGAGCCTATCGGTCGTCCTCGTCAGATCTACACTGGTAAAACAAACAGAGATTACGAGATCATCGCGAAGCGATAATCTATTAGCTATAAAATTAAAAAGGACTGAATGCAAATTCAGTCCTTTTTTAATGCGATATATTTTAAATTCTATAACAATAGGAAACTCACAAATCCATTTAATAGTACTAAAATCAACAAGAATACGAAATAGAATATTATCGAAATAAATAATTTGAATAGGGTTGAAGCCCCATTTTCTTCATATACTTCCTTTAATGATTTATAAAGATATGTTGCTAAAATACCTAAGAACAATACATTTATATATATGTCGAATGTTTCTGGTAATAACCTATCAGGAATAATGAACACTAACTTTAATATATAGAAAAAGCTATGTAGGAAGACTACATGATAGAAATGTTCTACATAGTAAAGTTTCTTTTTTCTAAATAATAAGAATAAAATCAGCGCGTATAATGGAAGCATAAGAAACATCATCTTTGGGATGTTATGCTTGAAATTCTCCATTATTCTTTCATTCAAATTGAAATCTTGTTGTCTCGCTAAAATTTCTTTCTTTCTGAAAAATGATTGAATATAAGAGTCGCGTTCAGATTCTGGAAGAGAAGCTTGACGTTCTACATATTGCTCAATAGTAGTGTCTGTATGCGCAAAATCCGCTTCTTCATAATGAATGTCGATGTTATTCAAATCATGTTTTTCAACAGAATCCAAATTACTAGTATCAACAACTTCGCTTAATTTCTCTGGAGCTTTAATTGGTTTTCCAGTACTTTGAACTATGAAAAATACAATTGTAATAAAGATATATAACCTAAATGGGTGAACGTACTTCATACGTTGCCCTTGGTTGTACTTATTGGTTAAAAAACCAGGCTTTAAGAATAGATGTTTTAAACTGCTGAAAAACTTTTCATCAAGATGTAAATAATCAGTGATGAAATGTGTCATGATATGCCTAAACGATTCTCGTGGTTCGTAGTTAGGCTGACCACAATTGGGGCAAAAAGTATGGTTTACTTCTTCACCACAATTTAAACAGTTTTTTTCTGAGCGTAGTTTAAGCGACATTTAGGTAATATGTTAATTTGTTAATTAGCTAATTTGTTAATGGGATTTAAATTTAAATCTAAATAAAAGCATTAACAAATTAACCAATTAACATCCCGATAGCTATCGGGACAACAAGTTAAACTTATTTTTTTGCTTTCAACTGTTTCTCACGCTCTCTTTGCATGTCTTCAAGTTTTTGTTGAAACTTAGATTTCTTTTGGCTATCCGGTTTCTTTTTATTGTCTTGAATTTGTTTGTGAAGTTTTGCATCGTCAACAAATAAACGAATTAGGTATTGTTGACCGAATGTCATCATGTTAGCTAAGAAATAGTAGTAGTTCAAACCTGATGCAACATTATTCAACACACCCATAAAGATGATTGGCATAATGTATCCCATCCATTTCATTTGGCCTGTAGCTCCTGAAATTTGGTTGTTTAATCTAGTGTAAATTAATGTTGATATAGTCATCAATAAACACATTAAACTTACGTGATCACCATAGATATAGCTAATGAATGGAATATTTCCGAAACTCCAAATTGAATCGTATGTCGATAAATCACTTACCCATAGGAAAGATTGTTGACGTAATTCGATTGATGAAGGGAAGAAGAAGAAGAATGCAAACAAGATTGGCATTTGTAATAACAAAGGCACACAACCACCTAATGGATTTACACCAGCTTTTTTGTAAAGCTTCATGTATTCTTGTTGTAATTTTGCTTGATCATCATCTCCAACTTTAGCTTTAATTTCATCCATCTCAGGCTTAAGAATTCTCATCTTAGCAGTTGATAAATATGATCTATAAGTTAAAGGTGATAATACTAATTTCAATAACAAGGTTAAGATTAAGATGATTACACCAAAGTTCCAATTCAATTTCATTAAGCTATTGAATACGGGAATTACAGCATATCTGTTGATATACTTTAATGGACCCCAGCCTAAGTTGATTTGTTTCTCTAATCCAATGTTAAAAGCTTCTAACGTGTTGAAATGATTAGGTCCGAAGTAGAATTGCATTGCATAACTTTCATTAGCTTTATGAGCATAAGGAATCGTTAATGCCATTTTCATTTTCTTAACCTCGGTAGATTTTAAATCTGTAGCCGTTTCTACTTCACCAGCGTCAAATTTAGTTTTAGATATTAATACAGATGAGAAGTAATGTTGCTTAAATGAAATCCAACTAATACCATTACTTAATTTTTCATTAACATCTTTAGCTGGATTGATGTAATCGTAATCTTCATTAGTGAAGCGGTAATATACCGTTGTGTTGTTACGCTCCATCTTCATATCTTTCTCGTTTTTAGGAGCAGTGATACTCCAATTTAAATCGAAATATGAATTATTAGCTGCAATTACATTCTCCATGTTATGAGTTTCGATATCGAAATCCAACATGTATGAATTTCCTTTTAAGCTGTATACGAAATCCATGTATTGATCTGCAGAGGCACTTAAACGGAAACGAATTTCATTAGAATCTGTACCTTGAACTACAAATGCTTGTCCAACTTTTTGGAAGAAGAATTCAGAAGTATTGCTTAATTGACCTTTAGCATAGAAACGGATATTAAATTCGTTTTTAGCACCATCAAACAATTTCAATGCTTTTTGATCCCAAGTTTTATACTCTTTAAGTTCAACAGAGTAAACGCGTCCACCTTTATTACTAATAGTAGCTTTGATTTTCTCGTTTTCGATAGTTGTGAATTCTTCAGCACCTGCTTTTTGAGTACCGAATAAACCATTTGTATCTACACTTGAAGTAGCAACAGATTGAACTGCATTTGAATCATTCACTGAAGCTTTTGCAGTGTCAGCAATAGCAACTTCAGTCTTAGATTTATTTAAAGAATCTGTATCTTTTTTGTATTGATTTAATTCTTGTTCAGAAGGTTGTAGGTAAAAACTAAAACCAATTAAAATAACGGCTATAATTAATAGCCCTGTAAAGGTATTTCTGTCCATCTCTTATCTTAAAATAGGCTGCAAACCTAATGATTAATAGCTGTAAAAGCAATTATTTCCTCTTGCCGTATTTATGTTCTGATGCTGCCTCTACGAACTTCACAAAAAGTGGGTGAGGGTTAGCTACAGTACTCTTTAATTCTGGGTGAAACTGACCACCAACAAAGAATGGGTGATTTTTCAGCTCAACAATCTCCACTAAACCAGTATCTGGGTTAGTTCCAGAGGTAATCATGCCTGCATCATTGAATTGCTTGATGTATTTATTGTTAAACTCGTAACGATGACGGTGACGTTCTTTAATACGTGATTTACCATAAATTTGGTATGCTTTAGAACCTTTTTGTATTTCACAAACATAAGATCCTAAACGCATTGTTCCACCTTTGTTTTTTATCTTTTTCTGCTCTTCCATCATATCGATAACTGGATATTTAGAAACCTCATCCATTTCTGTTGAGTGAGCACCTTTCATTTTCAATACATTTCTTGCAAATTCAATAACTGCACATTGCATACCTAAACAAATACCGAAGAATGGGATATTGTTTTCGCGAACATAGCGTATTGCTTCTAATTTGCCTTCTATACCACGACTTCCAAAACCTGGAGCAACAAGCACACCGTGTAAATGCCCAAGCTTCTCTTTTACATTATCTTCGTTAATATTTTCAGAGTGAATGTATTCAACCTGAACTTTGCATTCGTTTGCAGCACCTGCATGGATAAATGATTCAGTGATAGATTTATAGGCATCAGGTAGTTCTACGTATTTACCTACTAAGCCAATTCTAACATCTTTTGTAGGGTTTTTAAGTCTTCCTAAAAAGTCTTTCCAAGAATCTAAATCCGGCTCACCATTTAATGGTAATTTGAGTTTTGTTAATACCGTTTTGTCTAAATTCTCTTTCAACATCAACAATGGTACATCGTAGATAGTTGAAGCATCAATCGATTCAATAACAGAGTTGATGTTAACATTACAGAATAAGGCAATCTTTTTACGGATTTCTTGGTTGATAGAATGTTCTGTACGGCAAACTAAAATATCTGGTTGAATACCATATTCTAGAAGCATTTTTACGGAATGCTGAGTAGGTTTAGTCTTCAACTCACCAGCCGCTGCTAAGAATGGGATTAATGTTAAATGAATAACGATGGCATTGTTACTACCCATTTCCCATTTAAACTGACGAACAGCTTCTATGTAAGGTAGAGATTCGATATCACCTACAGTTCCACCTAATTCTGTGATAACGATATCGTAATTACCAGAATCACCTAGTAATTTCATGTTACGTTTAATCTCATCAGTTATATGTGGAATAACTTGTACTGTCTTACCAAGGTATTTTCCTTCACGTTCTTGATTAATAACATTTTGGTAAATTCTACCAGTAGTAATGTTATTTGCTTGTGAAGTAGGAACATTTAAGAAACGTTCGTAATGACCTAAGTCTAAATCCGTTTCTGCACCATCATCAGTTACATAACATTCCCCATGTTCATAAGGATTCAAAGTTCCTGGATCAATGTTAATGTAAGGGTCAAACTTTTGGATGGTAACTCTATAGCCTCTAGATTGTAATAATTTGGCTAAAGATGCGGATATGATGCCCTTTCCTAATGAGGAAGTAACACCGCCCGTAACGAAAATGTATTTGGTCATTGCTGAAAATAATTGAGAAATACTTACCGTGTTGTAAGTATTGTTACGGGATTCAAAAGTACGAAAAATCTTGGGATTTTAGGGGGCTGTGGAGAAAATGTTAGTAATGAGTAGTGAGTAGTGGGTATTGAGTAGTGGGAAAAAATAAACCCCTCTTTACTCATTACCCATTACTCACTACTCGCTACTCTTTTGTGAGATAAGATACAATCATAAAACCAAAAATCGGGATCATCATCAACATATCATTATGCCAGCCGTTTACCATCAGGTTTGAATAAACAGCACCAATTAAATCGAATGTTAATCCGGCATAAGCCCATTCTTTTAATTTGGGATACTTTGGCACCACAATAGCAATACTTCCTAAGACTTTCGCAACCCCTATAAAGGGAATGAAATACTCAGGATAACCTAATTGAGTAATAAATTTAACTGCATCCGGAACTTTTAAAATGTCGGGTACAGCTGTAAAGGTCATGAATACCGCAAACACCACGGTAGTTACCCAGTAAATTGTTTTTCTGTTCATAATAAATATTAAATTCTAAATTCTAAACTCTAAATTCTAAACTCTAAACTCTAAACTCTAAATTCTAAACTCTAAATTCTAAACTCTAACTACCAGTTACCAGTTACCAGCTACCAGTTACCAGTAACCAGCTACAAGCTATCAGTCACGAAATTCAGCATCCAATTAATCCCAAACTTATCTGTAAAACTTCCAAAATATGCTCCCCAAAACATATCTGCTAATGGCATTTCAATTTTACCTCCAGCAGATAGTTCATTGAAAATTCTATCAGTTTCTTCTCTTGAAGATGGTTCCAATGAAATGTACATGTTGTTTCCTTGTTTAACAGTGAAACCCATTTCAGGAGGAGCATCCGTAGCCATCAAAACATGATTACCTAAGATAGGTAATTCCACATGTAAAACCATGTTTTTTAATGCATCAGCTACAGGTGGCTGATTTAAATCAGCTGGAATATCACCGAAACGTTGTATTCCATTTCCATTGAATTCAGTTTTGAATACTTTTTTATAGAATAACATTGCCTCTTCTGTATTTCCCGGAAAGTTTAAGTATGTACATACTCTTGAATTTTGGTCAGTTTTATTTTCTGATCTAAGTTTGAATTTAGCTGAAATGTATTCATCTAAATTACCCAATGCCATTGTGAATCCTTCTTTAAATCCTAAAGCGATAATTTGTTCTAAATCTTCAATTTTTTCAAACTTATTTGAAATTTCTACTAGTGTGATTTCTCCTTTATCGATAAAACTTACACTCCATGTTGTTCTTGGGAATGCAGTATTAATGTTTCCATCTTCATCGCAGAAAGCATCTAATCCAGAATAAAATTCTTGAGGTATAATCTTCAAATAGTCCGCTCTACACCAATGACATTCATTTTCTGGTGACTTCATTCCATAAAACCACGTTCCACCTTCACTAAAATCCATCGATTTTGTAATGGTTTTATATGGCTTGGGTGCCCACCATAAATCAAGTATCTCAGGATTAGTCCATGCATCCCATACAATTGATTTAGGAGCTGCGAACTCTCTTTTTACTTGAATTGTATTGTTCTCTTTATCTATCGAAAAGTCGAATAATAAGGTGTTTTTCATTTCTTTTTGTTTTTTAGGTTTTCTAATACTTTGTCTAATTCGTTAAATCTGTTTTCCCATATCATGCGGAATTGACTTATCCATTTATCAATCTCTTTCATTTTTTCTACATGTAATTCATAATGAACTTCTCGTCCGTCTTGGGTAGGAGTTAATAGCTCACATTCGGTAAGTACTTTTAAATGTTTAGAAATAGCCTGACGTGAAGTATCAAAATGCTCTGCCAGAGCATTAGGTGTCATGGCCTGAACGGCTAACAATGTTAAAATTGTTCGTCTTGTTGGATCTGCTATCGCTTGAAATACATCTCTACGCATAGTAAAATAATTATTAGCAACTGATTGGTTGCAAATATATATGAAACTATTTGGTTGCGCAAATTTATTTTTGAAATTAAAATCTCCAAGCGAGCATTCTGCTGGTTTTATTGCCTTGTTTCATCTCAATAGTACGTACTTCAGCGGCTTTTAATTTCTCTAGATGAAAATAGTTTTTCTTTAGATGTTCTTTTTTAGACACTAGGGTAGTGAACCAAGTAACCTGATTTGCGAATTGTTTACTTTGATAAATAAGATCGTTAACGAATTTTAATTCACCACCAGGGCACCATAATTCAGAGTTTTTGCCTCCAAAATTTAATTTAGGTTTGATAACAAGCTCTCCTCTGAGATTACTAGTTTTCTTAATGTTCCCTTGTTCTGCTTCTTTTGCTGTGGTAAAGAATGGAGGATTACATATTACTAAGTCGAATTTCTCTCCGGCTTGTATAATGCCGACTAACTTATTATTTGGGTCTTTTTGTCGACGAATTTCTACCTTGCCTTTTAATATAGGATTGCTTTCAACTATTGTTTGAGCAGATTTAATAGCTATGGTTTCAATTTCAGCGCCAACAAATTTCCAATCGTATTCGTTTACGCCTATAATTGGATAAACACAATTTGCTCCAACCCCAATGTCCAAGCATTTCAATTTTATATTGTTCTCTCCAAATAAGTCGGCTGCATAGTGAATATAATCAGCTCTTCCTGGGATAGGTGGACAAAGGTAACCTGTTGGTAATTCCCAATTTTCAATATTATAATATAATTTTAATAAGGCTTTATTTAGTGCAATTACAGCATCTGGATTAAAGAAATCGATTGATATAATATCGTGTTCATTTTGAAATACAAATTCGCGAAGAGGTTTGTGAACAGCAATTAACTGTTTGAAGTCGTAACTATCTCTATGTTTATTGCGAATGTGTAATGAGTTTTTTTCCATGTCTGAAATCCTTCGATTCCGCTAAATTAACAAAAATAGTATGGTATCTATTAATCCGGCTAAGTCAATTTATTTAATACACTTACAAATGAATAAGCTATCATCCAATAAAGAATCACAAATATGATGATAAATGCGATTGATTTCAGTAAACTAACAAAGAAATGTTCTTTAAATACTTTAGAAAAAACTATCGACAAATAAAGTAGGTATGCCAATTGAAAGAGCATATTAAAAACTAAATAATAATCATTGAAAACATAGTACGACACAAGCATTAATATGATATTGATGATACTTGTTTGAGCGAGTACAAATGCTTGAATTGTTAAATGTTCTGCATAGTTTTTATTGCTTTTGAAATATAATAATTTGCCAATTCCTGCTAATAAAGGGATCATTAATATGGTTATAATTTTACCATATTTCTCCATTAATTCTGAAGTCTGAACAAGCAAATGATTAACTTCTACAGGTGTTTGAGTGGCATCTTGCCTGATTGTACTATTCCCATAGTAATCGATTTTCCAATAAATAAATGCACTTATTGATGAACATAATAATAAGAATGTAAAAGGATTGAAATATTTTTTTCTTTTCCCCTCAATATATTCTTCAATAACTACGCCTGGTCTGATAAATAATTCTTTAATTACAAAGTATAAGCCTTTATCAGCATGAGTGAAATAATGAAATACTTCTTCAATAATATGCCCAACACTTAATCGGTGAGTATTCATACTTTGTCCGCATTCTTTACAAAATTTCGAATCGTTTTCTGTGTTACAGTTTAAACATTTAGAGCTTGAGTGCATAGTACTTAATAATTGAGTATTGTATTGAAATATTCAGTCCTTACTTCTTTTCTAGATAATGATAAGTCGTGTAATCCGTTTTTGATTTCCTTTACACTTATATTTTTACCAAGCGTTTTGCCTAAAGTTTTGATTTCATTAACGTCTAGTACAGCATCACCCTTTCTAAAATCTTCTGTCCATACATCTCCATAAATGCTTTTATCAGAACTTAATACCAAAATACTATCTTCTAAACTCAATCCTTTTTCAACTTTTAAATGCCCTAAATGTATAGCTCTTAACCATCCAGCATCCATTGGAAATGCAATAATAGGTTTCCAAGATTCATTGTATTCCCATTCACCTCTTTTATGAATATTTATGCTTTCTCCATACAATCCTGATAAGCCTTTTGGTAAAGTGATGTTAGGAAAGAATTTCCCTAAAAACGACATAAATGGAATTAAAATATGCTCTTTAAACCAGCTTTGGTTCATACTTAAGAATGGGCTATTTAATACAATTTTGTTGTATTTTTTATTTTTAGTTCGTTCACTTGCATAAAGTACCGTTGTTAAACCACCTGTTGAATGTGCATTAATTGTAATGTTTGTATGACCTTCGTTTTTAATTATTGCTAAAGCTGTATCAATGTCGGGGAAGTATTCATTCAAATTTCTACAACTATTTATTTTTTGGTTTGATAAAAATGATCTACCATATTTTCTTAAATCTAATGCATAAAAATCAACGCCATTTTTTGCATAAGCATCTGCTAATTCTTTTTGAAAAAAGTAATCACAGAATCCATGGATATATAATACAGCCTTGCTTGTAGGAACATCAGCTTTATGTCTGATAATAGTACAAACTACTTTGCCTTCCTCGTCATCAGGCATATTAATGCTTTGCATTTCGTATGCTTCGCCTAAGTAATCTGCTATGTATTGTGATTTACTTTGAAGAGTGAATAAACAAACGAAAAAAAACAGGGTGATAATTTTTTTCATGATTAAACAGTTAAAAATGTAAACGAAATAAAAAGACTCTTTAATTATTTGTTTTAAGGAGTTGTTCTAAAACTCTAGCAATATCTTCTGGTGTATCAATGGCAAATGTTTCTTCGATTGTAGAGGCTGTTTTAATTTTATAGTCATTTTCAATCCATCTTAATTGTTCAAGCGATTCTGCTTTTTCTAATATTGATGGAGCAAGTTGTGTTAATGAATTTAATATAGAAGTTTGATAAGCATAAATACCAATATGTTGGTAGAATGTATGTTTTTCAAGCCATTCAGACTTTTCTATATTTCTTAGATGAGGTATAGTTTCTCTTGAAAAATATATTGCAAATTGATTTGAATCTAGAATAACTTTAGGTGTATTACTGTTGAATAATACATCATTATCTTTTATTTCTCTAACTAGAGTAGCTATTTGAGTTTGTTTATCTTGAAAACAATTTACTAAAGAATCTATTTGATTAGGGTTTATCAATGGCTCATCACCTTGAATATTGATCACAACATCAGTAGTGATGTTTAGTTGTGAAACTACTTCAGCACAACGATCAGTTCCGCTAGGGTGATTCGTTGAAGTCATGCAAACACGATCAGTAAAAGTTTTTACATGATCAAAAATGATTTCATCGTCGGTAGCTATAATGATATCTGATAATGATTTACTCAACAAGCATCTTTCATAAACTCTTTGAATCATACTTTTTCCAGCTAAATCTATCAAAGGTTTACCTGGGAATCGGGTAGAAGCAAAACGAGCAGGAATGATGCCTGTAGCAGTTATCATTTTTTACTTTTAGATGTTTTTGATGAAGAAGAAGAAGAGAACAAACTGAATAGTTCAGCATCAATTTTGTTGATAATTTCTCCTAAATCTTCTGGTTTATCAGCAAAATTAATACGATCAACATTTATCGTTAATAATTTACCTTCTTTATAATTACCAATCCAATTTTCGTATCTCTCATTTAATTTAGAAAGATAATCTAATCGAATTCCAGATTCATATTCTCTACCTCTACGTTGGATTTGATTAACAAGAGTAGGAACAGATGCTTTCAAATAAATTAATAAATCTGGCGGTTTGATGAATTCTTTTACAGACTCGAATACATCGAGGTAATTATTATAATCACGACTAGACATTAGGCCCATATCATGAAGGTTAGCTGCGAAAATATAAGCATCCTCGTATATAGTACGATCTTGAACGATTTCTTTACTGCCTCTTTGTATTTCTACTATTTGTTTAAAGCGAGAGTTTAAGAAGTAAATTTGCAAATTGAAAGCCCAACGTTTCATGTCTTGATAGAAATCTTCAAGATAAGGATTCTGGTCAACCGCTTCATACTGTGCTTCCCAGTTGTAATGTTTAGATAATAATTCCGTTAGTGTGGTCTTTCCGGCCCCAATGTTTCCTACAATTGCAATATGCATACTCTTATTTTTTACCTAATATAGATTATTATTTTTGAAAATTAGAACTTCTTAAAACCAATTATTTCTCGAACCTCTTTAATAGTTTTTGAGGCACTTTCTTTAGCTTTTTCAGTACCTAATTTAACAACTTTACGAAGATATTCTTCATCTTTATCAATTTCTTCAATTCGTTCTCGAATAGGAGTTAAGAAATTAGTGATGTCTTCTGTTAATTGCTTTTTCATATCACCATATCTAATTTCACATTTGTTATATAAATCATCAAAATGCTCTATTGTACTTGCTGGAGATACTGCCTTCATGATATCGAATAAGTTCTGAATAATATCAGGTTTTACGGAATTCATTTCTGTGGGTCCGGCATCCGTAACAGCTTTCATTACTTTCTTTTTAATGATTTCAGGAGAATCTCCTAAATAAACTGCATTGTTTTCTCCTTCACTTTTACCCATTTTACCTTTACCATCTAGTCCAGGAATTTTAACCAATTCTGTACCAAAATTAAAGGCATAAGATTCAGGGAAATATTCAACATTATACATTCTATTGAATCTATTTCCGAAGGTCCTAGTCATTTCTAAATGTTGTTCCTGATCCTTACCAACTGGCACTTTTGTCGCTTTATGTAATAAAATATCAGCTGCCATAAGAACTGGATAGGTTAATAATCCTGCATTAACATTATTAGGATTTGCTCTGATTTTATCTTTAAATGATGTAGCACGCTCTAATTCGCCTACATATGCGTTCATATTCATTAGAAGGTAAAGTTCTGCAACTTCAGTAACATCCGATTGAATATAGATGGTTGAAACCTCAGGGTCTATACCTGCAGCCAAATACTCAATAAGTACTCTTCTAACATTATTATGAAGGTCTGAAGGGGTAGGATGAGTGGTTAATGAATGATAATCAGCTATAAAGAAAAAGCAATTATATTCATGTTGCATTTTCAAAAAGTTTTGAACTGCACCAAAATAGTTTCCTAAATGTAAATTTCCTGTGGATCTAATCCCGCTAACAACAGTTTCCATACGCCGAAAGTACTAAAAATTGATTATTTTTAGGGCATGAAATTAATATTACAGAAAGTACATTTTGTGTGGTATATGTTTTGGGTAGCATTATCGTTTTTCATCATGTACCCTTTATTTTATTACTATACCCGTAAGGAAAGCAGATTCCCTAAAGTTGCACGATTAAGAAAAATATGGTGCGATATCGGTTTTGTACTTGGGTTTTATCGCTACAAAACTGAATTTGAAGTACCTGTAGATTTTAATAAAACGATGATTATCGTTACTAATCATTCTTCTTATTTAGATACTCCTGTAATTTGTACAATGATTTCTGGAGATTATCACTTTATGGGCAAAGTGGAATTACTAAAACACCCTGTATTGAAATTATTTTTTCAAACAATAGATGTTCCAGTAGATCGTGCTAGTAGAATTGCGGGCTATAGAGCTTTAAAAAAAGTTGAAGAAAATATAAACAAAGGGAGAAGTTTAATCCTTTATCCAGAGGGCACAATGTCGCTGAACGCCCCAGAAATGGGAGAGTTTAAGTCAGGAGCATTTAAACTTGCAGTAGATACTCAAGTGCCAATTTTGCCTGTAACATTTTTGAATAATTATAAATTGATGAGAGGAAGTGGCGTAAAATATGGATCTCGTCCTGGAACCATGAGAGCCTATTTCCATGCACCAATTGAAACAAAAGGATTATCTTCTGCTGAAGATTTAGAAAACTTGAGTAAGAGGGTATACGATTTAATAAATAGTAAACTAGAGAGATAATGAAAATAGATAAAGAACTAGTCGATCGCATTGCACATTTAGCTCGTTTAGAGTTCGCTGATGATCAAAAAGTAAAAATTGAAGAAGATTTGAATAGAATTTTAGACTTCATGGAGTCATTAAACGAAGTTGATACTTCAGAAGTAGCTCCATTGATCTATTTATCAGACGAAAAGAATGTTTTTCGAGCAGATGAAGTAAAGCAAGAAATCACTCATGAAGAGGCTTTGAAAAACGCACCTAAGAAAGATTCAGATTACTTCAGAGTTCCTAAAGTAATCGACCAAAAGTAATTCTGTATATGAATTGTTACGAGCACTAATCGTATTAAATCAAACTATATCTTAATTTCAAAAAAAATTATTTTAATGGAAAAGAAAGAGCTAATTAATATCACGGATATAGGCAGAAAATATACAATTGGTACTGAAGAGATTCATGCACTTCGTTCAGTTGATTTAACAATTTACAAAGGGGAGTTTGTAGCATTGATGGGCCCATCGGGTTCAGGAAAATCTACATTAATGAATATTTTAGGTTGTTTAGATACACCTACCAAAGGTACTTATATCCTAAATGGCACAAATGTTAGTGCTATGAACGACAATGAATTGGCAGAAATTAGAAACAAAGAAATAGGTTTCGTATTTCAAACTTTCAATTTACTTCCCAGATCTACTTCATTAGATAACGTAGCTTTACCCTTGGTATATGCTGGTTATTCTAAATCAGAAAGAGTTTCAAAAGCAACAGAGGCATTAGAAAGCGTTGGATTAGGTAATAGAATTACTCACAAACCAAATGAACTTTCTGGTGGTCAACGTCAACGTGTTGCTGTAGCTAGGGCATTGGTGAATAATCCTTCAATAATATTAGCCGATGAACCTACTGGAAACTTAGATACTAAAACATCTATCGAGATTATGGGTTTATTAGAAACAATTCACAAAAAAGGCAATACCATTATTCTTGTAACACACGAAGAAGATATCGCTAAACATGCTCATAGAATTGTGAGAATGAGAGATGGGTTAATTGAAAGTGATCAGATGAATACCGACATCATTAGTGTGTTGGACAGACAATAAAAAATGAAAATTTATACTAAAACTGGAGACCAAGGACAAACTTCTTTAATTGGAGGTGTAAGAGTACCTAAGCATCATATCAGAATTGAAGCGTATGGAACAGTAGATGAGCTTAATTCTTACATTGGCTTAATTAGAGATCAAGATATCAAGGAAACATACAAAGATGTTCTTAAAGAGATACAAGATCGTTTATTCACTATTGGTTCTTCTTTAGCTTCAGATCCTGAAAAATCGAAAATGAAAATTCCAGATTTACTTGAAGAAGATATTATTTTCTTAGAGAGGGAAATGGATAAGATGACTGAAACTTTACCTGAGCTAAGGAATTTTATTTTACCAGGTGGACATACAATTGTATCATTCTGTCATTTAGCTAGAGTGGTATGCCGTAGAGCAGAGCGTATTACGGTACATTTATCAGAATTATCCTATGTGGATGAAATGGGGATTAGATATTTAAATCGTTTATCTGATTATTTATTTACACTTTCACGTAAAATATCTTCAGATTTAGGCGTTGAAGAGTATAAATGGATACCAAGAGTGAATAATTAGTAACAATTTTTATAAACATTTAAACACTTGTTTGATATATCCATATTTCTATTAGATTTGCGAAAAAATCATAGGAAACTATATTAAATTTTAAACTATGTATTGGACACTAGAACTTGCATCTCACTTAGAAGATGCACCATGGCCGGCAACAAAAGATGAATTAATTGATTATGCAATTCGTTCAGGTGCACCTGTAGAGGTTATCGAAAATTTACAAGCATTGGAGGATGATGGAGAACCATATGAGAATATAGAAGAAATTTGGCCAGATTATCCTACAAAAGACGACTTCTTCTTCAACGAAGACGAGTATTAATCTTTTGTGAATGCTACAAAAAAAAGCATGACTAATTAGTCATGCTTTTTTTATTTATGTAAAATTTTATTTGCTTATTTCTTAATGAATTTTCTTTGAGCTACGTTACCTCCAATGTTCACAGAAATCACATAAATGCCTTCAGACAAGCTTGAAATATCAATGCTTTGAATGTTTTTTAAGTTCTCATTTTCCTGGCGAATAAGTTCTTGTCCCATTAAATTTTTAATAGTGATAATAGACTTTTCTGTTAAATATTGAGCATCTGCAACTCCAATGTTTATTACATCATTAGCAGGGTTAGGATAGATCGTAATGTTGTTAGAAATACTAGTTGTAGAAACTCCAGTAGTAGCATCAAAAACTAATAAAAATCTGTTGTTACCGTAAGATGTTGCATCTGTTGTAATGTCGAATGCATATGAATTTTGAGTTCTAAGATTTGTAGTTGTATTTAGAAATTTATCAATTAAATAAATAGACATTTGTGGTATAGTAGATAAACTATCGAATTTTAAGGTATGTTGACCTATTTGAATGTTTGTAGTGTCATAGTCCCAAACAGCAATTCTAATTGAATCAATTAGCGTAGGAGCAGGTCTGTAATCAACAGCCATTGCGATATTGTCTGAAGAAATTGAATATACATTTATCTTATCATTATAGAATTTAACTGCTTCGCTAATGTCGTTACCATTACTACTGCATGAATCTACAAATCCAAGTAATGCTTGATCAGACTTTTCATTGTTATAAATTAACGAGTATTTTAGCACTGGTTTAGATGATATTCCTCTAAAGAAATTAAATGGTGTTGTAGTACTTTTTACCGATTCTGTGAAAGTTATAGAAGCACCTGAACCTGTAGCTTTAACAAAGAATGCTTGTCCGCTTGGTACAATTGGCGATATATCATTATCAGATCCAATCATAGTTACTCCATCTGAATTTATATAGTTATATGTGCCAGTTTTAGCGCTGTATATATACATCCAAGGGTTTAAACTTGTTCTAGTCCATCCCGTATTAGAAGCCCAATTAATGGGAGAAGCATATGGATTACCTATTAAATTAAATCCATCAGCATTTGAAGTTCCAGAGTTAGTAAAAGATATAGATTTTACAACAGTACCAGTATTTAAAGCACCGATATAATCGATCGTAACGTTGTCTGGAGTAGTCCAGTTTAAATAAGGATTAGCTAAATTTCTTGATCCTCGAACAAATACTTCTATACCAGTTGCAGTAGTAATGGTATTGCTAATATTTGTGGGATTAGTCCATCCTAAACTCGCTGCACCTGCGGTCGATTCAGTATAAGTTCTTATTGATGCATTACTTGAAAATGGGTTTACATCGAAGCCACCTCCAGATCCTGCAGGAGCAGTAACGAAAATATCATCTTGAAATTGAAGCAATGAAATACTTCCAGATACATTTATAGGTGATGATAAATATCTCCATCTTCTTTTTGAAGTTCCACCCGGTATATAACGTTCAACAATTGCATCTCCAGTAACTATTCCACTTGCAATACTGGTTAACATTGCAGTACTATCTGCTGTAGATCTTAAAATTAATTTCCCTGCAGTAGTTAATGTTCCACTTGTTAAATTTAATTTCCCTAAAATTCTTACAGTATCGCTTAATGTAACATTCTGTCCGTTTAATGTTAGAATGCTTATCTGTTGTTTTGTACTAATTGTTTTTGCTCCAGTACCAGCCGATTCAACTTGGCCTAATATTGAAGTTTTAGTACCACCAATTGTTTGAACACCTCCATTTAATTGGATTTTAGTATATGCTACACCATCTATTGCATCGGTTGTAGAATTATTTGTAAAATTACCCTCTAAAATTAAATTAGATAAACCACTCGTTGTTTTGATATAACTAGCACCTGTTGAAGTATAGTTTCCAGATGTCCCTCCATCTACATAAACAGATGCTCCTGAACTCACTACTAAATACGCACCACTATTTACAATTCCCTGTGAAAACAAGAATTTAGCTAATACAATAAGAGAAAAAGTAAAAAATATTTTTTTCATTCAGATTAGTTTAATATTAATTTAATTGCTCCCATTCAACATAGGAAACTAGTGCTCCAGTGCCTAATACAGTAATAGTTGTACCCGCTGTTCTACTAGCAAATCTTGCTATAATTGTACCTGACGCAGTAGTAGCAACTGTACCCTCAATAGTACATAAATTTAAAGTTGTAGTATAAGCTGCTGCAAAAGCAGTACCTGCATCATAAGTAGTCTGTGGTTGAATAGCTAATGCCCCATTTAGTGAATACCCTGATGAAGAGTTATAATACAAACCATTGGTTGCAAAAGTTGGACCATTTAATGTAAATCGACCACTACTCGATGTATTACTAGTAGTGAAATAGATAACAAATTTAAATTTATAAGTTTTGTTTGCAGATACTGGAAAACTCAAGTTAGTAACATCAGCTAATGTTATAGTTGCATTAGAAACATCAGCAGATAATATTGTTTTTTGTGATATATCATCTAATAATTTTGACCAACCTGAACCATCCCAATAATATATTCCAGGAACTACATCTCTAGGTTTTGTTCCAGCAGTTGCGGTGTTATATACTAACAAGGAAGTGCTAGGATTTGTAACGGGAGATGCAACATTGGTAGCAGTTAAGGCTACTCTAGGTAATAGCAATCCTTTATCAGTAAAATCTATGTCTAAACCAGCACTTGCAGAAGGTGAAGCGCCAGAGTTGTTTATGCCTAAATTCTGAGCAACTGCAAAATTAGTTGCAAAGAACAAAATTATTAAAATGAGAACTTTAATCGATTTCATATGTTTTTTTTTACGAATCCTGAAATCATTAATTAATTAAGTTGTTTCCATTCTACATATGAAACTAGAGCTCCAGTACCTAATACCGTAATCGTTGTTGAACTTGCTGTTTCTGTAGCAAATCTAGCAATTACAGTACCTGCAGCTGTAGTAGCGACAGTACCTTCTATTTCACAATAGTTTAAACTTGTTGTATAGGAAGATCCAAGTGCTACACCAGAATTATAGGCAATCTGTGGCTGAATAGACCAACCTCCAACTGTTGTACTATGTGCAGCTGTTGTAAAATATAATCCATTTGTTGCAAAGGTTGGTCCATTGATTGTAAATCTAGCTCCAACACTAGTTGCACTAGCAGTATAATAAATAACAAATTTGAATTTATAGGTTTTATTTGCTGCCACAGCAAAACTCAAACCTGTAACATCACCCAATGTAGTTAACGTGGTAGCCACATTGGAACTTAGTACTGTTTTTTGAGGGATATTATCTAACAACCTAGCCCAACCATTACCATCCCAATAATAAAAGCCAGGATAAACATCTCTAGGTTTAGTGCCAGCAGTTGCAGTATTGTAAACTAATAATGAAGTTGAAGGTGAAGTTATAGGTCCTGCAGCATTTGTCGCTGTTAATGCAACTCGAGGTATTAAAACACCTTTATCTGTAAAGTTAACATCTAATCCTGCTGAAGCATCAGGGCTTGCACCACTTGAGTTTATTCCTACATTTTGTGAAAAAACATTGGAATGCATAGTCAATAACAATGCACCAAAATATAATGCATTTCTAAAATTTTTAAACATGGCTCTATAAGAATTTGGGTAAAAAAGCACATTATTTTGAGAGCAATGTAAATTTAGTAATAATTTTTAATATTTATTCTAAAATTTCCCATTCAACATAACTTACATCTGCCTTTGCGGTAATTGTAGCTCCTTCTGCGGCAAATCTTGCTATAACTTCTTGAGAGTTTGAAGAACAATTAATAATACCTTCAATAATTGCAATGTTATTTGTTGTAGATCCAGGGTTAGTTGTTATTGTAGCGCCATCGTAAGCAGATTGATGATAAAAGCCATTTGCTGTAGTACTTGTAGGATATGTTGAGTAAAATCTCAAAGTTGTAGCAGTTGGTCCATTTATAGTCCATCTTGAACCTATACCAGAAGTCGCTGTGAAACAAATAAAAAACTTAAATCGATATGTAACACCTACTTCTACAGGGAAACTTAATCCTGTAACATCACCTAACGTAGTATTAGTTTTGAGTGCATCAGCTGTTAAAAACTTCCTGTTCTTTACAGTTTTAAAACGTTGCCAAACAGAACCATTCCAAAAATAATAACCTGGGTAAACATTGTTTGGGGCAGTGCCTGCTGTTGCCGTATTATATATTAACAATGATGTTGTTGGAGAGGTAATTGGGCTTGCAGAATTAGAAGATGTTAGTGCAACTCTTGGAATTAGTAATCCTTTGTTGTTAAAATCTATATCTAAACCAGCAGATGCATCTGGTGCAGAACCCGTAGCATTTATTCCAACATTTTGAGCTTTTAAAGAGTGGGTAGATAGTAAATAGATACAAAAGCAGAATACTGCTCTTAAGCTAATAGTTTTCATGATAAGTGTTTAGTTGATTGATGTGCAGTAAATTTAGTTATAATTTTGTAATTTTTGAATATTACAGAATTATATCAGCGAATTGCAAATCTTCAGGGTAGGTAATTTTAATGTTTTTATGTTCACCTTCGATAAGATTTATCTTAACTCCAGATTTTTCTACTACCGAAGCATCATCAGTAAACTCATTTCGGAATTCTTCTTGATAAGCGTTTATTAATATTTCTGAACGAAATACTTGTGGAGTTTGAATTAAATGAATTTCATCCCTTGGAATTATGTAAGAATGATCATCATGCACTCTACGTATAGAATCTTTTGAAACTACTGATAATACTGCGTTTCCAAGAGCTTCTGCTTGTTGATACGATTCTCGAATTTTATCTATTGAAATTAAGGGACGAACAGCATCATGAACTGCAATTATCGATTTTTGAGAAATGTACTTGAGTCCATTTTTTACAGACTCGAATCGATTGTTACCACCTTTTACAAGTTGGTGAGGAATATTAAAATGGAATTCTTTACAAAGATTTAACCAATACTCATGAAAATCTATATTTAGCACGAGGATTATCTCAATATCATCTATTGAGAATTTCTCCAAGGTATGCATGAGTATTGGCTTGTGTTTGATATGCAAAAACTGTTTAGGGATTTCGGAATTCATTCGAGTTCCGCTACCACCAGCAACAATTATAGCATACTTTTTCATTCAATTATAGAATTAACATCGCATCTCCATAACTGTAGAAACGATATTTTTCTTTTACTGCAATTTTATAAGCTTCCATTACTAAATCGTAGCCACCGAATGCAGATACCATCATTAATAATGTTGATTCAGGAGTATGGAAGTTAGTTACCATACAATTAGCTATACTGAAATCGTATGGAGGGAAAATGAATTTACTTGTCCAATCGTTTGCTGGCTTTAATGTTCTGCTTGCTGAAACTGATGATTCAATTGCACGCATACTTGTTGTACCAATCGCACAAACTCTTTTCTTTTTCTCATTAGCACTGTTTACCATGTTTGCTGCTTTGTCTGAGATAATGAATTGCTCAGAATCCATTTTGTGTTTAGTTAAATCTTCAACTTCTACAGAACGGAATGTACCTAATCCAACATGAAGTGTTACTTCAGCGAAATCAACACCTTTTAATTCTAATCTTTTATATAATTCTCTACTAAAGTGTAAACCAGCTGTAGGTGCAGCTACTGCTCCTTCTTCTTTAGCGAATATAGTTTGATAACGTTCCTTATCGTCAGCTGTAGCTTTACGTTTAATATATTTTGGTAGGGGAGTTTCTCCTAAAATTTCAATCGCTTTGCGGAATTCCTCATCAGTTCCATCAAATAAGAATCTGATAGTACGTCCACGAGATGTAGTATTATCAACTACTTCAGCAATCAATAAATCATCATCACCAAAATATAATTTATTTCCTACACGGATTTTACGAGCTGGGTCAACTAATACATCCCATAATCTCATTTCGTGATTTAATTCTCTTAATAAAAACACCTCGATTTGTGCTCCAGTTTTTTCCTTGTTACCGTACATACGTGCCGGGAAAACCTTTGTATTATTAAGAATCATTACATCACCATCATCAAAATAATTTAATATATCTTTAAATACTTTATGCTCAATGGTGCCAGTTTTACGATCCAAAACCATTAATCTCGACTCATCACGTTGTTTAGCTGGAGTTGATGCAATTAAAGAATCTGGTAAATTAAAGTTGAATTGTGATAGTTTCATATTTGATATCTAGATATATGCTTTGTTTAAGACGGCGAAGTTAATAATTATTTGTAAAATTAATTATGCAATCCACATTCTTAACTGATTAATATTAGATTTGTTTATGCTGTTTTTAAAACTATTTAGAGAGTCCATTCTATTTGCTATTAATGCATTGATAGTGAATAAGTTGAGAACATTCCTATCCTTGCTAGGTATCTCAATTGGTATTTTTACCATCATCACAGTGTTCACATTTGTCGATTATATAGAATTTAGCGTTCAATCTTCTGTACAAAAATTAGGGAATGATGTCGTTTATGTGCAAAAATGGCCATGGGCCTTCGGAAGTGATTATCCTTGGTGGAAATATTTCAATAGGGCAAATCCTAGTTATAAAGACTATGAGGAGCTTAACCGTAGGGTAGATGCTGAAAAAGTTAAAGCGATGGCATTTGAAATCGATATTACAGGTAAAACGATTAAATATCGCTCGAATAGTGTTGAAAATACAAATATCACAGCAGCTTCACATGATTTTGCGGATGTAAGAACAATGGAATTTGAAAAAGGAAGATATTTTACATTCAATGAATCGAGAAGTGGTAGGAATTATGTGATTATAGGTTCTAATGTGGCAACTGCTCTCTTTGGAACTGCTGATCCTATTGGGAAAGATGTAAAAATTCTTGGCCGAAAATTAAAAGTTATTGGTGTTGTTAAAAAAGAAGGTGAAGATATACTTGGTAATAGCATGGATAATCAGGCCCTTATTCCTATCAATTATGCTAGGAACCTTGTAGATGTTCGTGCCGACAGGTATCAGCCATTTATCATGGTGAAAGCGCAAGATGGTGTTACTTTGCCAGAAATAAACGATGAAATTCGTAATCACCTAAGATCAATTCGACGTATTTCTCCAAGAGAAGAAGATGATTTTGCTCTTAATCAATCGAGTATACTTTCAATTCAAATGGAATCTTTATTTGGTGTTGTAAATGTTGCTGGATGGATTATTGGTGGCTTTTCTATTTTAGTAGGAGGATTTGGTATCGCAAACATTATGTTCGTATCGGTTAAAGAACGTACAAATGTTATTGGTATTCAAAAATCATTGGGTGCTAAAAATTATTTTATTTTACTTCAATTCTTATTCGAATCAATAGTACTTTGCTTAATGGGAGGTGGTATAGGATTATTTATGGTTTGGATAGTCACGATAATTGCAAACCTTATGGACTTCGCACTTTTCTTATCACTAGGTAACATTATTTTAGGATTGGGTGTTTCAGTTGTCATTGGTTTGGTTTCAGGTTATTTACCCGCACAAAGTGCTGCAAACCTAGATCCTGTAGAGGCTATTCGAGCTAAATAACTTCAGTAAATAAAATGAAAAAAAATCAGTTTTTCTTTTCGCTAGTAATTTTTATTTTACTAAGTAATTGTTCATTTGCGCAAATTAAGTCTGGTATTTATGGCTTTGGACTTACGCTTGCCTATGATAGTTCACTACTCAATATTACTGGCTGTTATGAGAATGCTACTGGATATGATGAATTAACTAAATCTCCTCGCTTTACGTGTATTTTTTATATTAAAGGTATTGTAAAAAGTAATTCAGTAGATATTATTACTTATTATCCTGAAGATAATTTATCTGATACCATTTCTGGCAAGCTTGAAATTATTAATGATCATACAGTTTCTATTATACTAAGAGAAGATCATGGTGGATGTTGGAATGTTGAACAGTTTTCGAATGATAAAGTTGTATTTAATTTAAGTCAACAACTCAAATTAATTCAAGTAAAATATGTGAAATCTAATAAGGCGTATTTTTACTCGGATAAAACACCTAGTTCTAAACAAAAGAAATATGTTGTTAAAAATGATTTTGTTTATGTTGAAAAAGTAGAAGGTGATTGGGCTTATTGTAGTTTTTATGGGAATAAAATTACAAGTGGTTGGATTAATTTAGTAAACTTGAATTAAAGGAACTTGGAGTTTTGATGGAATCAAAAACATTAATTATAGGAGCAGGTCCGGCTGGTCTTGCAGTAGCTGCACGATTAGCTAATGCTGGTTTGCCTTTTGAAATTGTTGAACAATATGATACCATTGCATCTTCGTGGCATAATCATTACGATCGATTGCATTTACATACCGTAAAATCTCAATCGAATTTACCTTTTATGGATTTTCCTGAGCATTATCCCCAATATGTTTCTAGGCAACTCTTAGTTGATTATTATGAAAATTATGCAAAGCATTTTAAGATAAATCCACATTTCAATTCAAAGGTTATTTCTGTCCGTAAATCTGATGTTTATTGGCATGTTGAATGTGAAAATGGAAAATCTTTCAACGTTCACAATTTAGTTATAGCAACTGGGTTGAATCGTATTCCCAAAATACCACATTGGAAAGGACAAGAGGATTTTGATGGTGATATTCTTCATGCTTCAAAATATAAAAATGCTATTCCATTTAAAGGTAAAAGAGTGTTAGTCGTAGGTATGGGAAATACTGGCGCTGAAATTGCACTTGATCTCGCTGAAAACAATGTGGCTGTAGACCTTAGCGTACGTAGTGAAGTTGTAATCGTACCAAGAGATTTTCTAGGGAAATCGGTACAAGTAACTGCTCAAAAATTAGCCAATTTACCATTTAAACTTGGCGACATAATTAGCACATTCCCTGCTAAAATCATGTTTGGAAATTTACATAAATTCAACATTCCAATATCGAAAATTAAACCCGCTGTACTAAGAAGAGAACATGGTAAAACCCCAACTTTCGATCTTGGCACTATAGCACAAATCAAACTAGGTAAAATCAATGTACTTCGTGATATAGATTCATTGCAAAAGAAAACTGTACTATTCAAAAATGGTAGTTCTAACTCATATGATGCTATCATTTTAGCGACAGGTTATTATGCTCAATTAACAGACTTTTTGGAGAATAAGAACAATATGATCGACGATTTTGGTGAACCTAGAATAAAGATTGGAAAGGAAGAACAACAAGGATTGTATTTTATAGGATATGAAAAATACAGCTTAGGTGGTGTATTAGGTACTTTAGCAGTAGAATCTGAGTTAATATTGAAAGCTATATCAAACAATAACTAACGATTGTAAAGATTTTTAAAAGTATTGATGTATCCCGGCTACTATTCCACCTTGTGAGAAATCTCTTGTATTCATGCCATAATCACATCGAATTACAACTCCATGAATCTGTTCAAAATATGCCCGAAGTCCAGCACCAATATAATTCTGTCTTATAGAATAATCATTAAAAAGTACAGCTTGAAGTATACCTTGTTTGTGTCGATAAAATACTTGACGAGTTTCAATATTTATCACAAACTCATTGTTTTTTCTGAAACGTTTAAAACCAATCCCTCTAATATTCGTGTTATCATCTAATACAAATTGATCAAAGAATGCTGATTTACCTATACCTGCACGAATCCTAATCGCTAAATTAGTTGATGCATTCAGATTTGTATAATATCGAATATCTGCTAAGAATTTCTTAGAACTTCCGAATAAATTATTCTTTTTAGCATCAGAAAAAATTGCATCATATTTCAATTCAATACTAAATCCGTTTTGATTGATTCTATTTAAATTAATTCTAGTGTATTTATAATTAGCCTTGAATAATAGTCTTTTTGCATAAGCCTTTAATGCATAATCGCTTGGGACCTTAGTATATGTATGTGGTCTGAACGTTTCGTATTGATAACCAAATCCAACTTTAGTTACTGCATGCAAGTTAAAATCGTAACGATGCAGCACTTGAAATGTATATAAATCGTAACTGTATTCGCTTTTATAATTTTGATAGTATATTGGTTCGTAACTACCAACTTTATTAAAGTCGGCTGTTAATCCATGTCGTCCTCCTAATAGAAATGGGTAATCACCATTAAACAAATAAGTCATTCTGCCTTGGCGGAGCACATACACACTAGTGTTGCCAGATCTGCCAAAACTGTTGAAGTCTACAGCTCCAACTTGTATTCTAAAGAAGTCTTTCGTTAAACCAGCATCTAAAACTGGAAACATGGAGAAGGTTTCTAAAACCACATACCTTATTTCTACAAAATTGGTATCAGCTGTTTTTAAAACAACGAAATCTACAGATGAAAAATGCCTAAGGTTATATATCTCTTGGACATCTCTTTTTAATTGTACAGAATCAAGTTTGTCGCCAACTTTCGATTTAATAATATAGTCTCTTAAGTAGGAATACTTTGTTCTCGTTAGGCCAATAAAACGAATGTCTGAAATCGTTTGTGATTTAGAATACTCTGAGAAAAATAAGCAAATTAGAACTACAGAAATTCTAATGATTTTCGAGTAGAATGGCTTCATTCAGTAGTTCGTTTTTATCAATAGGTACAACACCCACTTTCTCACATACTAAACCACCCGCTAAATTTGCTAACTCTGAAAACTCAATAGGAGTCATGCCAGCGGCTAAACCTAATGCAGCTACACTAATCACGGTATCACCGGCGCCAGACACATCAGATATACTTCTAATATGCGCAGGACTAATTTTAGCTTGCTCATTATTTAAAAGTAATATACCTTGTTCAGATAACGTAATCATTACCATATCGGCGTTTAGAGTAGACTTTAACTTATTAGCAGCATCAATCAAACTAGAATGATTATAATGATCAAATTCAACCTTTAAACCTTCTTTTAGTTCTTTAACATTTGGTTTAAATAGCTGAACATTTTTGTATGCTAAGAAATTTCTTTTTTTAGGGTCTACTACAACTGGAATTTTCTTTTCATTAGCTACCGAAACTATTGATTCTATTAGGTCTTGTTTGATTACACCTTTATCATAATCTTCGAAAATGATAACTGAAATGTTCATCGATTTTATCAATCCTAAAATTCTTTCCTTTAATTCAGAGCTTATTTTATCGTTAATAGGAGAGTCGTCTTCATCATCAATTCTGAATAAGTGTTGATGATGACCGATCAATCTTGTTTTTACGCTTGTAATTCTTTCTTCAGATGAAATAATTCCGATGTCAGTTAAATTCGATTCTTTTAGCAAGTCGATAAATAATTGTTGGTGTTGATCTTTACCAATTACAGAACACAAAATTGGATTAGCTCCGAGAGATTTGATATTTAAGGCAACATTAGCCGCTCCACCCAATCTACTTTCTCTTTTTTTAATGTTTAGAATAGGCACTGGTGCTTCAGGAGAAATTCGTTCTACATTACCCCACAAATAAGCATCAATCATTACATCGCCAATAATTAATACGTTTTGATTATTAAATGAATCGAATTTGTTTGTTAGATACTCCGACATTTTTATTTCAATTTTGCTAAAGATTCTTTAATTCTTCTCATTCCTTCTCTAAGAATTTCTTCTGAACTTGCATAAGAGAAACGGATGTTATTTGGACTACCAAATGCAGCTCCAGTTACTAATGAAACATGAGCATCGTGAAGTAAATACATGCATAAATCTTCCGCTGTTTCTATTGTTCCATTTTCATGTTTTTTACCAAAGAAATAACTAATGTCTGGAAAAAAATAAAATGCACCATCAGGCAAATTTGTTTTCAATCCTGGTATTTCTTGAAGTAAAGAATAAACGATATCTCGACGTTTTTTGTATTCTGCACGCATTTCTAATGTTGGTTCTAAACCGCCGTCGAGTGCAGTAATTGCTGCTCTTTGCGATATAGAACTTGTTGCAGAAGTAAACTGACCTTGAATTTTATCGCAAGCTTTTGCTAACTCTAAAGACGAGGCCATATACCCTAATCTCCAACCAGTCATAGCAAATGCTTTTGAAAGGCCATTGATTATAATTGTTCTATCTTTTATAACATCAAATTGTGCAATACTTTCATGCTTGTCGATGTAATTGATATGTTCGTAAATCTCATCTGAAATAATCCAAATATTTGGATACTTCGCTAAAACTTTAGCAAATTTTTCTAGCTCTGCTTTAGTATAAACAGTTCCTGTTGGATTACAAGGTGAAGAGAAAATTAACATTTTAGTTTTCTCGGTAATAGCAGATTCTAATTGTTCAGGGGTTATTTTGAAATGAGAATCAACACTTGCAGGAATGAACACTGGAATACCTTCAGCAAGCTTTATCATTTCAGAATAAGACACCCAATAAGGGGTTGGTATTAATACTTCATCACCTGCATCGATAATAGATAATACAGCATTTGCGATACTTTGCTTAGCCCCAGTAGATACTACAATTTGCTCAGGAGTATAGTCTAAACCATTCTCTCTTTTCAATTTTCTGCATACTGCTTCTCTTAAATCTAAATATCCTACAACAGGAGTGTAGTATGAAAAATTCTGATCTATAGCGTTTTTTGCAGCCTGTTTGATATGTTCTGGAGTATGAAAATCAGGTTCACCAAGTGTTAAATTGATGATGTCCACACCCTTGCTTTTTAGTTCTCTACTCAGCTTAGCCATCATAAGCGTCTGAGATTCAGTAAATAACTTTAATCGATGGGATAAAATTGCCATTCAATGATAGTGTTTGTAAGCGACTAAAATACTAAATTTTCTATAGAGAATATCTAATACTAAAGCTTGTCACTAAATTAAAATATCGATCAATACTAGCATTGATATCAAAAATAGACTGACTCACTCTTGCATTGATACTTAAATGTTCTAAAATTTGATAATTGACACCTCCCAAAACACCATGGTCAGTACTTCTTATTATGCTTTCTCTATCGTAGGTGTTTACAAAATCACTATAACTCGCTTTTGTGCGAATACTATTGTAAATCCCTAATTCAACATTCAATTTAGGATATACATTATAGGTGTAAACTATTGGAATATCAATATAATTAAATTGAAAAAGTGTGTCGGGGATAGGATTTGAAGGACTAACAACATCTCGACTACCTTTTTCAGAATATAAAAACTCTAATTGAATTCCTGCTTTTTGAGAGATATTCCTACGTATTCCAGCACCAAGATTCAACCCGAATTTATCAAACCCTGCGAGTTTATCTCCGTTCACTTGAGAAGCATTCGCTCCAGCAGATAGTATTAAATGAAACTTATGATCTTGAGAAAAGATGCTATTACAAATGAATATAAACGTTATAATTAGACCGATTTTTTTCATCAGAGTGATATTTATATTATTTTTTCAATTTTAATTTCTCTTCCATTGAAACTGATTACATCACCTTTCTTTTTCCCTTTTAATAAAAATCCAATAGGTGAGGCCAAGCTTATCACGAAAAATTCTTGATTTTCTATATTAACTTTACCAAATGGGATGGATAAAAAATAATTCTCTTTGTCTGTATAAACTATTGCTCCGAAATCTATGTAATTGTTAGTTTTTAAGGATTCAGTCTTTTGTATATCTGATAACAATAGTTTCGTTTTTAATAGCTGAGCTTCTAGTTTATTTAGCTCTATTTGAGTCATTTCTCTTCCAGTTTCGTATTTATCTCCAGCACTGCTTTTAGTATCGTTATTCCTCGATTCAATTAAGGATAAAATGTCAGCATTAAGAACATCTATCTTTTCAATTAATACTTGCTCTAAATGCTTAATTAGTTTGTTTTTCATTTTATTTTCAATCAGAACAAGGTAAATAGTTTGAACGAAATTTCAGTAATTATTTTAATAACATCGAAATAATAACAAATATTTATATTTACAACATAATTTTAGAAAACTTGAAAGTCCAAAAACAACGATTACAAATCATTACTGCAGTATTGATATTTGGAGTTGCTATTACAATTATCAAATTCATTGCCTATTTTCTAACTCATTCCAATGCAATTTATACTGATGCTTTAGAGAATATTATCAATGTTGTAGCAGGTGCATTTGCATTTTATAGTATCTATTTAGCCGCCCAACCTAAAGATAGCAATCACCCTTATGGACACGGGAAAGTTGAATTTTTTGCCGTAGGTTTCGAAGGTGCATTAATCATTTTTGCAGCTGTAAACATCATTTATAAATCTATTGAAGCCTTTATAAATCCTCAAGCTATAGATAAATTAGATAGTGGTATTTGGTTAAGTATTATTGCGGGATTATTGAATTTTGGTGTTGGATATTTTGTTGTTAAACAAGGGAAAAAGCTTCATTCCATGACTTTAGAGGCTGATGGAAAACATCTTATGACAGATGCTTATACTTCTGCAGGATTAGTTTTAGGATTGATAATTATAAAGCTGACTGATATATATGTTCTAGATAGTGTTATTTCATTAATCTTAGGATTGATGATTATGTATAATGGTTATCATTTAATACGTAAGTCGATCTCTGGTTTGATGGATGAACTAGATCATGTATTGATATCAGATATTGTAAACATCTTTGAGAAAGAACGTAAACCAGAATGGATTGATGTTCATAATTTAAGAGCTCAAAAATACGGTCATGATTTACATATCGATTGTCATGTTACTGTTCCGTATTATTTTGATTTAGTTCGTGCTCACGATGAAGTAGAACTAATTGAAAAGCTAATCGAGAAGAATGTAGATAATGGGGTAGAGTTGTTCATTCACGTTGATCCATGTGTTCCAAATTGTTGTAACTATTGCTCTGTAGATTGTGCTTATCGAAAGCATCCACAAGAAAGGAATATTGTGTGGAATTCTGAATTAATAATGAATAACGCTAAGCATTTTAAGAATTAATAAACTAAATACTGTTCGAAAACCTTTTGCATATAAGCTTTTCCGAGCATTATTCTTTGTTGTTCGAGAGTGCTATCACCTTCTTTATAAGTAATATTCCTTGATACATTATCCATGGTTATTTTTTGCTTTTCATCTACCCATCCGATTCCATTATCATAAGTGTAAAATGCAAATCCAGGTTTGTTAGACAATAAGTCAGATGACCATTTATAAGAAGAATCTGAAATATTCATTTGATTTAAAATGGTTCTTACTATATCCGTTTGAGAGCCAACTTTTGTAATATTTTGATGTTGTTTTTCTTTTTTTATGACATCACCATAAAAGAATAATGGTATTCTAAACTTACGAACATCATAAGCTTTATCGTATTCTTTTGGTAAACGGTGTCCATGGTCTGCGACAAATACAAACAAAGTGTTTTTATACCATTTTTCTTTCTTCGCTTTATTCATAAAATCACCCACACATTGATCTGTATAATGAGCGGACTTTCTGAATTTAGAAGGAAGATCTTCTCCATTATAAGGCGAAGGTACTGGTATTTCGAAAGGTTCATGATTGCTTAATGTAAGCACAACAGAAACAAATGGTTCTTTGGTATTTGGAAGATCTACAATTAATTTATCGAATAAATAACCATCATGTGCTCCCCATTTTGAATTCATTTGGTTTGCAGAAAAATCATTTTTATCTATAATTTTATTTATTCCGGCTGAAAGTAAATAAGATTTAAAATTTGAAAATTCAGATTCTCCACCATAATAAAAAGAGCTATTGTATCCATATTTATCAAGTGTTTTAGAGATAGATGGTAACTTTTCGAACTTATCTGGTTGTTGTATAATCGTACGTACAGCTTGAGTAGGGAATGCACTTAATATTGCTATCATCCCTTTGTCTGTTCTATCTCCAGAAGCGTAGACATTACTAAAAGCAATGCCATCTTTTGCTAGTTGAGTCATGTTCGGACAAACATCTTTCTCACCACCAAAATATTCTACAACATCAGATGTAAAGCTTTCTAGGATGATAAATACAATGTTTGGTTTATTGGTATTTAATATGGTATCAGAAGTAAAATCACTTGAATTATAAAGAGAATCTACCTTACTTTCAGCAATGTTTTTATCCATGAATACATATGGATTTTCATTGCTAAAATGGTTTTCTATAACAGAATGCATCAGATTCCATTCAGTATTTAAGCTAGCATGATTGATAATACTATTATTCGAAAAGTAAACAGCACTCTGATTAATAGGGGCTAATTGTAGTCCTCCTCTCATCATCATTATAGCTATAAAAGCATATGCTAACATGGAAACAAACTTCAAAATGAAATGAAGTTTTGGTTCTAATTCGAATTTTAGGTATTTGTAATATAGAATTAAAAATAGTGACAACAGTATAATAAAGAGAACTGCTGATAGTAGAATAGGAGAAGATGTACTTGAGGCTAATGCTTCCCCTGGAGAAAGAATTAAAAACTCTACAGCACGACTATTTAATTTTGTTCCCCATTCTCTGTAGATGCTTAAATCCATTATGCCTAGAAATAGAACAAGTACTACTAGGATAATCGTATACACATGTATTATTTTTTCAAATACTAGTGATTTTTTAGGAATGAAAATGTGAAATATAAATACTACAGTAGGTATTAAAAGGAAATAACCCGACATAGATAAGTCGAGTCGTAATCCCTTAACAAAAAGCCACAATTGATCAGCAATTGTGGCATCTTTAAATAGTTTGAAATGGTAAACGAAAAACAGTAAGCGTTGAGAACTGAAAATAATCATCCAAAAGAGGATGTATTTGAAATACGACTTAGCTGCTTTCATTTTTGATTATTCTTCCCCGCCACCTAATTCTTTCATTAACTCTTCTTGTGTAACTGCTTTGTATTCAGCAGGTGCAATGAAAACAGAGTCTTCGATTTTATCTTTTTTAACTTCACGAACAGTTGCTGTGATTTTGAAGTTAGACATCTTCGCAACATATTCCATAGGCATACCCTTTAGTTTGCTAAACTCTGCATTGAAAGAATTCTCAGCATAAGGAATTTCAGGAGTGTAGTATACAGTTACTTCTTCCTTAGTAGTTTGGTTAATCAAAACAGCTTTAATACAAGTATATCCTGCAATTACTTTAGTTTCCTTAGTTTCAAGAACGTCATATATTGGCATATTAGCTCTTTGTTCATTTACCTTAGCTTCATCTACTTTCATTGCATATTTATTTCCCATAATATCCAATAATACTAAAGCAGATTTATTGTCTTTAGAGTCGGTAATTGCAATGGTTTCAGACATTCCTGTCGCAAATTCTGATCTAGATTTTGTTCCTTTAAATTTTACTGTTAATTCTGTAGGAATCATTGCTGCCATCATACCTAAATCTTCTCCACCATCTAGCTTAAGATCGTAAATAATGACACCTTCAGACAAAGGCTTCGTTTTTGTAGTAGTTTTCTTTTGTGCAGATGCATATTGAGTAAATCCGAAGATTAAACTCATAATTAGGAATAATGCTATTTTTTTCATTTGTTCAATTTTAAAGAACGAATTTAAGTATTATAAATCATTTTAGGCATATTCTCTTGTAATTGTTACCCAAATGATTTAATTCGTATTTATTGCTAAAATAAGTACTAGAATCTATTATTACTCTAAATTTGGTATGGTTTACTATGCTAATTCGATTTGGTTTATCGATATAAGATGACCAAAGTTTATGCTGTTTTTGAATCGTAATTTCTCTAGTTTTATTAGAATAAAAATGATGAAGCTCGTATTCATCTTCCAATACTATAAACATATTCATTTGTTGAGGGATGAGCCATAGATGTTGATGTAAATGATTGTTTCTGTTAATAATTCTATATGTAGACAGAAATATTAAACAGATAATTCCATATTTAAGACTAGTTTTAATTTCCTCTTTCCAATACAAAAGGAAAAAACAGATGAACATACTAACAGTAAACAGTTCTATAAGACCAATTTTTTCCATTTTACTTACTGCAAAAGGAATTTTAGAAAGTTGCATTAAATAGATATTCATGCATTTAATACTATATACTAGTACTATTTCAGATAATTGGTTTAAATAGGGTATAGAGGCAAATACCACGTTGGCTATACAAGCATAGAGAGCAATACTGGATAATGGTATTGCAATCAAATTTGCTAATAAAAAGTAATTAGGAAACTGATGAAAATAATACCAACAAAGAGGAAGAGTGAATAATTGTGCAGCAACAGAAACACTAGTAGTTTCCCATATATAATTCATTAGAAAATTATTTGGATAATATAATTCTGATATCGGTTTTTGTAAATACATAATTCCCAAAACAGCCAAATAGGAGAGTTGAAAACCTATATCGAATAAGTAATTCGTATTGTATGTTAAAATTGCTAATGCAGATCCTGCCACATGGTTTATACTGTTACTTCTATTCGACATCGCTTTACCAATGCTAGAAAAGCTTATCATTAACGCAGACCTTATTACAGAGGCAGGTAAACCTGTTAATGTTGAATAAAACCATATACAGATTAAAATTGCAATACAATTAGCGATTTTAGATTTCAGAAAAGGTATTCTTCTAAATACAAATTGAAGTACTATAAATATTATTCCTACGTGTAATCCAGAAACAGATATGATATGAATAGTTCCTGTATCACTATAACTTTTTAATAATTCTGGATCTAAGTCAGATCTTTCTCCAAGTAGCAATGCGGCAGACATTTCATAACTATTATCATCGTGAATGTTTTTTCTTAAAATACCTAAGAGCTTATTTCTTTGTGCATTACAAAATGAATTGAAATTAAAATCACTTTGATTCAAAAATGAAACTATTTCGTTCGGTTTAATTTGAAACCTATGATAAATATGTTTTCGTGCTAAATATGTTTTGTAGTCGAATTGATTTGGATGATTAATGAAATCAATAGGTTTTAATTTAGAATTGATTACTAAAATATCTCCAATATGATAGCTTATAAGACTATCTTCGATATAGAGAATACTATATGCAATAATGAATTTATTGGTCTGAATTTCAACTTCATATATACAATTCTTTGAAGTTAATTTACCTTGGGTTATAACTTTTACAGTATGTGTTTTTTCGTTTAATAAATCTTCATATACTTTAAAATTTCTATTATCCTGAAAAATTGAAATTGAGAATCCGAATAATGCACATATGCTAAATACTATAAATCCATTATAAATTTTAAAAGTAAAGTTATACCTATTAATAAATTTAGAAATATAGATGAAAGTCAATAAAATCAATATACCTAGTATGAATATGATGATATATCCATTGATGTTTTCATGCAGAATTTCATAAGCTAATATTCCTATGATAAACGCAATAAGCAATCTCATACAAACCGTTTCTCTGAGGATATTTCTTAGCATCATTTAAAGTTTAGCGTGTACAATAGTTTGCTAGATTTCTCTTGGTCGGTATTATTATTAATTTGCTGAATAAACATTCCGACATTAAATCTTTTATTAAGCTTGTATTGAAAACCAAAACATTGTAATCTTCCAGTATCATAAATTCCTATATTTTGCTTGGCAATCAGTATATTTTCTACTTGGAAATAGATAACTGAACTTGGCTTAATATTGAATAATGCTAATGAATAAATCGCTTGTATTTTTTTATTTCGATATACAATGTCATAAGCAATTGCATTCGATATTTCAGCATTATTCTTGTTCAAATAAAATTGATATTGTTGCTTAACTCTCTCATTCGTATTTAATTTGATACTAATTTTACTTCTAATGCCTGAGGTTAAATCATTTTCATATTGAGCAATATTTACATTTGAAAGCCGTATGTTTTTATTTATAGAATAGTCTATTCTGAGCGCATGATAATACTTATTCGAGTTATTATACTCTTCTTTAATATCAGTTATTGTATTAAATCGATAGGAGTAGTCGAGTTGAATTCTTCTGTAAATAGGTAAATGAATATTGATGTTTATACCATTACCATCGTTCTTTGAAAATCCTTGGTTAGTATTACTTTTCCATGGAGTAGTATATTCATTTTCGAAATTTGTATATGCTATACTTAATGGAATATCTTTTGATATCAAAATCATCATGCCCACACTTGATGCAATCTTAGAGTTGAAATATGATATTTCTGAAAAGAAAACACAATTTCTGTAATATGCTTGCATACTATTACTTAATCCGGTTTTATTAACTATTCTATCGTAAATTATTATTGCTTTATTTTGAAAACTTCGTTTATTAAACTCATATGCGCAAAGTAAAATGCTCTCTTTACTTTTATTCTTTTTACTTAATTCTGATGTTGTACGATGCAAACCTGTAGGTGCCCCGAAATCTATATTTTGTATAGATAAACCAATACTTAAAGTACTGCATTTAAAGTGTTTTCTATAGTATGTTCCCTGAAAGGTATTTATTTCGGTTTGACTAGCATTAGGTGTCCATCTATGTTGAACTAAATTGCTTATACCTCCATAGCCAAAACTTGCGGAGAACCCTTGTCCTATTAACAAACCCAAGCCTTGAAAAACTTGATAATTTCCAATGTTTATTTCATTTTTTGTCCATTTTTTATAGACATAAAATGCTTCATGATCCGGAAATAACAAGTTATTATCTTCACCAATATCAACCTCTCTAGCCCAAGCAAACTTGTAATTGTTTTGTAAATTAATTTTGACTTGCTGATAATTTCCCCAATGTCCACCAATATATTGCTCTATTGGATTAGAAATATAATTGCCTCGACTTGTAATATTAATAGTGTTTTTTGTAGAAGTAATATCTTCATCTTGAATATCAATTATTTGAAGAAGATTTATATACTCTCTATAAGTAAATAACCCTGTACTCTGTAATTCTAGTAGACTTTTCAATCTACCAGTGTTTTCAATATGTTCCATCAGTTTCTGATGTTGTTCTTCGGTAATAAATAAGCTATAAATACTATTATCATTTAAGAATTCTATAAATGATATTTTAGAAGATATTTTTTGCCGAAATTCTTCAATTACTTCATCAGATTCAGTAGTTAATTCTTCATCAATGCTCTGATTTATTTGAGCATAAGACTTACTGTTTAATAAACTGATTACCATACCTATAACACAAACCCACCGCATAACTAAAACCTAAAATTGGATGATAAGATGAACCGATTTCTATTTTACTTCTTTTAATTTGATATTGAATTCCTGTGCAATAAGCTGATTCCAGAGTATTCCAACCAGCTTGTGTAGAAATGTTTTTATGAAATTTATATTCAATGGCCATACTTCCAACCAAAAGCCCATATTCATTCATTTTCACGGAGCAATAAGTGTATAATTTTGGGTCGATTTTATAAGAAATACCAATCTTTAAATATGATTCATTATCGAATGCTTTTGAATCATTTATTTGGTATACAGCCTGAACTCCATACTTCAACTTGTTGCTTAATGTTTGATTCATACCCAGTTCTGCAGTGAAGTATGGGTTTTGTTCTATTTCATACTGTTTATGTTGATGATAAATTATTTTAGTTCCTATAGAGGTCCTATCATCTATAAAAATACCGCATGTTAAATTCAACAAATGATACTTGAAATTTTCCTTACCAAGCTGAGCATATTCTACAGCAAAAAATGTTCGTTTAATTCTGAAAATTGTTGATATAGCATTCCCTTGTAATGCTAATATTGAATAGGGTATAACTTGACTTAACCTAAACTGTGGTTGATCAATATTTGTAATGTTTGCAGGATTCTTATTCAATAATAATCCATTTCCGCCACATACATCAGCTGAGGCTGTTGCTATATTGTATGCATCATTAAATACTTGTGCTTGAATTGTATTTGCAAACAGCATTAAAAATAAAAAACACTTAATCTCCTTCACGAGAGTAAAGGTCGAATTTGTTTTTTAGATATACCACTGCATATATGCAGGATTATAAATAATCCTTAATATCTAGGAGGAAAGCTTTGAGTTTTTCTAATGATTGAATAACTTTTTGTTGATCCTTTAAGTCATTCGGATTTTTCTTCATTTCTTCTTTAGCACCAGTTAAAGTGAAGCCTTTTTCTTTTACAAGATGATAGATTATTTTAATGTTTTCTATGTCTTCTTGAGTAAATAAACGGTTGCCTTTGCGATTTTTCTTAGGTTGGAGTACATCAAATTCACCTTCCCAAAAACGAATTAAAGATGGGTTAACGTCGAATAGTTTCGCCACTTCACCAATACTGTAGTATCTTTTTTGAGTTTCCTGTTCTTTGTAAGGCATATCCAAAAGTACTAATTCTGAAAATAATATTAGTCGAAAGATTGGTTAGAAGTTTGAGATATTTTCAACATTTTCTCATACTCTAATGGTGTAAGGTCGTTGTAATAGAAATTCACTGGATTGATTGGTCTTCCACCTTTACGAACTTCATAATGCAAATGCGGAGCAGTTGAAGTACCTGTATTTCCGACGTATCCGATAATTTCACCTCTTTTTACAGATTGTCCTCTACGTGCTTTAATTCGACTCATATGTCCGTATAAAGTTTGGTAACCATATCCATGATTAATAACCACATGATTTCCATATCCTCGTCCACTACCATCTGCAGTAATTACATATCCATCTCCAGTAGCATAAATCGGTGTTCCAATTTTTGCTGTAAAATCCATACCTGTATGCATCTTAGAGGTTTTGTATACAGGGTGAATCCTGAAACCAAAACCAGATGCAAGTGCTTTTAGCTTTCTATTTGAAATAGGTTGAATTGCTGGAATAGAAGCAAGTAACTTATTTTTATTTTTCACTTCTTTTAGAAGTTCATCGTACGATTTAGATTGAACATACATCTGCTTTGCAACCTGGTCAAGCTTTTTAGTTGATTCTATCATGATTTCTGAGTAATCATATCCTTCTAAAGCTTTGTATTTGTTAATTCCACCAAATCCAGCTTTACGAACATCATCAGAAATAGGCTCAGCCTCAAAAATTACTCTATAAATATTATCGTCACGATCTTCAAGATCTTGTAAAACGACTTCCATGATTTTCATACGTTCCTGAATTAGGTCGTATTGTAAGGTTAGGTTTTCAATTTCTCGTTTTAATCTCTTCTCTTTAGGTGAGTCGATATAGGTATAGGAGATTATCATAACGATGCTGGCAAACACCGCAACTGAAGCTAAGTACCCGATAATACGCAATATGCGTTTACCGATGCTTATTTCAACTTTTTCATACTTTAGGGTATGGGTGTTATAAAAGTATTTTACCTTTTTTGCCATATTGCAAAGGTACGAAAAAATGGGTATTTTCGCCACTTATGAATTCAAGAGAGATACGTAAAGCATTTTTAGATTTTTTCGAGTCAAAACAACATAAAATCGTTCCTTCGGCACCCATGGTTGTACAAAACGACCCTACATTGATGTTTATCAATTCTGGAATGGCGCCGTTTAAAGATATATTCCTAGGAAATAGTCCAATTAAATTCCCTAGAGTAGCAGATACTCAAAAGTGTTTAAGAGTTTCAGGTAAGCATAATGATTTAGAGGAAGTTGGTATTGATACTTATCATCATACTATGTTCGAGATGCTTGGAAACTGGTCGTTTGGCGATTACTTTAAGCACGAAGCAATCAATTGGAGCTGGGAACTTTTAACAGAAGTTTATAAGCTTGATAAAGATAGATTATACGTTACTGTTTTTGAAGGTGATGAGAAAGAAGGAATTCCTGCTTCAACAATCGCATTTAACGAATGGAAAAAATTAGTGCCCGTGGAAAGAATCCTCATGGGCAATAAAAAAGATAATTTCTGGGAAATGGGAGATATGGGACCATGTGGACCCTGCTCTGAAATCCATATGGATTGTCGTACCGACGAAGAACGTAAATTAGTTGAGGGTGCTACGTTAGTGAATAAAGATCATCCTCAAGTAATTGAAATTTGGAACAATGTATTCATGCAATACAATAGAATGAAAGATGGTTCATTGCAACCACTTCCTCAAAAGCATGTAGATACAGGTATGGGCTTTGAACGTTTAGTTCGTGTTATTCAAAAGAAACAATCGAATTACGATACAGATATTTTTCAACCATTAATTCAATACATATCTCAACACTGCGGTATTCCTTATGGTAAAGATGAAAAGACTGATATTGCAATGCGTGTTATGTCGGATCATATTCGTGCAATTGCTTTCTGTATAGGCGATGGACAATTACCTTCTAACGTAAAAGCAGGTTATGTAATTCGTAGAATATTACGTAGAGCTGTTAGATATGCTTATACTTTCTTAGATATTAAGGAACCATTCTTATATAAATTAGTTGACATATTAGCTGAGCAATTTGATGGTGTATTTACAGAAATTGTTGACCAAAAAGATTTCGTTAAAAAAGTAATTATGGAAGAAGAAGCTTCGTTCTTGAGAACCTTAGCTTCTGGAATTCAACGTTTCGAAAAATATCAAGTTTCAAATAATATAATCGAAGGAACTTTTGCATTCGAATTATTTGATACCTATGGATTCCCAATAGATTTAACACAATTGATGGCTTCTGAAAAGGGCTGGAAAGTCGATATTGATGGCTTCAATAAAGCTTTAGATGAACAAAAACAAAGATCACGTGCTGCTACATTAGTGGATACAGATGATTGGGTTGTTGTTCAAAACTCTGAAGAAGTAACTTTTGTTGGCTATGATGAGTTAGAATCAGAGTCTGAAATATTGAAGTACCGTAAAGTTACTGCGAAAGGAAAAGAGTTATTTCAAATTGTATTAAATACTACACCATTCTATGCTGAAAGTGGTGGACAAGTTGGAGATAAGGGTGTATTAGTTTCAACGGAAGATGCGAATGATAAAATTCAAATCATCGATACGAAAAAAGAAAACAACCAAACAATACATATTACGAATTCATTACCGAAAAATATCAATGCTAAGTTCTTAGCACAGGTGAATAGCACTAAACGTGCTTATACCACTAAGAACCACTCGGCAACTCATTTGATGCATGCTGCCTTGAAAGAAGTATTAGGTACGCATGTTAATCAAAAAGGATCATTGGTAAATGAAGAACATTTGCGTTTCGACTTTTCACATTTTGCTAAATTAACGGAAGAAGAGATCGCAAAAGTTGAAGCCATAGTAAATGATAAAATTGCTGCTCAAATTGCATTAAAAGAGCAGAGAAATGTACCCTATCAAGAAGCAATTAACTCTGGAGTTACTGCCTTATTTGGTGAAAAATATGGCGATTTCGTAAGAGTAATTACATTCGACGATGCATTCTCAAAAGAGTTATGCGGTGGTACACATGTTAAAAATACTTCAGAAATAGGTTTGTTTAAAATCAGCTCTGAATCTGCTGTATCTGCAGGTGTTAGAAGAATTGAAGCTATTACATCTAGTAAGGCCTTAAACTTCTTAAATGAACAAGCGGAATTATTGTCGAGTATAAAATCAGTACTTAAAAACCCTGTAGATTTACAGAAATCAGTGGAACAATTACTTGATGAAAACTCTAAAATTAAAAAGCAATTAGATAAGTTTTTACAAGAGAAAGCTGGTTCTCTAAAAGATGATTTGAAATCTAAAATCTCAACTATCAATGGAATTCATTTCTTAGCAGAGAAAGTAGAGCTTGGAAACGTGGATTTGATTAAGAACTTATTGTTCGAATTGAAACAAGAATTTTCAAATTCATATTTCTTATTAGCTGCTGAAATAGATCAAAAGCCTCATTTAGCTCTAATGATTTCTGATGATTTAGTAGAACAAAAGAAGTTAAACGCTTCTCAAATTATTAGAGAATTAGGTAAGGAAATTCAAGGTGGAGGAGGCGGACAAGCCTTTTTCGCAACAGCTGGAGGTAAGAATGTTGATGGTATTTCATCAGCATTAGAAAAATCTAAATCATATTTAAACTAATGGTATACACTATTCTCAAATTTTTATTGCGTGTAAGTGCCGAATTATTTTTCGGTAAACATCATATTAAGAATTTAGAAAAATTAAATAACGGGAAGCCATTAGTTGTTTGTGCGAATCATACTACAGCTCACTTAGATGGTGTGCTAATCATGATATTTTCTAGACGTAAATTTCATGTTTTAGTAAGAGGAGATATTTTCAAGAAAAAATGGGTAGCTAAATTCTTAGGTACTATAAACCTAATCCCGATTTTCAGAATGAGAGATGGGTATAGTAGTTTGGAAAAGAATACCGAGACTTTCGATATCTGTTATGATATTTTAAAGCGAAACGAAGCTATAATTATATTTCCAGAGGCTAATTGTGAAACAGAACGAAAGCTTAGAAAGCTACATAAAGGTGCTGCTAAAATTGCAATGATGGCTGAAGAACGTAGTGGCTTTACACTTGGTGTTGAGATGGCTACAGTAGGTATTACTATGCAAAGCATGGTAAATTCAGGAGGTAGAATTTTCTTAGAAGCTTCTGAGCCATTTTCTCTAAATCCTTATATTTCAAAATTTAAAGAGAATCCAAATAAAGCATTAAATGATATTACAAATGATGTTGAAACGGATTTAAGAACAGTTTTACCAGTAGTAGAAGAAACCCAAGATGAATATATTTTCGAGGAGATTGTTACTCGTAAAGAAAATATCGACGACTTAGCTGTTTGGAAAAAAACTGCGAAGTTGATTAATAATTCAGATAGTGAATTGAAAGGTGCTTTAACTTCAGCTTTAATTGATTTCAAAAAACATTTAAAAAAACATGGCATTACACATTCTACTATCGAGAATTTACAAGTAAAATCAAGAATTAAACGCTGGATGAATTTATTGTTGCATACGATAGATATAATAGCACTTTTCCCGTTTTTCTTAATCGGATTTATATTTAATCATATTCCATATACTTTCCCCAAACGCTTATCAAATAAGCTTTTTAAGGATAAATGTTTTATACTTGGAACACACTTTGCCTTAACTACCTTCTTATACATACTATTCTATATAGTTTATATAATAGTGTTGAGTTTATATGTTAATTTATTATCAGTTAGCATTGCCATTTTTGTAATCATTGTTTGCGGATTAGTTAGTTACTACTACAGTAAGCGAGCAAAGAATTTATACTCTGCATTTAGATATGAATTAGCAGGGGATAAAAAAAGAAGAGAATGGAGAGCTCAGTCGAGAATAATATCCTCAGAAATAGCTGAATGGGTGAAATATTAAGACCCAATTTTTATACCTTTGCAATATGTCGAATACTATTTACGATCAATATGAAGCCGTTATAGGCTTAGAAATACATGCTCAATTGTCAACCAACAGTAAAGCTTATGCTTCTGATTCTGCTGGATTTGGCGACGATCCAAATACCAATGTAAGTGTTATTACGCTTGGTCACCCAGGTACATTACCACGCGTAAACGAAGTGGTGATTAACTATGCTGTGAAAATGGGCTTAGCATTAAATTGCCAAATCCGTTTAGAAAATGAATATGCACGTAAAAATTATTTCTACGCTGATTTACCTAAAGGATATCAAATTACACAAGATACAACACCTATCTGTACGAAAGGTCATTTAGATGTTAAGTTGAAAGATGGTTCATTGAAAAGAGTAGGTATTACACGTATTCACATGGAAGAGGATGCTGGAAAGAGTATTCACGACCAAGATATTTACGATTCGTTAATCGACTTAAATAGAGCTGGAGTGCCATTGATTGAGATTGTATCAGAACCAGATATTCGTTCAGCAGAAGAGGCTGGCGCTTACCTAACTGAAATTAGAAAATTAGTTCGTTACCTCGACATTTGTGATGGTAATATGGAAGAAGGAAGTTTAAGATGTGACGCAAATATTTCTGTTCGTAAAAAAGGTGATTCTAATTTTGGAAATCGTTGCGAAGTGAAAAACTTAAACTCAATAAGAAACGTTCAAAGAGCTATAGAATACGAAGTAAAACGTCAGATTGATGAGATTGAGGCTGGTGGACATATTGATCAAAATACACTGAATTTTGATGCAGTATCAGGAACTACATCTGTATTACGTTCTAAAGAAATGGCAAATGATTATCGTTATTTCCCGGAACCAGATTTACCTCCAGTTTTCTTAACAGAAAATTATATTCAAGATGTTCATAGTAATATGCCTGCATTACCAGATGAGTTGTTTAAAAAATTCACACAAGAATTTAGCTTATCCGAATACGATGCTCAAAACATTCTTGAACAAAAAGAAATAGCGTTGTATTATATCGAAATTACTAAGTATACGAAGAATTACAAGGCAGCGGCAAACTGGTTGATGGGCGCAATTAAATCATACTTAAATGAACAGGCTATTGAAATTGGCTCATTCCCGTTAAAAGCTTCTCAAATAGCCGAATTAATTTCAATTGTTGATGAAGGTAAAGTGAATATCACAACAGCAAATCAACAATTATTCCCAGCATTTTTAAAAAATACCGGAACTACTGCATTAGAATTAGCTACTTCGTTAAACTTAATTATCAGCACTTCTAACGATGATATTTTAGGATTTATTCACGAAGCAATGGCTAAATACCCTGAAAAAGTAGCTGAATATAAAGCAGGAAAAAAGAGCTTAACAGGCTTATTTATGGGAGAGGTAATGAAATTAGCAAAAGGTAAACTTGACCCTAAAGAAGCAAACAAATTGTTGGCGCAAGAGCTTGAAAAATAGTAGTGGGTAATGGGTGGAAAGTAGTGAGACAAAAAAATATAAAGATGATGAAGAAAATATTATTATACATTTCAGCTGCATTTTTGGTAGCATGTAATTCAAATTCAGGTTTCGTAATTGAAGGTGTTATCACTGGATCTGAAGCAAAAACGGTGTACTTAGAAAAGATAACTGGTCAGAGTGCCATTATTGATTCTTTTCAAATCGGAGAAAATGGAAAATTCAAATTCGTTGGAACAGCTGAAACAGAAGGCATTTATCGTTTGAATTTCTCGAATATTAGAGCAATTGATTTATTGGTTGATAATTCATCACATATTGAATTAACTGTAGATGCTAAGAAAAGCATGGATCAGTATGATGTTAAAGGTTCTGAAGCTTCATTAGATATTCAAAATGTAAACCGTATTTTATATAATACCTATAAAACTGTTGAAACCCTTCAAAATGAATATGCTGCAACACAGAACTTACCTGAGGCAGAATCTAAAGCTAAATCGGCGGAAATAGAGTCGAAGTATAATGAAACGATGAATAATCAGGTTACACAAATTAAAGACTATATTAATAAATCTAAAGTAATGCTTATCGATTTTTATGCATTATCATACTTAAATATTGATGAAAACTATGATTTTATTAATTCTGTAATCAATGAGTATAAAGACAAAATTCCTAGTACAGATTACACGAAACAATACTCAGATAAGTTCGCAGAGTATGCAAATTTATCCGTTGGAAGTGTTGCACCAGAGATTAAAATGAACGATCCGGAAGGCAAGGAGATAGCATTAAGTTCACTTAGAGGTAAAGTAGTTTTAATTGATTTCTGGGCGTCTTGGTGCGGACCTTGTCGTAAAGAAAACCCAAATAACGTTAAGCTATACAACGAAATGAAGAGCAAGGGCTTTGAAATTTATGGGGTATCTTTAGATAAAAATAAAGAAGACTGGACAAACGCAATAATGGAAGATAAATTAACATGGACACATGTTTCTGATCTTAAATATTGGGGTTCTGAGGCTGCTGCTAAATATAAAGTTGAGGCTATTCCAGCTACTTATTTAATTGATAAAGACGGTAAGATTTTAGCCAAAAATTTAAGAGGAGAAGAGCTTAATTCGTTCGTTAAGAAATTGTTGAACTAATTAACAATTATTTAACATAACTTTAACTCATTAGTCTTATTGTCGAAGTACTTTCGATGCAAACAAATGACATGAGCAATAACAAGCAAAAAATCTTAATTGTAGACGATGAACCAGATATTCTAGAGTTAATAGAATACAATTTAAAGAAAGAAGGTTATCAAGTTTACACAGCTTCTAATGGAGTTGAAGCTATTGCTGCTGCTAAAAAGCATCTACCTGATTTAATTATTTTAGACATCATGATGCCTAAATTGGATGGTATCGAAACATGCCGTCAATTAAGAGCTATTCCAGAGTTTAAATCGACATTCATTGTGTTTTTAACAGCAAGAAGCGAAGAATATTCAGAGATTTCAGGATTTAATGTTGGTGCAGATGATTACATCGCTAAACCAATTAAACCTAGAGCTCTAATTTCAAGAATTAATGCAATTCTTAGAAGAAATACTCAAACAGATACTGAAGTTGAAAATAAACTTGAAATTGGAGATTTAGTAATTGATAGAGAAGCGTATTTAGTTTTTCAACGCGGACAAAAAATTGTTTTAGCGAAAAAAGAGTTCGAACTACTATATTTATTAGCATCTAAGCCAGGTAAAGTATTTACAAGAGAAGTAATTCTGAATAATATTTGGGAAGATTCTGTAGTGGTAACAAATAGAACAATAGATGTACATATCAGAAAACTAAGGGAAAAGTTAGGTGATGATTATGTCGCTACTGTAAAAGGTGTCGGTTATAAGTTTGAAATTTAAGAATGAATAAAAACCCTACTCCGAGAAGTATCTCTTTATTTGCATCTGTAATATTGACCTTCTTAGTAGGAATTGTATCTTATTTCTTAATATCTAAAATACTACATGTATTAATTTTATCATCATCTGTATTTCTATTTTCCTATTTTCTATTTTTATATTCAATAGAGGTTTTTATTTATCGAAAAATAAAACTCGTTTATAAGAATATTCATAGCTTAAAAGTTAATCCAAAACCTTCTGAAATCAATATGCTCGACCCCATTAAAGAAATGGAGAGAGAGGTACGAGATTGGGCCGAAGATAAGTCAAGTGAAATAGAGCAATTAAGAACCATGGAACGTTACCGTAAAGAGTTTTTAGGTAATGTTTCTCACGAATTGAAAACACCAATCTTTAATATTCAAGGTTATATAAACACCTTATTAGACGGTGCTTGGGAAGATCAAGAAGTACTAATTCACTTTTTAAAGAAAGCAGCAAAAGGTACTGATAGAATTGCTTCATTAGTTGAAGACCTTGAAGCAATTTCTCAATTAGAATCTGGTTTCTTAACTATGGAGACTGAGATTTTCGACGTGCACGATTTAATCCATGATATATTAGATAGTATGGATATGAGGGCTGCAGAGAAAAATATTCAATTAGAATTTAAAGAAGGCTGTGATATACCTTTTATCGTAGAGGCTGATAAAGATCGTATTCGTCAAGTTGTAATTAATCTTCTGGTCAATTCAATTAAATACGGTAAAGAAAATGGCTATACCAAAGTCGGTTTATACGATATGGATGAAAATATCCTTGTAGAAGTATCTGATAATGGAATTGGAATAGATGAAGTCCATTTGCCTCGACTGTTTGAAAGATTTTATAGAGTAGATAAAAGTCGTTCTAGGGATGAAGGTGGAACAGGACTAGGATTATCTATCGTAAAACACATTATAGAAGCCCACGATCAAACTATCAATGTAAGAAGTACAAAAGGAGTGGGGACAACCTTTGCATTCACTTTAAAGAAAGGATAAGGTATTAAATATACCTTTCTCCCTTTTTCATTTTAATATCAGCAACAATCTGTTTTATCTCTTGCTCTTGAGTTTTAGGACAAATTAGAAGTACATCTCCAGAATCAACAACAATAAAATCTTCTAAGCCTTTAATAACAACTAGCTTCTCAGTAGATGTGTTTACAATACAATTGTTAGAATCGTACATTATTACATTCTTCGGGAATACTACAGCATTTCCAACATAATCTTTATCTAAAACAGTATATAATGAACCCCAAGTACCTAAGTCGGACCAACCAAAATCTACTGCATATACATGCACATTATTTGCTTTTTCCATAATTCCATAATCGATGGAAATATTGCTACAATGTGTGTAAGACCTTTCGATAAAGTTTGCTTCTTGTGAAGTATTGTAATATAATTTTCCCTCAGCAAAAATTTCATTAATGTCTGGTAAGTATTTTGCAAAAGCCTTAAGAATGCTTTTAGTGCTCCATACGAAAATACCTGCATTCCATAGAAAATCTCCGCTTTGAATGAAGGTTTTTGCAAGTTCTAAATTTGGTTTTTCTGTAAAAGTTTTTACTTTGAAATGCCCACCATCGTTAGTAGAATCGAGGTATTGTATGTAACCGTAACCAGTATCCGGACGAGTAGGTTTTATTCCTAAAGTAATTAAGTAATCGTTTGTTGAAGCCGTTTCTAATGCTTTGTTTATTTGTTTACAGAATTCATCTTCATTCAAAATTAAATGATCTGAAGGAGCTACTGCAACAACAGCGTCGGGGTTGCTTTTGTGAATTTTATGACAAGAATAAGCGATACAAGGTGCAGTATTTTTAGCAACAGGTTCACCTAAAATTTGAGCATTTGGAATCTGAGGTAATTGTTCATTTACCAATCCACGATAAGTCTCGTTTGTAACGATATATATATTTTCAGCAGGGCAAATTTTTAAGAAACGCTTATATGTTTGCTGTATAAGAGTTTCACCGGTGCCAAGAATATCTAGAAATTGTTTTGGGTGATTCGTTTTACTAATTGGCCAAAATCTACTACCAATTCCTCCAGCCATAATAATGGCATACTTGTTTTTATCCAACATTATAAAATACCTTCTCTAATTAAATCGTGTAAATGTATAACTCCTGCGTAAGAATTACCATCTAATACGATTAATTGTGTAATATTATTATTTTTCATTAATTCTAAAGCCTGTACAGCTAGTTCATCCTTTTGAATAGTTTTCGGATTGACTCCCATAATTTCTTTGGCAGTCATTTCATTGTTGAAACCTTTTACCATCAACCTTCTTAAGTCTCCATCCGTAATTACTCCAACTAGTTTTTCACCATCCAACACGCTAGTCATACCTAAACGCTTACTAGTTATCTCAAGTATAACTTTAGTTAAATTTTCATTAACCTGAACTTGAGGTTTTTCATTAATCATGCTTAGGTCTTCAACTTTTAAATATAGTTTCTTACCCAAAGCTCCACCAGGATGATATTTTGCAAAATCGTTCGCCGTAAATTCTTTACATTCCAACAAACATATTGCCAATGCATCACCCATAGCAAGTTGAGCAGTTGTACTAGTTGTTGGTGCTAAGTTATTTGGGCAAGCTTCCACTTCTATTGTAGTGTCTAAAATAAAATCTGCCTGCTTTGCTAAATATGAATCAGTATTACCAACCATAGCGATTAGAACATTGCCAGATTGCTTCAATAAAGGAGCTAAAACTTTTATTTCTGGAGTGTTTCCACTCTTAGAAATACAAATGATCGTATCATGTTGCTGAATCATCCCTAAGTCGCCATGTATTGCATCCGCAGCATGCATGAATAGAGCAGGGGTACCTGTTGAATTAAAGGTAGCAACCATCTTATTTGCAATAATTGCACTTTTTCCAATGCCCGTAACCACAACGCGACCCTTAGATTCAAATATTAAACTGACAATTTTAAAGAAATCATCATTTAGTTGATTCTTAAGCTGTAAAAGCGCATCAGCTTCGTTTTGAAGTGCTTTTTTAGCAATATCTAGTATTTCGTTTTTTGTCTTCAATTTTCTTTTAAATAGTAGAGTAATATTCACAAAAATATGTTATTTTAGAATTCAAATAGAGCATTTATATAAATTATTCATTATCGGGGTGTTAGGATGATAGAGACTAAGAAATTACTGTTTGATAACCTAAATAACTTCTTTGGCTTCGATCAATTCAAAGGTCAACAAGAAGCCATAATAACTAATATACTCTCTGGTAACGACACTTTTGTGATTATGCCTACCGGTGCAGGCAAATCTATGTGTTATCAATTACCTGCTCTAATGAGTGATGGTACTGCTTTAGTTATATCACCACTTATTGCTCTAATGAAAAATCAAGTTGATCAGATTAGAGCTTTTGGAAGTAACGATAGCATAGCACATTTCTTAAACTCATCTTTAACAAAAGCTGATATATTAAAAGTAAAGAATGATGTATTGAAAGGTGATACGAAATTACTTTATATAGCTCCAGAATCTCTTGCTAAGCAAGAAAACTTAGACTTTCTTAAATCGGCTCAAGTATCATTCGTTGCAATTGACGAAGCCCATTGTATTTCTGAATGGGGGCATGATTTCAGACCAGAGTATAGAAAGATCCGTTCTGTTATAAATCAATTAGGTGGAAATGTTCCAATTATTGCTTTAACAGCAACAGCTACTCCAAAAGTACAACAAGACATTATGAAGAACTTGCAAATGCAAGATGCTACTCTTTATAAGTCTTCATTCAACAGACCAAACTTATATTATGATATACGCCCTAAAAAGCAAGTCATAAAAGAAATAATCAAATACATTAAGGCAAACTCTGGTAAATCAGGCATTGTATATTGCCTAAGTAGAAAGAAAGTAGAAGAGATTGCCGAAAACTTAAACTTGAATGGTATAAAGGCTTTGCCATACCATGCAGGATTAGAAGCTAAAGAGCGAGCATTACATCAAGATAAGTTCTTAATGGAAGATGTAGATGTAATAGTAGCTACAATAGCCTTCGGTATGGGTATCGATAAACCAGATGTACGTTTTGTTATTCATCATGACATGCCTAAAAGTTTAGAAGGTTATTATCAAGAAACCGGAAGAGCTGGAAGAGATGGTGGAGAAGGTAACTGTATTGCTTTCTATGCGGAAAGTGATATCATGAAATTGGCAAAGTTCATGAAGGATAAACCAGTAGCAGAGAAAGAAATTGGAATGCAAATTCTTACAGAAGTTGTTGATTACGCTGAATCTTCAGCTTGTCGTAGAAAACAAATTCTGTATTATTTCGGTGAAACTTTCAATGAAGCAGCATGTAATAACATGTGCGACAATTGTAGACATCCTAAAGAGCGATTTGAAGCACAGGATTTCTTACTGATTGCATTAAATGCTGTAAAAGAATTGAATGAAAAATTCAATGCAGAACATATCATCAATGTTATTTTAGGAGATGATAATAAATCAATCCAAGATTTCGGACATACAAAACTGAAGTGTTACGGTGCTGGAAAAGAAGAGAGTCGTAAACTCTGGGAGTCCGTTATTCGTCAGGCTTTATTATCGGGTTTCCTTCAAAAAGATATTGAGAATTATGGCCTAATTAAAATTACTAAAAACGGAGCAACATACTTGAATAATCCTACATCACTAATGTTTAGTATGAATAAGGATTACGACAGTGATGATACAAGTGATGATGAATCACACACAGCAGTTGCTGCTGCTGATACCGTTTTATTTAATATGCTGAAAGACTTATGTAAGCAAATTGGTAAGAAAAATAATGTACCACCTTTTGTAGTTTTTCAAGAGCCATCTCTCCAAGAAATGTCTACACATTATCCTGTAGATATTGAAGAATTAAAACAAATTTCAGGTGTTGGTGCAGGTAAAGCTGCTAAATACGGAGCTCCATTTGTAGCTTTAATTAAGAAATATGTTGAAGATAACGACATCGACAGACCAATGGATATGGTTGTAAAAACAACTGCAAACAAGTCTGCTATTAAAGTTGCTATTATTCAGTACATAGATCGAAAAATCTCATTAGAAGATATTGCGAATTCTAAAGGTCTAAGTTTCGAACAAATATTAGGAGAAATAGAATCTATTGTATCCTCAGGTACCAAACTCAATCTGAATTATTATATAGACGAAATTATTGATGAAGATAGGCAGGATGAAGTTTATGATTACTTCAGAGGTGCCGAATCAGATTCTATAGACGATGCCTTAAAAGAATTAGGTAGCGACGATTATACACGAGAAGAAATTCAATTGATGCGAATCAAATTCATGTCGGAACTCGGCAATTAGTTTATGTTCCAATTAATAAAACTCAAAAGATGTTAAATAGATTACCAAAGATAAAAAACCTCGAAAGCAACAATTTCTTTTTAATGGCTGGCCCATGTGCAATAGAGGGTGAAGAGATTGCAATGCGAATTGCAGAGAAGATTATTACGATCACTGACAAATATAAAATTCCATATATTTTTAAAGGTTCTTACAGAAAAGCAAATCGTTCGCGATTAGATTCCTTTACAGGAATTGGTGACGAGAAAGCTTTAAAAATTCTTGCCAAAATTGGTAAAGAATTCAATGTTCCTACTGTTACAGATATTCACGAAAGTCATGAAGCTGCAATAGCTGCCGAATACGTTGATGTATTGCAAATTCCAGCATTCTTATGCCGACAAACAGAATTATTAGTTGCTGCGGCTAAAACAGGGAAATTTGTAAATGTTAAAAAAGGTCAGTTTCTATCTGGCTCATCGATGAAGCATGCTGTTCATAAAGTAACCGATTCTGGTAATCCAAATATCTTTTTAACAGACAGAGGAAATTCATTTGGTTATCAAGATATGATTGTCGACTTCCGTAATATCACTGAAATGAAATCTTTCGGAGTACCTGTAGTTATGGATTGTACACATTCACTTCAACAACCCAATCAAGAAAGTGGTGTTACTGGAGGTAAACCTGAATTAATAGAAACTATTGCTAAAGCAGCTATTGCGGTAGGTGCAGATGGATTATTTATAGAAACACATCCTGATCCTAAAAATGCAAAATCTGATGGTGCGAATATGTTACATTTAGACCACCTTGAATCACTCATGAATAAGTTAGTCCTGATTCGACAAGCCATTATTTAAATATTCCTAAGAAAATACTTTCCTTTACGTCGTACTAACCATACGACGTTTTTTTTTTTGCTTAAAAAACAAGGTTCTTAACAACAACAAACATTATTAATAAAATAATAGTACCGTTATGAATCGAAATAAATTTATTCTTTCCGCTGTATTAGTCTATTTATTAGCATCAGCAAATGTTCTTGGATCAAATCACTTTGTTAAAACAGACAAAGCTGATACCAGTAAAAAAGTAAATATCATAAAACAGATACTGGTAAAAAACAATCAGAAAAATAATAGGAATGTTGTGTTAAATAATATTTCACAAAATTCGGATCCAGATTTAATTATTAGCCCATTTATTGAATATCAAATGGAGTCAGATAGCTCATTAAAGAAAATGAATGTTACTAGTGAGGCAAAAATGGTAGAGTTTAAGATAACACCAAATGCTTATCTAAAAGTTTCTAAACATGGTATAATGGTTTTCAATAATGAAACAAACTTACATTTAATGACTAATTCTACCTATGAAATATCTGATAGCTCAATATTATACATTAGAAATTCAAGTGCAATACAAATTGATTCTGGTGCTAAACTAATTGTGAGAGGAACAGGTAAAATAATTTGTGAAGACAATTCGTGGATAAAGATACATCCATACGCAACTATAATTCTTCAACGTAAAGAATCAACTATAAAATTATTTAATGGGAGTAAAATAATAACACACGGTGGATTAAATGTTGCGTATTTAGGAGAGGGAAGTGTATATATTGATGATAAAGAATATTATTCCATTTATGGAAAATAGCCTTATTCAATAACCTTTACTTCTGTTCTCCTGTTGCGCGATTTACCTAATTCTGTTGCATTAGTTTCTATAGGTTGAGTTTTGCCATAACCCTTATAAACTAATCGTTTCGAATCAATTCCAAACTTAATTAGATAATCATATACAGCCTTAGCTCTGTTGGTCGAAAGAGTTTGGTTTGCAACATCAGCACCAACGTTATCAGTATGTCCAGATATTTCTATGCGAACAGCTGGGTTGTTTTTTAGAAATTCTGTTAGTTTAACTAACTCGTATTTAGATTCATTTTTCAATTTGAAACTATTTGTTTCAAAGAATATATTTCTCAAAGAAATTTTCGCTCCAATTGTAATAGGCGATAATGGAACTGGCAGTTTGAAAGCATCAACTTGTTTTTTGTTTTCTAATGCAAATTGTTCTGAATAAAACAAATAACCATCACGATACACATTGAATGCATAAGTTTTACCTGCTGGTAAACTAGCAAGAAATAATCCTGTAGCTTCATTCGATGTAGTTTGAGAAACGGTATCACCTGTAGCTACATCAATAATCTCTACATTTGCCAATAATTTTTGTGAAGTGTTTTTATCAAACACTGTACCTTTTACATAAGTCACAAAGTTCGGACGAGCGGCTTCATATAATTCGAAAGAATATAAATCTAATCCACCAAAACCTTGTAAACTATTAGATGCGAAATATGCTTTTTTACCATCATTAGAAATAATTAAACTGCTTTCTTCTTGGGAAGTGTTTATTGGGAAGCCAATGTTTTTAGGTTTTTCGGAGAATCCTGTCTTAGATTTTTTAGCATAAAAAATATCATTTTGCCCAAAACCTGGCCATCCATCCGAAGAGAAATATAGAGTTTGATTATCTGCATGTATAAATGGCGATAATTCTGATCCGTTAGTATTAATATTAGGACCAAGGTTAATTGGATTAGACCATTTCCCTGCACCTAAATACCTTGATAAGTAAATATCATAAGAACCATATCCACCTTTACGATCGCTAACAAAATATAGAGATTTACCATCAGCAGAAAGGGAAGGTTGAGATTCCCAATTAGGAGAATTGATTGGAGTACCTATATTTTGTGGGCGACTCCAAGTGTTTCCAACAAGTTTAGAGTAATAAATATCACATTTCCCTAATCCGTCTTCTCTACCACATCCTGCGAAATATAAATATTGCCCATCTGGAGATACGCATTGTGCACCTTCGTTTCCTGTTGTATTAATTGTTGTGCTTAAGCCGAAAGCTTTGTTCCAATTGTTTTCAAAGTTTTTAGTGCTGATGTAAAAATCTTCTTGATTCGTACGTCGTGTAAAAATGATTGTACTATCGTCGGCTGTAACTGTAGGTAAGTATTCTTGGTTTACAGTGTTTATACCAGGACCAAGATTTTTAGGTTCGTAGGGGATTTTGATTTTAATTGCTTCAACACTGAAACGAGTATTGATTAAATACTTATCCAATATTTTCCTTCTGTTTTCAGACAAATCAGGAGTTTGTAAGTAATTCTCAAAATACGTTAAAGCAGAATCGTATAAATGTAAGTTGAAATAACATTCAGCTATTTCGAAACCTAAATGTTTAGAAATATTTGGGTTAGAAGATTCTACGTATTGGTATTGATTTAATGACTTTCTGTAATCTGCTAATTTTTTATAAACATCACCTAAACGATAATGAGCTTCTATAAAATTAGGATCGAAGCGCAATGCCTCTTCTAAATCGCGAATTGCAGTATTATAAAGCTTTTGACCAAGAGATAAATTGGATCTATTGTATGCAGACAAAGCACGAGCATTGTTGCTACTTAACTTTTCCTGAGAGTAAACTTGAAATGAAATTAAAATTAGAGTTAAAAATAAAAGCGTATTTCTCATATTAGATTAAATTCTAAACATTAAAATTATAAATTCTAAAAGATTAAATACTAAATACTAAAAACTAAATTCTAAATATATAATATGAACTAGCTACTAACTACTAGCAACTATTCTAATATCTCAAATCTCATATCTAGTATCTAGAATTTAGTATTTAGAAATTAGATTTTAGTATTTTGTATTATGGTATATTCATATACTTATGTGTCTGCAAAGAAACTTCCCAATGGGGGTTATTCTTAACATACTCAATAATTTGTGGAGTCATTTGTTCTGCTTTGCTCCATTCTGGTTGTAGATATAATTTACACTGATCAGAAACTAATTTAGCATGTTCTTCAGCCCAATCAAAATCTGATTTGTTGAAAACGATAACTTTCAGTTCTCCAGCTAATGGAGAAATTGCAGGCATAGGTCCTTTAAATTTCTTAGGAGATAAACAAATCCAATCCCACTGACCTGATAGAGGATAAGCTCCAGAAGTTTCTATAAAAGTTTTTATTCCTGCTTCTTTTAATTTACTTGTAAGTAAATCTAAATTATATAACAAAGGTTCTCCTCCAGTTACAACGACTGTTTTAGAAGGATATTTTGAAGCGTTTGAAACAATTGTATCAACAGAGGTTAATGGATGTAATTCAGCATCCCAAGATTCTTTAACATCACACCAATGACATCCAACATCGCAACCACCAAGTCTGATGAAATATGCTGCTTTACCCGAATGAAATCCTTCCCCTTGGATAGTGTAAAATTCTTCCATTAATGGTAAAAGAGATCCGTCTTCAGGTACGATGTTCATTTTTAAATTATGAATTATGAATTATTTATATTTTACTATGTACGTTTTACATAGTACATAGTACATTGTACTTTAATTGTAATATTCTTTTTTAGCTGCGGCTAATGTATTTTTCAATAAAGAAACGATAGTCATTAAACCTACACCACCTGGTACTGGAGTAATCCAAGATGCTTTCTTCGATACATTTTCGAAATCAACATCACCATAAAGTTTATATCCAGATTTAGTTTTATCGGACAATTCTCTATTCATACCAACGTCTATTATAATAGCACCGTCCTTAACCATATCTGCTGTTAAGTAATTTTTCTTACCAATTGCTACTATTACGATATCGGCTTCTTTGGTGAACTTACTGATGTCTGGTGTTTTACTATGACAAATTGTAACTGTTGCATTTCCTGGTTCAGAATTTAATGCCATTAAGATACTCATAGGTGATCCTACGATATTACTTCTTCCAACAACTACACAATGCATACCTGATGTATTAATTTTATAACGTTCTAATAACATCATAATTCCATTAGGAGTAGCCGAAATATAGCAAGGTAGATTTTTATTCATCCTTCCGATATTGATAGGATGGAAGCCATCTACATCTTTTTTGTAATCAATAGTTTCAACAACTTTAGTTACAGAAATATGTTCTGGTAATGGAAGTTGAACAATTAATCCATCAATATTATCATCATTATTAATTTCGATGATTTTATTTAGTAAGAATTCCTCGGTAGTATCTTTTGGCAAACGAATAACAGATGAAGTGAAACCAACCTCGGCACAATTTTTCGCTTTGCTATTTACATAGGTTTCACTTGCACCATCGTCGCCTACTAAAATTGCAACTAAGTTCGGAGGTCTATGCCCAGAAGCAATCAACTCTTCAACTTCTTTTTTAATTTCAATTTTAATTTCAGCTGCAATTTTTTTGCCGTCAAGTAATTCCATATTATAGTATTGAGTAGTGGGTATTGAGTACTGAGTTTAGTATTGAGAAATTCTCATTACACATTACTCATTACTCATTACACATTTAATCTAATTTTAACACCGCCATAAACGCAGATTGTGGTATTTCTACACTACCTACTTGACGCATTCGTTTTTTACCTTCTTTTTGTTTTTCTAATAATTTACGCTTACGAGAAATATCACCACCATAACATTTAGCCGTTACGTCTTTTCTCAAAGCTTTAACAGTTTCTCTTGCTATAATTTTAGCTCCAATAGAAGCTTGGATAACAATCTCGAATTGCTGACGAGGTAAAAGTTCCTTTAATTTTTCGCAGATTTTCTTACCAAATGAGAAAGAATTACTTCTGTGAATTAATGATGATAAGGCATCGACTGGTTCAGAATTCAATCGAATATCCATCTTCACTAAATCTGATTGACGATAACCAATTTGATGATAATCGAATGAAGCATATCCTTTAGAAATCGTTTTTAATCTATCGTAGAAATCAAATACAATTTCACCCATAGGCATTTCGAAAACCAATTCAACACGATCTGATGTTAAGTACGACTGATTAATAATGATACCTCTTTTATTGATACAAAGCGACATTACAGGTCCAACAAACTCAGACTTCGTAATGATGTTCGCTTTAATAAATGGTTCTTCCACATACTCTATTTTACTAGGGTCTGGAAGATCTGAAGGATTGTTTACAGCAATTTCTTCGCCTTTTGTTGTGAATGCTTTGTAAGAAACGTTCGGAACAGTTGTAATAACCGTCATGTTGAACTCTCTCTCTAAACGCTCTTGAATAATTTCCATGTGTAGCATTCCTAAGAATCCACAACGGAAACCAAATCCTAATGCAGCAGAAGATTCAGGTTCGAATACCAATGATGCATCGTTCAATTGTAATTTGAACATCGATTCACGTAGTTCTTCAAAATCTTCTGTATCTACAGGGTAAATACCTGCAAATACCATAGGTTTAACATCCTCGAAACCTTGAATAGCCTCACCTGGTCGAGCTAAATGAGTGATTGTATCACCAACTTTAACTTCACGAGCTTCTTTAATTCCAGAGATAATATAACCTACGTCGCCAGTTTTAATACTAGCTCTAGGCTCTTGGTTTAAACGTAAAACTCCAACTTCGTCTGCGAAATATTCAGAACCAGTGTTTACGAATTTTACTTTGTCACCTTTTTTAATTTCACCATTAACAACTTTGAAGTAAGCAATAATTCCTCTGAACGAATTGAATACTGAGTCGAAAATCAAAGCTTGTAGGGGAGCATCATTATCACCAACTGGAGCTGGTACTCGTTCTACAATGGCTTCTAAAATTTTATCTACACCTAAACCAGTTTTACCTGACGCAGGAATAATGTCTTCTCTTTTGCATCCAATCAAATCTACAATCTGATCCTTTACTTCCTCAGGCATTGCCCCAGGTAAGTCCATTTTATTCAGAATTGGAATAATATGTAAGTCGTGTTCTAATGCTAAATATAAGTTCGAGATGGTTTGAGCTTGAATACCTTGCGTAGCATCTACAATTAATAAAGCACCTTCACATGCAGCAATTGAACGAGATACTTCGTATGAAAAATCTACGTGTCCGGGTGTATCAATTAAGTTGAATACGTATGGCACTCCCTCTTGAACATAGTTCATTTGGATAGCGTGACTTTTAATCGTAATTCCACGCTCTCTTTCCAAATCCATATCATCTAGCAATTGAGCTTGAGCCTCACGCTTTGTAATGGTGTTGGTATATTCTAATAAACGGTCAGCTAATGTGCTTTTACCGTGGTCAATATGCGCTATAATGCAGAAATTTCTAATATTTTTCATTCCGCGCAAAGATATGATTAATATGTTAATTTGTTGATGTGTTAGTATGTTAATTCCGATAAAATATGTTGAAAGTTTTAGTATCATTTTGCTAAAACTTTTAGTATTTTTGAGGTGTGAATCAGAATAATTTAGACGAGCAATTAGAGCCAAGGGTGCTGTTTGTAGACATGAACAGCTACTTTGCGAGTTGTGAACAGCAAGTAAACTACTATTTGCGGGGCCGACCGGTTGGGGTATGTGTATATACGGGCAAGTATGGTTGTGTTATAGCACCTTCGGTGGAGGCTAAAAGGCGAGGAGTGAAAACAGGGATGCGTTTGAATGATGCTATTCAAGTTTGTCCGGATTTAGTACCCGTTGAAACGAACCCCGCTCGTTACCGAGAATTTCATGTTAAAATTATGAATGTACTTCGCAAGTATGCGGAAGATGTACTTCCTAAAAGTATAGACGAGGCAGTGGTCAATTTGAGTAAGTACAGGTTGATGTATAAAGATCCGGTTCAAATAGCTTTAAGAATAAAGGAAGATATTAAAAATGAAGTAGGCGATTGGCTCAGGTGTTCGATAGGTGTAGCTCCGAATACTTTTCTTGCAAAATTAGCCTCTGATATACAGAAACCTGATGGCTTAACGGTGATTACACCTGATAATATCGACCAAGTATTATCCAAATTAGAACTACAAGATTTACCAGGTATTGCACGCAACCACGCTCGTCGTTTGGAGCAAGCGGGCATTACTTCTCCTTTAAAAATGAGGCATACATCGCCTCAAGTACTTCGTGAAATATTCAAAAGTGTTGAAGGTTATTATTGGCATTATCGATTAAATTTTCGAGAACTCGATATTAATAGTCATGAATATAAAAGCATGCAAGCTCAGCGCCAAGTGTCTAGAGAACAAAGAAGCACTGTAGAAAGCATAGAGCAAGTATTTATGACGCTATGTATGCGTTTGGAACAACGCATGGTAAAACATGGGGTACATTGTAGAACCATTGGTTTTACAGCTCGATACGGAGATAATACACGTTGGGATGATTATTTTTCTATTGGTCAACCAATACAAGATGGCATTGTGCTGATGAACTTAATTAAAGAACGTATCCGTCAGTTTGAAGATAAATATCATGGAAATCCAATCTTCACAACTGATGTAAGAAGCATTGGAGTAAACATCACCAATTTTATAAAAAGCCAAGATGTGCATCCAAGTTTATTCGAAGATACATCACGCACAGATACCCTTCGAAAAACAGTTTATGAAATCAAAAATAAATTTGGCGACATAAAACTCTTAAGAGCCACAGAACTAAGCGAAAACATGATTGTGAAGGATGTGATAGGCTTTGGTTCAGTGAAAGACCTTTGAGTAATATGTTAATTTGTTAATTTGATAATTTGTTAATGAAAAATAAAGCCTACCAACATTAAAATATTCACGAATTAACAAATTAACCTATTAACATATTAACAAATTAACCTTATTTTTGCAGTGCAAATCCCTCTATCGCCTCTTGAAATACAGAGGAGGAAAGTCCGGGCAACATAGAGCATCCTGCTTCCTAACGGGAAGACACATTGTAAAATGTGATAGAAAGTGCCACAGAAAACAGACCGCCAGTAGCAATATTGGTAAGGGTGAAAATGTGAGGTAAGAGCTCACAGCTTTATGCAGTAATGTGTATCGCGGTAAACCTCAGGAGTTGAAAGACCAAATAGGTCCCGAACATGAAACTGCTCGTTTCATAACTTCGGTTTATTCGGGATGGGTAGGTTGATGGAGCTCAGGAGTGATCCTGAACCTAGATAAATGATAGATAAAGTGGCTATTCTTAGCCACCGAAACAGAACCCGGCTTATGGATTTGCATTTTTTTTCTTATCATTACGTTACGTAATAAATTTATGCCAAGAATATTAATTATTGATGACGAGAGAAGTATTCGCAGTACTTTAAGGGAAATACTCGAATACGAAAAGTATGAAATAGTAGAAGCGGAAGACGGTGCAGAAGGCTTACAGCTCATTAAAAAAGAAGATTTCGATTTAGTGATGTGCGATATTAAAATGCCAAAAATGGATGGCATGGAAGTATTAATTGCAAGCGCTGAAATAAAACCTGATTTACCCTTTATCATGATTTCTGGTCATGGTAGTATTGATACAGCAGTAGAAGCAACTAAAAAAGGAGCTTATGATTTTCTGCAAAAACCACCTGATTTAAACAGATTATTAATTACAGTTCGCAATGCTCTGGAGAAAAAAGATCTTGTAACTGAAACTAAAATATTAAAACGCAAAGTATCTAAAACCCGCGATATCATTGGGCAATCATCGCCTATTGTTCGTATAAAAGATACTATTGAGAAGGTAGCGCCTACTGAAGCCCGTGTATTAATTACTGGTGAAAATGGTAGCGGTAAAGAACTCGTTGCTCGTTGGATTCATGAGAAAAGTAATCGTGCAAACGGTCCTCTTATCGAAGTGAACTGTGCAGCTATTCCTTCGGAATTAATTGAATCGGAGTTATTCGGTCACGAAAAAGGATCCTTTACATCTGCTATTAAGCAGCGTATCGGTAAGTTTGAACAAGCAAATGGTGGTACATTGTTTTTAGATGAGATTGGTGATATGAGTATGTCGGCTCAATCGAAAGTATTACGTGCCTTACAAGAAAATAAGATTACTAGAGTAGGTGGAGAAAAGGAGATTCCTGTTGATGTTCGTATCATCGCAGCAACCAATAAAGATTTATTCAAAGAGATAGAATTGAATAATTTCAGAATGGACTTATACCATCGTTTAAGTGTAATCATTATACACGTTCCTACACTGAATGAAAGAAGTGATGATATTCCTGAAATTGCTCAAAGTTTCTTAGAAGAAATTTGTAATGATTACGGTGTTCCGGTTAAAAAATTCACAACTAGTGCTATGAAGGCTCTTCAAGCAAATCATTGGACAGGTAATATTCGTGAGCTTCATAACATGGTGGAACGTTTGATTATATTGAGTGATAAAGAAATTACTGAACAAGATGTAATCTTAAATTCAGGCGTTAATCGCAAGAATATGGGATTAGAAACTTCGGCTCAATCGAATACAAATACATTTGATCAATACAATAGTTATCAAGAGTTCAAAGATGATGTTGAAAAGGAATTCATCTTATTCAAACTAGAAAAGAACAATTGGAATGTTACTAAAACCGCAGAGGAAATGGACATTCAAAGAAGTCATTTGTACAATAAAATTGAAAAGTATAAGCTGAAACGATAGAATATTAATATGTTAATACGTTAATACGTTAATACGTTAATACGTTAATACGTTAATATGTTAATGTTAATGGGAGAAAATTTTAATTATGGAGAATAACGATACATTAGATATCGTCGATAACGAGGAGCAGGATTTATATGAGCATCATCGAATTGTAGTTGATAAAGGGCAATCATTGCTTCGTATCGATAAATTTTTGATGAATCGTTTAATTAATGTTTCTCGAAATAGAATTCAGAATGCTGCTGATGCTGGAAATATTTTGGTGAATAATTCACCAATTAAAAGCAGTTATAAGGTAAAGCCAAACGATATTATTTCTATTGTTTTACCTCATCCTCCACGAGATACCGAAATTTATCCAGAGGATATCCCTTTGGATATTATTTATGAAGATGATTACATCGTAATTATTAATAAACCCGCTGGAATGGTCGTTCATCCTGGGTTTAATAATTATACTGGAACTCTTGTTCATGCGCTTGCTTTTCACTTTCAACATCTTCCTAACTTACAAGGTAATATTGCACGCCCAGGATTAGTACATCGTATTGATAAAGATACATCAGGTTTACTTGTAATTAGTAAGGATGAATTTTCGATGACGTTTTTAGCGAAGCAATTTTTCGATCATTCTATAACTCGTAAATACTATGCATTAGTTTGGGGCGATTTAGATAAAGATGGAACTGTAACGGGTTATATTGGAAGAAGTTTAAAAGATCGTAAAGTAATGGATATTTATGATGATGAAGAGAAAGGAAAGTGGTCGGTTACTCATTATAAAGTTATTCAACGATTTAATTTTGTAACACTTATTGAGTGTCAATTAGAAACTGGTCGAACTCATCAGATTCGTGCTCATATGCAACATATCGGTCATCCTTTGTTTAGTGATGAAAGTTATGGAGGAAATAAAATTTTAAAAGGTAATGCAAACGGACAGTATAAAAATTTCGTAGAAAATTGTTTTAATATTTGTCCTCGCCAAGCCCTTCATGCACAAAGCATTGGCTTTATTCACCCACATTCTAAAGAATACGTGCTTTTTGAAGCTCCTTATCCTGAAGATATGAAAACATTGATAGACAAGTGGTCTGCATATTTTTCAAATCTTAACAATCAATAATGATTTCATTCGAAGTATTTTTTGCATTTTTGTTTTATGCAATCAACAGGCTTTTTCAATCTAAACGGTCAGCTTTATTCTCCAGATACTAAAGTATTCGGAACCACTAATCGTGCGTATCGATATGGAGATGGTTTGTTTGAAACGATGAGATTGATAGATGGTAATTTAATGTATTTTAAATACCATATGGAGCGTTTGTTTAAAGGAATGAATACGCTGAAACTCAATTATCATAAGGCTTTCGATAATGAGTTTATTGCTTCAGAAATTTTTTCCTTAGCAAGAGCAAATAAGATTTATAAAAATGCTAGAATTCGATTTAGTGTTTTCCGTGAAGATGGTGGTTGGTATACTCCAGATAAAAATACATTTCAATATTTAATCGAAATTCAAGCCTTAGAAGAATCAACTTATACTGCTGAAAAAGGTTTAATTGTTGATGTTTACAATGATTTACATAAAGATTACACCTCAATTTCATCTTTAAAAACCATCAATGCTTTACCCTATGTACTAGCAGGAGTTTATCGAAAAGAAAATCAACTCGATGAATGCATTTTGTTGAATAGAGAACATAATATTGTTGAAAGTATCTCTTCGAATATCTTCTTAATAAAAGAGAAAAAAATCTATACTCCAGTCATCACCGAAGGATGTATCGATGGTGTGATGAGGAAAGTTGTTATCGAGATTATAAAGAATAAAAAACTACAACTCTTAGAATCAAAACTTCCAGTTGCACTATTAGAACACGCAGATGAAATCTTCCTCACGAATTCTATTAAAGGTATTCAATCGGTTGTTGGAATAGGAAACAAGCGATATTTTAGCAAAATGAGTAAGGAGTTACTGGCGGAACTGAATAGAAGTTTATGAATTATAAATAATAAAATTCTAAATTCTAATATCTAAATTCTAACATCTAGCAACTATATAATATGAACTAGCTACTAACTACTAGCTACTTAAAACTAAACTAATATCTAACATCTAATATCTATATACTAAATATGCTACTAACTACTAGCTACTTAAAACTAAACTAAAATCTAACATCTAATATCTAAATACTAGATTTTATATCCTCTCAAAAACTCTTCTACCTTCATTCTTTTTTTACCTTCCAATTGTAAATCAGTAATAGATATTGATTGATCTGCAGTTTGAAATTTTAAATATGTTTTTCCATCGCTTGAATATTCTCCTGGATTAATATTTAAATTCTCTGCGATTTGTATATCGTATATTTTCAATCCTAAACCTTTTAAATGAGTAAATGCAGTAGGGTATGGACTTAAGCCTTTAATATGATGGAATATTTCTTTAGCTGATTTATTCCAATCGATTTGCATATCATTTTTGAAGATTTTTGGTGCATGTTTCAAGTCAGATTCCTTTAATCCATTACGTTTCATGGTTTCTTCCTGAGATATAGGATGCACATTATTTGATTCAATATCGATAACTGTTTTCAATACTAAATCAGCTCCGATTTCCATAAGAGCATCATGTAATTCTCCAGCATTCATATGCTCATGAATTGGAGTTTTAGCTTGATGTATAATAGAACCCGTATCAATTTCGTGCTTCAAAAAGAAGGTAGTAACACCACTTTCTTTCTCACCATTTATAATAGCCCAATTAATTGGAGCTGCTCCTCTATATTGTGGTAATAAGGATCCGTGAAGATTGAATGTGCCCATAGGAGGCATATTCCAAACTAGTTCAGGCAACATTCTAAATGCAACAACTATAAACAAGTCAGCTTCTAATGATTTTAATGCCGAAAGAAATTCTTCCGATTTTAATTTTTCTGGTTGTAAAACTTTTAGTCCTTGCTCAACTGCATATTTCTTTACAGCTGATTCATGGATTTTTTGTCCACGCCCTGCGGGTTTATCCGGACTAGTTACCACAGCAACTACATCCTTGTTATTTTTTACTAATTTATCGAGGGAAGCTACTGCAAAATCAGGTGTTCCCATGAATACTATTTTCATGGATATAATAAATATTTTTTACGAATTTCTTTAAAACTATTGAGATCTTCTTGCCATGTTGATCTGATTTCCGACTCTGATTTGCCAGAAATTATTTGCTTCCTTAATTCTATGTTCCCTGCTAGTTTTTCAAAAAATGAATTAAAGAACTGTTCTTTATCAGGATAGTTTTGATACATCTCAATTAACCATGATAAGTTTAATTGACCTATAGATTGTGTACTATCGTTTACATAATTTCGCAAATCTAATCCATAGCAATTCTTACTTAAAAATGGTGGTTCTTTGCTCATTCCATTTATACTTTGAGGAGTAAATGAATAGGTATATTTTTCTGATAAAGATGGGTGCCCGATCATTTTGAAGGGCTCATAGGTTCCTCTACCAACACTTATTACTGTACCCTCAAATAAACACAATGATGGATACATTGTAATTGCATCCTGGTCTACTAAATTTGGTGAAGGTTTAACAGGAAGCGTATATTTTTTCTGATGATTATATTCTGCATTACGAATGATATGTAACCTGCATTTCACTTTATTGGCAAGCCATTCTTCGCCATTAATCATTTTAGCATATTCACCAATCGTCATACCATATACAATTGGAACAGGATGCATACCAACAAACGATTTTTGTTGAAGTTGAAGAACAGGCCCATCTATGTAATATCCATTAGGATTCGGACGATCTAATACAAGCATTTCTACATTATTTTCTGCGCAAGCTTCCATTACATAATGTAGTGTGGAGATGTAAGTATAGAAACGAACACCTACATCTTGAATATCAAATACTACAATGTCTATGTCTTTTAAATCAATAGAATCTGGCTTTTTATGTTTGCCGTAAAGTGAAATCAAAGGGATTTTAGTTGCCGAATCGATACTAGAGCTTATTTGTTCTCCAGCATCAGCATTCCCGCGGAAGCCATGTTCAGGGCAAAATATAGTTTTAATGTTTATTCCTAGTGATCTTAAACTGTCTACAATATGTGTATTATTAATGTTAGAGGTTTGATTCACAACCATTGCCACATTCTTATTCTTTAAGAAACGAAGATATTTATGTGTTAACTGCGCAGCAGGAATGGGTGCAGCACTCTTACGATTCTGAGCTGTTGTACTGCTTATCGCAAAGGATATTATGAAAAGACTAAATAGTAAAATCCTCATTAATTTCATTCTAATACTTATATTTATCCAAAAATAATACTATTTAATTGAATTATACCTATTACATATCGAAGCGTATAACACTTCAATCTAAACGAAGTTTCTCCAAACTCATTGTCAAAATTGCAATTGCAGGAATTAGTTTAGGGATTATAGTAATGTTGATGAGTATAGGTATCATCAGAGGATTTAAATCGACAATAAAAGATAAGCTAAATGGCTTTTCTGGCGAAATTCAAGTAAATGCTTATGTACCGAATACATTTGAAAAGAATTCATTTATTCGAAGAGATACGAAAGTTGAACAGAGTATTAAAGCAGTCGGTGGAGTTAATTCCATGTTTTCTTATGCTACGAAAGTTGCACTTCTTAAAATTGGGAATAGGGTAGAACCTACTGTTTTAAAAGGGGTTTCAGATATAAATGCTTATCATTTTTTAATTAAAAGTATTATTGATGGAAAACGATTTACATCGAAAGATGAAATTATTATTAGTAAAACAATAGCCGATAAGTTCAATATCAAATTAGATCAATCCGTATTATTTTACTTCGCTGATCAACAAATTAAAATTCGAAAATTAAAGGTTGTAGGAATATACGAAACAGGAATAGATGAGTTAGATCGATCAACAATTATTGCAGATTTAAACATCATTAGGTCGGTAAACGATTGGTCAGATAATCAAACTGGAGCATATCAATTAAATATTAAGCAAGGTGTACTTCTCGAAAATGTTATTGATGAAATTAATGATATTTTACCTATCGATCAGAAAGCAATTAGCAACAGAGAGCTTTATCCAAGTTTATATGATTGGATAGAGTTGTTAAATGTGAATGCTAAAGTGATTATTATATTAATGCTTTTGGTTGCAGGTATCAATATGGTTTCTGCCTTATTAATTTTGATTTTAGAAAGAACATCTTTCATTGGAGTGCTTAAAACTTTAGGTTCTTCAAACACTCAGATTAGAAAAATATTTGCATACAATGCCACTTATTTGATTGGAATTGGATTAATAATAGGAAATGCATTGACAATCATTTTGTCTCAAATCCAGATACATACACATGTAATAAAGTTAGATCAGCGCTCTTATTTTATGTCGTATGTGCCCATTGAAATGAATATTACAGACTTCGTGCTCATCAATATAGGTACGTATTTAGTTTGCATGCTATTCGTTTACCTAGCATCATTCTTAATATTGAGAATTAGTCCTCTAAAAGCGATAAGATTTAGTTAATCTTCTTCAGAGCGTATTTAATACCGACATTTCCACCCTTCATACCTCTTGCGAAAGCTACTTCATCTATTTCATAAATAATCAGTGAATCAGTTTTTACAAGGTAATCGTAATAGTTTCCTTCGTTATTCTTATTGGATAAAAATATTGAATTGTATTTGTCTGAATTTCTACAGTCGGAATTTAAACATAATGCGAAATTTTCAAATTTATCTAAGTTTTGAATTTTACCAAGTTCATTAAACTGAACTGTATCATTGTTCAGCAAATATTTCCCAGCTAAATAATTTTTGTTGATTAATGGTAAGCAATACGTAGAATAATGTTTTGCTTCATTATTACCAATTTCTTCAAGTTTTATTTTCTTAAAAGTAATTTTTTCAGATGTTTCATTATTAACAAATTCAAGCTTATCCTTTGTTAATAATAGATCTGCATTTTTGTAATTACCAAAGTAATTTTTAATCACTAGATGTTCGTTATCCATTAATTCTAAAGGGCCAGAGCTTATTTTACCCATGAAATTAATTAAAGTGTAATTGGTATCAGTTTCGGGAATTACGAATTCAATTTTCTCACCAGAATATTCAAGTAAGTCTTTTTTATTAGTAATATGATTATAAAAATCTTCATTAACCCAATGACCAATAAAATCAGGGCTCATTTTTTTATCAGAATTACAAGAAATTAATATTAAAGATGTTAATACGAGTATTGCAATTTTTTTCATTTTATAAATTCTTAGCTTCATTCCAAAATATATCCATTTCAGCAAGACTCATATCTTTTAAAGCCTTGCCATTTTCTTTTGCTTTTTCTTCTAAATATTGAAAACGTTTTATGAATTTTTTATTTGTTTTTTCTAAGGCGTTTTCAGGGTTAATATTAATAAATCGAGCATAATTTATCAAAGAAAACAATAAATCTCCAAATTCTTTTTCAGCATTTTCTGGGTCGATTATTTCAGAAGTTTCGGTGTTAAAATGTTCTTTAAATTCTGAAAGTTCTTCTTCCACTTTTTCCCATACTTGTTCTTTCTTCTCCCAATCGAATCCAACACCTCGAGCTTTCTCTTGTATACGCGATGCTTTTACAAGGGCTGGAAGAGATACTGGTACGCCACCTAAAACAGATTTATTACCTTCTTTTAATTTTAGTTGTTCCCAATTTCGTTTAACATCTTCCTCGTTTTCAACAACTACATCACTATAAATATGAGGGTGACGAGAGATCAGTTTTTCACAGATACTATTTAGTACATCAGAGATATCGAATTGATTCGTTTCAGAAGCAATTTTAGAGTAAAATACTAAATGCAACATAATGTCGCCTAGCTCTTTTTTTACTTCTTGTATATCATTTTCTATAATCGAATCAGAAAGTTCATAGACTTCTTCTATGGTTAAATGCCTAAGGCTTTCCATGGTTTGTTTCATATCCCATGGGCATTTAGCACGAAGATCATCCATGATATTTAATAAACGCTCGAAAGCTTGTAAGCGAGGATCCATTTTTAAATTATGAATTATGAATTATGAATTATGAATTATGAATTATGTACTATGTACATTGTGATGCAAAGTAAATGAAAAATTAAGTATTTTTATCTAAAATCTAACATCTCATATCTAAAATCTAAGAAAATGAATAGTGCCATTCAAACCGAAATCGACGCCTCATATTTATATGCAAAGCTTGCAGAGAACGAAGCTGATCCTACGATTGCTAATGTATTCAAGCAAATGAGTGAGATTGAAGAAAGTCATGCTATTGCATTTGCTGAAAAGGCGGGCATGCCTTTAGATAAATTGATGGTACCTTCTTGGAGGGCTAAAACTTTAAATACGATTGGACGAGTGTTTGGCTACGATTATGTTTTAGGTGTTTTGATGGATACAGAAAAGACATTATCTAATCAGGTTCTAAATACGAAGCGTAAACATAATATTGAAGTTTCGGGAACTGAAACTAATCATGTTAAAATTCTTAGAACGATATTAGAAAAAGAAGAAAATGTAAGTGGTAAACATCTTTCCAAATTTGAAAAAAGACATAGATCTGTTGGAGGTAATGCTATTCGTGCTGCAGTTTTAGGTGGTAATGATGGTTTAGTATCTAACTTCAGTTTGGTTATGGGAGTTGCTGGTGCCACAGCAGGTCAACAGGGAGTTTTGTTAGCAGGTTCTGCAGGACTTCTTGCAGGAGCTTTATCAATGTCCTTAGGAGAATGGATATCTGTAAAAAGTTCTCAAGAACTTTACGAGAATCAAATGGAATTGGAGATGGAAGAACTAGAAAACAATCCCGAAGGAGAGAAGCGTGAAATTGCTTTGATCTATATAGCTAAAGGTATTCCAGAAGTTCAAGCTCATGAGATGGCCGCAGAGATAATAATAGACAAAGAGAAAGCACATGAACTTTTAGTAAAAGAAGAGTTAGGAATTAATGCCGAAGATTTAGAAGGTTCAGCGATAGAAGCGGCAGTTTATTCATTTATCCTATTCGCCATTGGTGCTATTATACCGTTATTTCCATTTATGTTTTTAACAGGAATGACAGCAGTTTATTTAAGTGTAGGTGCTAGTGCAATAGGTTTATTCATAATCGGTGCAGCTATCACACTATTCACTGGTAAAAATGTATGGTACTCTGGAATGCGTCAAGTTATATTTGGTTTAGCTGCTGCAGCAGTAACTTTTGGTATCGGAAAACTCATCGGAGTATCTATTACTTAAGTTAGTAATACTAATTTTAATACCTAAAAATTTCGAGTTCCATACTTGGAATTTACTTCCACAATTAGTTAGTGTATTTTTCACATTTTACTTATAATATGCCTTTAAATCAAATTAGAGGCATTTTTTATTATTGGCATACTTATAGAATATTCTAAGTTAGAATTTACAATTAACAAGAAAAAACTATAATGATTAACAATCGCAATTTGTTTTTAAAGTCAGCATTTTTTGTACTCTTTGCTATTCTACTGAATTTAAATAAAATTCATGCAGAAAGTATTGATAATTTAAGTGCTTGTAAAGACTTGAAAACCTACTCTCAAGATTTAAAAGGATGGGGTTCGAAATCAATAACAAGCTCTTCATTTATTTATTTATCCAAAAATTTTGATCTTGTTTTTCCTAATGGATTAACGATTGGTTCTTCATCAAGAAAATTGGTGCTTACCACAACTTCAGCTATTACCTCATTTTTGCCATGTGTAGATGATGCTAGAGTATTACCAATAGGTACACTCATTAATCCTGGTTTTGGATATAATAATATATTAGCCGGAGAATTGGTTGCAGCTAAATTAAATATTGCGTTCGATAGTTTTGATAATGATTTTTCAGAATCAAATCTTAGTTTAAAAGAGCTTTACTGTAATGAATTTTCACATTATTTTAAGTCTAAATCGATAGAAGAAATAATTTTAATTGCTGACAACATTATTGGTGGAACAATAACTGCAACTCAAGATAAAATTGATGAATTAACTTACATATTAAGAAAGTTCAATGAATTTAATCAAGATTTTAATCAACATGGTACGACTTATTTTTCATGTAATATTCCCAATATAGATTCAAAGGACGAAATTCAAAATAAAGGTATTGTTTCTACAGAACATTATAATTCAAACATAAACGTATATCCCAATCCTGCAAAATTTGAATTTGTTGTTAATTTTTTAGCAACTGAGAACTCAGTAGGAGTCTTAAAGTTGTTAGATTTAACGGGTAAAATAATTTCAGAGGAAATGGTTTATATAAATTCTGGTGAGAATTATTATAAAGTTGATTTATTAAGCAAATCGATTAAAGCAAGTATGATTATTGTAGAATTCAAAAATTTCGATGAAGTAAAAAGAAACATAGTTATTGTTAAGTAAATAGTTTGATTGTTAGTATTCTAAAGGGGCTTCCGAAAGGTGGCCCCTTTTTTTATTCATTTCAAAGGATTACTTTTAGTTTGTCGTCTATACGATAAAAATATACCCCACATGAAGAAAATAATCGTTTTTGCATTGCTTAGCATTTTTTGTAAATCAATTTCGGCTCAAACCTATAACGATTTATGGATTCCTGACACGCTAAGTGGAACAAACTTTAACCTTACAATTAAAGATACTATTAAGCAAATCAGACCCGGAAATCAAACTATAACGGGTGGTATAAATAATAATTTCTGGGGACCAACACTATTTATTAATAAAGGTGATACGGTGCATATGAATGTGAGAAATAAACTTAATGATAGTACAACTATTCATTGGCATGGTATGCATTTACCTGCAGTAATGGATGGAGGTCCTCATCAAGTAATTCCTCCCGGAACATTATGGCAACCATTTTGGCAAGTGAAGAATCAAGCTGGTACCTATTGGTATCATCCACATTTACATGAAATGACGACTGAACATCTTACTAAAGGTATCGGAGGATTTTTGATTGTAAGAGATGTAGAAGAAGCTGCATTGGCTATACCTAGAACATATGGTATTGATGATATTCCAATTATGCTTACTAGTAGAAGATACGATGCAAATAATCAATTTGTATTTGTTAATACGGCTTATGGCGATTACTTATTAACGAATGGTGTTTCAGATGCTCAAGTTAGTTTGCCTAAACAAATGGTTCGATTAAGGATTCTGAATGCAGAGACTGAACGTGGATACGATTTAGGATTTAGCGATAACAGAACTTTCTATATTATTGGAAATGATGGTGGGCTATTAAATGCTCCGGTAGCAGTAACTCGTGTTAAATTGTTGGTAGGAGAGCGAGTTGAAATTTTAGTAGATTTCAGTAACGATGCAGTAGGTTCTAGCATAGATTTAAAAGCGTTCAACTCTGGTCAAGCTTTTGGTTTCCCAGGTGGTGAACCTAATTCTACAGGTCAATTTGGAAGTTTATTGAATAACATAGATTTTAGGGTTTTACATATCAATGTTTCTTCAACATTACCGAATGCAATTACAACTGTTCCTAATACTCTTGCAAATAATACATACTGGACTGCTGCAGATGCCACTGTAAATAGATCAATTCAGGTTATGGGCGGACAAGGACCAATGCCTTTTATGTTTGATGGAGGTTCTTTTAATATCAATACGATTAACAAAACAGTTAAATTGAATGATATTGAAAAATGGACTATTACAAATAATAATATTTTCGGACATACATTCCATATTCATGATGTGGAGTTTAAAATTGTAGCTCGTAATGGTTTATCAACGGCTGTTGGTTCGCACGAATCTGGTTGGAAAGATGTGCTTTATTTACCAAGAGGTGAAAGTGCTACATTCGTTGCAAAATTTGATGATTACGCCGATCCAATTCATCCTTTTATGTATCACTGTCATTTCACAAACCACGAAGACGCTGGTATGATGGGGCAATTTGTTGTTACAAATACAACAGGTATAGATGCTAATAAGAAAATTGAATATTCTATTTTCCCTAATCCTGTTAAGGATAAATTATTCGTAAAATTAAATGATGAAACTAACCATGTGTATTATATCACCATTTTAAATATCACTGGTAGAACATTAATGATGTTACCTCAACCTGAAACAGAAAAGGGGATAGATGTAAGTTTCTTACCTAAAGGAACCTATGTTATTCAGGTAATGGATAATAATACCAAATCAATATTTAGTCAAAAATTCATTAAAGAATAATGAGATTATTAAGAGTATTTTTCGTTTTTGCGCTTATTGTTTTCTGTAGTTTTTCTGGAGATAAATACAAGATTGTGAAGCATGTTGGAATGATCATTCCAGATTTTACATTACGTAATACTGATAATAGTTTTGTTTCCTTGAAAGATTACCCGAATGCAAAAGGTTTTATCGTAATCTTTACATGTAACCATTGTCCGTTCGCAAAATTATACCCAGAACGATTAAATGCCATAAACGAAAAATATTCTAAATTAGGGATTCCCTTGCTTGCTGTAAATTCAATGGATACCTCTATTTACGAGGATGAAAGTTTTGAAAAAATGCAGCAAGTAGCTAAAACTGAAAAGTATAATTTCCCTTATTTATACGATGCCTCGCAACAAGTTGGTAAATCCTTCAAAGCAGATCATACGCCACATGCCTTTATCATTTGGAAAGAAAAAGATAATTGGGTTGTAAAATATTCAGGAGCTATAGACGATAATGGTGAACACCCTGAAAAAGCTATATCTTACATCGAACCAGCTATTCAAAATCTTCTAAATAAAGAACCCTTAAATAACCCTGAAACGAATTCGTTTGGGTGTAGAATCTATTATAGAATTCAAGACTAATTTTTCTATTTTACTTTTTAATAAAAGCCAAATATTCTTTTTTATTTTAATAATAAAACAGAGTTTTTGGTAATTATTATTAGTAGTATTACTTCAAAAAGTAACATGAATTTTTCATTCTCTCAATTGGAATATTATATTAAAATTAAGAATGAAAAAATATAGTTGTACGAATAATAGTTTGTTTAGACTATATAAACATCGATTTATTTTTTTGGCATTTTTTTTTCTTATGTAGATGCCAAACAAAATAAAAAATGAATTATAAAAATTTACGATTAATTTTTGCGACAATTACATTACTACTTGTAGTAATGCTTAGCTTTAGTGCATTTTCAAGCACGCCAAGCTCATCTTGTACAGGGTACAAGACTTATTCGCAAGGTGGTTGGGGTAATCCAACTAATACTCAAGGTTTATACCTTTCAAGTAATTTTTCTACTGTATTTCCAAATGGAATTACACTTGGTTCATCAACCAATTATTTGAAATTTAATTCAGCATCAGCTGTAGCTGCATTCCTGCCTGCAGGTGGTACTCCAGCTAAAATTGGAACGGTTACTTTAACGAATCCTTTAACATCTTCTGCTGGATCTTTAGCTGGACAAGTTTTAGCTTTAATGATTAACGCAGAAATTGATGCTAAAATTTCAAATTTTGCACCTGCAAATGGTAAGCTTTACGATTTAAAAGTATCTAAAGGTATTTTTATTGATTATACTGTTAAAGAACTTATCGATGAAGCAAATGCATTTTTAGCAGGTAAATCTACCTCGTATTCAGCATCAGATTTAACTACAACTATTGCGAATGTAATTATGTCGTATCATGAAGGTGAAATGGCTGAAGATGAAGATAATTATTTAGTTTGTCCAATTAAATATACTCCAGCAATCACAAATAACCTTTGTAATGGAGATGCTAAAGGAAAAATTGAATTAACAAACATTACTGGTGGTTACGGTGCTAACTATACTTATTCATGGTCAAATTCTACATCAACAAACCCAGTAAATAATTTAAGTGCTGGTACATATTACTTAACTATTTATGCTCAAGTTGGAACTAACAAATACATAACTAGAAAAGACACTTTTGTAATCACAGAACCTACATTATTAACTGCAACATCAGAAGCAACTACAATTTTATGTAATGG
>Ga0066413_1000006_pt1 | contig 165579 bp, 127 predicted proteins | sample LakWasMet19_HOW5_2_FD_59540 | JGI IMG/M metagenome (GOLD analysis project Ga0066413, IMG submission 59540) | Freshwater sediment methanotrophic microbial communities from Lake Washington under simulated oxygen tension - Sediment Metagenome 19_HOW5 | ecosystem: Environmental > Aquatic >...
GATACTGGACACTGGACATGGGATACTGGACACTGGACATGGGATACTGGACACTGGACAAAAGTTAAGAATCGAGTATCAAGTATCAAGAAGTCAATTAATCAAGCATCAATTGCTCATTAATTCTACCAACCAATCCCGGACCTTCATAAATAAACCCAGTATAAAGTTGAACAAGGCTAGCTCCGGCGTTTATCTTTTCAATAGCGTCTTGCTCGCTGTGGATTCCGCCAACTCCGATAATAGGGAAACTTCTGTTCGATTTATCGGCTAGGTATTTGATTACTTCAGTAGATCTTTTGGTTAAGGGTTTACCGCTTAACCCTCCAGCACCAATGCTATCGATATATGAATTTGCAGTAGTTAACCCTTCTCTAGAGATTGTAGTATTTGTAGCAATTACACCTGCAATTTTGGTTTCATTAACAATATCAATTATATCATCTAATTGCTCGTTCGTAAGATCGGGTGCAATCTTTAAAAGGATAGGCTTTGATGTTGGCTTCTTTTTATTAAGTGTTTGCAAGTGATTTAGCAATTCCATTAAAGGAGCTTTCTCTTGTAAGGCTCTTAAGTTTGGGGTGTTCGGAGAGCTTACATTCACTACGAAATAATCTACATAAGGAAATAAGCCTTCGAAGCATTTCTCGTAATCTGAACTCGCTTCTTCGTTTGGAGTGACTTTGTTTTTGCCGATGTTACCACCGATAATAATATCTTTTGGTCGGTTTTTTAATCGTTCGATAGCACCTTCTAATCCTCTATTATTAAACCCCATACGGTTAATTAATCCAGAATCTTTAGGTAGGCGAAACATTCTAGGTAATGGATTTCCGTCTTGAGCTAAGGGAGTGATAGTACCAATTTCGATGAAGCCAAAACCGAAGTTCGAAAGCTCTTTGTATAGTTTCGCATCTTTATCGAAACCTGCAGCTAAACCAACAGGATTAGGAAATTTAATACCGAATACTACTCTCTCCAACTTCTCATTTTTCACTACAAACATTTTGCGAGTAATAAATTTAGCGCCTGGAATTGCTTGTGAAAATTTGATCAGTTTAAATACAAGATGATGAATTTTCTCTGGATCAATTAAAAAGAAAAGTGGTCGAAGTAGGTTTTTATAAATCATTTTGTTCGATAAGTGTAGCTCGCATCATTTCGCGTTTGCCTGCAGCTCCTTGTGGGCGCTCTATTGTAAAGCCTAAGCTTTTTAAAGCCCGTTTCAGATCTCCAGTAACGCTATACGTTACAAATATACCCTTATCTTTTAAAAAGGAACAAGCCTTCGCAATAGATTCTTCTGTCCACATACTTGGTTGATGTGATTTAGCAAATGCATCAAAATAAATGATATCAAATTTTTTATCAGTATCGAATTTTAACAACTCATTTTCAATTATTTCTAATTGAACTGAATTGTTGATCTGCTGTTTTTGCTGAAAAGCATCATCATACTTAGCTAAAAAATTATTCCACAAGTCTTCTGAATTTAAGTATTGATGATAAGAAGTATTACCTACAATCGACTTTGGAAGTGGATAAGCTTCAATGCCTGTATAATTAATATTTAGCTGATGTTGCTGAGCATGCTCCGCAGTTAATAAAAAATTTAAACCTGTACCAAATCCAATTTCCAGAATAGAAATAGATGAAACTTGATGTAAGTTTTGATAATAGGCTAACCCACTTTTTACAAAAACATGTAAGGATTCTTGATGTGCCCCATGAATAGAGTGATAATTCTCACCGATAATCGGATGGAATAAGGTACTCGATCCGTCGTTAGTGGTAATAAATGAAAGCTCTGGAGCCGACATTATTTAACGTTTTTAAATCCTACTTTAATTAGATCTGTATAGCCACCATCTAAATCGAATACGTGCTTGAAGCCTTTTTTACGTAGAATGTTTGCAGCTTTAGTGCTTCTAACTCCAATAGCACAATACACAAATACGGTTTGTTCTTTGTCGAGTTTATCGACTTCCAATTCGAAATTGGTATTGCTGATGTCGATATTCTTAGCGTTTTCGATATGCCCTTCGTTGAATTCCATGGGCGTTCTAACGTCTAATAAGATTCCTCTATATTTAAAATAACTCGCTTTAAATTCAATGGAATTTACCTTAAGAGCCGATTGAGCATAAGTTAGCCCAGCTATTAATATCAATACCACGATAAGCGATTTATTCTTCATATATTATAATCAACGAGCATTTTCCATAAATCTATCAGCAGGGAGGTAACTTGGCATGTAATACTCTTGACTCTCGAAATTCTGATAAGTTTGAAAAGCTGTTTTACCTTTCTCTATAACAAAGTTAAACTTTTGTTCTTTAATTATTTTATTATCAAACGAACGAAGCTTAAGATTTATTTCTTGAGCACCCGGAGGTAATGATATTCTTGTGTAAGAAATGGCATAAGGTAATGTCTGCCAGTTTCTTGTATCTGCTTTTTCTGTAATAGCATTTACAATACCAACCAATGAACCCATGTTTTGGTTCTGATCACGAACGGCATATTCCGCAGCTTTTTTAGTTGCTAAGCGTAATAAGGAGTTCGTCATTTCTCTTAGTAATCGATCTTGTAAAGTTTTAAAAGCGATAGCATTGATGTCTTCAGCCACTTCTAATTGGTAATCTGTACGATTTGCTTCAATACTTGCAGAAGTATAGTAAGGCTTACGCTCTACGTATTTTGGAAATGCTACTCTAATAAATTCTAAATCACCTAAAGCAGAATTAGTGCTTTTCCCTTCTGGTAGGGGAAAAGGAATATTTAATCCCAATTCCTCATTGGCAAAAGTAACATATCCACCTTGACCTTTAACAATGCTAAAGTTGATACTATTTTCAGCTTTTACTGGCCCTAAACCATTATTCCAAAAGAAGATTAACTCTCCATTGTTTTTGTTTCGGGGTTCGTTTTTCAATTGAAATTTCTCTTCGAATATTCGACCTTCATCATCAAAACCCATTTCATAGGCTGTACGAATCACATCTTTTTTTAATTGCAAAGGAATTTCAGTTTTAAACTGTGGGGTATAAATTTTCTCGTACGATTCGATGGCATTTCTGTAAGAGATAAAAGCATCGTTTGTTTCACCAGCCGATTCATAGATAATACCCATTAAATTCAATCCAAATGCATCTTCAGAATATTTATTCTTTTTCGTGTACTTATCGTTCAGTTGTTGAATTTTTAGGTTGATACGTTTGCATTCTACAATGGCGTCTTCTTTTTGCCCAAGTTGAACATAATTCAATGCTTTGTAATAATGAATTAATACACGCTCGAAATCTTCGCCACCGTACTCGGTAGCCATAGGGTTCGATATTAAGGAAAGAGCTTGAGTACCTAATTTTTTCTGATAATCTTCAATAAGGATATCAGCTTCGTTAAAATACTCATTGCTCTTTACATAGTTTCCACTAAGCATTTCTATGGTACCTAAATTCATGAGGTACAACAATCTGTTTTTTCCTTCAGCTCCTTTTTTATCTTTCGATAATACGTCTTTTGCTTTCTCAATATCACCAGATTCTACTTTACTATTGAATTCTGCAAAGCGTTGGTAATACGTAGCACAAGAGCTCGTGAGTAGAACGAATACTACTAAAAATGGTAAATAGAAATGCTTTCTCACCTTAGTTCTGAATTGCTTTTTTTATTTTCTTGTCGCCAATCCAAACTTTCTCGTTAGTTTCTAAATTGGTTAACTCTAAATCGATTTGGTAGTATACTACTTTGTTTTTACCGTATTGGTCAACAATAGAAGTAATCACACCATTCAACATAAAGTCAGCTCCTTTTTCTAATCCCCATTTTTTCTTAGTGTCGTTAGAAGAAAATGTTTGTTGATCATTACGTTCATCGCGTAATTCTTTACGAGCATCTCCTGCTTGTACTACAGAAACTAAACCAGAATTGATGTATGCTTTTTCAATATCCTTGATGAAAGTTTCAGCTTCAATATGTTCAGTAGTTTTGTTTCTAACAGTACCTACAATTACAACTGGTTTTTTACCTTTTGCTGTAGTGAAATCAGTTCTCCATGGTTTTGCCATACAGTCGCTAATCATTTCATTAGAAACTAATCTCGAATCTGTATCATTCCATCTACCACTTAAATCTGTTTGTTGGGTAGGGTCGATACGTTCTACTTTTCTCGATTTACAGCTTGTAAAAACAATGCTTGTTACGACTATCGTAGTAATAATTAAATAAGCCTTTTTCATATTGATTTAATGTTTATATTTATGTATTAAGTTCTAAACGATTTTATTTATCAAATATATATTTATTTAAGAATTCAAAAATGAATCTTCGTTTTAAAATGAAAAGACATTGGATATTAATCCTACCCTTATTCGCTATACTTTTTTCCGCCTGCCCATATTATGTTACTGAACCTGTACAAGCAGAAACGAGTTATACGCCGATTTTCATGACTCGTGCTTCATTGGAATCTTCGATTGCTTCTACCGACCCTCAAAAGCTTCTAGAGCCAGGTAAAATGGTGGTTTTCAATAACTATATATTCTTGAATGAGAAGTTTAAAGGTATACATGTGATTGATAATTCTAACCCTCAAAGTCCCCAGAAAATCAGTTTCATTCGTATTCCTGGTTGTATAGATTTAGCAGTTAAAAACAACCGTTTATACGCAGATAATGCAGTAGATTTAGTCGCTATAAATATCAGTAATGTTACACAAGTTAGTGTAGCTTATCGATCAAAAGATGCTTTCCCAGAGCTTACCCCGCCCGACTTAGGCTATTTGCCTAGTTTATATACCCCAGAGAAAAGAAAAGAAGGTTTAATTATAGTTGGTTGGAAAAAATGAGAACATTAAAAAATATACTTTTTCAGAGTATTCTGTTAATCAGCATCGGGCTTCTGTATTCTTGTGGTATAAGTGATTCTAGTACGCCTACTACAACTAATGGAAATGGTACTGGAGTTGGTGGCTCATTAGCTCGCTTTACCATTAACGGTGATAAGCTTTATACGCTAAGTGGATCGAACATCAAAGCTTATACCATGAGCCCAAATGGTACACTCACTTTATTCAATACAACTACTACTATGAATAATGCCATTGAAACAATTTTCTGTAAGGGTAATGCATTGTTTGTGGGTACTTCTTCGGGTATGTTTATATATGAATTAACATCTAATGGTGTTCCGATGTATAAATCCTTTTATAGTCATATGTACAGTTGCGACCCTGTGGTAGCCGATGATAAATATGCTTATATCACTTTAAGAACTTCGAATGAATGGGGTTGTAATCGTGGCAGAAACGTATTGGAAATTATAGATATTCAAGATTTATCTTACCCAGATTTTATACAGAGTTATTCAATGGTTTCGCCTAAAGGACTTGGTATTGATAGTAACTTGCTCTTTATTTGCGACGATTTTCTGAAAGTATACGACAAAACAAATTTAGATTCTTTGAAATTAATTTTCAGTTCAAATGTAAAAGGTAACGATGTAATTCCTTTTGATAATAAATTAATGCTTACATCTGATGCTGGATTTTATCAATATCAATATTCAAATAATACATTAACTCTACTAAGCACTATTTTAATCGGACAATAATGAAAAAAATAATACTGTCGTTTCTACTAATTTCAATAATTGGTACAACAAAAATAAATGCTCAAATTGGTACACCAATTACAACTGCTGAAATAAATAAGCTTCCAACTTCTACATTAGTTACAGATAATTCATTTTGGTTACATGCTTCAGGATTTTTCTTTGGAGCATATCGTTTAGAATATGAGCGCGCATTGAAATCGAATAAGATGAATGGTATTGGTATTATGCCAATTTATTATTCCTTCGACTATGGATATAATACAAAAGGAAAGACAGGAATAGACAATTTCTTAATGTCCGGTGGTGGAGTAGATATTTCATTTAGAAAGTATCTTAAATTGAATGAAGATTCTAGAAGATTAGGTTATGTAAAAGCAGGACTAGGATATAGCCATATCAACTATCAATTTAAAGAATATGGTTGGATAGATTATGTTGGAAATGATGGGTTAACGTACACGAAATATTCGCTAAACGACTATACTCAAAAGACTAATCGATTTGATAGTTTTATGTATTTCGGAATGAGAGCCGACTTAAATATTGGGTTTTATTTAGATGGTTATTTTGGTATTGTTTCTAAGGCAAGCAATGTAAAATCTGAGTTTACTGAGAAAGTAGATACAAATATCGACGATATGGGACAGAGCTATAATGGCGTATTTCCTCGAATGGGTTTAGCTTTAGGCTTTTATTTCTAAGATTTAGGCCCGAAAAATCCTATATTTTTATATTTTTGTAATCCCCGCATTTCGGGGATTTTTTATTTATTATGAGCATATCGAAGACATATTTAGCCACAGAGGCAGAGAAGAGATGGTACCCGTATTGGATGGATAAAGGTTTTTTCCGTTCAGTGCCCGACGAACGTGAGCCTTATACCATAGCAATTCCACCACCAAACGTTACGGGTGTGTTGCATATGGGACATATGTTGAATAACACAATTCAGGATGTTTTAATTCGTCGTGCTCGAATGATGGGTAAAAATGCCCTTTGGGTTCCGGGTACAGACCACGCTTCGATTGCAACAGAAGCGAAAGTGGTCAACTTATTGAAGGAAAAAGGGATTGAGAAAAAATCTTTAACTCGTGTGGAGTTCTTAAACTATGCATACGATTGGAAAGATAAATACGGTGGAATCATTTTAGATCAGTTGAAAAAGCTTGGAGCTTCTTGCGATTGGGAACGTACTTCATTTACGATGGACCCTGCAATGAGCGAAGCTGTAATCGATACTTTTATTCATTTATACGAAAAAGGATTAATCTATCGTGGTATTCGTATGGTAAACTGGGATCCGAAAGGATTAACAGCAGTGTCGGATGAAGAGGTAATTCGTAAGGAAGTAAATCAGAAATTATATTACATCAAATATAAAATTACAGATGGATCTGGGCATGTAACTATTGCAACTACTCGTCCGGAAACCATTATGGCCGATGTTGCTGTATGTGTGAACCCTCTGGATGAACGATACATGCATTTGCATGGTAAAAAAATATTCGTTCCATTAATTAATCGTGAAATTCCAATTATTACTGATGAATACGTTACAATGGATTTCGGTACAGGTTGTTTGAAAGTAACGCCTGCACACGATTTGAACGATTATGAGTTAGGTATAAAACATAAACTTCCAGTTATCGATATTTTAAATGATAACGGAACTTTAAATGAAAAAGCCGAAATATTAATCAACGAAGATCGATTTATTGCGCGTAAGAAAATTGCAGTAATGCTTGAAGAAGCAGGGCAGTTGGATAAAGTAGAAGAATATAAATCGCAAGTAGGATTTTCGGAAAGAACAGATGCTGTAATAGAGCCTAAGCTTTCTATGCAATGGTTTGTGAAGATGGAAGTGTTAGCGAAACCTGCATTAGAAGCAGTGAATAATGGTGAAGTTAATCTTATTCCTGAAAAATACATCAATACGTATCGTCATTGGATGGAGAACGTAAAAGATTGGTGTATCTCTCGTCAGCTTTGGTGGGGACAACAAATTCCGGCATGGTATGCACCAAATGGTGATGTTGTTGTAGCAAAAACAGCTGATTTAGCATTAGCAAAGTTCGCAGATAAATCTGCTGAATATTCAAATTTAACTGCTGCAGATTTAACGCAAGACGAAGACGTAGTAGATACATGGTTCTCCTCATGGTTATGGCCAATTTCAATTTTCGATCCGAGTGTTTTTGGAGATAAAGAGAATAAAGGTAATGCAGATTTGAATTACTATTACCCAACGAATGATTTAGTCACAGCTCCGGAAATCTTATTCTTCTGGGTAGCAAGAATGATCATGGCAGGCAAGGAATTCAGAAATCAAGTTCCTTTCAAGAATGTATATTTAACAGGTATTGTAAGAGATAAGTTAGGCAGAAAAATGTCGAAATCTCTTGGTAATTCTCCAGATCCAATTGAATTGATGGAGAAATACGGTGCTGATGGTGTTCGTGTAGGGATGTTGTTATGCTCTCCTGCAGGAAACGATTTAATGTTTGACGAATCCTATTGTGAGCAAGGAAGAAACTTTGCAAATAAAATATGGAATGCATTCCGTTTAGTAAAAGGATGGAAAGTAGATACTTCATTAACAAATGAAAATAAAGCAGCGAATCAATGGTTCGAAGCTAGGTTTAACGAGGCTCTAACGGAGATTGAGCAATTGTTCAGTACTTATCGTTTATCGGAAGCATTGATGAGCATTTATAAACTAATTTGGGACGATTTCTGTTCATCATATTTAGAGATGATCAAGCCTACTTATCATAAATTAGAAAACGGAGATTCTTATCAAGATCCAATCGATGCAGAAACTTTTGAGTTTGTGAAAAGTAAGTTTGAAGAGATATTAAAATTGATTCACCCATTTATGCCGTTCTTATCTGAAGAATTATTTCATGATGAAGAATTATTTGGAGAAAGAGCTGAAATGGATTGCTGTATTGTAGCGAAATATCCTGTTGCACAGAAGTTTGATTCATCAATCTTATCAGAAATTTCAAATGTGTTAAATATTGTTTCTGAAATGAGAAACATTCGAAATGCAAAACAAATTGCACCGAAAGAAGCATTGAATTTATCCATCAAAAATAATTCAGGTATTGATTATAAGAAATTTGAATTAATTCTGAAAAGATTGGCGATGCTTGGTGAATTAAGCATAGTAAACGAAGTGCCAGAAAATGCTACTCAATTTATTTCGGGCAAAGATGAATGTTTCTTAGACCTTGGAGATACAGTAGATCCAGCGGTTGAAAAAGAAAGAATGCAAAAAGAATTAGAATATTTACAAGGCTTCTTGAAATCGGTAGATGCAAAATTATCGAACGAGAGATTTGTAAATAATGCAAAAGCGGATGTAGTAGATAACGAGCGAAAGAAAAAAGCAGATGCTGAGCAAAAAATAGCAATCATTACAGAGAGTCTTTCAAAAATGTAATAATGGAACTAGTTCCTCTTAACCTCCCTTCTTATCCATTTAAAATAATAGAGCGAGAAGGGAAGTATTATATTTTCGATTTCATTCGGAAAAAGGAATTAATGCTAAGTCCCGAAGAATGGGTTAGGCAACATTTTGTTCAATACCTAATATTAGAAAAAGGAATTTCGAAAAACTATATCAGTTTGGAGAAAGGCTTACAACTACACGACCTTAAAAAACGTACTGATATTTTGGTGTTCGATAAAAACACCATGCCGTATATTCTAGTGGAATGCAAAGCCCCACACATAAAAATCACTCAAGCTGTATTCGACCAAGCAGCAAGGTATAATATGATTTACAAAGTGAAATACCTAGTAATAACCAACGGCTTAGAACATTATTATTGCGAAATGGATTATGAGTGTGAGAGTTATAGGTTTATTGAAGAATTACCCAATAATTATGAATTGTAAATTATGAATTATGAATTTTTGGTCCCATGTCCTACGTCCAATATCTAATATCTCATATCTAACATCTATTTTCTATCTTTGGACATGATCGAACAAATTCTAGCCGACATAAAACAGCGAAAATTTAAGCCTGTGTATTTCTTACATGGAGAGGAAAGTTATTACATCGATTTAGTATCGGATTTACTTGAGAAAGAGGTGTTGACAGAAGGAGAGAAAGGTTTCAATCAAACTGTATTATATGGTAAAGAGGCTGATATCTTAACGATCATTAGTACTGCAAAGCGTTATCCGATGATGTCGGAATATCAGGTGGTTATTGTGAAGGAAGCACAAAACTTAAAGTTTGGTAAATCGGAAACAAAAGAAGACCCATTAGCAATTTATTTAGAGAATCCATTAAAGAGTACCATCCTTGTATTTTGTTATAAATACGGCACTTTAGATAAGCGGTTGAAAATTGCAAAGTCTATAGAAAAACATGGTGTACTATATGAATCGAAAAAACTATACGACAATCAGATTTCAGAATGGGCTAGCAAATTTGTAGAGTCGAAAGGCTTTAAAATTGAAGGAAAAGCAGCAGCAATGATTGCTGAGTTTTTAGGAAACGATTTAGGGAAAGTAGCAAATGAAATAGAGAAAGTATTGATCAATATGGGCGACCGTAAAACGATCAGTATGGACGATATTGAAAAGAATATTGGAGTTAGCAAAGAGTTTAATAGTTTCGAGTTGAATTCAGCTATTGTGAAAAGAGATGTGTTGAAAGCCAATAGAATAATCGATTATTTCGCAGCAAATAAAAAAGAGAATCCAATAGTATTGATTATTGGTAACATGAATAGTTTCTTCAGTAAATTATTCACTTATCATTTTCTTCAAGATAAATCTAAAGGAAATGTAGCTAAGGAACTCAAAGTGAATCCGTTTTTTGTTGCTGAATACGAATCTGCTGCAAGAAATTTCAATTTCGATAAAACTTGTCAGGTGATAAGTTTGTTAAGGGAATATGATTTAAAGTCTAAAGGCGTCGACAATACCGGAAACACTGAAGAAGGCGAATTGTTGAAAGAATTAGTCTGGAAAATTTTGCACTAGTTCGTGTGCCCGTGTGCTTCCCGCAAGTGCGGGACCCGTGTGCTCATAATTAATAATTCATAATTTATAATTTTTAAAAAGGAATGAAACACTGGCTTGTTAAATCTGAACCATTCAAATATTCATGGGATCAATTTTTAAAGGATAAGAAAACGTTTTGGGATGGGGTGAGGAATTACCAAGCAAGGAACAATTTGAGAACGATGAAGAAGGGCGATTTGGTTTTGTTCTATCATAGCAACGAAGGGAAGCACGTGGTGGGCATTGCGAAGGTCGTGAAGGAAGCTTACCAAGATCCGACTACAACTGACCCAAATTGGGTAGTAGTTGATTTGTCGCCATTTAAAACGCTATCGAAGCCAGTAACACTAGAAGATATTAAAGCTGATAAAAAACTTCAAAACATTGCTTTGGTAAAGCAAGGAAGATTATCAGTAATGCCTCTAACGAATACGGAGTTCGATAGAATTTTAGAAATGAGCGAGGAATAATTTTCAAAATTATCTCACTAAATATACATGCCCTGTTCTATTGAATGGGGTATTGTCTTCACCTTTAGCCACTATATAAAACACATAAGTTCCCGGTGTACATTCATTCCCTCTATGGGTACCGTCCCATTCGAAATTAGGATCTGTTGATGTGTAAATTATTTCACCCCATCTGTTAAAGATCATTATTTTAAAATTTCTAAGATTCTTCTCGTAAATTCTAAACTTATCATTTTGTCCATCACCGTTTGGAGTGAAAATATTAGGGCTATTCAAATTGCTCAACACTTCGTACTTAAATGGTCGACTCGTATAGCTAACACATCCTGTAGTTTTATCAGTAACTTTTAAAGTGATTAAATATATTCCAGCTTTATTATAAATATGAATAGGATTAGTAGTTGTATCTTTTCCTCCATCTCCGAAATCCCATTCATATGTTGCATTAGTTTCAGATTCATTTTGGAAATTCAAGGTATCGTTCGGGAACGATAGTGAATCGAATGGTGCATTAGGGTAGAAGAAGCTAGCTAATGGATCTTTATAAACACTCACATTGCTCAGAATTGTATCTGTACAAATTCCATTGCTTATCACCAATTGAACTTGATAATTTCCTGCACTATCGAATTGGTGACTAGCATTTTTATTTTTGATGGTGTCATTTTCGATTACCCATTGATAAGTTAGTGGTTCTGGATTAAGTGTCGTGCTAATGAAATCAACATTAAGTGGAACACAACCAGCAATAAGACTTGGACTAACAGTTGTTGCTTGTAATGGACTGTATACAAAATCGAAAGTATCTTTTAACTGACAACCTAGGCTTCCGTTTTCTGTTACAATTAATCTGCCAGAGCCTGTCCATTTAACTTGAATATCATTTGTAGATTGACCGGAAATAATAGTACCATTTGTAATGCTCCAATTGTAAGTACTACCAACATTATTTGTTATAGCATAATTTTGATTGAATAGCGATGCATTACATACAGAACTTGTTCCTGTAATATTTGGCTTTGTCATTCCAACATTTGTAACGTTTAACTGAATTAGTGTGTCGCAACCTGTAGCATTACTTGCCGTTAAGAGTATTGTTCCTCCAGTATTTCCCCAAAGAACTTGTGCGAAATTTGTGTCCGTTTTTCCAATAATATTACCTCCAGTTACCGACCAGGTATATTGTTCTCCCGGTATTAAATTTGTTTGATAAATTACAGGAAGATATTTATCACAAATTATCGCAGGACCTATGATATTCGGGTTAGGTAAATTTGTAAATGCAAATCGAACAGTATCATTTACAAATGTACATCCTGTTTCGTTTGATGGAATTAAAATTAAATCCATAAAACCATTCGCTTTCTCATCTGGTGTAGGATAGTAAATAGCATTTAAAACAGAACTATCTGGAGAGAATGTTCCATCTCCTTGCCAATGTCCTTTATTGAAGCCTAACACATATCCATTTAGTTGTACACTATCAGCTTTAATACAAATAGCCGAATCGTTTCCAGCTTTAGCTTGTATTATGGTATCTACTGCATAAACTACTACCGTGTCGAATGTAGGGATACAATCAAAAATATCTTGAATTCTGATGTAATAAGTTCCCGGTCCGACTTCTATATTGGATGTTGTATCTCCTGTACTCCAGAAATATCTGAATGGATTTGCTCCGTTAGCATTTGCGAAGAGTAAGGTAGCAGTGTCGCCATAACATACATATCTATCCGGGCCAGCATTCACTGTAGCCGATTGGTATAGATTAACTGTTAGCTCATCGAATACTCCGAAACATGAATTTACAGCATGGTCGCGTGTACTTAAACGAAGAGTAATTTGTCCGCTTGTGAAATCAGCAATACTAGGAACATAACTTGCATTTAGCGTAGTATCGTTTGGTAAAAATTGTCCGGAACCTGTGCTTGTCCATATTCCCTTACTTGCACCTCCAGCAATAAATCCGGCTAAGTTGGTAACCCCACTATTCGAACAAATATTAATATCCGGACCAGCATCAACAATAGGAGATTCAAGGAATGTGATGTATAAATTAGATTCTGCAGTATCACATCCTCCATTGTCTAATGATTGAAGTTTCAATACCAAATTTGTTAAAGAAGTGTCGTTTGCTGAGAAAATATATTGTGCATTTAATGTTGTATCGTTCGGACTAAAACTTCCAGAACCATTGCTACTCCATAATCCTCTCGTGCTTCCTCCGCTTACATTTCCATTTAAGCTAATTGCGGGATTATTCTTACATACACTAATCGTATCATCATTATTTAAAAAGATTAAAGGGGTGAAAAAGATGGTGGTAGTATCTTGCTCTGCCAAACACGTACCAGCAGTATTCCCAGTTGTTATTAAAACTAATTGAGCATATCCATTTAGTTTATCTTGAGCACTAGGTAGGTAGTTAACATTTAAACTTGTATTGCTCGGTGACAAAGTACCAGAACCTAGGCTTACCCACATTCCTGTTAATGCACCTCCTGTAATTTGTGCTTGAACATTTACAGAATTATCAGTGATACATGCATAAATAGAATCTTGTAATGAGATTAATGGAGCAGGTGTAAAATTCACAATCATTGTATCACGAATTACCAAACAGTTTTGTAATCCATGATCTGCACTACTTAAAATTAATTGAATACTTCCGGCTAATACATCTGCATTACTTGGTAAATAATTAGCATTTAAGGATTGATTATTCGGACTGAATGTACCTGTTCCTGTGCTAGTCCATATGCCTATTGTAGCACCTGCAGAAACACTTCCTGTTAGATTTATTACAGAATTATTTGCGCAAATATTTTGATTACTTCCTGCTGAAACAATTGGTTGTGCAGTAATATCAACAAGAATTGTATCTCTAACAATACTACAAGTTCCTCCAGAATTTCCAGTGGAACTTAGTACAAATTGAACTTGACCTAAAGCTTTGTCAGGTGTGCTAGGTACATACTTCGCATTTAATGTTGAAGCATTAGGAATAAAAGTTCCAGTACCATTGCTAGTCCATAATCCTGAATTAGCTCCACTGCTAACTAATCCGCTTAAGAATATCGTATCGTTATTAGCGCATACCGTCATGTTATTTCCTGCATTAACAATAGGAGATGGTGTAAGAATTAAAATTGTAGAATCAATTGAATTCAAACATCCACCAGTATTCCCAATAGCTAAGTTTAATTTAATAGTACGTAAGGCAGTATCGGCACTTGATGGTATATAAATCGAATTTAATGTGGTGTTATTTGGTAAAAATGTTCCGCTCCCATTACTCGACCAAGTGATTGAACTGCTTATACCTGTTATGTTCGGACTTAATACAATAATTGAATTATTTGAACAAGCAGTAATAGTGTCGAGCATATTTATTTGAACTGCAGGTAAAATTGAAACTAAAATACTATCGTTTACTGCAATACATTTTCCATTACTATTCTTAGTTGAAGTGAGGTAAATTTTAAAAGAACCTAATAGTTTATCCGCTGAAGAGAGTTGATAAATTGCATTTAAACTAGAATCATTCGGTATAAATACTCCCGTGCCTGAAGTCGTCCAGATGCCTGTACTAGCACCTTGAGTTACACTTCCGATAAGGTTAACATTTGTTTCGTTTGCGCAAATATTTTGATTATTCCCAGCATCAACAATTGGAGATTTTATAAAATTATATTGAACAAGATCACTATCTAAAATACACGTGCCGATACTAGTTGGGAAAAGTTTGAATACCACATTTCCTGTTATTATATCATTTGCACTTGGAATATAGTTAGCATTAAGAGTAGTATTATTGGGAACAAAAGAACCGTTTCCAGAACTCGCCCATAGCCCAGTATTACTTGCACCAGATATAGTTCCAGCTAAAGTAATTACATTGTTATTTTCGCATATGTTTTGGTTATTTCCAGCATTTATTATTGGAGCAGGTGTGAAGTTTATAATAACACTATCCATTGTGTTCGAACAGGTCATTGGCCCTCCAATAGAAGTTAAATAAAGCTTTACAGTACCATTACTTGTATCTGTAGATGATGGAATATAGTTTGCATTTAAGGTAGTGTTATTCGGCATAAAACTACCTGTGCCTGTACTGCTCCATATACCATTGCTTGTTGTAACCGCAACACTTCCATTTAATAATACTGAAGAAACATCAGCACATACTGTTTGATTTATACCAGCATCTACTACGGGTACAGGAATAAATGTAACTACAAATGTATCTGCAACCATCGTACATGTTCCAGATGTATTTCCTGTACTTTCTAAAATAATATTTATCGAACCTAATAAATAGTCGGCATTACTCGGAAAGTAAGTTCCATTTAGATCGGTATTGTTTGGTGAAAAAGAACCAGAACCGTTGTCTGTTCTCCAAGTTCCAGTACTTGCTCCACCAGAAACTATACCATTTAAAACGATAGGAGTATTGTTACATACATTTCTGTTTATGCCAGCATTTACTACAGGTTTAGGCGTAATAATAATTTGCAGAGTGTCGCTAATTCCCAAACAAGAATTTATAGCATGATCAGCACTCGATAAAACAATGCTTACATTTCCATTTAAAATATCGTTCGGGCCCATTGTGTAACTCGCATTTAGTGTAGAGTCGTGAGGAGCAAATGTTCCATCGCCACCAATACTATTCCATTTTGCTTTTGTAATACTTCCAGAAATACTTCCAGAGAGTAAAATTGGGCTAATATTATTTTCGCAAATAAATTTATTAGTACCAGCATTTACTATTGGCGCAGGAATAAAATTAACTAACATCGTATCACTTACTGCGATACATGTACCATTTGTATTCCCAGTTGATGTTAATGCAATTCTTAAATTGTTAGTATTTATATCATTTATTGATGGTACATATATTGCATTTAATACGGAGTCGTTAGGTATAAACGAACCTGTGCCATTACTTGTCCATATGCCTTTTGAAGCTCCTGCACTTACAGAACCGGATAATTGTATGTTTATATTATTTGCACAAATAGTTTGGTTAGATCCAGCATTTACAATTGGTTGGGGAGTAATGTTTACTTGTAGGAAATCTGAATCGGCAGCACACGTACCAGTATTGCTTGCAACTAATCTTAGTAAAACACTTCCACTCGATTTATCATTATTGCCTGGAATATAAGTGTTTGTTAAATTGTTCGAACTTAATAGAAAAGTACCGTCGCCATTAGTTTTCCAAGTACCCGTTGTGGTAATACCCGTAATTGTTCCAGTAAGAGCAACGTTTGCATTATTCCGACAAACGGTAGTGTTAATTCCTGCACTAGCAATAGAGTTGGGGAGAATAGTTAAACTAAGAGTATCAGAAACAAATGAACAAATATTTGTAGCAACATTTGAAGATAATCGAAGATCTATGCTACTTAAGTTTTTATCAGCATTAGATAAAACATATTTTGCATTTTTAGTTGTGTTGTTTGGAACGAAGAACCCAGTTCCTGAACTCGACCATGTACCAGTTGTAACACTTCCTGTAATACTTCCACTTAAGTATACTGTATCAATATTATAACATACGTTTTGATCAGCTCCAGCTACAACATTAGGATCACTCAATAATACAAATTTTACTGAATCTTGAACTGCGTTACAAGTATTACTTGTGTTCCCTGTAGATGTTAAGTAGAATGTTACACTTCCATTACTTCGATCAACATTACTTATAAAATATTTTGCATTAAGTGTGTTATTATTTGGATTGAAAAACCCAGTTCCATTTGTCGTCCATGTACCTGTATTTGCACCCAGGCTAACCAAACCATTGAGTTGTATAAAAGAATTATTTGCACAAATGGTATCCGAGGCACCTGCATCTACAAGAGGGGAGGGAGTTATGCTGATTTGAATAGTAACTGAATCTGCATCACAAACACCCGGAGGATCGGCACTAACAAAACGAACAAATACAATACCATTTGTTTTATCATTGTTCCCTGGAATGTAAGTTGTACTTAAAAGAGAATTGTTACCAAATGTACCATCACCATTAGTTTTCCATGTACCTGTTAATACTGGTGATGTTAAATTAAATTGAGCCTGAACACTTACTACAGCATTATTAGCACAAACTGTTTTTAAGTTTTGTGTAGTGCTCAACTTTACCCAATCATTAATGGTTATCGATGTGTTAGCGTTTACACCAGGGCAAGTACCAGATGCTGGAATTGTATTTGTAATGGTATACGTTCCGGGTAATGAATTGTAAATATCAATCTCCCCAGTATTTTGGTTAATGAATTTTAAATTAGTTGAGTTAGCTGTGAAAAATCCCGCGCTTGCACCTACAGGAAAAATAGGGAATGCATTTGCATTTCCTTTACAAAAGTTTCCACTATAAGAAAAACTTGCGTTCGGACTATTCGTTAAAGTAATAGATACAGTACTACTATCAGGGCATGGTCCGTTCGTTTTAAATTTAACAGTATATGTTCCGGTTAAACTCCCATTTATTGTGATATTACCAGTACTTGTATTTAAAATTAATCCAGCTGGAGTACTCGAAAAAACACCTGATGAACCGCTTGCAAGTATTGGAATTACTGGTGTTTTACTACTAGGATCATCCACACAATAAGTTCCTGATGTATAGGTAAAACTTGGATCGTCGCTCGAACTAAATGTTACTTGCATTGTATCAACGTCTCCTAAACAATTGCCGTTATTTGTTGATGTTAAAATAAATGTTAATCCTGATAATAATGTATCTGTATTACTTACTTGATATATCGCGTTTTTTGTAGAAGCATTCGGTACAAAAATTCCATTTCCATTGGTAGTCCAAACACCTGTTGTAGTACTGCCAGACACAGTGCCATTTAATTGAATATTGGGTTGAATTTTACACACAGGTTGATCTAGTCCGGCATTAACAAATGCAATTGGTAGTATGTTTAATACAAGCGTGTCTGAAACCGCATTACATAAGTTAGTGCTATTCCCTGTTGAGTTTAAAATTAATAACACACTTCCTGCAACAGAGTCGGCTAAACTTGGAATATAGCTTGCATTTAATGATGTATTGTTGGGGCTAAAAGTTCCTGTACCTGTTGTGCTCCAAGTACCTGTATTTGCACCACCAAGTATACTAGCATTCAAATTAACAGGACCAGAATTTGCACATATAGTTTTGTTAGCACCTACATTTACGATTGGAGCAGGAATTATTGTGATGTTTTTTGTTGCTGAATCGGCAAGGCAAGGACTTAATGGACCTCCATTCGATTTCAGTTTTAAAACAACAGAACCATTTATTATATCGTTCGTGCCAACAGTATATGTTGTATTTAAATTATTAACGTTACCAAATGTTCCATCTCCAGAAGTACTCCATGTACCAGCATTTGCACCACCAGTTACACTTCCACTCAAAGCTATTGGTGATAAATTATTAGCACATACACTTACTGAAGAACCAGCATTAACAGTAGGCTTGGGAGTTATTGTTAAATTTAATGTGTCTCTAACAACTAAACAAGAACCAGAAGTATTACCTGTAGAACTTAATATAATTTGTATAGTGCCATTCGTAATATCATTTACACTTGGTACATAAGTAGTGTTTAAAGAGGTATTATTCGGACTGAAAAATCCTGATCCTGTGGTAGTCCAAACTCCTGTACTTGCACCTCCTGAAACCGTACCAGATAAATTTACCGTTCCTATATTATTCGCACATTTTACAACGTTGCTTCCTGCGTTTACAACAGGAGCTGGTGTAAATACAACAAGCATAGTGTCCTTTACAGCAGCACATATTCCACCCGTACTTGTAAGTATGAATTGTACACTTCCATTGCTAATGTCTGTTGAAGAGGGAGTGTAAGTAGTACTTAAGTTTGTTGGATTTGGTATAGCGTTAGTTCCATTAGTTGACCAAATACCTGTGCTTGCTCCACCCGAAATAATTCCTGCTAAATTTATATTCGCATTATTCGCACATAATGTTTGATTAGCTCCTGCATTAACTACGGGTAATGGTGTAATCGTAATAATCATGGTATCTTTCACAACTAAACAGCTACTCAAAGGGCCATTATTACTACTTAAAATTATCATTACCGATCCATTATTTCGATCTGCATTTGAAATCGTATATGTACTGTTTAAAGAATTAATGTTTGAAAAACTACCTGTTCCATTTGGAGTCGACCATACGCCTGCAATAGCACTCCCAGTTACAGATCCGCTTAAATTTACAACAGCATTACATGTGGTTTGATTGATACCTGCGTTAACAACTGGTGGCTGGATAATATTTAATGTGAAATTATCTGTAACAGCTGTACATGATCCAAAAGAATTTCCAGTCGAGGTAAGAGTAAACGTTATTGTGTTTAATAATTTATCGGCATTACTTAAGGTATAAGTTGTACTTAATGAATTCGCATTTACGAATGTTCCAGTTCCATTGCTTGTCCAAACTCCCGTAGAAGCTCCACCTGTAACTGATCCATTTAACAAAATACTTGTAGAATTATTTGTACAAATAGTTTGATTATTACCAGCATCAACAATAGGGGCTGGACTAATAGAAATTATCATGAAAGATGAATCCGCTCCACATCCAGTTAATGCATGATTGCTTGTTTTTAATTTTAGTGTAACCGTACCATTTAATATATCTGCCGCACTAGGTGCATAAGTTGCATTGAGGGTAGTGTTGTTCGGACTGAATGTTCCTGTTCCATTCGTGCTCCATATTCCATTACTTGCACCACCAGAAATACTACCATTTAGATTTACACCCGAACCAATATTATTTGCACAAATAGTGGTATTACTTCCAGCAGAAATTATTGGGGTTGGAGTAAAGTTTAATAACAATGTATCTGCGATAGCTATACATGTACCTGCTGAATTTCCAGTAGAGGTCAAAATTAGCCTTATAGGTGCAATAGAATTTATATCTGCATTACTTGGTACATAATTAGTGTTTAATGCAGTAGAGTTCGAAAATACTCCAGTACCAGAACTTGTCCATAATCCAGTACTCGCACCTCCAGAAACATTTCCAGAAAGAGTTATTGTTCCAATATTATTTTTACAACGAGTTATATCTACACCAGCATTTACTATAGGTGCAGGACTAATACTAACCACAATAGTATCGCTTACAGCATTACATGTACCTGCAGTATTTCCTGTAGATGTTAATATAAAACTTACCGTGCCATTAGTAATATCGTTTAAGCTCGGAGTATAACTTGCATTTAATGTAGTAGTATTCGGATTGAAAGTTCCAGTTCCGTTCGGTGTAGACCATATTCCAGTATTTGCACCAGCACTAACTGCACCACTCAAATTTATTAATGAATTATTAGCGCATACCGTAAAATTATTGCCTGCATTTACAATTGGTGAAGGACTAATATTCAGAAAAAGGGTATCTCTTGCTACATTACAATTAGATAAGGGTCCATTCGTAGAACTTAAAATTATTCTGATTGGAATTCCTGCATTGATATCTAAGATACTTGGGATGTAGGTTGCATTTAAACTCGTGTTGCTGGGATTAAACGTACCAGTACCAGAGCTAGTCCAGATGCCTGTACTTGCACCACCAGAAACAGTTCCAGTTAAACTGAAATTAATATTATTCGCACAATCAGTTTGGTCAACTCCTGCATTTACAATTGGAGAAGGGCTGAAGATAAGTTGAGTTGTGTCTTTCACAGCATTACAACTATTTCCTGTGTTGCCAGTAGAAGTTAAAATTAAATTTACTGTTCCATTCGTAATATCATTTGCAGAAGGAATATAAGTTGCATTCAAGGTAGTATTGTTCGGACTAAATGAACCTGTGCCATTAGGGGTACTCCATATTCCAGTACTTGCACCACCCGAAACAGTTCCGTTTAAGGTTATGGTTCCTATGTTATTTTTACATCGCGAAATATTCGGACCTGCATTGACAATTGGTGCAGGGGTGAAGAATACCAACATGGTATCTTGAATTGCATTACAGCTACCATTGTTTGTTGAAGTAACAACAAATTGTAATGAACCTCCTGCAATATCTGCTGATGATGGAATATATGTTGCATTTAATGTTGTAGCATTCGGAACAAAAGTTCCTGTTCCATTACTTGTCCAGATCGCTTGCATCGGCCCCGCACCTGTTAATGCACTCAATTGTATAGTGGGTTTGTTAGCACAAACAAATTGATTTACGTTTGCACCTAATAATGGTGGGTCGAAAATGACAACTGAAACATTATCTGCAGTTGGAACACAAATGCCATTGTTGGTCGACATTAATGTTAAAGTTACACCATGAGCATTTTTATCAGCAGTTGAGGGAATATAAACTGCGTTTAGTGTAGTGTTATTAGGACTAAAGGTTCCTGTTCCGTTAGTACTCCAAATGCCTGTACTAGTAATACCAGATACACTTCCAGCCAATTGAACATTTGCATTATTCGCACAAACTGTAATTTGATTTCCGGCATCTACAATTGGTGCACTTGATATTTTTATATAAACTTGATCTGTATCTGCTGGGCAAGTTCCATTACCTGTAGTTGTTAACGTTAACAATACGCTTCCAGCAGAAATTTCTGCTGCGCTTGGTAAATACGATGCAAATAATGTTGTGTTGTTTGGTGAAAATGTTCCAGTGCCTGTACTACTCCATATACCCCCAGACGCACCAGAAACAAAACCATTTAGTTGAATAGAAAATGGATTAGATAGATTACATTCTATTCTATCGCTGCCAGCATTAGCAAGGATTGTTGAAGGGAATGCTGTAACTGTTACTGTATCAAAAGCAATTGGACAGCTAGTAGCATCATCAATAATTACAGAATATGTTCCTGCTGTTGTTGCGGTAATACTTTGTGTTGTAGCTCCTGTGTTCCATAAATATGTATAAGGTGCTAAACCTCCAACTCCATTTGCAGTAAGTGTTGTGCCTACAGATCCAAAACAAATACTTCCATTTTTAGGTAAAATATTTGCAGCAAGTGTTGAAACAAAATTGACTCTAACGGTATCGCAAATTATATTACCTACACATGCTCCAATTGGTGTACCACATACTTCATAATCAACAAATGCAGGAGATCCTAAATGATAAGTAGCAACTACAGTGTCTTGCGCAGAAGTTGCAGATAAATAAGCATCGTAAACAGGATTATTGGGTACAGAACGCCATGTGATTGTACTTTCTACATAACCCGTAGCGCTTATAACTCCAGTACAACCATCACTTACTACTGTTGGGGGTGATACACTAGGTTTAGCAATAGAAGTAATTCTATATGCATTAGGATTATTACCAGGTTTACAAAATGTAATGTTATGTGGGCCAACTCCTGTTAAACAAATTGCAGTACCAACAGGTGTAGGTGAACCACAATTTACTTGATAGAATAATGCTCCAGGTGGCACAGCTCCAGTAGCTATATCAAGTCGAATGCCTTGTGCACCTGGGTCAAGTGTAACAATAAATTCTATACATCTATCAGGATTAGTAGATCCACAACAATCGTTCGCACGACTAACAGATGGGCCAGTCCAAGAACCAGATGGTTGACCTGTTAAATCGGCAATTTGAACCGGAACATTATTCGGACATACCCGTGCCTGCCCATAAGATTTATGCGTAAAAAAAGATAAAAGGAAGAGTAGCGCAAAAAAATAATTTCGCATCATAATTAAGCAAATCGTAAGTAAGTGTTGTCTCTTCTACGTTTTTCTATTCTTTTGGTTGTGTATTATTTAACAATTGTATAAAGTATAGATCATCACCACCTTTACCACCTTCGCGGTCGGAACATATAATAGATAATTGATCATTCAATGGAACAAATGAAAAGTCGTCGAATGAACTGTTAATTGGGGAACCTAAATTTTCAATATTAATTATGACATTGCTTTTAAGCGTTGCTTTGTAGATATCTAATCCTCCAAAACCTATGTGTCCTTTGGATGAAAAATAAATACATTCATTAGTTGCATAGCTTGGAAATACTTCCATTCCTGCAGTATTCAATTGTTTACCTAAATTTATAGGTGATGAAATATTTCCATCTTCATCAATATCGCAATAATAAATATCATATGAGCCATATCCTCCAGGCATATCTGAAGAAAAATATAGTCGATTGCCTTCTCTATTGATACAAGGATGCAAAATGGAGTAGTTAAACTCATTTTCTTTCTTTAGTGAGGAATCAATTACCCAACGTTTTTTTAATAAACTCGCAGTGGTAATATTCATTTTGTTCACAAACTCCGAAGCTCGAACATCATATTTACGTTTAGGGAACTCTTCAATTTTAGTGCTTGTGAAAAAGAGTTTAGTTTCATCCGTATTAAAACTTGGAAAAGCAACATGATACCCTGAATTAATAGTTGTATTGAAGTTTTTAGCCTTTTGATAAATAATTTTATTGTTTTTGATGGCGTAGGGTATACTCATTATTTTATAATACGAATTACCTGTCCAGGCATCAATCTCAGTTACATTGCTCGTTTTTCTATCTGTACTGATGTATATATTTTTTTGTCCAACATGAACACCAGATTCTGAATACTTAGTATTTAGCTCTTTTATATTTTCAACTTTATATTTAACTAAATTATTTTTAGCAAGTGAAGCGAACTTACAAGATGCAATACAATTTTCTATATAATTCAAATTAACTGGTTCGTATGTTTTGTAGAATTCATACTGCTCTCGAGCCTCTTCATATTCTCCTAGTTGCATTAATACTTCAGCATAATAAAAAACACTTGTTGCTGAATAATAAGGTATTTCTAATGCTTGTACATAATATTTTTTAGCTTCTTTATATTGATGAGTTAGCCTGTAACAATCAGCTAAATTCTCTAAACTTTCTAAACTAGAATCGCTCGCTAAAGCATTTAAATAATAGGGTATAGCTAATTTGTATTCAAAGTTTTCATAGTGTTTCTTTGCTTTACTAAAATCCCCTTGCGCTAGTATTTTTTGATTTACTAACATCACTATTACAAGAATTAGAATGATATGTATTCTCGCTCTCATAAGTATCGTGGATTTAACATTCTATTGCTTTTCTTTCCTAGGAAATAATACGACAGACTTATTTCATGAGAACCCTTATCGATCTGTTGTAATGTTGAAATACTATAATCGAAATTATATCCTAGTCTGTATAAATCGTTCAATTCTAAATCTATAATGATTCCTAAAACTCTAGAGCTCGATTTTGATTTTTCTAAATTAGAAAATGTGCCGAATCCTGTTTTATAACTTAAGCCTGCCCATACAGTCGATTTGAATCCCAATAAGCCTGTAAAATTGAAGTAAGCATTTTTATTGAAATCATCTTTATATAAAAATGATGGATAGAATACCGTTTGATCTGATAGTTTTAAGTGATATCCACTAGTTAAGTAATAATTCCGCTCAGGTACATTAATCGTACTGAAGTATGCTGAATTCGGATTTAAATTGGTACTAGAAATTCCTATGTAAAAATTACTTCTACTATAGTAAACACCAGCTCTTAAATTAAATGAATTTAAATCAAAATTAATATCACCCAACACAGGGTCTATTGTCCCATTATGATTATTCAATCTTCTCATATCTATGCCAGCAGCTAAGCCAAACGACATTCTACTTTCAGCATTTAATTTAATTCGATATGCAAAAGTTCCATAGGCTTTTGTAGAACTAAAATCTCCAATTTCATCATGCAATACATCTATTCCGAAGGAAGTTTTTTTATAAACTGGTGCATCTAAATTAAACTGAAGTGTACGTGGTGCACCTTCCAATCCTATCCATTGCATTCTATATGCACTTTGGGCTTGCAGAAAATCTTTATTCCCTGCATAAGCAGGATTAAAGGTGATACTGTTAAACATATAATGTGAATACACAGGCTCATCTTGCGCAATAACTCGTATTCCACAAAAACATAAAAATATGGCGATGTATACTCTCACTTTAAAACTGTAATAAATCCTTTTATTGTTTTCTTACTATCTGAAACGCTAATGTTTACTATATAATAATAAGTACCAGTAGCTACATTTAATGCATCCCAAAAATTTGTGCTTGAGTAATTTTTCGTTCTATATACTTCATTCCAATACCTATCGAAAATGATAACTTCATTGTCCGGGTAATCATCGATAAAGTCAAATGTCAAGTGCTCATTAATTCCATCGCCGTTCGGACTAATAGTCCCATTAGTTTTAACTGGGATTTCGTTCAATACTTCGATGCATATTTTTATTTCTTCAGATAGAAAATTATCATTATCGATTAATCGAATTTTGATGGAATCTAATCCAACAAAATTTTCATTCGGAATATATTTTATACTTCTACTAATTGTATTATAACTTTCTAATGTTCCATTTTTAGGTATATCAGAAATAATAATATTATTGAAGTTCAATACCGCTGTTCCTCTTCTTGCATTTTGAAAAGGATTGATTAATAAGGATTGATTAATTACTGTTTTCAACAAACATATATCACTCGAAATGGGCAGTTCATTAATCATGATAAGTATATTACCCGTATTGGATATCGAATCGATGTTGTCTTTTATATAATACTTAATCGTAAATATTCCTGTGAAATTTGATGCTGGTGTATAGCTGATAATGCTATCCGTATAATTAAAAATGCCTGTGTTTGGGATTTGATTGAAAAACACATTGCTTGTGTTAATTGAATTTGGAAGGATATCGTTTTTTAATATATTCATCGATTTCGATGAATTCATCGGAATTCTAAGAGTGTCGTTCTTAGCAATTGGCTTATCAAATACAGGTAGAATAGTAAAGTATATCCAAGAGGTATCACATAAACTTATGTTGGCTAAATCACATACTTCTACTTTGGCAGAATCTAAACCAATTGTTGAATTAGATTGATAATTAATTTGACCCTGATTGTTAAGACTTAGTGTTCCCTTATTTGCTTGAGTAATTAATCTATAATTCAAACTAGGCCCATCTATACTTGTGTCGTTAATGCTAATGTTAGCAGAAATATTTTTGTTGATATATATTTTAAAACTATCGTTTACTGCTATTGGAGGATCGTTAATTGGATTAACAGTTATGCTGATCATCGCTGTGTCGCACAAGGAACCGCTGGGATCTAAATCGCAAAATGAATAATAAACGGTGTCTAATCCTTGGTAGTTTTTAGTTGAAACATATCTAAACATTCCCTCTGCAGAAACCGACGCATTACCATGTTTAGCTGTTGTAACGATGTTGAATTCTATACCGGGCCCATCGGTATATTTATCATTGTCGAATATGTCGATACTGTCTAACTTGTCTTCGTCTACACTAAATTGATCATCCTTTGCAATAGGAGCTATGTTGAAGCAGGTTATCTCTATATAAACAGTTGCAATATTGGATAACTCTGAATTATTATCTCTTAACCGATATTTGATACTATCGAAACCACAAACATTTGTGCCTGGGGTATATTGAATTTTTTTATTTAGTACATTTACTAAACCTAGTTGAGCTGTAGAAGTGATTTGAATAATTGATAAATTAATATTTCCATCTGGGTCGGAATCATTCTTTAAAACATCTATCTCGATAGTTTGGTTCTTCCCTATTAAAACAGAATCATTTACTGCTACAGGTGGAATTTTAAAATGTTGAGTTTGAGCAATGCTTCTACCAATGCTAAAGAATAACATAATCATAGCAATGTAACTTGCTATAAGTACCTTGTAATGGAGCATATTTTGATAGAATTGATGTTGTTGTACCCAAAACTAATTATTATTATTTTATTTATTAGATAGGATATTGATTATTTTACAGATTGTATCTATCTGTAATTGAGTTGATTAGACTTTAATTTGATTGATGTTTAAACTTTTAGGATTTAAGCTCATGATAAAATAGTAAAGATTTTAGATGCATTTATATTCCAAAAATGGGAATATGTATGCCAAATTTGGTCAAATTTAGAATTACAGCGATTATATTTTTTAAAGAATACGAATAAATAATTATTAGAATTTGAATTAATGAATACTACGGAATTTGATAGCTCTCCAAAAATTATTTCCCTTTTAGATGAGGCATATCGCATTCGTGTATTTGACCTCAAGCAGAGCACTCAATTGGCTTCTCAGGCACTTCAATTAAGTAGAGATTCCAACAACAAAACCAATATCGGAAAGAGTTTAAACATGCTCTCTTTGTTTTACATGATTCAAGGTGAGCAGAAGCTTTCTATCGATCATGCAGAAGAGGCAATTAAATTCTTTGAAGAATTAAACGATGAGCAAGGAATTGCTGATGCGAAATACTCTATTGCAAGTAATTACTACAAATCCGACAATTATCATTTAGGCTTAGTGAAATTAATTGATTGTCTTGCTATTTATAAGAAGTATTTCGATTACCATAATCAAGCCAGAACTTTAAAAAGTTTAGGAACAATTTATGAGTATTTCGGTGATCAGAAAAATGCTGTAAAATCATATCAACAATCCATCGATGCTGCAAAGCAAGTAGATGATAAGAACTTAGAGTCTAACGCATACAATCCACTATCAGGTATTTATTTAAACATTGGTAGAATTGCAAAAGCTGATGAACTTATCAATAAGTCGATTGAAATGAAGTTGTCGACGAACGATACACGTGGCTTAGCTTTCGGTTATTATGGTCGTGGTAAAGTATATTTCCATAAAAAGCAATACGAACTTGCTGAGCAAGATTTTTTGGAGTCGATTCGTATTCATTTAGAAATGAATGAGCGTTTAGGAATAGGCATGTCTTATTACAAACTTGGGGCATTGTACATTACAACTGGAGAATTAGAAAAAGCAAAAGTAGCGTTAAATACAGGTATAGAAATCAGTAATAAATACAATATTCTTATTATCAAATTCAAGTGTTATTACTTGATGTATGAACTCTATAAAAAGGAAGGGAATATTGTACAATCACTTCAGTTTTTAGAAGAATATTTAGCAGTAAAAGAAAAGGTTATTAATTCTCAAACCTTGAAAATTATTGAAAACTACGATTTGATTAAACGCATGGAAACTCTTCAGCGTGAATCGGAAATTCAACAAGAAAAGGCTGAAATTTTAGAGAAAACTCATAAAGCGGAGCATGCTGCAAAAGCAAAACAAGAATTTCTTTCGATTATGAGTCATGAAATACGTACACCTCTTAACGCGGTAATAAGTATTGCTCATTTATTAGAAGAAACAGCTACTCCCGAACAAATAGAACTGATAGAGTCTCTTGGCTACGCATCGAATAACTTAATGCATATTGTAAATGATATTCTCGACTTTACAAAGTTAGATGCGAATAAAATGAAACTGGATTTGAGTAATACTCATCTCTACGATTTGATTAGAAATATTCAAAACACTTATCAGAATTTAGCCGCTGAGAAAAAATTAAGCTTGAATATTGATATTGATCCTCAAGTTAGTGCTGTTTACTTATTAGATGAAACGAAAATTACTCAGGTTTTAAATAATTTAATTTCGAATGCGATTAAATACACCAATAAGGGTAATATAGATATTCGTGTTAAATCGATTTCTATAAATACTGATTTTGATGAAATTCAATTTGCAGTAATTGATTCGGGAATTGGTATTCCTGAAAAATATTTCGAAGAGATATTCGAAACCTTCAATCAGCCTCAAGCAATTACCACTAAAACAACTTCAGGTACCGGATTAGGTTTATCAATAGTTAAAAAATTGGTAGAGCTAATGGGAGGGGAGATTAAAGTAAATAGCAAAGTAAATATTGGTTCAGAATTTTATTTCAGCTTAAAGTTGAAATCTATTTCTGGAAATAAATCTAGCATTTCATTAGAAGAAAATATTTTAGCAGGGAAATCAGTATTGATCGTAGATGATAACATGATCAATGCTTTGGTAGCATCTAAATTATTATTGAAATGGGGTATTTATTCGGAGCATGCTCAAAATGGTAAAGATGCCATCTTGAAAACGAACAAGACTAAATACGATTATATTTTGATGGACATTCATATGCCTATGATGGATGGATATGAATCTTGTGCACAGATTAGAAAATCGAAGGGATTGAATAGTACAACACCTATTTTTGCTCTGACGGCAGATGTAACTGCCGCCCAGCATCAAGATTTTAATAAGGACTTTAATGGCATTCTTACGAAGCCAATTAATGTTGTAAAACTATACGAAACTTTATCAGCTTATTAGTGCCCAGAAGAAACATTCGCATCGTAATTGATGCCCTGATTCTCCAGTACTTTTTTCACAATTAATGCAAAAGCAATTAGGTAAGCAAAGCACATAACGGCTACCCAATACGATTGATGGATTCCGATTAAATCGGCTAGTTTACCTTGTAATGGTGGAATAATTCCTCCACCCATAATCATCATTACTAAAAATGCAGAACCTTGAGTTGTGTATTTACCTAAGCCTGCGATTCCTAATGAGAATATGCTAGGCCACATAATACTGCACCATAATCCTCCGCTTAAGAAAGCATATACTGCAATTTGACCGGTTGAGAATAATCCAATTAACATAGCAATTGCACCTAGTGTTCCGAATATTAACATTGTTCTTGCTGGTTTATCTTGGCTAACAAAAAATGCTAAGATTAAAACGAATACACACAATACGTATGCATATAATGGCGACATGTCTTTTTGTGCAATAGTGTTTACTCCTACAATTACTCCGAATGCAAGTAGGGGAACGATTAAAAGTAGCAATCGTTTCATAGCATTACTTAAGTTGAAAACACTAATACTTCCTGCCCATCTTCCGATCATCAAACTTCCCCAATACATACTGATGTAAGGAGCAATTTGCGATGATGCCAAGCCTCCCATATCTGCCTGTTTTAATAATTCACCTAAGTTACTTTGAATAGTTACTTCTACACCTACATAGGCAAGGATTGCCAACATTCCTAAAATCAATTGAGGATATTGCATTGCACCCCATCCTGTTTTATCTTTCTTAGAACTTTGGTTAGCATAAATTAATCCGAATACGATAACCAATAAAGAACCGATTAACCATTTCATTCTGTACATCTCTAGGGCCATCTTCTCGTCGTGCGACATAGATTCTGGTAAGCCGATATAACTTTTGAAAACTGGAATGAACATGAAGATTAATAATCCTGTGATTACTAATAAGGTTTTAAGAGCTTTATTTGCTGGTTCAACTGCTTCGTTGTTTACACCTGCAGGAATCTTTTTACTAGTGGCAAATAAAACAGCAGCTGCTATAAATAGTATTCCGACACCTGCATATAGAAAACTCACATTGTCTAATCCTAAACTTTTAGTTTGCTCTTCTGTTGCGGCAACTGTACCAAATAGGAGTAGGGAAACTACTATCGGTCCGATCATCGTACCAAAACTATTGATACCACCACCTAAATTAACTCGACTAGCGCCCGTTCTAGGGTCGCCTAAGCTAATGGCTAAGGGTTGTGCTGCAGTTTGCTGTAAACTGAATCCTAGGGCCACTATAAACAATCCTACAAGCATTCCAGAGAATGTATTCGCATTAACTGCAATGATCATGGCAACGGCTCCTATTGCGCTAAACAACAATCCGTATACAATACTCTTTTTATATCCCCAAGAACCTACTAAATCTTTTCCCTGTGAACTGCCCAATATGAACAATAGCAAAGCACCAATATAGTATGCAATGTAAAATGCATAATCTACGAGTTGGCTTTGAAACTGGTCTAAATGGAAGTAATCTTTACAGAAAGGAATAAAAACCCCGTTACCGGCAGCTATAAATCCCCAGAAAAAGAAAACAGTTACCAAGGTGCTCAGGGCACCATAATTATTCTTTTGTTCGGTTTGGTTTAAATTGGGTGTTTCTGAATGCATAATTTTTGATTAGTTGGTTTATACGCAAAAAACGTAGCTGTTCAAATTTATAAATTAATTTCAGATTACCATTTAGCCCCTTTTCTGGGATTTCTTACATTTAATTTCAAAAATTTCATAATTTCATAAACTTATGGTAATTTGTACCATAATTAATTTATTGTTACCCAGTAATTCAGTATCTATTAATCTTATTAATTCCATTAATACTAAATTTTATGCACAATAAAAACCTAATAAAAAAACTCCTAATCCCCTTTATTTTATTACTCATTCCTATACTTTCACAAGCTCAAAAAAGCGAAGTGATGGTTGTTAAATCTGAGAATGGTTTTAAGCTTTCTGTAAACGGAAAAGAGACGTTCATTAATGGTATGAACTGGGATTATTTGCCAATTGGTACCAACTATAATTACAGTTTGTGGAAGCAATCTGATGATGTTATTAGAATGGCACTAGATAATGAAATGCCATTGCTTAAAAACATGGGAGTGAATGTAATTAGGCAATACACGGGAGTTCCTGCGAAATGGATTCAATACATTTATGAGAAATATGGAATCTATACCATGTTGAATCATTCTTTCGGTAGATATGGTTTAACAATACAAGGTAAATGGGAGCCAAACACAGATTATGCTAATCCAGCTGTTCGTGAAATAATTTTAGCTGAAACAAAGGCTATGGTAAATGAATATAAAGAAACACCTGGAGTGCTTCTTTTTTTATTAGGGAATGAAAATAACTACGGATTATTTTGGAGAGGTGCGGAAACAGAAGATGTTCCATTTGCTGATAGAAATTCTACAAAATCTGCTTATTTCTTGTACAAGCTTTTTAATGATGCTGCAATAGAATTAAAACAAATTGATAAGAGTCACCCTATCGCTATTTGTAATGGGGATTTATTGTTTTCTGATATCATAGCTAAAGAATGTAAGAACATCGACATCTTAGGTATTAACTGTTATAGAGGGATCACTTTTACCGATTTATATGATCGTGCTAAAAAGGAATTGAATATGCCAATACTTCTTACGGAATTTGGTTCTGATGCTTATAATACTGTAGCGAATCAAGAAGATCAAGATTATCAAGCTAAAGTATTACTTAGCAATTGGAAAGTAATATATAACAATGCTGATGGTTTAGGAAGAAATAATAATAGCCTTGGTGGATTTACATTTCAGTTTAGCGATGGATGGTGGAAAACAGGGCAAACAATAAATTTAGAAGAACATGATGTAACTGCATCATGGTCGAATGGTGGATATACTAACGATTATATCGTTGGAGAAAATAACATGAATGAAGAGTGGTTTGGTATCTGTGCAAAAGGCCAAACTAATGAGCGTGGTGTTTACGACTTATATCCTCGTGCTGCATATTATGCATTACAGTCGGCACATAAGTTTAATCCGTATTCAGGAACTTCAGAATCTTTAAACAATACCTTTAATTCAATTTCGGTAGCTGATGCTAATTTAAGAGCTCGTGGAGATAAAGCTGCATTAGCAGCGAAGGATCGTGGTAAACTTTACTTAAGTAATTTACAAGCTAACTTCAATACATACGTAACTGGGGGCAGTTTAACTTCTACACCTGCAAGTACTGCAGCATCTACTACATCTTATCCAAGTTCAAAAGGATTCGACAATATGGAATCATTCAATATCGGTGTTACTGCAAGGCCTGCTCCGAATATGAAAGCTAATGTTCAGTTTAATGTTTTAGGAAATGTTGCTACGAAACCTATCGATGAAATTTTTTATGAAAATAGAGGTAGAGCAGTTACAGTTTCAACAACAAATGGTCTTCAACAAATAAATGATAACAATAGAGTACAATTATATAAAGCTGATTATAGTTGGGATGCTAAGGAATTCAAACTAACTGGATTCTATAGAACAGGCCATTATCACTGGGGTTATGAAGGTGATTTTTTCGGTCTTTATCCAGAAGCGAATTATGGTCCGAACATCGATATCTACAATGGTAGTGCACCATTCGGTTTTGAGTTTGAAGGTAAAAAGAAAATCAAAGGATTGAAAGTTGCTTACGGACCTGAATTATGGTGGGGAGCCAACCCTGCTTACCTTATAAAGTACAGCCGAACTGTAATGGGATTAAATGTTACAGGTATTTTCCATGAAGATGTTGTGCAAAGAACAAATCTTCAAAGTTCATTCGCTGTTCCAGTTCCTAAAACCCGTAGGTTAGCTTTAGCAATTAGTAAGAAAATGGATAAGCTTACTTTTGATATAGGTGGACTTTGGGCTGGTCAACCTCTGAATGGTAGAACATTTGAAATTGTACAAGACAATGTTGTTTATGTAGATAAAATAAAAAGTTCTGATAACTTCGGAGGAAAAATAAAATTAACATACTCTACTGGTCCGATTCGTTGGTATGGGTTAAGTTCATACATGGGACTAGTTGCTAATGGTGGTGTTGATCAAACGAAAACCTTTACAGGATGGGTTCTTAAAGATATTGGAAGTGGAAATATGTATAACTTCCTCTCTGGGTTTACCTATAACATAGGCAATTTCCAAATAGCTCCAAACTTCTTATTCCAAAAACCATTAGCTGGTCCGATAGGTCCAGAATTTGCCGCTCCAGCTCGCCCGAGAAATATTCTTGATGATCCTTTTTCTGTGCGCGGAAATAGAGAAACAATGGCGGGAGAAATTTTATTAACCTTCGATCCAACTCCAGCAACATGGATGTATGAATGGGATAACGATAGAATGGAAGATGCTAAATTTGCAATGAGCACAGGATTTGTTTACAGACATCTTCCAACTGTTCAAGATGCAGCAATTGGTATATTAGGAAACGGTCGTACAACATTTGTATTTCCTGGTTCTGCACCTGCTCAAGATCTTTGGGAAGGAAATGTTAGAATGGTATCAAAAATAAATGCCGACTTCGGAGTTATAGCAAATGTTTACTTCGGAAATGGTCAAGCAAACGGAAGCGATACTCGTACAATACAGCGATATGGTATAGATATTAGAACTATCTATAAGAGATTGAAACTTGCAACGATTGTAAAAATTGATGATTGGGGACCGTATGATTATCATAGAGATTTCAACCAAACATTCCCATTACAACTTATTGGCGATCTATCTCATGAAATTGGTAAACCTGATTGGTTCTTATTACCAGGAACAAAAGTAGGATTGCGTACTACATACCGTACCCTCGATAAATATTCAAACAGATATTCACCAACTATGACATTAAACAATCTCGGTGTATTTGTTCCAGATCCTAATGCTATAGGATTCCCGAATGGTAACGAATGGGAGTTCCGCACATACGTGCAAATCAATATCAATAATTAATAAAATTCATTCAGATTAAATATAGAAAAGATGAATATTTTAGATAAAAAAACGATACTAATTTGCCTCGCTTCAGCAATTATTGCAATTCCTACAGGATGCAAAAGAGAAATATCTGACGATGCAGTATTACCTACATATCCTAAAACTGGCGAAATTTTTACTGATAACTTTATCGGTTTAGGTTCCGATTTTTATTTACCCTTTGGTGATGCAAAACCAGATGTGTTTTCAGTCGACATGAATGAAGGTTATGAAAGTAATTCTTCTGTAAGAATAGATGTTCCAAATGTTACAGATCCCTCTGGAACCTATGCAGGAGCTATCTTTAGAGTTGATGGAGTTGGAAGAGATTTGTCGGGTTTTGATGCCCTAACTTTTTATGTGAAGGCTTCTACAGGTACTATACTTGGTGAAGTTGGATTTGGTATAGATTACCTTGGCGATAAATACAAAGTTTCTGTAAGCAATGTTAATGTTAGTACAAATTGGAATAAAGTAATTGTTCCAATTCCCGATGCTTCGAAACTTATTAATGAAAGAGGAGTGTTTTGGTTCGCTGCCGGAACCCAATCAACAAACGGACAAGGTTATGCGCTTTGGTTTGATGAAATTAAATTTGAAAAACTGGGTACAGTTGGTCGCCCTACTTCGAATATTCAATCTGGGCAAACAAGTACTGTAGGTTCATTCGTTGGTGCTTCTGTTAATGTTACTGGTATCAACCATGTTTTTAATTTAGTAAACGGACAAGATGTACTTGTAAATTCTACAGCTGCCTATTGTAATTTTTTCAGTTCTGATACAAATGTTGCTAAGGTAAATAATCAAGGAGTTGTAACGGTTTTAGCTTCTGGTAATGCAGATATTACTGCTAAGGTGAATAACGTTTTAGCAAATGGAAAGTTAAGAATTGCTTCAAAAGGAAATTTACCTGCTGCTCCAGTTCCAACTCGTCCACAAGTTGATGTTAAATCTATTTTTAGCGATACTTATGTAGATGCTACTACTAGTAATTTCACTCCTGGTTTTGGTGGATCTACCACAGTTACGGAAGTGCTAACCACTAGTGCTGGTAAGGTTCTTCAGTATAGTACTAATAATTACACAGGTATTATGTATACTGAAAATCCAATCAACGGTTCTACCTTAGGATTTTTACATATCGATGCTTATGTTGAAAATGCAAACGCTTCGATCGGAATTCAAATTAGAGATTTAGGTGCTAATAAAATTATCGAAACAGATGTAAATACTGGAAACGCTATCGGCGACGATAAAGATTATAGAACAACATTAGCTGGATTTCAAGCTGGTGTTTGGAAATCATTCGATATTCCATTGAGCGGAAATATTCTTAATCAGAAAACTAATTTGGGTGCAATCATCGTAACAGGTGGTCCAAATTTCATTCTCGATAATATTTATTTCTATCGTTAAAAAATTAAAACGAATAATCTATTAAATAACTAGATATATGAAGCATTTAAAAAATACTATATTAATATTATCAGTGTTTGTAACGGTTGCAGGTTGTGAAGTAGAACCTATACAAACTCTGCCTGAGAGAAATTTCGAATTATTTTGGAGTGATAATTTTGATGGCGATTCTGGTACTATACCTGATGCAAGTAAATGGACATTCGACTTAGGTAATGGAACAAATGGTTGGGGGAATAATGAACTTCAAACCTATACTCAAAGTCCACAAAATGTTTCCTTAGATGGTTCAGGTAATTTAGTGATTATAGCTAGAAAAGATTTAGCAGGTAATTACACATCTGCAAGAGTAAAAACTCAAGGGATATTCAAACAACAATATGGTAGAATAGAAGCTAGAATAAAAACTCCAACAGGTTCGGGCATCTGGCCAGCTTTTTGGATGTTGGGAAGTAATATTGATAGTGTTACATGGCCTAATTGTGGCGAGATCGATATCATGGAACAAAAAGGAAAAAATTCCAATATTACTTATGGTTCTATCCACGGACCAGGCTACTCTGGTGGTCAAGCAATAACTACCCCTTATGCACTTCAGAACGATAGATTCGATGCTAATTTTAATATTTATGCAATAGAGTGGAGCGAAAATAGAATTGATTTCTTTGTGAACAATTATCTATACAAAAGAATTACCTCTGCTGATGTTCCTGGTGAATGGGTTTATAATCAACCTTTTTTCCTCATTATGAATGTTGCAGTGGGTGGAAATTTTGGTGGTTCTCCGAATGCCAATACTCCTTTCCCTGGAAAAATGACAATAGATTATGTAAAAGTTTACAAGGAATTATAATCTAGATTTAAATTTATATTAACGAACAACAAGGAAATATTACAGTATAATGTCAGCTAAAGAGCAAGTCAAAGAAGAGTCTTTAATTAGTATAAAGCGTTTAAAAGTAGAAGGGGAAAATTTCTTTTGCATTTCGAATCACGATGAAATGAGAGCATTTTTCATGAGCGTGGTGAGTGATTCTAATCATTGGATGTTTATTTCTAGCAATGGTGGAATTTCGGCTGGAAGAAAAAGTGCTGAGTATGCATTATTTCCATACTATACCGCAGATAAAATTACCGAATCGTATGATGTTACTGGTTCGAAATCCATATTCCAAATTCACCTCAACGATTCAATTCAAATTTGGGAACCTTTTTCGGAACGAAATAATAGCTCTTATAAAATCTCTAGAAATATCTATAAAAATGCAATTGGGAATAAAATTATTTTCGAAGAGATAAACCATACTTTCGAATTAACTTTTAGGTATGAGTGGAACAATAGTAATATTTATGGATTTATAAAAAAATCTTCTTTAGAATATAAGGGTGATAAAGATTTAAGAATAAATATTCTTGATGGTATACAGAACATAATGCCTGATGGTGTTGGCAGTGATTTGCAGAACTCAACAAGTATCCTAGTTGATGCTTATAAGCGTAACGAATTAGATCTAAATTCCGGCATGGGCATTTTTGCATTAAGTGCAATAATTGTTGATAGAGCAGAACCTAGTGAAGCTTTAAAAGCCAATATCGCATGGTCTCTTGGATTAGATAAACCAACATATTTGCTTTCATCACTTCAATTAAAAGCATTTAGAAAAGGTTTGCCTATCATTCAAGAAGAAGATGTGAAAGCAGAAAGAGGAGCTTATTTTGTAAATAAGGAAATCACTTTTTCTTCAGGAGATATAAAGAAATGGATGATCGTATCCGATGTAAATCAAAGTCAGTCGGATGTTGTAGCCATTATCAATTCCATCGAAACGAATAAAGAATTACAATCTATAGTAGAAGAAGACATTGCATTTGGTTCTAAAAAACTAAGAGAATTGAATGCATCGTCGGATGGTATTCAGCTTTCTACAGATGTTTACAGAGATACAAGGCATTTTTCAAATACTCTTTTCAATATTATGAGAGGTGGTGTTTTTGATTTTAATTATCAAATTGAGAAATGGGATTTGTTAAATTACTTAAGCACTGCTAATAAGAGCGTTTATTCAACTCATAAAGATTTATTAGAAAACTTAGCGGAAACTTTTACTGTATTCGATTTAGAGCTCATCTGTTCTAAAGTAGAAGATAAAAATTTCAAAAGGCTTTGTACAGAATACATGCCACTTAAGTTTAGTAGAAGACACGGAGATCCGAGTAGACCTTGGAATAAGTTTTCTATTAATACCAGAAGTGCAGTCGACCATTCTAAAATTTTAGATTACGAAGGAAACTGGAGAGATATATTTCAAAACTGGGAAGCCTTGGCTATTTCATACCCGGGCTTTACTCGTAGCATGATTCATAAGTTTTTAAATGCTACAACTTTCGAGGGTTATAATCCATACAGAGTAACAAAAGGAGGGTTCGATTGGGAAACGGTAGAACACGATAACCCTTGGTCTTATATCGGCTATTGGGGCGATCATCAAATTATTTATCTCCTCAAACTACTAGAGATAAATGAGAAATATTACCCAGGGCAATTATCAACTCAATTTAATGTTGAGCAATTCGTTTATGCGAATGTTCCTTATAAAATAAAGAGCTATTCTGAAATTCTAAAGAATGCAAAAGACACGATTGAATTTGATGAGAAACTAGATACTCATATTAAAAAGAACATCAAAAAAAATGGTTCAGACGCTGCAATTTTAGTTGATCAACATCAAAATATTTATACCGTAAACTTCATCGAAAAAATTCTAGCTACGGTATTATCTAAGCTCTCTAACTTTATTCCAGGTGCTGGAATATGGATGAATACACAACGCCCAGAATGGAACGATGCTAATAATGCATTAGTAGGGAATGGTGTTTCGATGGTTACACTTTATTATCTCCGTAGATTTTTAGTGTTTTTCGAAAAGTTAGTTGAGCAAAGTAATGAAGAGCGTATAGAATTATCGAACGAGTTAATCATATTTTTTAAAGATATACACGCAACGTTTGAAGCGAATGTAGACCTATTGAAAGCAGATATTGATGATGTACAACGAAAAGCAATTGTTGATAGCCTAGGGCAAGCAGGTAGTAATTACAGAGAGCATATCTACAAGCAATCGTTTTGGTCGGAAAAAAGAAGTATTTCTTTCAGAAGATTAAAAGAGTTTATTAAACTAAGCTTAGCATATACCGAACATACCATTAATTCCAATAAACGTGAGGATAATATGTATCATTCTTACAATTTAATGAGCGTTAAAAATGACAAGGAAATAAGTATTTCTACACTCAGTGAAATGTTAGAAGGACAAGTATCCGTTTTAAGTTCTGGATACCTTTCTCCTAAAAATGCCCTGTTATTATTGGATAGCATGAAAAACAGTGGTCTGTTCAGACATGATCAGTACAGCTATTTACTTTACCCGAATAAAGAACTCCCTAAATTTCTAAAGAAGAATAAAGTTACGAACGAGGCTATACAAAAATTGACAATCGTAGATCAATTACTAGCAGTAGGAGATAAGTCGATTATCGAAAAAGATGTTAAGGGTGAATATCATTTCAATGGCAATTTGAAAAACGCCGATGACTTGAGTAAAGCATTAGATGCATTAGATAAAGCAAAATATTCTGAAATAGTACATAAAGAAAAGGCTGAGCTTCTAGAAATCTATGAGGCCGTATTCGATCATAAATCATTTACTGGTCGCTCGGGAACATTCTATGGTTACGAAGGCTTAGGTTCGATTTATTGGCATATGGTTTCTAAATTGCAATTAGCAGTTCAGGAAGTTTGTTTGCAAGCGATTGAAAATAATGAATCGGAAACAATAATTGGTAAACTATTAGAGCATTATTATGAAATTAATGCTGGCGTGGGAGTTCATAAATCACCAGAATTGTATGGTGCTTTTCCAACAGATCCTTACTCGCATACCCCAAGCAATAAAGGCGCTCAGCAACCAGGCATGACTGGCCAAGTGAAAGAAGATATACTCAGTAGATTTGGAGAACTTGGAGTATTTGTAGTTGATGGTATATTATATTTCAACCCCTGTTTATTGTTGAAAGATGAGTTTACGAAAGAAAATCGTGTGTTTAATTATGTAACTATTTATAGAGAACATAAAACGTATGCTCCTCCTATTGGCTCACTATGTTTTACATTTTGCCAAGTACCAATTATTTATCGCCTTTCAGATAAAAATCAATTGGAAATTGAAAAGAATGATGGAACGATCCTTACAAACGATTCTCTGCATTTAGATTCCAATACAAGTTTGGGGATATTTAATAGAACAGGCGAGGTAAGTAAAATTACAGTATACGTTAAAGAATCTATTTTAAAATAATAGGATGCGAAAGAGCAAATTGATATTACAGTTTCTGACGCTATGCTTAGCGATGCTAATATCATTTGGAGCTTTAGCAAACATCAATATTAAATTAAATAAATCTGAAAGTATTAAAACAGCAGCTCAAATTTTAGGTGATTCTAAATACCAAGCTATTTGTTATGGCGGGTATAGAAGTGTTACACGTGAAGTACAACCAAGTATTGCTCAGATCAAAGAAGATTTGAATATTATGAGTGCAATGAATATTAAAATATTGCGAACTTATAATACCAAGCTTGATGAAATAAGGAATCTATTAAAAGCGATTACTGAACTTAAGGCTGAAAATCCAAGCTTTGAAATGTATGTAATGTTGGGTGTTTGGATTGATTGCGAAAATGCCTGGACTAAGTTACCTCCAAATCACGACAAAGAAAATTTACAGGCGAATACAGAAGAAATAAACAGAGCGGTTGAGTTAGCGAATGCCTATCCGGATATTATCAAAATAATTTCAGTAGGTAATGAAGCTATGGTTCACTGGGCTACATCGTATTATGTAAAACCAAATGTGATTTTAAAATGGGTGAACTATTTACAAAAATTAAAAGCAAAGAATAAACTTAGCCCTTCAATTTGGATTACTTCCTCCGATAATTATGCTTCTTGGGGTGGTGCAGATTCTTCTTATCATGTTGATGATTTGAAGAAACTTTATAATGCTGTTGATTATGTTTCTATACATACTTACCCAATGCACGACACGCATTACAATCCAGTTTTTTGGGGATTAAAGAGTACTGATAAAAATTTATTGAAGTCTGAAAAGATTGATTCTCTAATGTTTCGTTCTATAAACTATGCGAAAGCTCAATATAGAAGTGTTCAATCGTATATGAAATCTCTTGGTGTAAATAAGCCAATACATATTGGAGAAACAGGTTGGGCAAGTTCTGATAATGAACTTTACGGAAAACTTGGTTCATCTGCTTGTGATGAATATAAATCGGCAAAATATTACCAATTAATGCGAGAATGGACAGATAAAGAAAACATCACATGTTTTTATTTTGAAGCTTTTGATGAACGATGGAAAGATGCAGAAAATATTGAGGGTTCAGAAAATCATTTCGGTTTATTTACCATCGATGGGAAAGCTAAATACGCATTATGGAAAGCTGTAGATCAAGGTTTATTTAATGGATTGAAAAGGGATGGAAACCCAATCGTTAAAACATTTAATGGAAAGGAAGAGTATTTGTTGAATATAGTAGAACTACCTAAAAATATGACTATGGAAGTTTATGAAACTTCAGAAAAAGGAAATGCATTAACCTTATTAACTGCTTTTGAACCCACAGCACAATCATTAGTTGTAAGTATTAATCCCGAAGAAAAATTTCAGAAAATAGAAGGATTTGGAGGTTCATTTACAGAAGCCTCTGCTTATTTACTCAATAAATTAAGCAAAGAAAATCGTAATAAAATTTTACAAGCATATTTTGGAGAAGATGGTGCAAGGTATTCCATGACTAGAACTCATATGGCATCTTGCGATTTTTCATTAAGTAATTATACTTATGCGAAAAAAGAAGGCGATAAAGAGCTGAAACATTTTAGTATAGAAGATGATAAAGCTGATTTAATTCCAATGATTTTAGATGCTAAGAAAATATCTAAAGAAGGCTTTAAAATAATATCATCGCCATGGACAGCCCCACCATGGATGAAAGACAATAAAAGTTATGTAGGCGGAAAATTATTACCAGAATACAACAAAGCCTTTGCCTTATATTTTTCTAAATATCTAACTGCTTATGAAAATGAAGGAATTGATATTTGGGGTGTCACAGTTATAAATGAGCCACATGGCAATGGAAATAACTGGGAGAGTACCTTGTTTTCTCCAAAGGAGATGACAGACTTTGTTCAGAATTATTTAGGTCCACAATTAGAGAAAGATGGATGGTCGAGTTTAAACGTTTTAGGATACGATCAGAATAGAGCAGGTTTAAAAGAGTGGGTTGATGAAATGTATAGAGATAAACTATCATCTAAATATTTTGCAGGTACAGCTATACATTGGTACGAAAGTACTTACGATTACTTCCCTGAGGATTTACAATATGCGCATAAAAAAGCACCTCATAAATTGCTAATTGAAACTGAGGGATGCGTTGATTCTGAAATTCCTAAATGGAATGATGATGCATGGTATTGGAAAAAAGAAGCTACAGATTGGGGTTGGGATTGGGCAAGCGAAAAAGATAAACACTTACATCCTAAGTATGCACCAGTCAATAGATATGCTACTGATATCATTGGCTGTTTGAATAATTATGTAAATGGCTGGATCGATTGGAATATGGTATTAGATACCCAAGGCGGACCGAATTGGTTTAAGAATTGGTGTGTTGCTCCAGTTATTGTGGATCCAAATAAAGACGAGGTTTACTTTACCCCTCTATACTACGTAATGGCCCACTTCAGCAAATTTATGCGACCAGGAGCCCTTAAAATAGGCTGTACGATTAATCATAATGAAGTAATGGCAACAGCTGTTCAAAATACAGATGGAAGTATTGTAATCGCCCTGTTCAACCCAACAGAAGAGAAGTACAGTATCAAAATAAATGTAAACAAGGAAGTAAAGAATATAACTATAGATGCTAAAGCATTACAAACTATAATACTAAACTAAAATTTGCTTATGTCTGCACATCATTCAACAACAAAAGTTCCTATCGGGCAAAAAATAGCCTTCGGACTGGGTATGCTTTCCAATCAAATGTTTCCTGCAGCATTAGGAATCTTTATGGTTGTGTTAGTCGAGAATTTAGGCATGCCATCTTGGATGTGGGGTGTTTTGTTTTTTGTACCAAGAATTGTAGATGCATTTTTTGATCCAGTGATGGGATTTATTTCGGATAATACGAAATCTGTTTGGGGTCGAAGAAGACAATATGTGTTTGTAGGCTCGATCATCATGGGAATTGCTTTTATGATTATGTGGCAATTGCATAGAGAAGATAGTGTGATATATAATTTCACTTTCTTTTTAATTTTCTCTCTCATATTCCATATTGGTCTTTCAATATTCAGTGTACCCTTTGTAGCTATAGGATATGAAATGAGCGACGACTTCCATGAAAGAACAAGCATTATGGCAATTTCTCAGTGGATCGGACAATTTGCTTGGGTAATTGCACCATGGTTTTGGGTAATTATGTACGATCCTAAATGGTTCCCTAATGCAGATACTGCTACAAGAACCTTAGCTGTTTGGGTTGGATCTGTATTCATGCTGCTAGCAATGGTGCCAGCGATTTTTATCAAAAGCACTTCCACTAAATTTGACGATTCCTTACAACCACTTACCTATAAAACAATTGGTGGTAGCTTAAAAGAAATATTAATAAGTTTTAAAGAAGCCTTTGCAAATAAACCATTCAGAAAACTTTGCATTGCAACCTTCTTTATTTTTAATGCTTTCAATACAGTTGCAGGTTTTACTTTTTTCATCATAGTTTATTATTTGTTTAATGGAGATACAGCAGCAGCTGGTATTTGGCCAACACTATTTGGTTGTGGAGGTGCATTAGCAACAACATTTATTGTAATTCCTATTGTAGCTTGGATTGCCAAAAAAATAGAGAAGAAAAAAGCATTTTTAATTTGCCAAGGTATATCGGTATTCGGTTATATTTTGTTGTGGTTCTTGTTCATTCCTGGTAAACCATATTTATTTCTTTTTGCATTACCATTTTTCTCTTTCGGTATAGGTAGTTTATTCACCTTAATGATGTCGATGACTGCAGATGTATGCGATATGGACGAATTAGATTCAGGCAAAAGAAGAGAGGGTGTATTTGGAGCAATCTATTGGTGGATGGTGAAGTTCGGGTTTGCTATTGCAGGTTTGTTAACAGGAATAATTATGTCGGCTGTTGCTTTTAAAGCAGGTGCAGCTACTCAACCTGAAGGAGCTGTTACTGGTCTTCGTATATTCTTCTCTGGTGTTCCTATTGTGGGTACATTAATTGCCATGTGGGTAATGTGGAATTACGATTTAACAGAACAAAAAGCTCGAGAAATAAAAAAAGAATTAGATGCTAGAAAAGGAAAAGGTTCTATTCAATCATCAGCATACTTATTAGGAAAGTTAAATTCAATCATTAAAAAAGATAATATCAATAATATTATTGGTTCAGATTATTCTCAAAAAACAGAAGCTGAAATAGAAACAATTTTCGCTTCTCAATTTAATTTGGGATTAGATGGATTGTGTTTTAGTCCTTACGTTGAGGGGCAAAACATAGGCGATATTTTAACTGCCGAACAAATAAAAAGAAGATTAGAAATAATAGCACCTCATACCAAAAGTATTCGAACATTTTCATGTACAGAAGGGAATGAATTAATTCCAGAAATTGCCCATCAAAAAGGAATTAAAACCATAGTAGGAGCATGGATTAGCAAAGACAAAGAACGTAATGAAAGAGAAATTGAAGCATTGGTTCGTCTTGCGAATGCTGGCCTTGTAGATATTGCTGCAGTTGGCAACGAAGTATTACATAGAAATGAGATTTCTGAAGAAGAGTTAATTTCTTATATCAAAAGAGTTAAAAAAGCAATTCCCAATCATATAGAAGTAGGCTATGTAGATGCTTACTATCAGTTTTTAGATCGACCTAATTTGATTGATGCATGTGATGTAGTTCTATCTAATTTTTATCCTTTTTGGGAGGGAGCATCTATCGATTATTCGATTTCATATTTATCGAATATGTATGAGATTACTAATGGTGCTAGCAAAGGTAAAAAGATCATCATTACTGAAACCGGTTGGCCTAGTTTTGGGGAAAGCATTGATAATGCAATACCATCAAGAATTAACGCAATGAAATATTTTATTTTATCTCAGCAATGGGCTAAGAATAATACTATCGAATTATACCATTTCACTTCTTTTGATGAATCTTGGAAAGTTGTACAAGAAGGAAAGCTTGGAAGCTCTTGGGGATTATGGGATCAAAACGAAACGTTTAAGTTTAAAAAATAATTTTAGAGATTATGTCGTACAGAGAAGGTCATTATTTTACCGCTGATAACAAAAATAGTTACGCAAATTCACATCATGATTATACTCCAATAGATTATCCTAATCTATCGAGTATAGATTTAAAAAGTTTGTGGCATAAAACACTCGAAAGTGGTATGCATGGTATTTGCTTTAGTATTTATGAAGATGGACAAAAACCTGGTGACATCATTACTGAAGAACAAGTTGAGCGAAGAATAAAAATAATTAAACCATACGCTAAATGGGTACGCTCATTTTCGTGTATAGAGGGCAACGAACATATTCCAAGAATTGCTAAAAAGCATGGTATGAAAACCCTAGTAGGTGCTTGGCTTGGAGATGATTTAGAATTGAATGAAAGAGAGATTGAAAGCTTATTAGCCATGGCTAAAGAAGGTTTGGTTGATGTTGCTGCTGTAGGTAATGAAGTGATGTACAGAAAAGACTTAACAGAAGATCAATTGCTGGGCTATATACAAAGAGTTAAAGATGAATTACCGAATATACCTGTGGGTTATGTTGATGCATATTATGAGTTTTCTCATCGCCCTAGAATAACTGAAATTTGCGATTTGATATTAACGAACTGCTATCCATATTGGGAAGGTTGCCCAATTGAATATTCTTTCGAACATATGAGAAGTATGTTTGAATCTGCAAAAGCAGCGGGGCAAGGGAAACGTGTGATTATCACAGAAACTGGCTGGCCAAGTAAAGGCGGTGCATTTAAAGCATCTGTGGCTAACGAAGAAAATGCAATGCGTTATTTTATAGATTGCCAGAATTGGTATAATGCAAACGAAATTGAAAGTTTTTACTTTGCTTCTTTTGATGAGTCGTGGAAAGTAGGACCGGAAGGTGACGTTGGAGCTTATTGGGGATTGTGGGATAAAAATGAAAAACTAAAATATTAATTCTTAATGACTGATTTTTTCAATAAATATAATTTTCCATTTGCGAATGCAATTTGTTATTCTGGTTTTAGAAATGGTCAACAACCAGGTGGAATAACCCCTTCTTATGAAGAAATAAAAGAAGATTTATTAATACTTCAATCTGAATGGAAATACCTTCGTTTATACGATTGCGATGAGCATGCCTTAAGAGTTATTGAAGTTATTCAGAAAGAAAAACTAGATTTCAAATTAATGCTTGGTGCATATATTGTAGCTGAAAAGAATAACCATGCTTGCCCATGGAATGGAGGTGTTTATGAAGAAAAACAGTTAGCCGAAAATAAACTTAAAAACGACCAAAAGATTCAACAACTGATAGATTGGTCGAATAAATATCCTGATATTATTTTTACTGTTTCTTTAGGAAATGAAGCTTGTGTAGATTGGACAGATCATTTTGTTCCGGTTGAGCGTGTAATTGCTTTTGCCAAAGAAGTAAAGAAACATTGTAAGCAAGCCGTAACTTTTTGTGAAAACTATGTGCCTTGGTTAAATTATCTTAAACCATTGGTAGAGCATATCGATTTTATTTCTATACATACATATCCTGTATGGGAATACAAAAACATACATGAAGCCGTAGATTATTCTATCGCGAATTATGAAGCTGTTGCTAAAGAATATCCAAATGTACCAGTCGTTATTACTGAAGCAGGTTGGGCTACTAACTCGAATGGAAAGGGAATCAATATCGAACATGTTAACGAAGTAAATCAGAAAATCTATTACGATGAACTGATGAACTGGTCGAAAAAAAATAATACCCTTGTCTTCTTTTTTGAAGCATTTGATGAGCAATGGAAAGGCTCTGATGATCCTTTAGAACCAGAAAAACATTGGGGGATATTCAGAACTGATAGAACACCAAAGCTAGTTTATGAGCATCATAAACTAATTGCAAATAATGTTTCTTATTAAAGTTCAAACGAGAAGCCTTCTTTTTCAAGAGCTCTGTATCTTTTTTCATCAAACTCAAATAGCTTAGCCGGGCGATGAGATACATTTAGTTTCACTTCATTCAATGGTCGAAGAATATTCATTTCTAAGATTTTCTTTCTGAAGTTCGATTTGTCGAATTTATAGCCAAGTAAGGCTTCATAGAGCTTCTGGATTTCCAAAAGCGTAAACTGCTTAGGTAATAGTTCAAATCCTATAGGCTTATGTCTAACCTCATTCTTTAAGGTTTCTATGCCTCTACATAAAATATTATAATGGTCGAATGCTAACTCGGGTAAATTGTTAATGTTTATCCAAGCAGCTGATTTTGCCCAAGATGATGCAATAGGATGGTAGTTTATGCTGTTTACCAATGAAAAATAAGCAACTGTTACCACTCGACCTAAGGGATGCCTATCTACGTTTCCAAACGTGAAGAATTGCTTCATATAGATGTTTTTCAAACCTGTAAGCTTTTCAAGCACATTATTTGCAGCATCTTCAAGGTTTTTATCTGGTTCTACTAAGTCGCCAATAAGCGCCCAATGTCCATTAAATGGTTCAACCTCTCTTTGTATTAAAAGTACCTTTATTTCGCCTTCATGATAGCCAAATACTACGCAATCGATAGACAATCCGAATGAGAAGTACTCATTTAGAGGCATAGAATGATCAGATAAGTAGTACGAGCTAGGTATTTTCATTTTGCAAAATACAATTTAAGCATAACATTTAACAAAAACACTTATGGTATTTTTTACTTTAACTTATTTTTATATTATATTGCATTAACAATTGATAAAAATATAAACAATTCGATATGAAAAAAATAATTACCCTAAGCATTTCCATACTTTTTTCGAGTATTGGATTTTCGCAAAACAACCCCATAAATTTCGAGGTGGGAGGGAACGGTGCAAACTGGTCATGGACAACTTTTGAGAATGGCACAAATCCAGCTTTAGAGATGGTCGCAAATCCGAGTGCGACGGGAATAAACACTTCTAGTACGGTGGCTAAATTTACTGCATTGCAAACTGGTCAGCCTTGGGCAGGATGTGAATCATTAAACGGTTCTAGTATTGGAACGTTTAATTTAACAGCAGCAAATGCTATTGTAAAAGTGATGGTTTACAAATCAGTTATCAGCGATTTCGGGATTAAATTTGCAACGGCATCACTTGCTTCAACTGGTGAAATTAAAGTAGCGAATACCTTGATAAATCAATGGGAAGAGTTAACATTCGATTTTAGTTCTAAAATTGGCGAACCATCTTCAACAGGAATTACGCAAATTATCTTTTTCCCAGATTTTAATTTAGGAGGTAGAACATCGGATAATGTTTGTTATTTCGATAATGTTACTTTTTCAGCAGGATCAGCATTAGCAGAACCAACTGTTGCAGCATTAGCTCCTACAAAATTATCATCAGATGTAATCTCATTATTTAGTAATGCATACAACAATGTACCTGTAGATACATGGAGAACATCTTGGTCATCAGCTACGCTTATAGATATGCAAATTGCAGGTAACGATGCTAAAAAATATACTGGTTTAGATTTCGTTGGTATTGAAACCGTAAACAACCAAATCAATGTAAACAGTATGGATTTGTTTGAATTTGATTTATGGACTCCAAATTCAACATCTTTCAGATTCAAACTAGTTGATTTTGGCGCAAATGGTGCATTTGGTGGTGGAGATGATGTAGAACATGAAACAGTAATTACACCTACTTTAAATGGTTGGAATCACGTAGCTGTTCCACTTTCAAGTATGACAGGTCTAACAACTAAATCTAACATTGCACAAATCATTTTCGCAAGTTCACCAGCGGGTACTTCAGTAGTTTATTTAGATAATATTATATTTAGTAAAGGCACTGTACCACAAGTAGAGCCAACTACTGCAGCTCCAACGCCTACAAGGTTAGCAAGCGATGTAATGTCGTTATTTAGTAACGCATATAACAATGCTACAATTGATACATGGAGAACATCTTGGTCTGCAGCTACACTTACAGATATGCAAGTAGCAGGTAACGATGTTAAAAAATATTCTGATTTAGATTTCGTAGGGATAGAAATGGTTTCTAATCAATTAAACATTTCTTCTATGGACTCATTTGTTTTTGATTTATGGACTCCTAATTCTACAACATTCAAATTCAAGTTAGTTGATTTCGGAGCTGATGGTGTTTTTGGTGGTGGAAATGATGTAGAGCATGAAACTATTATTACACCTACGTTAAGTGGTTGGAATCATGTAGCGTACCCTATTTCAGGCATGACAGGCTTAACAACTAAATCAAATATTGCACAGCTTATTTTTGCTAGTGTACCAACTGGAACTTCTACTGCTTTCATCGACAACGTAATGTTTAGCAAAACATCTTTAGTAGGTGTAAACTCAACGAAAGCAGAAAAAATTAGTGTTTATCCTAACCCAACAAATGGAGTATTAAACATCACTTCTGAAAAAGATATTCAAAGTGTTGTTGTATTTAATTCTTTAGGTCAGGTTGTATATACAAATGAAGCAAGTGCTAATTTTGTAAAGATCAATGTAAATGATTTACCAAGTGGTTTATACACTTTAAGAACTTCTATAAATGGGGTTAATACCTTTAGTAAATTTATAAAAGAATAATTTTAAAATTAGTTAGTTAAAAGAAAAGGGGTGTATGAAAATACACCCCTTTTTTAGTTTATAATATTTTAGCTATTACATTTTCACTATTCTACAAACCTGATTAGCAACTTTAACAATGTAAACTCCATTGTTTAATTCGCTAAGGTTGATAGAGTGGTTTGCATTTACTTCTGTAGTCATTACTAACTGACCTTGTAAGTTGTAAATACTTGCTAATTCTGATTTTGTATTATCTAATCCTTTAATGTTTAATACATCTTTTACTGGATTAGGATAAACATTTAATACTGAATTAGACTCTTGGTTAATACCAACATTACCTGCTTTACTGAAGAAGATATTATCTAAATAAACAACACCAGCTCCTGTAGGTAAGCCTGAGAAAATGATTTGTGCAATATGAGATTTAGCAGTTAATCCTGTGAAATCTGATAACGGAATAGATAAAGTATTCCAAGTGTTTAAAGTAGGTGTGAACACTAATTCATGTTCTGTATCATCTCCACCACCGAATGCTGCATCTGCACCGAAATCAACTAATTTCACACGGAAAGCAGTCATGTTTGGAGTCCATACATCAATGTTAAATGTATCCATAGTAGAAGCATTAATTTGGTTTGCACCAACAGCTTCAACACCTACGAAATCTAAGGCTGAATATTTTTTAACATCGTTACCTGCTACTTGCATATCTGTTAATACAGCCGACGACCATACTGTTCTCCAAGTATCAATAGTAACATTTGTATATGCATTACTAAATAGAGATATAACTTTAGAAGCAGAATTACTTGGTGTTGGTGCTGCAACTGTTGGCTCTAATAAAGTAGATGGTTTACTGAAGAAAATATTATCTAAGAAAACTGTAGATGATGCAGTAGGTAATGCAGAGAATATAATTTGTGCGATATGATTCTTAGTAGTAAGGTTTACAAAGTCTGATAATAAAACTTCGTATTTATTCCATTGACCAATAGTTGGGTTGAAAACGATCTCATGTTCTTTATCATCACCACCACCGAAAGCACCATCAGCACCAAAGTCAACAAGTTTAACTCTGAATGTAGTTGCATTTGGTGTCCATAAATCAAAGTTAAATTTAGTCATGTTTCCTGCATTAATCATGTTCGGACCTGTTGCTTCAACTCCAACAAAATCTAGTGCAGAATATTTTTTAGTATCGTTACCAACAATAACGATATCCGTTAAAGTTGCGTTAGACCAGCTTGTTCTCCAAGTGTCAATGTTAACATTTGTGTACTCATTGCTATATAAAGAGATAACATCAGCAGATGGAACAGTTGGGTTAGTAGCAGGAACACTAGGCTCTTGAGCTTGTGGAACGAATTTGCTAAAGAATACGTTATCAATCCAAACTGTACCTGTTCCTGTAGGTGCACCAACTAAAATCAATTGAGCAATATGTCCTTTAGTAGTTAAGTTTGTAAAATCTGTTAATGGAATACTTAATGTTGTCCATTGATTTGGAACCGTGGTAAAGTTTAATTGATGTTCTTTATCATCACCTCCACCAAAAGCAGCATCAGCGCCAAAATCAACTAGCTTCACGCTAAATGTTGTAATATTTGCAGTCCAATAATCGATATTGAATTTACCCATACTATCAGCGTTGATTAAATTAGCACCTGTAGTTTCGATACCAACAAAATCTAAAGCTGAATATTTTTTAGCATCATTGCCTGCAATTTGTACATCCGTTAAAGTTGCATTAGACCAACTTGTTCTCCAAGTGTCGACAGTTCTATTTGTATATGCATTACTGAACATTGAAATGACGTTGTTCGCAGGAATAGTAGGAGTAGGTGCAGCAACCGTTGGTTCTGTTACTACTGGAGCTACTTTACTGAAAAATACGTTATCAATCCAAACTGTTCCTGTTGCAGTAGGAGCGCCAACTAAAATTAATTGAGCAATATGTCCTTTTGTAGTTAAGTTGGTAAAATCTGTTAATGGAATGCTTAAGGTATTCCATTGATTTTGTGTAGTAGGGAAGTTTAATTGATGTTCTTTATCATCGCCACCACCAAATGCAGCATCAGCACCAAAATCAACAAGCTTAATGCTAAATGTTGTAATGTCTGAAGTCCAATAGTTAATGTTGAAATTAGTCATCGAATCGGCATTGATCAAATTTGGACCTGTAGTTTCGATACCAACAAAATCTAAAGCTGAATATTTTTTAGCATCATTACCTGCAATTTGAAGATCAGTTAAGGTAGCATTAGACCAACTAGTTCTCCAAGTATCAACATTTACATTCGTATATGCATTACTAAACATAGAGATAACTCTATTTGAAGGAGTAGTAGGTGTTGGTGCAGCCACTGTAGGACCTGTAGTTGGAGCAGCTGAGAAAGTTATGTTATCAAAATAACAGATGTTATCCGTTGTACGAGCGATAAAATCTGGGAAAATGATAATTTGATCATTTGTTTCTCCAATTTTTGATGAGAAATTAAAGGTCAATTCTTCCCATTGGTTAATTAAGGTATTTGCAACCTTTAATTCTCCTGAAGAACCATTTGTAGAAGTTGCAAATTTAATAGCTACATCACTTATTACAGATTTGTAAACCATGATTTTAACTATGGCATTCGATGCAGATAAGGTAAATGTTCCTATACCAGCACCATGAGAACTCTCTACGCCAGCCCAAGGTTGACCTGTAGTAAGGGTTGTCATTTTTGCTACTGTTGCAGAAGTGTTAACTCCTGTAGCACTAGGGTTTGCAACGATTGTTATTGGAGCATTCGCGCCATTCTCGAAAGTTGTCCATGTCCATGCATTCCCAGGAGCTCCGGTCTCAAAGGTGATAGGAGCATTTTGTGAAAATGCTAATGATGAGGAAAGCATCATTAATAAAATGTAGATTTTTTTCATAATTGACTTATATTTTAGTTCTGGGTAATAGTAATTGTACTTTTTACTATAAGTACCGAATATAGGTTAAATACTACTTAAACTAAAATTTTCTACAAAAAAGATTTATTAATTGTTTGTTCAAAATGAAGCACTTAGCCGTTTGAACACGCAAAAAACACCTTGAAGGCAGGAATACTAAGATTGGGGTAAAATTCTAGTAAAATTTATGAACAAGTAAGGGTCTTTCCATTAAAGGAAACAGACATGCCGGCAATAATCTTATTTCTCCTTCGAGTTTCGATTTGCCCATTAACTTTTACCAACTCATTGTCGATTACATCATTGGCCATAGCTCCATCATTAACCCATCCTAAAACCTTTAACAATTGGTTTAGATGTATGTATTCGCCCTTGATTTCAAATGAGTTCATTTTGTTTATTATAGAGATTGAGGCGAATATAATTATTAAAACTTGCAAAATACCAATGTATTTAACAGATTTGTTGAAATTTAATACGCTCGCTCTCAAATGAAAAAATTTTCCCTTGTTATCGTTTTAACGATAATGACGCTTTATTCTTTTGCCCAATCATCAGCTGATAAAAAATACAGCAAAGGCAAGTACAAATCTGCAATATCAATTTATAAGAAGTTCCTATCTGATGAAGAGAACATGTACAATGTTCATGCGATTCGCGGATTAGCAATGTCTTATAAGGCTATCAAAAAATATGCAGATGCTGAAAAGATGTTCAGAAAATTGATCGTATTGGATACTAGCTTCATCGACTTAGTTAATTATTCGGAAGTTTTGTTGGAAAACAAAAAGTATGATGAAGCAAATAAACTAATTGTAAAAAACAATTTGAATGTAAGAAACGATAAAACAGTAACATTAATTGAATCTTCTATCAAAAATATAACTCAAATTGCTAGTGTTGATACAGGTAATGTTAAGGTTGTTTCTTTAGGCATCAATACTAAACATCCTGAGTTTTCTGCCTTTAATTTCCAAGATGGTATTGTTTATTCAAGCTCTAAAAGGTATTCACTTTTCAGCAAGTCGTTTAGTAATAAAAGCTTTTATGCTTCGAACTTATATTTTAGTTCATCAAAAACGAACTATAGTAAATCGAGTAAGTTTGCTAAAGAAATTCGTATCAAAGGAAACGCAGGCCCTTCGGCATATTGCGCTAAAAATAGAACCTTGTATTATAGCGTAAACTATACTCCAAACAATCCTATTTTAAATTCAAAAAACATTAGAATTCATTCTGCCTATTTGAATATTGATAATAGCAAATGGGTAACTTCTACTGCATTCCCTTTTAATTCAACAGAATATTCTTGTATGCACCCAACGGTTACTGCAGATGGTAATGCAATGTTCTTTGCCTCGAATATGCCCGGTGGATATGGTGGTATGGATATTTATTTGACTACTTATGTGGATTCTCGCTGGACTAAACCAATTAATCTTGGTCCGAATGTTAATACCGCTTCCGATGAACTGTTCCCTTTTATCGATAATAATGCCCAGCTTTATTTTGCAACAAAAGGAAGAGGTGGCTTAGGAGGTTTAGATATTTTTGTATTCGACATTAATTTACCAAATATTCCTGCTGAGAATTTAGGAGCACCATTTAATTCTTCATCAGACGATTTTGGTTTCTTCAAAAGTAATATTGCTGATAAAGGATATTTCAGTTCTTCAAGAGGTAAAGAATACAACGATTTCGAAGTGTATTCTTATGTAAGAACTAAACCAATTGTGAAAAAGATTTCAGCATTGGTTGTTGATCAGCAAAATAATTCATTGATCAACTCTGCTAATTTGAATTTAGATGTTAGCAAAAACAATGAACATAAATCGTATTCTGCTTCGAATGGTAAAATTGAAAATGTAGAAGTGATGCAAGGGGATATTTTAACCTTAACTGCAAATGCTAAAAATTACCTTTCAAATAATATTCAGGTATCTGTTAATAGAATTGATACAGCTTATCAAATTCCTCTAACTGCTCAGAAAACAGGTTGTGTTTTAAGAGGAGAAGTTAAAAGCATGACGAATAATTTGCCAATTGCTGATGCTAAAATTACGATCACTAATCCGAAGAATTTATCTATATCTGTAGAAATTAAAACAGATTCTGATGGTAGCTATAGCTTCGATGGATTAAATAAGAATACCATGTACGATGTGAAAGTATCTAAAGATGGATTTTTCAGTAAAACATTATCGATAAGTACTGGCGAAGATTGTGACAATACCATTGATAATAGCACTAAGTATAATTTGAACTTCAACTTAATCTCAGGGAAAGTATCGACTATGGAGAATATCTATTTCGATTTGAATAAGTCGGTTATCCGAGAAGATGCGAAAGTGGAACTAAACAAATTGGTTGAATTGATGAGAGATAACCCAGAAATCGTTATCGAAATTAGTTCTCATACTGATGCTAGAGGTAGTGATGTATTAAACATGAAATTATCGGAAAGCCGCTCTCAAGCTGCTGTAGACTACATTGTATCTAAAGGAATTAGTAGTGTTAGGTTAAAGGCAAAAGGCTTCGGAGAAACTAAATTGGTGAATAAATGCGGTAATGACGTGAAATGTTCAGACGCTGAACACCAAAAAAACCGTCGCACAGAATTCCAAGTAGTAGGAATATTGTAGTCGAGAATTAAATAGAATTGTACTATTATTAGTAAAGGCTAGGAATTTAATCTGCCGTAGTTTCGTAAACTTTTAAAGCACAGAGAAATAGAAGTATTTCGAGTGCATAGTTTACGCGATGAAAAAATTAATAATAGTACTTATTTTATTGATGAATGGGCATATTCTCAATGCTCAAAACACTACAAAATTAAGCAAGTCTGATTCTCTAGAGCTAGAGAAATTAAAGCAATACGACAAAGATTTTATTCAATATAAGAGATTAGCTTTCAATACGGAGAGTGCTGAATATGCTCCATCGTATTATTCAAATGGTATTGTTTATTCGAAATCGAAATCACGATTAACGGATTTTGGAGGCGATGTAAAAGTAAAGAAAAAGCATAAATCGAAGCTATATTTTTCGAGCTTAGATGTAGATTTTAATAAATCTGCTAAACTAAAAATCAATGGAAAAAATAAGTTAGGTGTAGCGCAAGCAAGTTTCCATAACCCTAGCAAAACTGTATATTATACTGCATTGGGAAGTACCAATGGTACCGTTTTAAATAAAAATCATTTCGGAGTTTATTCTGCAAAATATAATTTAACAGATAATGTATGGGCAAGCTTCAACACATTCCCTTATAATGGTACATTTTATTCAACAGTAACACCTTGTATAAATAAAGCTGGAGATAAATTATACTTCAGTGCTAATAAACATGAGGGTTTTGGAGGAATGGATATTTACGTTTCCGAATGGAAAAACAATGAATGGACAGAGCCAGTAAATGTTGGAAAAGGAGTAAATACAGCAGGAGATGAGCTATATCCTTTCATTTTTGAAGATTCAATTTTATACTTTGCTTCGAACGGAAGATTAGGTTTAGGAGGGTTGGATGTGTATCAGTACAACATGAATTCTCGTAAAACCACTAACCTTGGAGCTCCAATAAATTCGGCATACGACGATTTCGGATTAATTAGAATTGCGAAAGTGAACAATGGCTTTTTCAGTTCGAACAGAACAGATGAAGGGAAAAATACCGATATCTATTCTTATAAATCTATTCGTCCGAAACCTAGAGAAATCGAGATCAATGTTTTGGATAACGCTACGAACAAACTAATAGAGGATGTAAAAATAAATGTAAGCTGTTGTTTATCTAAAGAAATTGATTTGTTCAGATTGATGGATGGTAAATTAACTGGAATGAAATTCGAAATAGGCGAGAACTATAAAATTTTAGTGGTTAAGCCCGGATACATTACTAAAACAGTTAATGTAGTATTCAAAAAAACCGACAAAGAGTTCTTTATATTGTTAGATAAGGATTCGACAGTTGATAGTACAAAACTTGTTGAAGAGCCAAATTACATCATCAAAAACAACACCTTTAAAGCTAAAGTAAAGGCATTTGTAGCAGAGAAGTTTAAAAAATCGGAAGAAAAGCCAATTAATCAGAATCAATACAATTCATATTCTTCAGATAATTACAATACATTAAACACTATTTATTTCGATCTAAATAAATATCAATTAAAGCCAGAGTCGATAGCATTATTAGATGAATTGGCTTATGTATTAAAAGAACAAAAGAAACTAAGAGTTAGTATTTATTCATATACTGATAGTCGTGGTACACAAGAATACAATCTGAAGCTATCTCAGAAAAGAGCTAATGCAACGGCGAAATACCTCATAAAGAATGGTGTTTCTAAACATAGAGTTAGAGCGATAGGTAGAGGAGAGCAAAAGCCAATTGTAAAATGTGGTAAAAACTGTACCGAGGCAGATCACGCTGTAAACAGACGCACAGAAATCATTTTAAAGTAATTTTCTAATAAATACATCAAATGATGTATTGCCCTGTTTTTTCGATAAGGATAACTTTGAAAAAAAAACAGATATGAAAAAAATTTACGCGACTCTTTTATTATTAATTGGATTAACTCAATACTCCAATGCACAATGGCCACATGTAGGAACCTCAGGTTTGGCTGTTAATACATCTTTTGGAATTTATTCCTCAGACTTGCTCGTTATTAGTCCGAACGAAATTTACGTTGCTGCCTTTCAAATGAACAATGGGCAAGGAGAGAAGAGTTTAAAAGTTATGAAATATGATGGCACGAATTGGGTAAGTATGGGAGAAGTTATTGCTGATTATACCATCGGAACAATTATTATGCGTAAAGCTCCTGATGGTTCTATTTATTTAGCATATAGTAAGTTAAATCCTCAATCTAATATTTATGAATTAATGTTGATGAAATATGAAGGCAATAAATGGCAAAACATTGCACCATTCATAAACTTACCTTCATCCATTAGCTATTTTGATTTTGTAATCGACAATAATAATGTGCCAATTATTTTAGGATCGAAAAGTTTTGTAATCGACTTATCAAGAGTAAGTAAATTCGAAAACAACGCATGGGTACATACTACAATTCCGAATTCAGCTGGAACAGTTTTTAATATCAATACTTGTACAATTACACCAAACAACGACTTAATATATGTTTGGCAGAAAACACAATTTGTAAATGGGGCATTGGTTAGTTTGGTTTATTTGGATACACTTTCGGGTTCTACATTTACTACTGGTACAGAAAATATCACAGGGAAACTTTCTTCATTAAATCAAATTGTGAAAGATTCAAGTAATAATATCACCATATTAAACACAGAATATATTCCAAGTAATTATGTTTTAACACAATTTAAAAATGTAAATGGAACATGGTCTACTTCGAAATCGGATACAGTTGCAGAGATATTGTTGATGAACTTTACTGTTGGAGGTTCTGGACAAATTTTGTGTACAAACTCAAGCAATAAAATCTACAATACTTCTAATTTTAGCAGTCCGATTTATACTCAAACAACACCAGCAAGTAGTGTTTATAAAGTGCGTTTACTGGGTAGTAAAGTTTATGCTTTAATTAATGATGGTGTAATAGTAGGCGACTTAAGTAATAATCCGAATGGAATTAATTCGAACAAATTAACAGGAGTAAGTTTATATCCGAATCCATCATCAGATATAGTTTCTTTAAAAGGAATAGACGAACAAGAAGTAGAAAGTTTAAAAGTATTTAATATCATTGGCGAAGAAGTAAAACAACTTTCTGCATCGAATACTATAGATATCCAAGAATTAAATTCAGGTATCTATATCCTCGAAATTACTAGCAAAAGCGGACAAGTTGGAAGAGTTAAATTTATCAAAGAATAAACCCTAGAAACATACAATTAGTTTAAAAACTGCATATATGCGGGTTTAATTAAAAACCTGCATATATCAGTATAATTGGTGGCATGACTTAAGTGGTGGCACCAATTTTTTTTCTCAAAATGTATATCCAAACCCTATAGTATAATATTGATTATAACCAGAAATACTTTGATTCTGACTGTTCTTAATATTTCCGAACGAGCTTAATGCTTCCACTCTTCTAAAATCGAACGAATACAGGTGATCGGTTTTATCTTTCACTTCAAATCCAACACCATAAACCACAGCATTCTCGAGTAACGTAATTCCATTGATTTGCTGATCTAATAAATCTTGATTGTTCGCATCATCATAATTTCTAGAATACGTTCCAAGTAAGTTGAAATTAGTGCTAAAGCCCCCATAGGTTTTAACATAAAATTCATCTGTTATAGGATAGCTCAGCTTAACTAAAACTGGAACTTCAACATAGAACATGCGATAAATATCTTCATAAGATTTTGCTGGAGAAGTAAAAGTTGCAGGCTCTGTTCCCTGAATTTTAGAACCCTTCGATGATACATTACCTTCGATAATAATTCCTAAATAATTATTTAGCTGATAATTGCCCGCTATACCCACATTAAAGGCTAGCTTGCCAGTTTGATTGCTTAGGCTACTGTTTTTAAATGTAGAGACTCCTAAGCCCGCTCTCGAATAATAATAAAATCCTTTGGGTTGTGCGATTACCGTTTGCACCGAAACGATAAGCAAGAAGAATATATACTTTTTCATATCTAGGTGTTTTGTATAGATACGAAAGCAATGTTTGTTCCGATTGCTTTTTTATTGAAATAATACATATTACTTGATTTTTTGTAGAGAGAATTCCACAGACTGAGGATTACTGCATATATCAGGGTAATTGGTGGCATGACTTAAGTCATGCCACCAGTATTGATTCATATTTAGATTTTACAAAAAATCATTATATTAGTATAAAGAAATTACTTACATCAACAATAACAACCTTTTGAAAAACAACATTTACTTCCTCTTCGCTATTGTGTTCCTCTTAGGTTCTTGTAAAAAGGATTCTGCTACGGTAAACGAGAATGTAGTTAGTTCGAAACTTCATACTCCGGTTATTAGTTATCCGGTTGATAACTACATTATAGTTAATAAAAATACCCAGGTAGTAAGTTTTAGATGGGATATGCAATACAATATCCATCATTATGAAATTACTATTGCGGAGGATTCTTTTTTTAATAATGTTATTCTGAAACAGGATTTGTATAATTATTACTTTAATCAATCCATTGATAAGCCTATATCGGGTGAATTGTATTGGAAAGTAATAGCTTACGATTCTTTAGGATATTCTACAAAAGCTACAACTACGCGCGCTATATTTTTTAAAAGTAATACAGAAGTAGCTCCCGAATATTCTTTCAATAGCCATGTTATTGTTAATGATATTTTTGATGTTAATAGACGATTTAACATCACTAGTACTTTGAATAACATAGTGAAATACGAAATCTATTCTAGCTTATACAACGATTTCTTAGATACGATTACAAACAACCATAATCTTAATGCTGCAGGTGTAAATAAATTGGATGTGGTTTCTCCAGTTAATGTTCTACTTCCTAACGATTTGTTTAGATGGGATACAGAATTGAAAGTTGTGATTAGGGCTGTTTTTGATGATAATACTTATTCAAACTGGTGTAAACCAATTTATTTTAAAGTAATTGACCCTACAATTGCCTTTCAAGGAAATTATAAAATTGAGTACTACAAAATTATTAACGGAGTAAATACAAAAGTTAGCGATACGATATCAATAGGTAAGTATAATAGCAATAACATTGGGCAAGGTGGGGTGTTCGCAAGAATAGATGGACATAACGATACGTTCTCGTATTACAATTGCCAATACAAAGTGCCTTGTGAAAATAATCCAATAGGAACGTTCACGTTTAGCAATTACCCTGGACCAGGAGGATATTTACACTTTAGTAAAAAGAATAATTCTGATTCAATTTTTGTTTCCGGTAGATCATCTAATGTAAGTACGCTTTCAGGATATAAATCGAACTAAATAAACCTAGCACTCTTTCTTAATTTACCTTAAAATTTACTTAAAAATTCAAATTTTGGATGTTTTAGTTATATGTTTGCACACATCTTTGTGAAGAGGAATGAGTAAAATATTGAAAAGCACCCTTATTTATATCAGTATTATTGGCGTACTATTGTTTGGAATGTTGCCAATTTCTTATGCTAAGAATTGCAAAACAAACTACTTCAATGCTAATAATTTCTCATCAAGAATAACTTTTTTCAAAAAGGCTGAACAGACTTTTTATGCTTTAAAACAAATTTCTGATGTGCCTGCATCGTCCTCATCTACTTCTGAAGAATCCGATGATGTAGATAATTTTCAAGAGGATTTAAGTGATGCCTTTTCGGATTTCAATACTTTCTTTTGCTTATTTCATACCGATAATATTATTAATGTTCAGTTTCAAAAACTGAACGCTACCATTTTACAAGCCCCAAAGGTTTCTCTTGTGGTATTATTCCATTCTTGGAAGAGTTATCAATCCTAAGTTCCTAAAACAACACTCTTTAAGACTTAATAATTTTAAGTCCTAATTCCCTATGCCTCCGCATAGTATAATTTAATTCGTAACCATTTAATTTTTTATATGAAAAAAGCATTCATGCTCTTAAGTATTGCTTGTGCTGTTGCATTAGCTAGTTGTAATAAAAATGAAGAACAAAAAGAAGAGGATTCTGTCTTCTCAGTTTCTAGTCCGATAATAGTAGATACTACTATTTACAAAGAATACGTATGCCAGATTAGATCTAGTCAACACATCGAATTGCGTGCCTTAGAAAAAGGATATCTGCAAGATATTTATGTTGATGAAGGGCAGCATGTGAAAAAAGGTCAATTAATGTTCAAGTTAATGCCTATGATTTACCAAGCTGAAGCTCAGAAAGCTCAAGCTGAAGTAAATTATTCTGAAATAGAATTTCAAAATACAAAGCGTTTAGAAGATAGTAATATCGTTTCTAAAAACGAATTAGCCATGGCTAAAGCTCGTTTAGATAAGTCGAAGGCTGAATTAGCAGTTGCTCAGGCTAGCCTTGGCTTTACAGATATTCGCGCACCATTCGATGGTATTATGGATCGCTTTAATGTTCGTTTAGGTAGTTTGTTAGATGAAGGTGAATTACTGACTTCTTTATCTGATAACAGTAAGATGTGGGTTTACTTCAACGTACCAGAATCTGAATATTTAGATTATATGAAAGTGAGTAAATCTAGTCAATCTCAAAATGTAAAATTGAAATTAGCAAACAATACACTTTTCGATCAGAATGGAAAAGTAGAAACTATTGAAGCCGATTTTAATAATGAAACTGGAAATATTGCTTTTAGAGCTGGTTTCAATAACCCTATGGGAATCCTTCGTCATGGCCAAACTGGTAATATTCTTATGCCAGTTGTTCTGAAAAATGCTTTGATCATTCCTCAAAAAGCAACCTTCCAAATTTTAAATAAAAACTATGTTTTTGTGGTTGATAAAAATAATGCAGTGAAAACTAGATTGATTACTGTTCAAGCTGAATTACCTCATATGTATGTAGTTTCTGAAGGTATATCTACTGGTGATAAAATATTAATTGATGGATTGAGAAAGGTGAAAAACGACGAAAAGATAAAGTATGAATATGTAAAACCTTCGGAAGTTTTTTCTGAATTAGAAAATGTGCACGCAGAATAATATCAATTAATTCTATAGAAAATGTTTAGAAAATTTATACAGAGACCGGTATTAGCAATAGCGATGTCGCTCTCCATTATATTTATTGGTTTGCTTGCCATTAAAACAACACCAATATCTCAATTCCCAGATATTGCTCCTCCTCGTGTAAATATCTTTATCGCATACCCTGGCTCTAGTGCTGATGTATTAGTAAACTCTACACTAATTCCTCTAGAAAGAGCCATCAATGGTGTACAAGGTATGCAGTATATTATTTCAGATGCTACTAGTGCTGGGGAAGCTACTGTTCAAATAATTTTTGAACCCGGAACCGACCCGAATGCTGCGGTAGTAAACGTGAAAACTCGTGTGGATCAAATCATGAATAATTTACCTCCACTTGTTCAAAAGGAAGGTATTATCATTACTCCAATTCAACCGAGTATGTTGATGTACGTGAACCTTTTCAGTACAGATAAGAATACAGATGAAAAGTTCTTGTACAACTATGCAAACGTTCATATTCTACCAGAATTACAAAGGATAAACGGAATGGGTCGTGCTCAGATTCTAGGTTCACGCCAATTCGCTATGCGTATTTGGTTGAAGCCTGATAGAATGAGAGCATACAATGTTTCTACGGAAGAAGTAATGCAAGTTATTTCTGAGCAAAGTGTAATCGGACGTCCAGGTAGAATTGGACAAAGTTCCGGTAAAAATGCTCAATCATTAGAATATGTATTAACCTATAAAGGTAGATTTAACAAGCCTGAAGAATATGAAAACATCATTATTAAGGCTAATTCGGATGGCCAAATATTAAAGTTAAAAGACATTGCTGAAGTTCAATTAGGCAGTGAGTTTTTCGATATCTATTCTAATAAAGATGGGCATCCATCTGCCTCTATCGTTCTTAAGCAAAACATTGGAAGTAATGCAAGTGATGTAATCAAGCAAATTAAAACGAAGCTTGAAGAGATGAAGCCTTATTTCCCTCCAGGCATGAGTTATGAAATTAACTACGACGTTTCGAAATTCGTAGATGCATCTATAGAGAAAGTACTACATACTTTGGTTGAAGCCTTTATTTTAGTGGCTTTGGTGGTATTTATCTTTTTAGGCGATTGGCGTTCAACTTTAATTCCTACTCTTGCCGTACCTGTATCTTTAATTGGTGCATTTATGTTTATGAAGTTATTCGGATTAACGATTAACCTGATAACCCTATTTGCATTGGTATTAGCGATTGGTATAGTGGTGGATAATGCGATTGTGGTAGTTGAGGCCGTTCATGCTAAAATGGAAGAAGAGGAGCATATTACTCCTTATAAAGCGGTGAAGAAAGTACTAGGAGAAATTAGTGGTGCAATTATCGCCATTACCTTAATCATGACTTCCGTATTTATTCCTGTAGCTTTTATGTCGGGGCCGATAGGGGTCTTTTACAGACAATTCTCCATCACGATGGCGAGTTCGATTGTACTTTCCGGAGTAGTGGCATTAACACTTACACCAGTATTGTGCGCAATGATTTTGAAAAACAATCATGGTAAAAAAAGAAAGAAATCGCCAGTAAATTTATTCATCGATTGGTTCAATAGTAAGTTCAATAAGGTACTTGGTAAGTACGGTAAATTATTAGAACTGATTGTACATAGAAGATTAGTAACATGGGGAATTCTGGGAGCATTTGCTATTGGTATTTTCTCTCTGAATCAGATTTTGCCATCAGGTTTTATTCCGAATGAAGACCAGGGGATGATCTATGCAATTATTCAAACGCCTCCGGGTACAACACTAGAGAGAACAAACGAAGTTGCAGAGCAATTACAAAGAATTGCTGAAAAGGTTGATGGAATTCAATCGGTATCTTCGTTAGCAGGTTACGAAATCTTAACAGAAGGTAGGGGTTCCAATGCAGGTACTTGTATCATCAACTTAAAAGATTGGTCGAGTAGAACTAAAAACGTAAATGAAATTATTAAAGAGTTAGAAGAAAAAACGAAAGACATTGGTGCTGTGATCGAATATTTCGAACCACCAGCAGTACCGGGTTATGGATCATCTGATGGTTTCTCATTAAGGTTACTCGATAAAGGTAGTTCTACAGATTATCAAGAATTCGATAAGGTAAATAAAGGATTTATGGAAGAACTTTCTAAACGAAAAGAACTTTCGGGATTATTTACTTTTTACGCTGCAAATTATCCTCAATATGAATTAATAATTGATAATGAAGCAGCGATGCAGAAAGGGGTTTCTATTGGTAAAGCAATGGAGAACTTGGATATATTAATTGGTAGTACATACGAGCAAGGCTTTATTCGTTTTAATACGTTCTTTAAAGTTTATACTCAATCGGCTCCAGAATATAGAAAGTTACCTTCTGATATTTTAAATCTTTTCATTAAGAATGATAAAGGAGAAATGGTGCCTTATTCAGCTTTCATGACGATGAAAAAATCGCAAGGCCCGAATGAGATCACTCGATTCAATTTATACACATCATCGTCTATTAAAGGTGTACCTGCGAAAGGATATACTACGGGCGATGCCATTCATGCAATTCAGGAAGTAGCTAAAAATACTTTACCGCATGGATATGATATTGCTTGGGAAGGTTTATCGTACGACGAAGCCAAACGAGGCAATGAAGCGATTGTTATTTTTATGATTGTGGTATTCTTCGTTTACTTGGTATTAGCAGCACAATACGAAAGTTTTATCATTCCATTAGCAGTGTTACTTTCGGTACCTACAGGATTCTTCGGTTCGTTCTTATTATTAAAAATGATGGGGCTGGCGAATAACGTGTATGCACAAATTAGTTTGATTATGTTGGTCGGGTTGTTAGGTAAAAATGCGGTGTTGATTGTAGAGTTTGCTGTTCAAAAACAACAAAAAGGAGCAACTATTCTGCAGGCAGCTATCGAAGGAGCTAAAGTAAGATTCCGTCCGATTTTAATGACCTCTTTTGCATTTATAGCCGGATTAATTCCATTGGTTTTTGCAGTAGGAGCAGGCGCTGTAGGGAATAGAACCATTGGTGCTTCAGCATTAGGAGGGATGTTATTTGGTACAGTATTCGGAGTTATTATAGTTCCAGGTTTGTATTTCATATTCGCAAAAATTTCAGATGGTAAACAATTGATTCGTGATGAAGATAGTAATCCATTAAGTGAAGATTTTGTCAATCCGAATTCAGATAGAAAGCTAACGAATAGAATTAAAAAGATTATTTCAACCATTATTAAGAAGGAAGAAGATGAAGAAAGTGATAATTAAAATTTTCGGAATAGCTTTGCTTACAAGTGTTTTATTTTCTTGTAAAGCATTAACAGATAGAACGAAAAAAGATATAGCTAAAATGCCCGAATCTTATGGTATCTCTACAGATACCATAAATACTTCTAAAATTAATTGGAAGAACTATTTTAAAGATCCGTATTTAACTAATTTGATAGATTCTGCATTAAAGAATAATAAAGAGATCAATATTGTTCAGCAAGAAATTGAAATTAGTAAAAACGAAGTTCAAGCTAGAAAAGGGGAGTACTTACCATTTGTAAATTTGTTCGCAGGCTCTGGTTTAGAAAAAACTGGGAAGTATACTCGTATGGGAGCTGTGGAAGAAAACCTAGAAGTTAAACCAGGTAAGGCATTCCCAGATCCATTAGGAGATTTTACTCTAGGTTTATCAGCTTCGTGGGAGATCGATATCTGGAAGAAGTTACGTAATTCTAAAAAGGCTGCGGTACATAGATATTTATCGAGCATAGAAGGTAAAAACTTCCTTTCTACTACTTTGATTTCTGAAATCAGTAATTCTTATTTCGAATTATTGGCATTGGATAATCTACAGGATATTGTGAAGAGCAATATTGAAATTCAGAGTAATGCTTTAAAAATTATTAAGCAACAAAAAGAGTCGGCAAAAGTAACTCAATTGGCGGTTAATAGATTTGAAGCACAGCTGTTAAATACTCAAAATTTACAGTATAAAATTGCTCAAGATATTATTGAAACAGAGAATAAGATAAACTTTTTAGTTGGTCGTTTTCCTCAACCAGTATTGCGCGACAAAACCGTGTTCAATACCATTTCTTTGGATTCTGTAAGTGTAGGTTTACCATCTCAACTATTGCAAAACAGACCAGATATTAGAGGTGCAGAGCAAGAGTTAATGGCAGCTAATTTAGATGTAAAAGCGGCGAGAGCTAATTTTTATCCGAAGTTAGGCTTAAAATCAGGCATAGGATATCAGGCATTTAACCCGGCTTATATTATTTCTCCAGAATCGAGTATGTATAATTTAGCAGGAGATTTAGTGGCACCATTGCTTAATAGAAATGCGATCAAGTCTATGTATAAAACTGCTACAAACAAACAAATACAAGCAGTTTACGAATACGAGCAAAGATTGTTGAATGCATATATTGAAGTTGTAAATCAACAATCATTAATAGAAAATACAAAGAAGAGTTTAGATGTGAAACAAAAAGAAGTAAACATTCTGAATGCTTCAGTTGGAATTTCTAATAGTTTATTTTATTCTGCTCGAGCAGATTATATTGAAGTATTACTTACACAAAGAGAAACTATCGATTCTAAAATGGAATTGGTAGATATCAAACTTAAACAGTTAAATGCTAAAGTGAATTTATATAAGGCATTAGGCGGAGGCTGGAATTAAGTATTAAAGAAATAGATTGTTAATAAGCTGCATTTATGCGGGATTAAATAAAATCCTGCATTTATGCAGATTTTTGGTGGCATGACTTAAGTCGTGGCACCAGTATTATCGCTTCTCACCAATAATCGAAAGATTCCCGTTAGTTACTTTGTAGTACCCGCTAAAAGTAATTTTGCCATTTTTGTTCTCGAATTTCAGATGCCTAGATTTATTGGGGTGCACAAACGACCAATATAAGGACTGATCTGTATAATTATCGTCAAACTTACTATAGTCAAGCGTCGCAGCTGCTTTAACAGCATTTATAAAAAGACCATTTCTCCCAACTTTTGTAAGTTGAACCATTTCAGAATCTACAACTCTTGGAATAAAATCCAGGTGCTTTAACATGTAATTTCCTATTAATGGATCTCTATCGTCGAGCACTATTAAGGTAATTACATCCGACCAATTTGAATATTCATTATTGGGTAAAATTGCTCTAATCTTTAAATAAGTAGTATCATTCCATATTAGATTTTTAGTATTTATTTTATAGGATAAGGTTGAAGTAGAATCGGTAAAATTCGTACGAGCAATATTGTCTTCAGGATTACTACTTGTTGGTTGAATAAAGTCGGGATAATGAGAACCTAAAACTTCATAAGCAATTGCACCTTTTATTTTGGAGAACCTGAATTGTTCATTAAATAAATCAGGATCGACGATGTTATAAGTTAATGAAGTATTAAATATGCTAGGCTTTTCATTTGAGTATACTGGGAATTGAAAGCTAGAATACAAACTATCCTTCGATACAGAATTGTTTTTATCGATACTCTGCACTTTCCAATATACCTTATCATTCATAATGCTTTCTACATCGGAATAAGTATAGGAAGTATCGAAGGTATTAAATTGAATAATATGGGTATTGAAATTAGAGTCTAAGGATAAGGTAAATTTATATTTCACAGCATCGCTTATTTTAGTCCATTTAAAGAGCACAGCGCTTAAGTAGGGGATTGTATCGTTCAGCGGGAATAATTGCACTGGAGCGCTTATAATCGATGTAGGAGCGGGAACAGGAGCAACAGTACTTTCTAATTCTTTTTTACAAGCTGTAATGGAAGTGATAAATATTAAGGAAAGTAGTAGGGCAATGTTTTTCATACATACAATATACGACTAAAATGAGAAACCTGCATTTAAGCAGGATTAAATAAAAACCTGCATACATCAGGGTAATTGGTGGCATGACTTAAGTCGTGGCACCAGTATTACGGTAATATCACATTCTTCGGAATTTCAGCATCCACGTCGATTATTTTTAGGTTTTTGTCGATTATCATATAGCGTGGAATTGCATCTAAGTTGAAATAATCTTTTAGTTTTTTGGTAGTTGCTTCATCTGCAAACCAATTTATACCATAGTTAGGGTTATTTAGTACATAGTCTGACCAATTGTTTTTATCATCCATTACATTTATAAATAAATAAACGATGTCATTTCGCTCAGCATACTTTGCTTTAAGGTTTGGATAGTCTTTTAAATATACTTTACATGGGTAGCACCAAGAAGCCCAGAAATCAATATAAATGTATTTGCCTTTTAATGAGTGTAGATTCTGCTTAGTACCGTAAATGTCGTAAAATTCATAGTTTGCGATAATACTCCCATTCTGCTTAGATATTTTAGTATTTAAGTCTTTTATGTACTTTGAAAAATCTTTGTTAGCGCATTCTTTGTAATAATCCTTTAATATTTTGTTTACAAAAGCGGTATCGGATTTTACATCTTGTAAACTGTACTTTACAAATTCGCTTAACATTAAATCCCTAACAGGCGATGTTAATTTATTTTTTCTTGTTTCATAAGAGCTTTCCATTACTAATCTCTTTTCAGCTTGTGTCATTACTTTCCAATCTTTACCTCTAAGTACAAATCGTCCGTATTTTACATACAAATACGCACTTACGGCACTCATATAATAACTAGAATTGATCATCTCAACATGATTCAAATTTACGGAGTCGATAAAATTGAAGTAAGAATCTGGAATGATCTTGTTGAATTTGTTTGCAGCTGCGATTAGAGACCTATAATGGATGTACTTGTATTTAATTTCATTTCTCTTGAAGGTTATGAAATAAGGGTCTTTGAAACGATTTAAATATTGATTGAAGGCTTTTAGATTTTCGATTTCTACAGCTTCAACATTTTTCTTATACAAATCGGCAGTTTTGAAAGTTTTCGCTGGTTTTATTTTATCAATGAAATAAACAATATTTTCGAGATGTAGATATTCTTGTTCTGCTTTATATTTACTTGTAAATTCTAGTTTATCATTGAAGTTATTATATTCTGAATTGATTATCATTTCATCACCAGGGCATAAATACAAGTCTTCAAACTGCTCGCCAATTTTAATATGTCCGAATACTTTTTGTTTTAGATCGAAATTATAATTGAACACTCCACTTTCATCTAAAAGAGAATTACCAATTACAATTACCTGAGAGCGGATTAAATCATCGAAATAATAAATTAATACCTCGGTTGAATCCGGAGCATTTTTAATCTGACCCGTAATTGTAATTTGAGCTTGGGTTTTCTCAAAGCTCAATAGGAAAAACAAAGCGATTGTGCACAGCATTCTCATAATCCCAAAATACGATTAATCCAGGAAAGATGCATTTATGCGGGATTAAATAAAAACCTGCATATATCAGGGTAATTGGTGGCATGACTTAAGTCGTGCCATGAGTAATTAATTGCAATGTGGTGACGAAGTCGTTAGGTAGACGTGGCGCAGACTTGAGGAATACTTTACAAGAGCACGGTATAAGCACGGCACAAGAGCGGTATATGCACGGTACAAGAGCGGTATAAGCACGGTAAGGGTTCGGCATAGGCATGCCTTTCCGTTGAGGAATATGATAGTCTTGAAGACCTCACAGGAATACAATATAATTCAAATTCTAGGTAATTTTCAGTCTAGAATTTAATTTAAAATATGGCTAAGCAAATAAGTTTTTTAAAGTTTACTGGTAAACTGGGGGATGTAGTTGGGTATAAATTCAACAATAAATATTTTGTCCGAAAGCAAGCAGATTTTTCGGAAATAGATAGGGCGAATTCTCCAAATTATAAACGTGCCAGAAAGATAAATTCCGAGTTTTCAATGACTGTAAAAGACAGCAAGTTATTTCGGATAACATTTAGAGATATAATAGAAAAAATAGATAGTCATAATTTCCATGGAAACTTAAATGGGAAATTTATAACGATGTTAATAAAAGATACAGTAAATGAAATGGGTAAAAGAAGGGCGTTTCATAGCGATTTTGAGGAGATACATCATATGGAAATTGGGGAAAAGAACAAATTTTCTAATGCATTTATTGGAGATATCGACTTTAATATGGATGAAGATGAAGGTGTATATAAAATCAGTTTCAAGAATGTTCATTTTAGCAAATATTTATATACTTCTAAAGTGACAAACAGCTGCAGATTGATGGTAAGTTTAGCCAAAATAGATTTTGAGAAAGAAGACTTCAGTGTAGATATGGCTTTTTCTGAATTTCTGCCTATAAAGAATCAAGAGAATTCAACTTTTCATCACGAAGATGAGTTTGCCAATTTCGAATTAGAATTAAAATTAAATCCAAAAGTAGAAGGGAAATTGTTTGCAATACTAGGTATTGAATATTCTAGTTTAATAAATGGGTACCGGGATTTTACCTACGGACATTGCGGAATGATTAAGAGTAGGTTTTAGAGAGGTTGAATTAGTCATACTAATTACGTAAAACCTATGTTTACGGTTATTAGTTTTCCTCAAGTCAGATCCTAAATACTTTGCCCAAATGTCAGCAAATTATGATCAGGATCAAGCAATGAAAACTCCCTTTGTCCCCAAGGCTTTGTTTCTAAATGTCCATTTGGATGAATAATTGTTTTATTATCAAGAAGTGATTGGTAAAGTTTGTCTATATCGTCAGTTCTAATGTAAACTTGTCCGTAATTTTCTTTGGGGTCAAGTCCTTTAAATTCAAAAAAATGAATTTCTACATTTTCTTTTCGTACAATTAAATAGTCTCCAAAGTCGCCAAGTTGTATGAACCCTAAATTGTTAAGATAAAATTCTTTGGTTAAGGCTATGTCGCGCATTGGAAGTTTTGGACTGATATCTGTAAGCATATTTTTTGATATATTTCTGTTATTGACTTTGGTTTGTTGCTTTGTCTTTTACAAGAACCGCTAAAGGTTTGCCGCTACCCAGAGGGCGGGATTTTCACCACTAAACTTCATTCGGAGAACTAAACTTTCGGCTTGCACAAATGTGTCTGAGTAGCAAAAAGCCCCGCCTTTTGGGTAGATACTGTTATGCGGTCGTTCTTTTCCTGTCATTGTCTTGAAGCCTCTAATTTGTGAGTCAAAGTTGAGAGTAGTTCGTCAAACGAAATTTTAAGTCCGTTAGATGTAATACATAGTGGTGTCCCATACATTTTGTAATTCAATGTCATCATTTTTCGTTTGAAACCACTTGTTTGTTTGTCAATATAGGCTTGAGGGTTTTTAACTTGAAGCATTATCAGTTTTTGTCTATGATTTTTAAGCACCGAAATGTTATCGATGTCCACCCATAAAATTTGTCCACCCGAAACTCCGCTTGAATTGTCTAAAATACCCTCGTCGGTTATTATAAGACCAGGTGATTTATCCCATAGTTTTTTGCATATGAATAGTGTGCAAAGTCCAAAAAAAAATATACTAGCAATTCCTGAAATAAAAATAATTGTGGGGTTTCGCATAATTGGACTCGTATATTTCTCTGGAATAGTAACAAATAGAATTCCAAGTCCAACGAAAACAAGTGCACTAAAAGTAAGCAGTATTATTTTCTGCTTGCTTAAAGGGATTATTATTTCATGCCCTTCTATTGTCATTAAATCTTCATTAAAACTCATAAGTATCATCCTACATTACCTAAAAATCCGTGTTAGCTACTGTTTTTTTTTTGTCAAGTCTATAATATTCATTGCACTTAAATTAGAAAACGTAAAATGATCTTTAGCACTTATGTGTTTTTTTTCTATTAAGTCCCATTTTTGTTTACTTATCCTGTTTATGCCTGGTCCAATTTGAAAATACTCTTCATGTTTGTCATTAAATAAGTCATTGTAAGTAACAGCAACATAAGTTTCAATATCATAGTAGCCAAATTGTGAAAGACTGTCCCTTAGCTCAATTTCTTTTGCTCCATGATGATTGTTGTCAACTTGATAAACCAAGCCTTCGCTTTCTCCAGTCAATACACCTCTCATATTTAAGTAATCGTAAAGAGGAAGCACTAAAGTGTCAAAGTTGGGATGGAAAGTAAATTTATAAAACGAATACTCTTTTGTGTCAAAGTCAGAAAGTCGTCCACCATGATTGAAAAATAACCAAAGATTATTGTCATATAATTTGATTTGATCGTTATATTCTTGTGTCATTCTTAATTCCAACTGAGGTAAATTCTCCTCTTTCATGATTTTTGTCTGAGTTTCTGCAATCCTATTTGCTTGAAATGAAACAAATACTGACATAAATGAAAGCAAAATAGCCACAATTGTCTCAAAGAAAATCTTGTTATTGTTAAGACCTTTCCGTATTTTCTTTATGTCCATTTTCATGTTATTTATCTTGTGTAAATATAATAGTTGCTAACAATTTCGGGCTTTGAATTCGGGTGGGTTTTGGAGTACCATAGTGTCAACTAATACAAATTTGAATTGAATCACAAAGCACCAAGATTGCAAGTTAACATATCTGATGTAAAACGTGTGTAGGTAGTAGTAATTATATTTTGTTCCATGATTTGATTTTTGAAATGAGATTGTCAAGATTTTGTTTTAAATCAAAATTTTCGAAGTTGGTATTGTTAATGTATTTTACAATTTCATTAGCATATTTGTTCTTATTCAAATTGTATTTGATTTTTACTGTTTCGCTACCAATTCTAGAAATATTATCTTCCAATTTTGTGTTTGATTCATTATCGAAATCCTTGTCAATTGAATATTCTGCTTTTAGCCATTTTTTTATTGCGTCATTTGAAATGTAATTTTCAATTTCTCTTCCTTTTGTTATCCAAGTGTTATTTTCACCTATTTCATTTTGAATTCTTGTCTTAGTTTCATTAAGTTTGGCTTTAATCTTTTTTCCGTCTCGGTCAATTACAACAAAAGAGTTGCTGTTAAGCCTAAATAGGGAAATAAGTTCATTGTTAATTATTTCATAATCAAAAGTTAAGTTGGAAAGTAATCTACCTCCGTAAAACATTATTGAGTAATGGTAGCCTTCTGTTAATTTATCGTCTAGAATTCTAATCCAATTGTTTATATATGTTCTGTCACTAGGGCCCTCAACCCAAATTATACCATTACATTGTAGAATATCACTAGCCCTAATATCTAAATCTTCAAGTATTGACTTAAACTCAGTTTCCTTTAACGTTGATTTAATTGTCGTTTTATTCCCTTTCTTGCTAATATGTAATATTTGTGTATCGTCAAGAGAGTTATATAAATCAATTACAATGTTTGAATGTGTTGTAAGAAAAAAAATAGAATTGTTTGTTTTTGCAAATTCGTAAATGAAATAATATAGCCTTCTTTGTAATGATGGATGTAAATTGTTTTCTAATTCTTCAAGTGCAAAAACATAATCGCTTGGATTTCTATTTTCTATTTCCGGTTTTACAATCAATAGGATTAGTACTAATAAAACGGTTTTAACTCCACTTCCCATTTTTGAAAGTGGAACTCTTCCGTCATCTGCACTTTCAAAATAAATTTCCCAATTATTTTGATCGTTTTGCTGAACAAGTATTCTTGTGAAATTAATATCAGGTCTAATAATTTCATTTAGACTATCTAATAGAGTTTTTTCAATTAAATTGCTATCAAAATTATCTCTATTAATTATTGTTTGTATGAGGTCTGTTGCACCCACACCATTTGTGCTAACTATTAGATCTGAGTTTTGTCTTTCTGGTTGAATGTCTCTTTCTGCACTTAGATGACTGAATTGTTTCCCATTAAACGGAAGAGTAATTATTGAAACGTATTTTTCAAGATACTTTCCTGCGGCTTGATTAAAACCTCCTTCTATGTTTTTGAAATTTTTTTGTCCTTTTTCATTAATATAGTAATTTAGAGTTGAACCTACTAAAGTTAAACCATATTGTTGATGATTTATGCCAGGTATACCACCTCCTGATACTGAATCGTTAAATGATTGACGAATAAATCTTTCATTAATAATATGTTTAAATTCTATTTCTGGTAGTTTCCCATTTCTTCTGTTTTTAAAGAAAGAATCGTCTCTTGAAGTTAGAAACTTGAAAATATCTATAATAGTACTTTTGCCACTATTGTTCTTCCCAATAATAACATTAATAGATTTGATTGTTTCGATAGAAGCACCATTATCGTCAAAGCACTTAAAATTCTTTATAGTTAATTTATCTATTTCCATTTCATTTATTATTGGTAAAATTGACTTATAAAATTGTTATAAATATTACTAACTTAAACTATTAGAGGGAATTAAGTTACACAAATAATTCGTAGGTCTTATAAATTAATCGCATTATTTACTAAAATCATAAGGCCTTATTAGGATGGTCAGTTTGAAGCTTAGCTGATGTTAAAATCAGATAATTATTTAATTTTTATATTTCCAAATATATCCACAAACAGATTTTCTTTTACCACTGCAGCACTTAGAAATATTAGTAGAAGAACTATTTATTGCAATGGCGGCGGCAGAGACACTCTCATACGTATTTATATATTTACCTTCAAGAGTGTATTGCTCAATCATTTTTTTTGATTTGTAATGAATTGAGCTAATATCTGAGTACCCAATAACATCATTTGAATATCTCCATATGAATCCTCCTATTTGAAGTGTCGAGGGTTCCATTCTACAACATTTACCGATACTTGATTCATTTAAACTTAATTTCTTTCCAGCTTCAGCAATGGAATTCCATTGTTTAATAAATTTACCCTCTAGTGTGTATTGATTAATTTTTTTTACTGACTTATCTTCAAAAGCTTGAATATTTTGACAATCACTAAAATCGTTATAGTTTTTCCAAAGATACCCTCCACAAGAAGGTTTTAGACCTTTTGCGCAATTTTGAATAGTTTTATAGGAGAGGTTTAATTCTTGGCTAGCAATAATTATTGCATCCCAAGTTTTTATATATGTGCCATCTAATTTATATTGATTTATTTTCTTATAACTTGAACCGCCAAGACCACCTTGATGAATATTATAGCCAATTTCATTATTTAATGCTTTTTGGTCATTTATTAGTCTTTTTTCTAGATCATCTAAATATTCACGAGAATCAGAAAATTCAATTATTTCGAATTTAAAATATTCCTTTCCATATTTTTTTAATGCTTTACTTATTAATAAACCAGAGCCTTTGTATCCATCTTCCAATTTGTTTGTCGAATGTTGACCAATATAAATTTTTCCGTTTAATAAGTTTGTGGTTCGATAGACAAACATGAACTTCTTTTTAATTTTTCTAAAATTCTTTTTACGAAGTTCTTTTTCCCAAGTAGATTTAATTCTATTACACTTATTACAACCTTTACCTGAAATATGATTTTGAGGAGTTTGTAAAAATGTTTCATTACACCTTATGCAATGAATAGGGATTTTCGTTTTTCTATTAACATAGCCCTCTTTAGGATATATATATAATTCTTTGTGAATTTTATTAGCTTCTATTAAAAAACTTTCATAAGACTTAGTCCTAGTTTTTGCTCCCTTTATTATTCTACATTTATTGCACCCCCTACCTCTAAGATGATTTGTAGCGTATGTTTGAGCCACTTTGCCATGTACTTTGCAAATATATTCTATAGGCTCTCTTGCGCCTTTATAAACGGTAACAGAGTAATCATATAAGTCTCCAAATAATTCTTTAGATCTCCTAATAAACTCCTCCGTTGTAGTTGCTGATGCCACAATATTATAAATAAGAATTTGTACTATGAATGATTTAAAAATAGATTAGTTTTTTCGTTATTATATGATTAAGCGAAAATATTTCTTATAAAGTTTAATTTTCTTCGAAGATAATATCTTTCGTAGTTTACATTAAGCATTTTGCAAGTTTGAAAAGAAATGGTATAATAAGAAGTAACGATATCAACAATTCTAAACTTAATTTATTTGCAAAAAGTTATTTTGAGCAAGACTGCCAATCTTTTAAAAACTTGTTGTTCGGCTAATTATTCTTTATTTCGGGATAATGATTTTCAAAGTCTAATAGAAACTCAACTAAATCTCCTTGGTCAAAAAAGGACGTTGTGTCATCTTTATTTTCCAAAATTAGATTCAAGCCACCCATTGAGGCTTTTATTTCAAAGTTTCGCCATTTAGCTAACTTTAAGAGTTCACCATCTTTATTTAGAGCTTTTTTACTAAAATGAAATTTTCCATTATGAGCAGAAGCATTTCTTATATGCCTAAAAAATTCGAAAACCTCACCTGACAAGTTTAGGTTAGCTATTTTCTCAAAAGCTATAATTATGGTCATATGTGTAAGTTCAATATTTGCTGAAGTTATACCACCAGTGTCATTAACAAATTCTATAGAAGATTGATAAGGGTCAAATTCAAAAGCCAATGTTTTATCTTTCTTCAAAAAAACTGGTACAAATATCAAAGGAGTAAAATTCTTTGCATTAAATATTTCATTATTGATTGATGAATTAAAACCAAAGGAATATATATAATTTTGAAAACCACCTAAATCATTTTTAAAATTTACTAAAGCTTTAGTCATAAAACCCCTTGAATACATTTCATTAATGCCAAACTGAGCGTAGGCTAAAGTTGTAATTGAACTATAGAAAAAGTTCTTTTTATCTATTTTATGTATGAAGCTCGTCATCTTAGAATTAGCCTAATGTTTATATGCTTGGTGTTTATTTATCGCCAATGGATACTAAGCTTACTGGCGGAAAACAATTAGCAAGACTGTAAGCCTAGCAGAAAATTTGATTTGAGGTAGAATTAACCATTAACCATAACACCTTTCATTGTGCCAAACGCATGTTATTGGCTGATGTTATCCTTCAGCTTCATTGAAATCTTTCAAGAGCAGTACATGTATTTTTTTGTAAGTCATTTTTGTCAAAATATAATTTGCACCGTCATAGATTACTTCATCCTGATAAATTTTTCTAACCTCCCAACCTTGTGGTAGCTTGCCAATATCCCAGCAAATAACCAAGTTAACATGTTCCATGGCTTTTACATCGTTATTAACATCTTCACAAAACTTATCTAAAGTCAATTTAAATTCTGCAAAAGAAATCATATTAAATTGTTTAGTAGTTTTTCCTGCGCTTTTTAAATAAACTTCTCGTGGATTCTTTCCGATGTTATCAATACTTGTTTAATATTTAAATAATATGTCAAAAGTATTATATTGACTCACCAATAAAGTATTATATCCTTTTAAAACCTCTGCACCAAGCAATTCATGAAATATTGCAACAACACTCTGTTCATGTCTTGGGATTTTAGAAAAGGGAATTTCTTTGATTGCAAGATCTTTTGTTTCTCTAGCTCGTTCTTTTATCTGATCTAAACCAGCCCCTTCTCCAATAGCATCATGAGGAACACCGACAAAATTATCCGCATATTTAATTACATCCGAGAAGAATGATCTTATCATATTTCTAATGTATTCTGCATTATCTCGTGTTATTGTTTTTCTTCCTGCGTCTAAAGTAAATCCAGATCCTTCTATTACAATATGAAAATTAGTATAATATCCTGCGTAACCTAATCTTGGCTTATTAATTTCGACGCTAGTTGGACATCCTTTTATTGAAACTACTATATCATCTGGAAATCTTTCTAAACCAACTATTTTACCAAATTTTTTATAAATATCTACTTCAGCAAAAGTCAAATAGATTTTATTTTCATAATCTACAAGTCGTAAGATTCCTCTTGGGTTTTTTGCAATATCGGTTTCATCAACAATCCACTTTTTGTTTTTTCGACTATATTCAGCATCAAATACAGGATAAAAGCCATCAACTAGTTCATCTAAATGTAAGTATAAAAACGGTAATTTCTCAGAAATCATTTCAGAATCAATTCCTTTGAAATGAGCAATAATGTCAATCTTTTCACGCTTATCTTCATCAACAAATAAATTATTGGTATTTCCAATTGCTGTTTTTGTTCTAAGAATATACTTAAAGAAGTCGAAATTGTCAATGTTAATATCAACTTGCGAAATCTTAACTCTAATCAAACAATAACTTTCACCAACTTCTTTTTCTACTGTATAATTTAACTGGGGAACAGATTTATTAAATATTGAATCATATGCTTTTTCACATGTAGCAATTATTTTAGTATTATCCCTAAGAGATTCTATATAAAAGCTATCACTGATCCCAAGTATAAATGAAGCACCAAGACCCTTTTCTCCTATAGAATCATCTTCATCTGCTTTATTTGTATTCCCTAGAGCAAAGAATTGTAAATCTGATTCTGACAAGCCAACACCGTTATCTTTAATCTCAATTAGTTGATCATTGTGATCAAATGTAATTTCTATACTTGGGTTCTTAACGCCAGCTTTTCTTACACTATCAACAGAATTTTATACAAGTTCTGAAAAAATATCATAGTAATTATGATAACTATCTAAAATACCTCTCCATAGATGTGGTACATTGATATGTTTTGCTAAATCGAAATGTTTATCTGTTGACATATTTAGAATTGATTTTTATATTTGTAAATGTAAAAATAATAGATTTTATCTCTTTAAATTTATATATGAATTATGAGTAGTAAAATTATCCATTCATTATATTATCTGCTCGAATAATTCTTATTTGAGGATTTATTTTTTCAATAAGCTCTCTAACTAGTCCAATGTCGGAATTACTCATTGCACGTCCCAAAATGATTTCTTCAACTTGAACGTCAATGAAATGTCTGTCTTGAACAAAAACCCTTTCTTCTTCTTCATAATTCCATACTTCAAGTTTGTGGCTCAATATTTCAATAGCTGTCTGGTCGTTAAAGTTTTGGTTACGAATAGAAGCAAGTCCGTTATATTGAATTGGTCTAACAGTGTATTGTGTGTCGTCAATTCTAAGTCCAATTGCAACTCCTCTTTGTCCATTTGTATAATGAGACCACATAAGTTCATTGTTGTTTAAACGAGATAATGAACAAAGCCTTAGTTCTCCTTTTTCTTCTGCAAGTCTATCCCGAATATTACGGTCAAGTTCGCCTGTCCTATAATAGTATTGTCCTTCCATTGGGTCATTAAGATCTTTATATTTTGCAGCATAAAGTCTGTTTTTGAGAATAATGTCAATGAAGTTTTTGAAGTTGTCTAAGCTCCTGTATTTGTATAAAATTTCTGTCATAGTTTTAGTCGTTATGTATTAATGCACATCACAATTATATATGTGAAACAAGCCTCCGCATCCACATCCAAAAATGTATATTACTAAAAGCATATTTCACTTTATAAAATTGCTTAAGCAATATAAGATATTATTCTAAAATTAATTAGTGCTTCTGCATTTTGAAAGAACTTCAAGTGATGCTATTGGTATTTTACCAAACAGGCATAAACGAAAAAAAACCAACATTTTTGAGTGGTTTTCCGTGATCCCGCTGTCCCGATAATTATCGGGACCGAACCCAGGACCACAACATTAAAATGCTATGAATCGTTTTTGTTTTTTATTCTAGACTGAATCCAGCTTTTTATTTCTTCAAATCTAATGTCTCCCTTACTAGCTGAAATAACCATTTTGTATTTCTCTTCTTGATCTTCTATTATATCGTATCTATTCTCCATTAGAATTAATCTCATTAAAACATATGCAGTTCTTTTATTACCATCAACAAATGGATGATTGATAAGTATACTTTCAAGAATTGCAGCGGCTTTGTCTGAAGGAGTAGGATATAAATCTTGATTTTAAAAAGTGGCAAAGGGTCTATTAATTGCAGATTCTAGAGATCCAATATCTCTAATGCCTTTACTTCCTCCAAATTTATCAATTAGAATATTATGAATATTTAGAACGTCTTTTAATTCGATCATTGAGCAAGTCTTTCGAGTAGTTCTTTATCTTCAGATAGAATTTGACGTAGATTATTTGCTAATTTGACTTTATTGGAAGGTTGCTCCTGTAATTCTTTTAAAAAATCAAGTACATCTTCTAAAATGTTTTCAGGAACATTATTAATTACTTTCTGGATTTCGATTTTTAACTCTGCCTTTGTCATACTCAAATATAATTAAAAGAAGTTAAATATACTGCAATCAAAAAGTGTTGTAAATTTTCTTTCTCCAATAAATACAAGTTGTTATGATTTTACCCAAAAAGTCATAAACGAAAAAAACCACTCATTTCTGAGTGGTTTTTCGTGATCCCGCTGGGACTCGAACCCAGGACCCCAACATTAAAAGTGTTATGCTCTACCAGCTGAGCTACGAAATCATTTCCTTCCGTAAAAGGTCTGCAAATGTACAATTATTATTATACAATGCAAATGCTATTGAGTAAAAAATGTAAAGTTCTTGTTAAATTCTTAGTTATCAAGGCCTTTTTTTAAGTCAGATATTAGATTTTAGATTTTAGATATTAGTATTTGAAAATTCAGTTACCAGCTACCAGTTACCAGCTACCAGCTACCCTATCCTTCGTGTCCCTCGCAATAATCGTCGAGCGTTTGAATTCTTTGGTGTCTGTAAACAAACATCGATACGTAATGTGCTTCTTGCCTAAGGTTGCGCCAGTGGATTCGTGTAGGGCGCGCATTTTCGGATTGAAATCGCCTACCCAGGATAATTCCACTTCTTTGTAGTGGTTCGTTTTCTGAACCTCTTTTTGGGCTGAGATGATTAGAGCCGATTCTAGACCTAATTTCTGATAAGCGGGCTTCACACCCATAATCACTACTCTTAATCGATTGATGCTGCCTTTCCAGCGGTGATACGCGAAAATAAGCTTCGCCCATAGGTTCGTTTTGCCGTGCATGTGCTTGATGATCTGGTTCACATCTGGTATGCATACCATAAATGCCGCCGGATCATTATTCACATACCCAAACCATATAAAGCGCTCGTCTAAAAAGTCTTTCATTTTTGCTAAGCTTTCTTGTACGGTAATATCGTCCATCGGACTAAAATTCTCGTGGAATTGCCAAGCATTGTTGTATATATTTTGAAAATCCTTTGAATACTTTTCTAATTCTTTCAGTTTGAAATGCTCAAATCGATACCCATCTTTCTTCGCTACCCATTCTGCAATTTTAGAAAATCGCTCGGGTAGGGGCTTCGATAAATCTAAATGATTAGATACTTGTTCAAAATAAGTATTGAATCCGTAACTCTCGAAAAACTCCTGATAGTAAGGCGGATTGTAATTCATTCCTACTGCCGGATGCGTAAACCCGTAGATTAACAATCCCCAGAAATTATCGTTCTCTCCAAAATTAATCGGCCCATCCATCGCTTCCATGCCGTTCTCCACCAACCAATTTCTGCAGGTGTCTATCAATAAGTTTGATGCTTCTTTATTGTTGATACATTCGAAAAATCCCATTCCCCCTGTAGGTTGATCAAAGGTGAAAGCTTTCTTCTCATCAATAAATGCAGCTACTCTACCTATCGTTTTCCCTTTCTCATCCTGAAGTATCCAACGGATTGCCTTACCGTGCGAATGAAATGAATTGGTTTTCGGGTTGAATATATTTTCTATTTCGATGTCCAAGGGACGAACATAATGCTTGTCGTCTTTGTAGATAAGGTCTACCATATCCAAAAACAAGGCCTTCTCTTTCTCCGATTTAACTTCTAATATTTGCATTAATAAAATTCTAAATCCCTAAATTCTAAATCCTAATCTCTAAATTCTAAATCCTAAACTCTAAATCCTAAATTCTAAATTTTAAATCCTAAACTCTAAATTCTAAACTCTAAACTCTAATAACTATCTGTTATTTCCTTACGAGGTCTATAAATTGATAATCGAACTGATGTTTCTCATCTTTAGAATGTTGCTCTGATGAAATTACATTCCATTCATTTTCATCTATCTCTGGGAAATGCGTATCCGCCTCTAAACTTACATCTACTAGCGTTAAATAAATCTTATCGGCAATCGACATTGCTTGCTCGTAAATACTTCCACCTCCAATTATGTAGGCATCTTTTCCTTCACAAGCTTTTATAGCATCTTCTAATGTATGAACGATAACACATCCATCTATTTGAAGGTCTTTATTTTGAGTAATGATGATGTTCGTACGATTTGGCAATGGTCTGCCAATCGAATCAAAGGTTTTTCTACCCATAATTATCGGATGACCAGAAGTAATCGCTTTGAAACGCTTCAAATCATTCGGCAAATGCCAAAGCAAAGCATTATCCTTTCCGATACCACCTTGTTTGTCTGTTGCAACTACTATTGAAATCATGAATTATGAATTATGAATTATGAATAATGAATTATGTAAATTGTACTATGTACTATGTACTATGTACAATGTATTATTTTATTATCAATGTACTTAGTACATTTACTTAGTACATAGTACATTGTATTAACCAATTAAACTGCTACTATTCCCTTAATATGCGGATGTGGATCATACCCCTCCAATGTGAAATCTTCAAATTTAAAATCAAAGATGTTCTTTACATCCGGATTGATTTTCATTGTAGGCAAGGGGCGTAGCTCTCTGCTTAATTGCAATTTAGTTTGATCTAAGTGATTTAAGTACAAATGCGCGTCGCCTAAAGTATGAACAAACTCTCCGTATTCTAATCCGCATACTTGAGCAACCATCATGGTTAATAGGGCATAAGATGCAATGTTGAATGGAACTCCTAAAAAGATGTCGGCACTTCTTTGGTACAATTGGCAAGATAGTTTTCCATCTGCCACATAGAATTGGAAGAAGGCATGACAAGGAGGGAGGGCCATGTTTTCGATTTCGGCAACGTTCCAAGCACTTACAATTAAGCGACGAGAATCTGGGTTCTTTTTGATTTGCTCTATAACTTGAGTAATCTGATCTACAGTTTTTCCATCGGCACCTTTCCAAGATCTCCATTGCGATCCGTAAACTGGTCCGAGGTTTCCTTGCTCATCTGCCCACTCGTCCCAAATACTTACTCCGTTTTCTTTTAAGTATTGAATATTTGTTTCGCCTTTCAAAAACCAAATCAACTCATGAATGATCGAACGAAGGTGCAGCTTTTTAGTTGTCACCATCGGGAACCCATCTTTCAAGTTGTATCTCATCTGGTAACCGAACACACTAATGGTACCTGTTCCTGTTCTATCGTGTTTCTCCACTCCGTGGTCGAGAACGTGCTGCATTAAGTCGTGATACTCTTTCATAGTTGTAAGAATTGAGATATTAGAATTGAGAATAGTATTGAGTTTTACACATTACCCACTACTCACTACTCACTACCAGTTTAACACAAAGAAAATAAATGTAACTTTGTAATCCTATACTTGTTGAAAAAGGATGATTGGTTTCCCGAATGCAAAAATTAACATTGGTTTAAACGTTGTAGAAAAGCGTTCTGACGGATTTCATAACTTGGAATCTGTTTTTTACCCTGTTAATATCTTCGACAGTTTGGAAATTATCGAAGCCAAGGAAATGAGTTTTCATTCTTACGGCTTGAATATTCCTGGAGCTGGTTCCGACAATATTTGTGTGAAGGCTTTCGAATTGATGAAGCATCATTTCGGAATTCCTAATCTCGAAATCCATTTACTTAAAAATATTCCTTTCGGTGCCGGACTAGGAGGTGGCTCCGCGGATGGAGCTTGGATGCTGAAATTGATAAATGAAAAATTCGAGCTGAATCTTTCGGTTTCCGATCTAGAGATTTTTGCGGCTCAGTTGGGCAGCGACTGTCCTTTCTTCATTAAAAATTCGGCTCAATATGCGAGCGGTAGAGGCGAAATCTTAACTCCGGTCGACTTAGATCTCGGAAAATATAGTTTTGCGCTTATAAAGCCTAATTTTAGCATTAGCACGAAAGAGGCATTTTCGGGCTTAACACCAAAGCCTTCGAATCAGGATTTGGTCGAGGTTCTAAAATCGCCAGTGGAGAGTTGGAGAGGAGTGGTGAAAAATGATTTTGAACTTTCCTTGTTCCCAAACTTTCCAGTCCTCGAAAAAATCAAAAATGACCTTTACCATTTTGGGGCAAAATATGCTTCGATGAGTGGGAGCGGTTCCACCATGTTTGGAATTTTTGAACCCGAACTTAAAGGTTCAATTTCGGAGTACCCCGATGCCCAAATCTTCTGGGTGTAAATTTTACTTCTCCTCGTTCAGCCATTCCTTATCTTCTTCGTCCAACTCACTAGTTCCGAATTCACCATTTTCTGTTTCCCCATTCTCTATTTTCAATCCCGGTGCTCCCCATAATAATCCGACAATTAGTCCGATTACGAAAACGGCTATAATGAGCAGTAATTTTGAAATGTTAAAATCCAACCATAAAAATTTCATCTGAATGGGCTCCGAATTTTGAAAAAGGAGTAGAGTCAAGCTGGCAGTGATCAAAATCGTGAAGAAGGTTTTTATTTTCATGTTACAACGTGTAAATATGGTTTAAATAAATTTATGTAAAGTACTGATTATTAATATTAAAAATAAATCATTGTTTTTTCATGCTAAATTTATTAGTAATTTTTTTTCTTTGATAAGTATTATTGATTTAATTAAGATGATATAATAATACTGATTTTCAGTTATTTAAATATTTGTACTTTTACTTAAGATTTAACAAAAATGAGATTTTTAAGTTCCGATAAACCCTCTTTTTCGATCTTGTGGCCACCTTTGTAAGTTATGACATTGTGTCGAAATTGAAGGTCGGCTAAGGTCTGGTAATACTGCACTAAGCGCTCTTGTTTGATAAACTCATCCTCGGTACCCAGCACTAACACCGTATTACACTCGTTGTATTTTTGTGCCATCTTGGCATCCGTCTCTATAGGTAGCCCTGCGCCCCAAATAACCAAGTTTTCTACTTTTCGTTGGGTATATTGATACCATCTACATGCCACTGCTGCCCCTTGAGAGAAGCCTATTAGGTGCAATTTTTTGGTCCCATTTGGGTCTATTTCCGCTAGTAAATTATCCACCAAATGAAGCTGATCTTGGATCTCATTTTCGCGATTTTCTTTGGTCATCCAACTTGCCCCCACCCTACCATCGAAGCCCTTTAGGTAGAATTTTGAGAGCCCTTCTGGGGCTAAAATCAAGCTTTTTTCAGGATTGAAATCGTCAAAATTCAGCAAAAAATGGTAAGCACTTTGCCCATATCCGTGGAATAATATCCACACATTTTCGATAGTTTCAGGGTCGGTTTGCCTGCTAAAATAGCGGGCAGTACGAGGGGTTTGGAAGACATTTTGTGATATCATCTATCTAAATTCTAAAAGGTACTATGTATATTTTAAATGAAATACTAAATTCTAATATCTAAATTCTAAATTCTAAATTCTAAATAATGTGAACTAGCTACCAGCTACTAGCTACTAGCTACTTATAACTAGAATTTAGAATTTAGATATTAGAATTTAGTATTTGTATCTAGATTAATATCTATGCTTAAAGTATGTCTTGACAAACGGATAAACAAACACCGCCAACAAGATAATAGCTGCTCCTTGGTAGAATCCGGCGGTCATGAGTTCCTTTTTTCCGAAGATAATTACCGCTAAGATGATGCCATAAACAGGTTCTAGATTAGTAGTTAAAACAACTGTATAGGCAGAAAGTTCTTTCATTACTGCAACTCCCATTACATAAGCTAGGGCGGTGCAAACAGTTCCAAGTATGATTAAATACATCAGATCTGAACTCGAAATTTGCATTTGATATGGGTGTTGACTGTTCGTTAGGAGCATATATATGCTTATTCCGATGAATCCACCCAGCATTTCGTATTTACCAATAGTACTGGCTTTTAAGCCTTTAACTTCAATCTCATTTAAGATTGTAAATATTGTTGCGAATAGAGATGCTAAAAGTCCATAGATAATCCCTTCCGTATATTTCGTTTCGAAGCTGAAAATGAGGATTATACCAATTATGATCACCAAGCCGATAATTAGATCGACGAGCGAAATTTCCTTCTTTTTATTAAAAATAGGGCTTAAAAAACTCGTAAATAAGGCTGATGATGATAGGCAAACTAGGGCTACAGAGATGGTAGAAGTCTTAATCGAATGATAAAAAAAGAACCAATGTAGGGCTACAATTCCCCCAATTCCCAGTAGTTTTAATCTTCTTTTATTGCTTAATGCACTATCTGATTTTACAAAAAAATACTCGTAAGCGAACAAACTTATGCTTGCAATTAGCATTCTGTACCATACCAATTCGTAGGCCGAAACGGTAATTAATGCTCCGAATATTGCGGTAAATCCCCAGATAAATACCGTAATATGTAGTAGTAAAAGGTTCCTATTTAGGTGCAATTTTTAAGAGATATAGTCCGTAAATACCAAATAATATGTTCGGAATCCATACCGAAACCGCCGGATGCATTCCGCCTTTTAAGGCAAATGTTGTAGTAAATTGCATGAGCATGATGTATGCAAAACTGCTTCCAATACCAATTCCTAACTGCGCTCCAACGCCTCCTCGAACCTTTCTAGAGCATAAAGAAACAGCAATTAATATCAGAATGAAGGTTGCAAATGGCATAGAATATCGTTTATAATACTCTACATCATATGCTTCTAAACCGCTTGCACCGCGTTTTCGTTCTCTAGCAATGTATTCCTTAAGCTCTGGAGTTGTTAAAGATCCGATACTATTATCCTTACGTTCGAAATCGCTCGGACTCATAGCGAGCACGGTGTCTTTTGTTTCGCCTCGCTCTAAGGATTCGTGTAATCCATTGATTCTCTTTACAGAATAAGCTAATATTTGCCAATTCTTCTTCGTAGAATCCCAACGTATTTGGTCCGACATTAACTTATAAACTAAATCTTTACCTCGGAATTTCTCTAAGGTAAATCGAAATCCCATGCCATCCTGGTTGTTGTAACTCTCCATATAAGCATAGGTAGAATCGTCGAGTTGCATGTGGATATTTCGTTCTTTATAAACGAATTTATTGTTGATAAAGGTGTTTTCGAACTGAATTCTAACCTTATTAGAGTTCGGAATGGTGAAGGAATTAAAGAAAAAACTTAGGATTGAAAGGAATAAAGAGGTTACAAAATAGGGGTATAATAACCTTCTGAAACTAACTCCTCCACTTAAAATAGCCACAATTTCTGTGTTATTCGCCATACGTGAAGTGAAGAAAATTGCAGCGATAAATATTAAAAGTGGACTTAATAAGCCTACATAATATGGTATAAAGTTGAAGTAATAATCGACTACTATTGCTTTAAAAGGAGCATTCGTTCTTAAAAAATCATCAACCTTTTCAGATATATCAAATACTACAGCAATCGCAATAAATATGGCCATTGTAAAGAAAAAAGTGCCCAGGAACTTCTTTATAATGTACCAATCGATTATTCCTAGTTTGTATTTAAAATTCTGCATCTATATAAATATATGCTTTTATAGTCTTTGTCCTAATTTCTTCACCATCACTTCTTTCCAGCTAGCAAAATCGCCTTCAATAATATGTTTACGAGCTTCTTTTACTAACCATAAGTAGAAATGAAGATTATGTAAGGTTGCAATTTGAGCTGCTAATATCTCTTTCGATATAACTAAATGACGTAAATACGCTTTAGAATACTGAAGATCAGAATATAAATCGCTATTAGGGTCGATCGGACTAAAATCGTTTTTCCACTTTTCGTTTTTAATATTGATAAAACCTTCTGATGTAAACAACATACCATTTCTTGCATTTCGGGTAGGCATTACACAATCGAACATATCTATACCTAAAGCAATACACTCTAAAATATTTTGAGGAGTACCAACACCCATTAAGTAACGAGGTTTATCTTTTGGAAGTATATTCGTCACAATTTCAGTCATTTCGTACATCTCCTCAGCAGGTTCACCAACGGATAAACCGCCAATTGCATTGCCTTCTCGTCCGAAAGAAGCGATAGCTTCGGCAGATTGAATTCTTAAATCTTTATACGTACTACCTTGTACAATAGGGAACAAGGTTTGATCATAACCATATTTTGGTTGTGTTTCGTCGAATCGATCGCAACATCTTTTTAACCAACGATGTGTCATTTCCATCGAGCGTTTCGCGTAGCGATAATCGCATGGATAAGGAGTACATTCATCAAAAGCCATAATAATATCAGCTCCGATCACTCTTTGAATATCCATTACGTTTTCGGGAGTAAAGAGGTGTTTAGCACCATCAATATGAGAACGAAAAGTAACACCTTCTTCTTTAATTTTTCGAACACCCGAAAGAGAATACACTTGATAACCACCACTATCAGTTAAAATAGGAGCATCCCAATTATTGAATTTATGTAATCCCCCGGCTGCTTCTAAAGTATCTAATCCTGGGCGGAGATATAAATGATAAGTATTACCCAGAATAATTTGAGCTTCGATATCATTTTTAAGTTCACGCTGATGAACACCTTTCACTGTTCCTGCTGTACCAACAGGCATGAAAATTGGTGTTTCAATTGTACCGTGTGCTGTTTCGATGGTTCCAGCTCTCGCTTTAGAGCCCTTATCTGTATGTAATAAATTAAATTTCATTCGCTACAAAGATAATATAATATATAGGTCTAAAAATTGAAAAATCTATTAGAAATAATTGATAAATTATAATAGTTTAGCAAGAACATAAAATATTAAAAATTGGATTACAGTAATATCATCATAGGACTACTCGCTCTGTTTTTTATAGTACAGATTTACTATTACTTACGATATTTTACAGTGATATCGTTCGGTAAAATGGAATCGAATAAGCGTAGTAATAAATTACCAGTTTCAGTAATAATTGCAGCTCGCAACGAATCTAGCAACCTTCAAGAATACTTAGATTCTATTTTAACGCAAGATTATCCGAATTACGAAGTGATTGTGGTGAACGATTGTTCTTATGATAATTCCACAGATGTATTAAAAGGATTCACAGCTCGATATAAACATCTGAAAGTTGTTGAATTAGAAGAAGATGATAAATATAAGCATGGTAAGAAGTTCGCGTTGACATTAGGTATTAAAGCTGCAAGTCACGAGCATTTATTATTTACCGATGCGGATTGCCAACCGGTTTCAAAAAACTGGATAAACAGTATGCAAAATGAATTTTCGGAAGAAAAGGAAATTGTAATAGGGCATTCACCATATTTTAAAGGAAAAGGATTTATCAATGCATTTGCACGATTTGAGACATTCTTTACTGCATTACAATACCTATCATTTGCAGTACGAAAAAATCCATACATGGCAGTGGGTAGAAATATGGCCTATACAAAATCATTGTTTTTTAAAGGCAAAGGATTTGCGTCTCATATGCATTTAATGTCGGGCGACGATGATTTGTTCATTCAACAGAATGCTACCGCTAAGAATACTGCGGTTTGTTTATCGGAAGATAGCTTTGTTTATAGCCCTGCAAAAAGCAGTTTATCTGACTATGTTCGTCAAAAATTTCGTCATTTACGCGACGGGAAAGAATATAAATCATCTCATAAGTTCAGTTTGAGCATGATTACATTATCGGCAATGTTGTTTTATGTAACTTTAACTATTGCCTTTATATTAATGCTACCTTATGAATTTACGGTAGGATTTTTGTTGATTAGAATAGTATTATTAGGTATATTCTATTTTAACGCTATGCGTAGATTAGGTTTGAAAGATATCTTCCCATTTTATATTATATTTGATATTCTATATTTTCTTATAATTCCAATTTGGGCAGTATTAGCACTTTTTACTAAACAAAAGAGATGGAAATAAATCCAAATTTTTCTCCAAAAGCAGCCGAGGATTTAGAATTGGTGAAACGTGCGATTGCGAACGATCAGAAAGCCTATGCCGAATTAATGGTTCGATATAAAGACTCTATTTATTTCATGATTTTAAAAATGGTGAATAATAAAGAGGATGCGAACGATTTAACGGTTGAAGCATTTGGTAAGGCTTTTGAAAACATTGAAAAATACAGACCAGATTTTGCTTTCTCTACTTGGTTATTCAAAATAGCTACTAATAATTGTATTGATTTTATTCGTAAGAAACGTTTGAAGACATTGTCTATTGACGAGAGTTACGAATCGGAATCGGGAGAAGGAAGAAGGATAGATGTTGCATCTGAGGGATTAGATCCTGAAGAAAAGATGATCAAAAAGCAGAAAACTGACTTGATGAGAAATATCGTTGATAAGCTACCTGTTCGTTATAAACAATTAGTAGTGATGCGTTATTTCGATGAAAAAAGCTACGAGGAAATTGCGGAAGAATTAAGTTTACCACTTGGTACAGTAAAAGCACAATTATTTAGAGCGAGAGATTTACTCTTCAATACTATTAAAAAAGGAAAGGAAAAGATGTAATGGAATTAATATTAAAGTACTTTCCAGAATTAACAGAAATTCAAATTAAACAGTTCCGAGAACTTGGTCCATTATATCAAGAATGGAACGATAAAATAAATGTTATTTCCAGAAAAGACATGGAGCATTTTTACGAGCGACATGTATTGCATTCTTTAGGCTTAGCGAAAGTTATTCAATTTGCTCCTGGCACTAAGATATTAGATGTAGGAACAGGAGGTGGATTCCCTGGAATACCTTTAGCCATTATGTTTCCAGAAACGAATTTCTATTTAGTGGATTCTATCGGAAAGAAAATAAAAGTTGTACTGGAAGTTGCAGCGGCATTAGGTTTAACTAATGTTCGCGCTAAACATTGTAGGGCAGAGGAAGTGAATGAGAAATTCGATTTTGTTGTTTCTCGTGCGGTAACACGTTTGATTAATTTTTACCCTTGGGTTCATAATAAATTCACTAAGAAATCTATCAATACCCTAGATAATGGTATTCTGTATTTAAAAGGAATTGATTTATCAGAAGAATTCGACGAACTACACAAACCATATCAATTATTCGCGCTTACCGAATATTTTGAAGAAGAATTCTTTGAAAGCAAGGGGGTGATACATATTCCGATACTCTGGTAACTGGTACCAGTTACCCTTAAAAATATATGAAAAAAACTCTCTTCCTACTGACCCTCGTACTTGCTTCCATTGGCTTCGGTTTTGGGTTGAAAACGTATTTAGTTAATAGCACTGCTGAAGGCACTGAACTTAAAAGAGTGACTGGCATTGGTGGGATTTTCTTTAAGTGTAAAAATCCTAAACAGGTGCGCGAATGGTATCAAACGCATTTAGGAATTACATCTAACCAGTATGGAGCTGTGTTCGAATGGCGTCAGGCTTCAGACAGTAGTAAAAAGGGCTTTCTTCAATGGAGTCCGTTCAACGAAAAGTCGAAATATTTCGAACCATCGACCAAAGATTTCATGATCAATTATCGTGTTGCCGACTTAGTGAAATTGGTAAACGAATTAAAGAAAGAAGGCGTAACGATTACGGATACAATCGAAACATATGATTACGGTAAGTTCGTGCATATCATGGATATTGAAGGAAATAAAATCGAACTCTGGGAACCGAATGATATAGTTTTTGATAATATGGGGAAGACGATGGGTTACCAAACGATAAAGTAAATTCTAAATTCTAAAATCTAAATTCTAAATTATCCTGCTTGTGAGCATACGAGCACACGAGCACACTGATAAATAATCCTGCATATATGCAGTTGTGCATGCAATTTTGTTCCATTAATTTTCGGCATGGAGCAAGAGATGTTATATACCATTGCCTTGAGCATGGTACCACAGGTAGGGCCGGTTACTGCGAGAGAATTAATTCGTGTTTTAGGTTCAGCAGAAACAGTGCTGAAAAGTACAGAAAGAACTTTACAAAAAGTTAACGGTGTTGGTCCGGCATTGGCCAGCAAAATAAAGGCTAGTAAGTTTCTAATACGTGCCGAAGAGGAACTCAATTTCATAGAAAAGCATAAAATTCGTGCGATATCTTTTCAGGATAATGATTACCCTGTTCGTTTAAAAAGATGTTCAGATTCTCCAATTGTGATTTACGCAAAAGGGAGTTCTATTTTAGAAAACAGGCATGTAATAGCTATGGTAGGATCTAGGTTAGCGACGGATTATGGCAAGGGTATATGTAGAGAATTTATTCAAGATTTAATACCATATAATCCGATAATTGTAAGTGGTTTAGCGTATGGCATAGATATAACTTCGCATAAAGAAGCATTAAGGGCAGGCTTGGAAACCCTTGCTGTTGTTGGTCATGGACTAGATCGTATGTATCCAAGTTCACATCGGGGAATCGCTTTGGATATCATAAAACAAGGTGCTTTAATTACAGAATTTTGCAGTGGGGTAAAACCAGATCGTGAGAATTTCCCAGCAAGAAATAGGATTATCGCTGGATTATCGGATGCCGTTATTGTTGTTGAAGCGAGGGAGCAAGGTGGGGCATTAATTACTGCTGAAATTGCGAATTCTTATAATCGAGATGTATTTGCTTTTCCAGGAAGAACATACGATCCACAGAGCAAGGGGTGTTTGAATTTAATTAGAAATAATACGGCTCAAATTATCAGCTCTGCAGATGAGTTTATTCAGAATATCGGTTGGGGCGAAAGTAAGTCGGCAAGCCTGCAAAGAAAGATGTTTATCGATTTAAATGAAGATGAAAACAAACTTATTCAGTACCTCATTCTAGAGAATAAAAATGTCCATTTCGACCAGTTGATGCAACATTTAGAGTGGAAGCATTCGAAATTAGCTACAGTTATTTTGCAATTGGAGATTAATGGATTGCTGAAATCATTACCGGGCTCTATGTATCGATTGTGTTAATTTAATTACATCTTTATTAGAAAAATTAATAATGCCGTATATTGCATATTATATAATAAATACCAATTCTATGAGAAAAAGGATTCTATCTAGTATTCTATTGCTTTCGATTTTTATCAGCTTTAGTTCGTTTACAGTAATACCACCATCAGACAACACCAAAAAACCAGTGAATGTAATTTTACTCATTGGCGATGGTATGGGATTAAGTCAAGTTAGTTATGCCTTAATGATGGCAAACGAACGCATGGCATTCGAGCGATTTAAAACATTAGGATTAAGCAAAACATCTTCTGCTAGTCATAAAATTACCGACTCCGCAGCAGGTGCTACAGCATTCTCTTGTGGAACTAGAACCTATAATGGGGCTATATCTGTTGATATGAATAAAATGCCAATGACTACCATTTTAGAGATGGCGGAAGCGAAAGGATTCGCAACAGGATTAGTTGCTACATGTGCAATTACACATGCTACACCTGCAGCATTTATTGCTCATCAACCATCAAGAGAAATGTATGAAGAAATAGCTACCGATTTCTTAAAAACTGATATCGATTTATTCATCGGTGGTGGGTATGATAATTTCGCAAAACGTAAGGATAGCGTGAATTTGATTGATAAACTTGTTCAAAAAGATTATAAAGTAATTCGTTCGGAAGAGGAATTATATATGTACACTGGTGATCAAAAACTTGCTGCCTTAATTGCTCCAAAGCATATGCCTAAAATGCAAGAAGGTAGAGGTAACTATTTAGCCAATGCTACACAATTAGCAATTAATAAATTAGCTAAGAACAAAACAGGTTTCTTTTTAATGGTTGAAGGTTCTCAAATAGATTGGGGTGGCCACAGTAATGATGCGGAATATATTCGCCAAGAAACAATGGATTTCGATAAAGCAATTGCTAAAGCATTAGATTTTGCTGAGAAAGATGGTAATACATTAGTAATTGTTACAGCAGATCACGAAACAGGTGGCTTTGCTTTAAGTGGTAATGAAGACGATAAAACTCAAAATGTTATCGATCCGAAATTTACTACTAAAAATCATACAGGAACAATGGTACCCGTTTATTCTTATGGTCCGGGTTCTGCTAGTTTAGGTGGTATCTACGATAACACATGGATTTTCCAAGTAATGAAGAAAACATTAGGATTATAACCGAAATAATATGAAAAAAATAATATTAGTATGTACGGCATTCATGATGGTATTGGGTGCTTGTAAAGAAGATCACTCAAAAATACAAGCCGAAGCCCAAGCTTTTATTGATACCTATACGAAAGAATACGTTGCATTATATACTGCTTCTTCAGAAGCTCAATGGAAATCGAATATCGAAATCATCGAAGGCGATAGTACAAATGCTAAAGCTACTGAAGCTGAGAATGAAGCTTATGCGAAATTCACTGGAAGTGCTGAAAATATTGAACAAGCGAAGAAATTTTTAGAACATAAAAAACATTTATTGCCACTACAGGTAAAGCAGTTGGAAACAATTTTATTTGCAGCAGGTAATAACCCTCAAACTGTTGCTGATGTTGTGAAAGAAAGAATTAAAGCGGAAACTGCTCAAACTGAAAAGTTATTCGGATTTAATTTCATGTTAAACAACAAAGCGGTTTCGACAAATGAATTAGATGATATTTTAAAATCATCTTCAAATTTAGATGAGCGTAGAAAAGCTTGGGAAGCAAGTAAAGAAGTAGGTAAAGGTTTAAAAGATGGATTAGTGAATTTACGTAAGCTTCGTAACGAAACCGTAAAAGCTTTAGGATATAATGATTACTTCAGTTATCAAGTATCTGAATACGGAATGAAGACTGATGAGATGATGGATATGATGCGTAAATTGAATAAAGAATTACGCCCCTTATTCAGAGAATTACATACCTATGCGAGATATGAATTAGCAAAAAAATACGGTGTGAAAGAAGTGCCAGATTATATTCCTGCAGATTGGTTGCCTAATCGTTGGGCACAAGATTGGAGTTCTATGATTACCGTAAATGGTTTAGATATTGATGCAGCTCTTAAAGCTAAATCGCCTGAGTGGATTGTTAAAGAAGGAGAGTCGTTTTACAAAAGCATTGGCTACCCTGCATTACCAGCTACGTTCTGGGAGAAATCAAGTTTATATCCATTACCTGCAGATTCTAAAATCAAGAAAAACAATCATGCTTCTGCTTGGCATATGGACTTAGATAAAGATGTTAGAAGCTTAATGAGTGTGGAGCCAAATGCAGAATGGTTTGAGACTTCAAATCATGAGCTTGGACATATTTATTATTACATGACTTATACAAATCCAGATGTACCACCATTGTTGAGAGGTGGAGCAAATAGAGCTTACCACGAAGCGATGGGAAGTTTGATGGGATTAGCTGCTATGCAGAAACCATTTTTAGTAGAGAGAGGATTAATTGATGCAAATGCTAAAGTTGATGAGGTTCAAAATTTATTAAAAGAAGCTCTGAACTATGCAGTATTTATTCCATTTGCAGCTGGTGTGATGAGTGAGTTCGAGAAATCTTTATATACTGATAACCTCCCTGCGGATCAATTCAACAAACGCTGGTGGGAATTAGTTAAAGAATACCAAGGTGTTGTTCCTCCTACAAATCGCGGTGAGGAATATTGTGATGCTGCAACAAAAACTCATATCAATGATGATGCTGCTCAGTATTATGATTATGCTTTATCGTATGTGATTTTATTCCAATTACATGATCATATTGCGAAAGAAATTTTGAAACAAGACCCTCGTTCAACTAACTATTGGGGAAGCAAATCTGTTGGCGATTTCTTGAAATCTATCATGTACCCTGGTGCTTCTAAAGATTGGAGAGAAGTATTAAAAGATAAAACTGGCGAAGACTTAAATGCAAAAGCTTTGGTAAGTTATTTCGAACCATTAATGAAGTATTTGCAAGAGGTGAATAAAGGAAGAAAGTACACTATGTAACTGGTAGCTGGTAGCTGGTAACTGGTAGCTGGTAACTGGTATTAGAATTTAGAAATTAGAATTTAGAATTTAGAATTTAGAATTTAGTCCCGATTGCTATCGGGATTAGAATTTCATCGGCATGAAATTAGAACGTAAAAACCAACCTGTTATAAGTATGCCTCATTTCTTAAGGAGAATGTTGAGGTATACTTTATTTGCGGTGCTTTTAATAGTTGTTTCGGTGTTAATTGGCATGATAGGTTATTACACACTAGCTGATTGCAACTGGGTTGATAGTTTTCATATGGCTTGCCTGATATTAACGGGTATGGGGCCGGTAGTAGAAATGAAAACGGATGCTGCTAAGATATTTTCATCACTGTACGCATTGTATAGTGGTGTTGCATTCTTAACAATTTCTGGTGTGTTTTTCGCACCAATTATTCACAGGATTTTACATACTTTACAAGTAGATGCAGATTAATATGTTTCAAGAAAGTCAATCTTTTCGCCAATGGTGGTTGTTTATAATTATGTTATCACCTCATGCTATTTTCTTAACAGGAATATATAAACAAGTTGTATTGCATCAACAATTTGGTCAGAATCCTGCATCTACAGGAATGTTGATAGGAGTAGAGGTGTTTCTGATTTTACTTTCCTTGTTTATGTTTACGATGCGTTTAGAAACAAGAATTGATGCTCAAGGTATTCATGCTAAATTTCCTCCAATTTTTAATAGAGAAAGAACTTATGTTTGGACTGATGTAAAATCGGCATATGTTAGAGAATATAATCCATTGATGGAGTATGGTGGCTGGGGATTTAGGTCTAGTATGAAAGGCAATGGAAATGCCTGGAATGTTAGTGGGAATAAGGGTTTACAGATTGAAATGATTGATGGTAAGAAATTCATGATTGGCACTCAGAAACCTGAAGAACTTAGTGCGGTATTAAATGCTTATAATAAATAAACTTATGATTCGAAAAGCTCTTGTTGTATTGGTGTTAGTAGGATTCGCTATAATCTTCGATTCTTGTTATTGTCATACATATAAAGAAACTTATCACTTCGATTCTCAAAATGCGTATGAATTTATACCCCTAATTTCAGATACGGTGTTATTTAAAAATGATGAAGGGAATATTCATAGTTATACTATGGTTAATTCTGTGAACGAGTATTATGATGTACTTTGTGAGAATTGTTGCAGTAAATTTTCAGCAAATGAATTTGAGCGAAGAAGAATTTTATACGACTCAGACCAACTAACTTTTAAATTAACTTTTCAGGCAGTTTCAGAAGGAGATGAAGATAACTTTAGTGTTTATTATCAATCGAAATTACCACTTAATATTTTATATTATAATGAACAATATAATTTCTTGGAGAATGCCTCACTAAAATCAATATTAGATCATACTAATCCATTAATTAATCATGTTGATTCCATGAGCTTAAATTCAAAAATGTATAACGATGTATATAAATTGAGTTATAACTTAAATACTACAAAATACTACTTAAAAGACATCTATTATACTCCAAGTCAAGGTATGGTTTCCTATACAGTTTCTGATGGAAAAAATTATTACATAGTAGATTAATAAATGAATTTTTTGAATAAAATACTTAGGTGTTCATTAATCTTAATATTAATTTCAGTTCTTAGTGGATCTGCTTCTGCATTGTTTTTATATACGCTCGATTTAGTAAGCAACTTCAGAATTAACCATAGCTACATTATTTATTTCTTACCAATTGTAGGTTTGTTAGTTGGCTTGGCGTATCATTATTTCGGAGATCGTGCTAATCATGGTAATAACTTATTACTCGACGAATTTCATAGTCCGAAAGATATTATTCCATTTCGAATGGCTCCAATGATTTACTTGAGTACATTGATTTCTCATCTAGTTGGTGCATCTGTAGGTAGGGAAGGAACTGCTTTACAAATGGGAGGTGCTATTGCAGATCAGTTTTCGAAACTATTTAAGCTAGAAGATAAGGATCGAAAAAAGATCATTATTATTGGAATAAGTGCTGGATTTGCTTCTGTATTCGGAACACCATTAGCTGCAGCATTTTTTGCCATTGAAGTTTTTCATACTCGCAGAATTAAACTTCAATATATATTCTACAGTTTAATATCTGCTTACATCGCCCATTATACTTGCCTTGCATGGGGAATCACTCATTCTTCATTTGTGATTCAAAACATTCCTTCCTTTAGTTTGATTAATATTTTCTGGACAATTAATGCGGGTATAATATTCGGATTGATAGCGTATTTATTTACCAATTTTTCTCATTTTTTTACAGATACTTCTAATCGATGGATTAAATTTCCTCCACTTCGTCCGTTTATTGCAGGCTTACTAATTTTGATGTTGTATGTGTTTTTCGATTTTCAAAAATACATGGGATTAGGAATTCCAACTATCCAAGAAGCTTTTGTTAGTCCTTTAGCAACACATGATTTTTTAATAAAACTATTACTCACCACATTCACCATAGGCTTTGGTTTTAAAGGCGGAGAAGTAACGCCATTATTCTTTATAGGCGCAACCCTCGGCAATGCCTTAATTTGGTTTGTACCGCTTCCTATGGGCTTATTAGCAGGCTTAGGATTCGTAGCAGTATTCGCAGGTGCAACTAATACCTTATTAGCTTGTATTCTTATGGGCATCGAATTGTTTGGCATCCAAGCCAGCCCGTTTATAATTATTGCTTGTGCGATGGCTTATTTATTTTCTGGGCATAAGAGTGTTTATGCGTCGCAGATTTCTTGATCCCGATAGCTATCGGGATTGACTACTTGATGCTTGACATAATGTAAAATGTACTATGTAATATATCAATAAATCAAGAAGTCAAGAATCAAGAAGTCAAGAATCAAGTAAGAGGTAATAAACTGTCATCTCTTTCCGTTATCTACTAAAATTCCGACATGAAAAAAGCTTTACTAGCTAAATTTCTGTAACATGTCTAAACAAATCAATTTAAACGATAACAATTGGATTGATATCGTTTTCGAGAATCGTAATCACGAGTATGGTGCGTATGATATTCGAAAGAACTACAACAAAAATTCTATGCTTGGTGTACTTGGAATGTTTTCATTTCTGGGCCTAGCGTTTGGTGGAATTTTATTATTTAGTTCTTTCAAAACTTCTCCGCCTACACCGGAAATTGATCCTCCATTGTATGATACAATTATTATTGTGATGCCCGATTTGCCTCCAATAGAAGAGGAAGAAGAGATAGTTGTGCCTAAAGAAAATCAACAGCAAACTAATTTTTCTGATGTGATTAAAAATACGATTCCGGATATCGTTCCGGATAATAAAATTCCAGATGAACTTTTACCTCCAACAGAAGAAGAATTGAAAAACAAAACCGCTGGAACTACTACAACTGTTGGCACTGGAGAGGAGAAACCTAATGAAGATTTCAAAGAAAATGGTAATGGTACAGGTGGAAATAAACCGCTATTTACTGCTGAAGTGATGCCTGAATTCCCAGGTGGTGAAGATGCTTTATTAAGTTATATTAATAAACATGCAAAGTATACAGATCAGGCTAGAGAGTACGATATAGATGGAACTGTATATGTTTCTTTTGTAGTGGACGAAAATGGTGAGGTGAGAGATACTAAAGTTGAACGCGGTATTGGTTATGGAATGGATGAGATGATCACCAGTGTTATCAATGGTTTGCCAAAGTTTAAACCTGCAGAACAGAATGATAAAAAAGTAAAAGTAAGAATGATGATTCCTGTAAAATTTAAGTTGATTAAGTAGTCAATAAGATTTTTAAGTCGCCCAATCCTTGAGAAACCATTTTCCATTGATCTATCGGAAACTCAATAATTGCGGTGCCTGAGGTAGGAAGTTCTGAAATAAATTTGCCAGTTAAATATTCAACTGCATACTCGAAAGCTGGATTATGTCCGGTAATCAGTATGCAGTTTTTTGTATTATCTAAATTATTAATTACATGAAGTAAGGCACTCATGGAAGCCTCGTAAATACTATCGATTTTGTCAATTTCTTTTTTGTCGATATCAAAAACTTTCGCAAATATTTTTGCTGTTTGATAGGCTCGATTCGCAGGACTGCTTACGATTAATTCGGGAGTAATAATTTTTGAAAGTTGTTGAGCAACCTTTAAAACATCAGATTCTCCGCGTTCGGTGAGGTTTCTTTTAAAATCAAAATTATCGACATCAGATTTTTCAGCTTTACCATGTCGAGCAAGTATGAGCGTTTTATTCATGTTTTTGATTCGCCTTTTGAACTAACAATGAAATATCTTGCTTTTCCATACAATGGAAATGTTTTTTAGGGCAAACAACATGCCCAATTTTACTACAGGGCCTGCAACTTAGGTTTGGTACTTCGAAATTTGTATGTTCTGTAAGGTATGGATACATACCAAATTCGGGCACAGTATTACCCCAAACCGCTAAAATCTCTTTTTTAAATGCTGCTGCAATATGCATCAAACCCGTGTCGTGAGAAACAACAATAGTCGCTTGCTTTACAAGTGAAGCTGATTGGTTTATGGAATATTTTCCACAAGCATTGTAAATTCTTTCCGGGGCTACACGCTCTAAATGCCAAGCATTCGCTGTATCGTCTTTGCCTCCAAGTACTACAATAGGAGAGGTGCTGTTCTTACAAAAGCGTTCTAATTTAGATAATGGTAATCGCTTTGTACCATGCTGTGCACCTATTACTAAGGCAATATATCCTTTGTGAAATTTTTCTGGTAAAGTTGATAAGTCTACTTCTTCCGTTTTATCAATAAAATAATCTAAACCTTTCCCATCATTCTTTACGCCCAACGTTTTGCAGGTATCTAAATAGCGATCAACTATATGTTCCTTAGGCATTCTATTGATTTTTAATTTCACCAATAGCCATTTCTGAATATTTAGTTTATTAAAAGAATATGATTTTATACCTAATGCTTTTTTGAATCGTGCAGTTCTTAAATTATGATGTAAATCGATAATCAAATCGAATTTTTCTTTTTTTAATTCATCTAATGTTTGATTAAACATAGAAGAAAGTGTGTGAATTTTATCGATAAATGGATTATGCTGAAGTACGGGTAAGAATGCTGATTTTGTTAGGTAATGAATCTCCGCATTAGTCTGCTCTTTAAGGCATCTAATTACAGGAGTTGTTAAAACAATATCACCAATTGAACTAAAACGGATGATCAATATTTTCATTTACGTTTTGATTTAAAGTATTCAGTAATCTGCTCTAAACTCCATGCGTTTACACAGTATTCCTTAGATAAACCACCTTTTTGTCCGACAAGCACACCGTATTTCATATCTAAATATCCTTCTTTTTTATGTGCATCCGGATTGATACTTAAATATACACCTTTACTCAATGCGTAATCTACCCAACGCCAGTCTAAATCTAAACGTAATGGATTTGCATTAATTTCTATCGATACATTATTCGCCGCACAGGCATCGATAATTAGTTTATGATTGATTGGATAACCCTGACGAGCTAATAATAAACGCCCAGTAGGGTGTCCAAGCATAGTGGTATAAGGATTCTCGATTGCTTTTAATAATCGAGCATTCGCTTTTTCTTCATCCATTTTTAAATTAGAATGAACAGAAGCAACAATGAAATCGAATTGCTTAAGCATATCCTCTTCATAATCCAAAGAACCGTCATGCAAGATATCAGATTCTACTCCTTTGAAAATATGAAAATCAGGATACTTAGCATTCAACACATCGATCTCTGCATGTTGTGCCAAAACCTTTTCTACTTTCATGCCTTCTGCATAGAAAGCAGATTGAGAGTGATCGCAAATACCTAAATAATGATAACCAAGTTCTTTACAATAAACAGCCATCTCTTCTAGGGAATGAATGCCATCCGACCATTTACTATGGTTGTGTAAACTACCTTGTAAATCTGCTAACTGAATTAAGGTTGGAATTTTATTTTCTTTCGCTAATTCAACTTCACGCATACCTTCGCGCATAGCTGTCGGTATAAATGAAATATTCAATTGGGCATATATTTCTTCCTCTGATGAAGGGTTTTTAGAGCGAATATCCACTTCATTAAAGTTTGGTAATAAAGCGATATGTTCTGTACTGCTGGATTTTATAAAATTATCTACTACCCAGTTTTCTTCAGCAATAAAATCTATTTGTAGACTAGAGGTATTATTCCACAAGCCTTTCCAAGTGTTAACTGTTAATTCTCCTTGAATAGTTTCTTCAGCAGAAATGATTTTTATAATTGCATCTTGATTAGATTTTTTAGATGTTAATGTAAGCTCTGTTATGATTTCACAATTGCGAGCTAATTGTCCGGATGCATGTAAACCATCAGTTAATTTTAATTTGGCATTCAACTCTTCTAATATTACTAAAGCATTAGAAAGTAGGAGAGAACCTTTGTTCATCAAATTAAATTCGATGAGTTTTTTTACTTCTTCTTGAGTTTTATAACCAAATCCTTTTGCTTCAATTAATCTATTTTCAATACAGGCATAATACAATTCACCGATATTATCGATGTTTAATTGTTGCCATATAATTTGGATTTTCTTCGGACCTAAACCCTTTATGCCTAACATGTCTATTAGTCCGGCAGGAGTTTTAGCTTTAAGTTCTTCTAGTTCTTCAATCTTATCAGAATTAATAAGTTCGGCAATTTTGCCAGCTACACTTTTTCCAACACCTTCTATTTTAGCTAAATCTTCTATTGATTTCTCTGCAAGCGATTCGGCATATTTCCCGAGTTTGAATGCAGCATTACTAATCGATTTAATTTTAAATGGATTCTCATCGTGCAATTCCATTAATTGCCCGAGTAGTTTTAAAGATGAAACAATTTCTTTGTTAGATTTCATGCTTAGTCTATTTGAAAATTAATCGGTAAGCGAGCTTGAATTCCCTTGTTAGACTTAATGCTTTCAAGAGTATTCAAATAAGGAGCAAGAGCTTTATATTCTTCAGGCATGAAATAAGATTTAACATTTCCTCCTAATTGTTTCATGATTTTCTCAAATGGTTCTTCTAGTTCAGGATAATTCACAATTCTATAGTCTGAAACTTTAGCTTTTTTAACTGCGATATTTACTGCATCATCAATATTCCCAAGCACATCTACTAAACCTATACGTTTAGCATCTATACCGCTCCACACTCTACCTTCTGCAATTCTTTTTACATTATCCTGAGGCATATTTCTACCTGCAGCAACTTTCGAAGTAAAGTCGTTGTAAATTCTATTGATTTCATTTTGAATAATCATTCGTTCAGCTGGTGAAAGAGGTTTCGTATAATCACCTAAATCTGCAAACTCACCAATTTTAACTTGGTCGAATGTAATTCCTAATTTATTGTTGAAGAAATTCTGAGCATTGAATAATACTCCGAAAACACCAATAGAACCGGTTATTGTAGTAGGTTCGGCAACAATAGTATCTGCTGCACAAGCGATATAATAACCGCCTGAAGCAGCCACATCGCCCATAGAAACAATTACAGGTTTTACTTTTTTAGTAAGCACTACTTCTCTCCAAATAATATCTGAAGCTAAGGCACTCCCACCTGGAGAATTTATACGTAATACAATCGATTTAACCTCAGAATCTAAACGAGCTTTACGAATAGCTCTAGAAATACTTTCAGAACCCATGCTGTTCTCATCACCTTCACCACCAACGATTTCACCATTGGCATAAATTATTGCGATTTTGTTTTTCGCTATTTTAACTTTATCCGGATTTGCTTTAGCATATTTCTTTAGCGTGATGAATTTTAGTTCATCAATTTTACTTTGATTAGTTTTCTTTACAAATCTATCTAACAATTCATCCTTATAAATCAAAGCATCTGCTAAACGGTAGGTAACAGCATCTTCAGCATTTCTAACTTTTAATTTAGTAGCTATACTGTATGTACTATCTACATTCAATTTACGAGCAAGAGCGATATTCTCAATCATATGTCCGAATAGCGATGATAAATACACATTCGTTTGTAAACGATTAGAATCGCTCATATGGTCGCTCATATAAGGTTCTACAGCACTTTTGAAGCTACCTACACGAATTATTTCAGGAGTAATTTCTAATTTCTCTAAAGCATGTTGGAAAAACATATATTGAGCATTTAAACCTTTCAGTTCTAGTAATCCAGAAGGGTTTAAGAAAATACTATCGGCAACAGAAGCTAAATAATATCCTTTTTGAGTATAGAATTCACTGTATGCGTAAACGAATTTTTTCGATTCTTTAAATTGAATAAGCGCATTTCGAATTTCCTCTGTTGTAGAAAGGCCGGCATTTACACCAGAAATATCTAAATAGATACCATCGATATTAGGATCTTCACTCGCTTTTTTCAGGCTAGCTAAGATTTCATCTAAGCCTAAGTTTTGATCGACATTAAAATTTAAAACACTAGAAACGTTGAACGGATTTTTATTTCCACGTTCTTGAATTGTTTCGTTTAAATTGATATGTAAAATGCTATGTTCTTTAACATCAACTTTCTCTTCTTTGCTAATCGACATGATACTTCCAATAAGAAGAAGGAAGCCTAGAAAGCATAAAAGTAAGATTGAGAGGAATGCTCCAATCATGGAAGCAAAAACGGTTTTGAAAAATTGTTTCATCTTATTTTTAATATATGCAATAATAATAATAAAATCCCTTTATTTTTAAGCGATGAAAACGATATTGTTACTTGGGAGCAACTTGGAAAACCCTTTAAAGCAATTAGAAATCGCAATTTCTAAAATATCTGCGGAAGTAGGAGAATGCAAGCTTTCCTCTATTTACAAAACTGCTGCTTGGGGAAATACAGAACAAAATGATTTTTATAATCAAGGTGTTGAACTGCATACAGAATTGAATCCTTCTGATTTATTGAAGAAATTGATTGAAATAGAGTTATCGATGGGGAGAACCCGCATACATAAATGGGAACCAAGAATAATCGATATAGACATTATTGCGATGGAAGATTCTGTTATTAATACTGAAGAATTACAAATTCCTCATCCACATATGGCAAACAGAAAATTTGTACTTATTCCTATGTTTGAATTAGATGAAAATTGGGTACATCCTATTTTTCAAAAGCCTATAAAAACATTATTAGAAGAGTGTGAAGATGAGCTAGAAGTACATAAATTATAAGATTTCATATTTTATTGATAACTTCAACTTTCCAATTTCAAATCAGTGAAGGCAGTATTCGATTTAACCTATTTAAAAGAAGTTTCCAAAGGGAACGACTCTTTTATGTTGGACATGATTGATATATTCTTAACTAAAACTCCCGAAACACTTTCAATTTTACAGGACGCAATTACTTCGGGTAATTGGGAAATGGTAGGCTTTTATGCACATAAATTAAAAGCAACATATGCTTATATGGGTATGTTGGATTTGAAAGAGGAGTTAGTGAAAATTGAGAAAAGTGCAAAGAACATGGAGGATATCGAATTGATTCCAAGTATCTTTAAAAATTTGAAAGAACAAACAGATCCTGCATTACTGGAGATTTCTGATTTGAAAAATACTATCGTAAAAAACTAAATCAAATACCATGAAAGTATTAATTGTAGATGATGAAGAAATGGCTATCAAATTACTTGAGCACGAATTAACCAATGCTGGTTATGAAGTGATCAGTAGTACAGATGGGAGAGAAGCCTTAGAAATATTAAAAAATGAAGAACCCGGCTTGGTTATTTCAGATATCATGATGCCTTTTATGTCGGGCTTAGAATTATTAGAAGTTATAAAGTCTGAAAATAAAAAGACACCAGTAATTCTAATTTCAGCTTTAGATGATGTTGAAGTTATTCAAACAGCAATAGGTATGGGAGCAGACGATTTCGTTATCAAACCTGTAAACATGCACGAGTTGATTTTGAGGATCACGAAGGTGTTGGCTAACAACTCGTAACTGGTAACTGGTAACTGGTAGTTGTTAGCTGGTAACTGGTATTGTACAAATTGTACAAATTGTTCAAATTGTTCAAATTATCATTTGCACATTGTCAAATTGTCTCATTATCACATTGAATTTGGTCGAATTTTTGCTTAGATTGAAGAAAAATTTAAGCAATGAGGAAATCTTTACTATTTTTTGGCTTGTTGATTTTAGGATTATCTAGTCAAGCTCAATATAATATCACTCTAAAAAGCACTTTATCCATAGGAACCAATGGTTATTCTAACATTTGGGGATATAAACAAGGAAATAAAGAATATGGATTATTAGGTTGTACAGGGTCTAGTTCTCTGAACGATGCTTGTGCAATTATCGACGTTTCTTCACCAACTCAACCCGTAACATTATTCAAAGTTCCTGGCCCGAGATCTACTTGGAGAGAAATTCGTACTTGGCAGCATTATGCGTATATCACAACAGAAAATTCAGATAATACATTTGGAGTAACAATTGTTGATTTACAGTATTTGCCAGATAGTATTAAAACGAAGCAATACACAGCTGATGGTTTAATAAGTAATGTGCATTCATTGCATATCGATAATGGATATTTGTACTTATATGGTGCAAATAATGCAGTATCACAATCGGGTGCTTTAATTTTAAGCTTAACAGACCCATGGAATCCTACAGTAGCTGGTGCATATACCTCACATTATATACATGATGGAATTGTAAGGAATAATAAGATGTACGCTGGAGAAATTTATGGAGGGAACTTTTCTATTGTTGATGTAAGCAATAAAAGCAATCCTGTTATTTTAAACACACAGGTTACACCATATGCATTTACACATAATACATGGTTATCATCAAACAATAACTTTTTATTTACAACCGACGAAAAAAGTGATGCTTTTGTTGGAGCATATAATGTAAGCGATCCTCAGAATATTACAGAGGTAGATCGATACAGACATAACAATTCAAATGGTTCGATTCCTCATAATACTTACATATTAAATGATTCTTTAGCTACAGGCTATAACACAGATTTTCTTCTAACATCGTATTATACAGATGGTGTTACTATTGTTGATGCTGCTCGCCCTGATAATTTAGTAGAAGTTGGACATTATGATACTAGTCCGTTTTCGGGCGATGGATACAAAGGTGCATGGGGAGTTTATCCTTATTTACCTTCTGGAAATATTCTAGTTTCTGATATGGACTTAGGTATGTTTACACTAAAGCCTACATACATGCGTGCTTGTTATTTAGAAGGAACTATAACTGATGCTTCAAATAATTTGGCCGTTCCAAATGCGACAGTTAAATTTTTAGCTAACGGTCAAACTAAATCGGGGAAATTAAGCGGTGTATACAAAACCGGGTTAGTAACTCAAGGAACACAAGATGTTTTGATTTCAGCACCAGGTTATCAGGATAAAGTTGTTACAGTTAGTTTGGTTAGAGCTCAGGTTGTTACACAAGATGTTCAACTTTCTCCGCTAGGCTTTGGGGTAGGAAATCAACAAAAGCAAGCTATTTCGATTTACCCTAGTATTGTAAAAAATGAGTTATGTATAGAACAAGATAAATTGAATAGCTTACATTTAAAGCTAATTGATTTAAACGGTAAACTTATTTTAGAGAAAAACATATCAAGTAATAAAGAAAAGGTTGATGTATCGAATTTGATTTCAGGAACATATGTCGTACAGCTTTTTGATAATAATGAAATTGTTAAATCAGTGAAAATCATTAAAGAATAAACTATAATATCAAGATAAACTAAATTGAAAAAGTTAATTAATTTCTGTTTAATTGGCGTATTAGCCATTTCAGCAAATGCACAAAACGTAAATATTGTGCAAAGATCAAGAGTTCCATACCCTGGTACATCGAATATTTGGGGTTATGTAGATTCAACAAACAAAGAGTATGCATTAGTAGGAGCAAATGATCGCTTGTCTATAGTAGACGTTACTAACCCAGATGCTCCAGTAAAAAGATTTTCTGTTCCGGGTCCGAATTCAGAATGGAGAGAAATTAGAACTTGGGGTAAGTATGCTTATGTTACCACTGAAGGTGGAGGCGGTGTTACTATCGTTAACTTAAGTCAATTACCTGATACTGTTACATACAAGCATTATACTGGAGATGCAGGTATTGCAAATCAGTTGAATGCTATACATGCTTTACATATTGATAATGGCAAATTATACTTATATGGTGGAGGATTGCAACAAGGTAAAGCGAAAGTAATTAGTTTGGCCGATCCATGGAATCCACATTACTTAGGAACTGTTTCTAACCGTTATGTACACGATGGTTTTGTGAGAAACGATACCTTATATTCTTGCCAAGTTTATGATGGTTTATTAGAAATTATTGATGCTCGTAATCCATTAGCACCTGTTGTAATTGCTTCACAAGTAACACCAAAACAGTTTACACATAACTCATGGATGTCGACAAACAGAAAAGTAATTTATACAACTGATGAGGTTTCTGGTTCATGGGTAACTGCATACGATATTACAGATATGCAAAATATTAAAGAACTAGATCGTTACAGACACAACAATACAGGTTCAATTGGTCATAATACTTATATCATGAACAATTCAACAGTTACTGGTTCTGCTACTGATTATTTATGGACATCATACTATAGAGATGGTATTACAGTTGTTGATGCTTCTCGTCCGGATAACTTGGTAGAAGTAGGTAACTTTGATTCTTCACCAGCTTATTCTGGCGATGGATTTAATGGTGCTTGGGGAGTATATGCTTATTTACCTTCTGGTAATATTTTGATTTCAGATATGGAAATGGGTTTATATGTAGTAACTCCTACTTATAAAAGAGCTTGTTTCTTAGAAGGTGTTGTTAAAGATGCAATTACTAATTTAGCGATTGCAGGTGCAAACATCACCGTTGCTGGTAAATCAATATTAGATGGAACAACTAGTTTAACTGGAACATATAAAAATGGAACTGTAGATTCTGGTACTTATGTGGTAAATGTTTCTTATCCTGGTTATGTTGCTCAAGATATTACAGTTCATTTAGCTAATGGGCTTGTAACTCCATTAAATGTTTCATTATCTAAACGAGTTAATTTTGCGTTCACAACATTAATTAAAGATTCAGCAAATAACTCTTTGCCAAATGCACATATTATTTTAAAGAATGCTGAATTTACTTATGAAACAACATCAGATGCAAACGGAACGATTAGCTTCCCTATATTCTATGCAGGTAAATATGCCATGTATGTAGGAGCATTTGGATACAAAACTACATTTGTTGATTCTACAAATTATTTAACTGTAAACGATATTCCGAACATCAAATTAGCTAAAGGATATTATGATGATTTCTTGTTTGATTATGCTTGGACTGCAACATCTACAGCATCTACAGGAGATTGGGTAAAAGCGAAGCCAATTCGTACAACATTAAACAATACGATTTGTAATCCGGATTTCGATTTCGCAAATGATTTTGGTGATCAGTGCTATGTAACTGGAAATGCATCTGGAAACGTAACGACAGCCGATATCGATGGAGGAGTGGTAACACTTCGTTCGCCTGCTATGGATTTAAGTACTTACTCTAATCCATATATTAACTACGAAAGATGGTTCTCTAACATCGCAACATCAGGAACTGCAAATGATACCTTAACTATTTATTTAACAAATGGTACTCAAACAGCAATTCTAGAACAACAAATTGGAACTATTGCTGATCGTGGACAATGGGTTGCAAAATCGCATAGAGTAAAAGATTTCATGGCACCTTCTAACAATATGAAGTTAGTAGTAAAAGCTGGTGATTATGGAACAGATAATATTGTTGAAGCAGGTTTAGATATGTTCTCTGTTACAGATTCTTTAGCAAGTGGAATTACTTCTAAATTGAATTCTGTATTTGCGAAAGCATTCCCTAACCCAACAAATGCTGCAATTCAAGTTTCATACAGCATTGCTAAATCTTCAGAAGGTAAATTAAGCGTGTATGATATTTTAGGAAATGTAGTGTTTAAGAAAGATTTGAAAGAATCGCATGGTATGGTGAATATCAATGTTGAGAATAAAGGAATGTACTTTATTCGTATCGAATCTAACAATGAACAACAAGTAATTAAATTTACGAAACAATAGTTTCATAATAGGATACAAAAAAAGGGCTTAAGAAATTAAGCCCTTTTTTTTATGTCTAGCTACTAACTACTAGCTACTGATTACTAGTTATTTATTTCTACTAAAGTGAATTCGTAAGACTCCATAATTAGGTTTGCTAATAATTTCTTACAAGCAGTATCTACTTTATCAGAAGCTTCTTGAGCATTTGCTGCTTCAATTTCTAAGGTAATGTGTTTACCAATACGAACATTCTGCACCTCTGCTAGTCCGATGTTTTTCATACTACCTGTTACTGCTTTACCTTGAGGGTCAAGGATTTCTTTCAATGGCATTACATTGATTTCTGCTTGGAATTTCATATTAGGCACTAAATTTATCTTTAAAAATGATCGACAATATTAAATAGATTACAATAATCATTGGAATCGCTGCAAACTTAAAAAATATAATTAGGATTAGCGATATGATTAGTAAAAGATAACGATGAAGGTTAGGATTTAGGGCTAATGACTTAAATTTCAGGGAGAATAATGGAATCTCTGAAATTAATAAATAAGAAAATCCTAAAGTTAGAATTAACAGTACTATAGGGTTATTCAGCAAACTTAGTGCTTCGCTTGGAATTCCTAAAACAAAAGGAATACCGATGAAAAACATTGTATTTGCTGGAGTTGCCAATCCAATAAAATTCTCTGTTTGTCTAGTATCAATATTGAATTTCGCTAAACGTAATGCTGAGAATACAGTGATGATAAAACCAGCATATGCAAGAATTTCTGGCAATCCGTTAGCATTTAAGTTGTTCAAAAGCATTTTATAAATGAATATGCCTGGTACGAAACCAAAGCTTACCATATCTGCGAGTGAATCCAATTGTTTACCAATTTCAGAATATGCTTTAAGTGCTCTTGCAGCTAGGCCATCCATGAAATCTAATAAGGCTGCGATCAATACAAAGTATGCCGCAGTCTCTAAATTACCTTGGAAAGCAAGTATTGAGGCAATACATCCTGAGAATAAATTTAATGAGGTGATAAAATTTGGAATATGTTTTTTCATACCGAATCTTAGCTATTCATAGAAATTAAAAACTCTTCATTAGATTTTGTACCTCTCATTTGATGTTGTAAGAATTCCATAGCTTCTACAGGGTTCATATCCGCTAAATGGTTTCTAAGAATCCAGATGCGTTGTAATACATCTTTATCTAATAGTAAATCATCTCTACGAGTAGAAGAAGCTGTAATATCGATAGCTGGGAAAATACGTTTGTTAGATATTTTTCTATCTAATTGTAATTCCATATTACCTGTACCTTTAAATTCTTCAAAGATAACTTCGTCCATTTTCGAACCAGTTTCTGTAAGCGCTGTAGCGATAATGGTTAATGAACCACCTTTTTCAATTTTACGTGCAGCTCCGAAGAATCTTTTTGGCTTATGTAATGCATTTGCATCCACACCACCTGATAAAATTTTACCAGAAGCTGGTGCAACTGTATTGTATGCTCTTGCTAAACGTGTAATAGAATCTAGTAAAATCACTACATCGTGACCACTTTCTACCATACGTTTTGCTTTTTCTAAAACGATATTTGCAATTTTAACATGGCGTTCTGCAGGCTCATCGAATGTAGAACTTACTACTTCTGCTCTTACACTTCTAGCCATATCTGTAACCTCTTCCGGACGTTCATCAATTAATAAAATAATTAAATAAACTTCAGGATGATTTGCTGCGATTGCATTGGCTACATCTTTTAATAATACTGTTTTACCCGTTTTCGGTTGAGCTACAATTAATCCACGTTGACCTTTACCAATTGGTGCAAATAAGTCCATCAAACGAGTTGAATAGTTATTTGGGTCTGAGAATAGGTTGAACTTCTCGTAAGGGAATAGAGGCGTTAAAAAGTCGAATGGTACACGATCTCTTACTTCTGAAGGTGTACGGCCATTGATGGTTTCTACACGAACTAATGGGAAATATTTTTCACCTTCTTTTGGAGGGCGAACACTACCACGAACGGTGTCTCCTGTTTTCAAGCCAAATAATTTGATTTGAGATTGAGAAACATAAATATCGTCGGGAGATGTTAAGTAATTATAATCTGATGATCTTAAAAAGCCATAACCATCTGGCATAATTTCTAATACACCTTCATTTACAATTGAATTGTCGAAATCTAGTGTATTCAATAATGAATCATTATTTCTCTGATTATTATTGTTGTTATTACGGTTATTGTTATTGCGATTGTTGTTGTTTCTGTTACGATCGAATGATCTTTCTATGCTTGCGCTATCTTGTAGGGCAGGCTCTGGGTTTCCTTGTTGAGGAGCTTCAGTAGGAGTGGCATTTGCCTCTGGAGCAACTGTTTCTGCTTGAGTTTCCGTGGATTCTCTTTCAGGTTGTACCTCATCCATTATTGGCTCACGTTCTCTAGGGAATTCTCTATCAGGTTGCTGATCAAACTCCGCTTGAAATCTATGTTGCTCTACACTATTATCTTCAGCTTTTGCAGCTTTCACAGATCTTTTTCTTTTCGGTTTTCCTGCTGCTTCTTCAGAATTGTTTAGTTCAGCGTCTGATGTTTTCTTTGTTTTATCCACTATATTAGAAATAAGTTCTTGTTTTCGTAGTTCTTCGTAGTTGTTGATGTTTAATTCTTTTGCAATTTGTCGTAATTCAGAAACGAGTTTATCGTTTAACGTGGTAATATCGTACATTAAGGAATTGAGGTTGTGTGATTTGTATTTACTGAGAAGTGTTAAGAGTATTAACACATGGCAATTATACTGATATTTATTTAATTAACAAAAAAACAAGCTAGAAATAAAGAAATCCTAATATTTAAAATGAATTTCTATTTTTGTGAACTATGAACAAAGCCACTCTAATTCAGGAAATAAAAGCGAAAAAATCATTTTTATGTATTGGTCTAGATACTGATATTCAGCGTTTACCAAAGCATTTGTTGGATGCTGAAGACCCTATTTTTGAGTTCAATAAGGCTATTATAGAAGCTACATCAGAGTTTTGTGTAGCATACAAACCAAATATCGCATTCTATGAGAGTCTTGGTTCTAAAGGCTGGGATAGTTTGCAAAAAACGATGGATATTATTCCGAATAATATATTCACGATTGCTGATGCAAAAAGGGGAGATATTGGTAATACTTCAGCCTTATATGCTCGCGCATTTTTCGATAAGGCTTCTTCTGGATTTAATTTTGATTCTGTAACAGTGGCTCCATACATGGGATCCGATTCTGTAAAGCCTTTCCTTACGTATGATAATAAATGGGTAATCCTTTTAGCCTTAACTTCTAACGAAGGTGCTGGTGATTTTCAGTTCATCGAAAATAATCAACAAGAACCTCTTTATAAATCTGTATTAACGAAATCTCAGGAATGGGCAAACGACGAACGTATGATGTATGTTGTTGGCGCAACTCGTCCGGAATTTTTCGCAGAAATTAGAAAACTTAGTCCGAAACATTTCTACTTAGTTCCTGGAGTAGGAGCGCAAGGTGGTAGCTTAGAAGAAGTGTGTAAGTATGGTTTGAATGATGAAGTGGGTTTATTAATCAATTCTTCACGTAATATTATCTACGCTTCTAGCGGTTTAGACTTTGCAGAAAAAGCTAAAGTTGAAGCTCAAAAAATGCAAGAAGAAATGGCAAAAATACTTGCATATAATAAGTTGACATAATCATTTCTTTCACTTTCCTTTGTATAAACCAAAAGGATAAGTGATGAAGGAAGATTTTGTGCAAACGGTTTGGAAATTCCAACTATTCAATCAACAAGAATTTAAGAGTATCGATGGTCAATCCATCAAAGTAGTACATCCTGGTTATTCGCATATCAATGCTGGTCCGGATTTTATTGCTGCAAAAATTTATATCGACAATTTACTTTGGGTTGGGAATGTCGAAATTCATACACATTCCTCCGAATGGTATGCCCATCATCATCATGTAGATGATGCTTACAACAATGTGATTCTGCATGTTGTTTTTTCTAACGATGGAAAACCTTGTTATACGAAAAATAAAACCAAGCTCAATACCTTAGTTTTAAAGGATTACATCAGTTCTGATATTATTGAAAAATACGAGCAATTAGCAGAAGATATGCGTGTATTGCCTTGTAAAAATTGGTGGAAAAATATTGATGAAAGTATTGTTGAACAATGGTTAGAACGAATGTGTATTTCTCGTTTAGAGCAGAAATGTGATGAGTATACAGAACGTTTGATTCAGCTCGATGAACATTGGGATCAATTGTTTTTAGAAGTACTTGCAAAACAATTAGGATTTCATGTAAATGCTGAGCCTATGGCTCGTTTAGCTCGTTCTATTAAAACGGAATGGTTTCAGAAAAATGTTGATAATCCTTTGTTTATAGAGGCTATACTATTCGGACAAGCAGGCATGTTGAATCGAAATTTTAAAGATGATTATCCGAATCAATTGAAAGAAGAATATCAATATATTTCTCAAAAATTAAATTTAGTTCCATTCGAATATTCTACTTGGAAATTTTCAAAACTTCGTCCTTCAAATTTCCCGAGTATTCGAATAGCTCAACTAGCAAGTATCTTACAAAATCATCCTCGATTTTTTAGTGATTGTTTAACTATTGATAAGATTGAAGATGCCTTCACTTTTTTCAATGTTAAAACACATAATTATTGGGACACTCATTATACCTTCGATAAGTTGAGTTCTTTCAAAGAAAAAAAGCTAGGAGAGGAATCTATTTTGAAATTAATATTGAATACCCTTTGTAGCATTTGGGTAGTGTACGGGAACTTTAAGTCGGAAGATGCCTATATTCAGAAGGCTATTGATGTAATGGAAATATTAAAAGTAGAAAACAATCGTTATGTATCTTTGTTGAAGGAAACAGAATACAATTTTAAAAATTGCGTTCATAGTCAAGGTTTACGATATTTGTGGGAATACTACTGCGACAATAAAAATTGTTTAAATTGCACCATAGGAATACAAGGACTTAAGTTAAAGTTATGACACATTCAATAATGTCTTTTTTTGAGAAGTACTCTTTCGGAGTATGTACATACTTTGCCGAAAAGTTTAAGCTATCTCTATCTAAAGTTAGATTGTTTTTTATCTATATCTCTTTTATATCTATAGGGATGCCGATAATATTTTACTTCTTAGCTTTTATCGCTTTGGATATAAGGAAATTTGTTAAGCACAAGGGAGTAATGAGTAATGAGTAATGGGAACAAATTACTAATTACATTTTCTCATTACCCACTACTCACTACTCACTACTCATTACTCGCTACCCAAAAGATCCCATACCAAATCCATCTCAAACCCTCTACTGCCTAGGTATTGCGCGATTTTGTTTTTTCGAATAAATGGGTCTTTATCTTTAAGTTTATCTGATTTTTTTTGAAGTTCGGTTTTTAACACTTTGTAGTATTCTTCAGGGTCGATTTCTTTGAGTGCTTTTTTGATGCAGTACTCTGAAACTTTTTTCAGTTTTAAATTCTGTTTGATCTTATTCTTTCCCCAGTGTTTAATTCTAAATTTTCCACGTGCATAGGTAATTGCAAATCGTTCTTCATTTAGAAAATTATCAACTACTAATTCAGAAATAAGCTCTTCCACTTCTTTCTGATGTAAGCCCATGTCGTAAAGCTTATCACGAACTTCTTGCTGACTACGTTCTTGATAGGCACAATATTGCTCAATCTTAACTTTCGCAGATTTTTTATCGTAAATCTTTTTAGGTTTCTGAGCTTCGTACATTAGGCATCAAAATTTGTTTTCGAACTAATTGCTTTCCAAGTTTCAATATCGAGTTGTACATCTCTCATTTTACTTTCAAAACGTTCGATGCTATGTGGCCCAAGAGGTAAGTGTAATGGGGGATTAGGAGCATTTACAACTTTATAAATTACTTCTGCAGCTTTTGCAGGGTCTCCATCTTGAGTGCCGCTGTAATTTTGTATAATGCTCACAAGTTTATGAGCAGTGTTTTCGTAATATGCTATCTTCTTGACTGGAGTTCTATGGGATGTTCCTCCAAATTGAGTTCTAAATGGCCCTGGTTCTACAATAGTAACTTTAATCGGACTCTCACCCAAATCGAGGGCTAAAGCCTGAGAGAAGCCCTCTAATGCATATTTACTTGCATTATAAATGCCCATACCCATTGTAGCATTGAAACCTGCCGCTGAAGATACTTGTAAAATATGTCCGTTCCCTTGCTCACGCATGAATGGTAATACCTTTTGACAAAGGTTCAGTGGTGCAAAGAAGTTTACTTCCATTTGTAAACGAACTTCAGTTAATGAGGCTTCTTCAACAGCACCAAGTAATCCATATCCAGCATTGTTTACAAGTATATCAATCGATAGATTTTGCTTAGCAATTGAATCTAGCATCGTATCAATTTTATCGTATTCTGTAACGTCGAGTACAAATGCTTGAGCTTTATTTTGCCCTACTTCATTTAGAAATTCCTGTGCATGCGAGTCTTTTCGGAAAGTTGCAAACACATAATCTCCTTCGGCAATAACTTTTAAGGCTAAAGCCCTACCTAAACCTCCAGATACTCCTGTAATTAACCAATTGCGGGTTTTCATAGAATAGTATTTTTAATAAATAATTTTGAATTTGAGCTTATTTTTAAGCTTCGATAAAGTTAAACAATATTTTTTCGATATTTGAGTATGCAACACCAATACACGGCAGCACAAATTCAACATATTTTAGAGTGTGAGTCGAGCATCACTAATCTCGATGCAAATATTCAATGGTTATTAATTGATAGTCGTAAAGTAATTTATGCGCCGACATCTTTATTCTTCGCCTTACAAGGTAAACAAGATGCGCATCAATATATCGATACATTGTATAATGAAGGTGTTCGCAATTTCGTAATCACCAATAAAAATTTCCCACAGGATAAATATGTAGATGCAAATTTTTACATGGTTAATGATGCGCTGAAAGCTATGCAATCATTAGCTTCATATCATCGTGAGCATTTTGATTATCCTATAATTGGTATTACAGGGAGTAATGGTAAAACGATAGTGAAAGATTGGCTATATCAATTATTATCTCCAGAGAAAGCTATTGTAAGAAGTCCGAAAAGTTATAATTCTCAAATAGGTGTTCCTCTTTCCGTTTGGCAAATGAGTCATGCTTACCAAATGGGAATTTTCGAAGCTGGAATTTCTACTGTAAATGAGATGGAAAGCCTTGAATCTATTATACATCCGCAGATTGGTATTCTTACCAATATCAAATCGGCACACGATGAAGGTTTTCATTCTAAAGAAGAAAAATTAGCTGAAAAACTAAAGTTATTTATTCATGCTAATAAAATAATATACGGAAAAGAATATGTTCCAGAAGGATTGATTCCATTGAACAAATCCTTTACATGGGCAATTGAAACGGAAGCTGATCTTCAGATTAAATCTATACATAAATCGGAATTTGGAGCAACATTAAAAGCTAAGTACGCCAGCTTTGAATTTGAATTAAAAACGAAGTTTAACGATGATGCATCTATTGAAAACATTATCATTTGTTCGGCAAGTATGCTTTGTTTAGGTTACGATGTAGAGATTGTAAAAGCAAGAATTCTGCAATTGCAAGCAATTCCGATGCGATTACAAATGAAGCAAGGTATTCAACAGTCGAGTATTATTAACGACAGTTATAGCGCAGACATTGCTTCATTATTTATTGCAGTTGATTTTCTGATTCAGCAAAAGCATGAGCGCAAAACGCTGATTATTTCAGATATGATTCATAGCGATTCTGCTCCTGTGTATGCATTGATGGCTGATTATTTCAAGTCGCATCATATCGATAGAATTATTGGAATTGGAGAAGAAATTTCATCGTATTCTGATTTATTCACGATGGAAAAGCATTTCTTCAAAACTACCGATGAATTCCTGAATGCCTTATCTGGATTCGATTTCAGCAGAGAAGGTATTTTAATTAAAGGTGCACGAACATTCGCATTCGAAAAAATTGCTCGCAGGTTAGAGGAGAAAGTTCATGATACGGTAATGGAAGTGAACTTGAATGCGATCGTTCATAATTTGAATTTTTATCGTTCTAAATTATTATCAGGAACAAAAGTAATGGTGATGGTGAAAGCCTTTGCCTACGGGAGTGGTAGCTTTGAGATAGCAAACGTTCTTCAGTATAATAAAGTAGATTATTTAGCTGTTGCTTATGCCGACGAAGGAGTAGCTTTAAGAACAGCAGGCATTACATTACCTATTATGGTGATGAGTCCGGAAAGCAATGCCTTCGATAAAATGGTTCGTTATAATTTAGAGCCAGAAATTTACAATGCTAGTATTTTCAATGCTTTCATCAATCATTTAAAATTAGAAGGCATTAAAAATTATCCAATACATTTGAAATTAGATACAGGAATGCATCGCTTAGGTTTTGAATGGAAGGATATTTCAGATATTGAGAATTTTGTAAAAGACGATACTATTCGTGTGGCAAGTGTATTCTCACATTTAGCAGCTTCGGAAGCTAATGAACACGATCAGTTTACGCAAACACAGCTAAATTTATTCGATAAAATGTATGCTAGTTTGCGCAACTTCTTACATTACGATGCCATCAGACATGTGGCGAATACTGCTGCAATACTTAGGTTCCCAGAAGCGCATTATGATATGGTGAGGTTAGGAATTGGTTTATACGGAGTAGAAAATGTTGGGAATTTCGAACATGAATTACAACGAGTAGCTGAATTAAAAACTACGGTTACTCAAGTTAGAAAAGTTCCGAAAGGTGAGAGTATAGGATACAGTAGAAGAGGGGTACTTGAATACGATGCTGATATTGCAACCATCAAAATAGGTTATGCTGATGGATATAATAGAGGATTTGGAAATGGCAAAGGAGAGGTAATGATTAATGGCAAACGAGCAAAAGTGATTGGTAGTGTTTGCATGGATATGTGTATGGTAGATGTAACAGGAATGCAAGTACAAGAAGGGGATGAGGTGATTGTATTTGGTGATGAACCAAATATTAAAGAGCTTGCAAGTCAATTAAATACTATACCTTACGAAGTTTTAACGAGTATTTCACAAAGAGTACAGAGGATCTATTATTATGAATAAATTTTTCAGAGTTTTCTTAAACTATTTTTTCAAAGGCGTTTTAGTAATCGTTCCTTTAGCTTTTAGTATTTATATTATTTACTCAGTAGTATCTACAGTTGATGGTATTATCGATTTAGGATTCCCAGGTGCGGGATTCATCGTTACGATTTTAGCCTTAGCCTTTGTGGGCTTATTGGTTACATCATTTATTACAGAACCAATCTATAATTATCTCGATAAATTATTGAACAGAATGCCAATTTTTAAATTGATGTATTCATCTGTTCGAGATTTATTAGAAGCCTTTGTTGGGGAGGATAAAAAGTTCAACGAACCAGTGTTGGTGGAGCTTTCAGAGGGAGTGAAGCAAGTAGGTTTTTTAACTCAAAACAATCTTACAAGTATAGGATTAACAGAAGAAGTAGCAGTATATTTCCCATTCTCATACAGTATTGCAGGTAAAGTTTTAGTGGTTCATAAATCAAAAGTTGAACCATTGAAAATGAAAGCTTCCGACGCGATGAAGTTTGCGGTGTCGGGGGGAGTTACTGAAATTTAACTTGTTACTCGTCATTCGTAACTCGAAGCTGGTAGCTGGTAGCTGGTAGCTGGTAGTTGGTAACTGGTACTATAATGTTGCTTTAAACCAATCTTTGATTATTTTCTTTAAAACTTCTGAGTTTGCTTGGATTTCGGGGAGGTTTTGAAGGGTTATTACAGCGCGGTCATTATCTTTCCATTCCATCAATTTCGAAGTATTGCTAATCAATTTTGTTTTTGGTTGAGTTTGTTTTTTAGCACCACGATGCAAAATAAGTTGAATCTTTTTTGGTGGATTAATTTTCATCGTAATTCTATCCTCATCCTTATATATATAATTCGGACCATTCCATTTGATGTTCTCAGAGATGTTTTTGTCGCAAGAAAGGATCAATGCGCGTAAGTACTCGATTTCAGTGATGAGAGGATGCTTTTGTGAGTTCAGGAATGAAGTAACGTCGGAGTTCATTTTTTGAATTATGAATTATGAATTATGAATTATGAATTATGAATTATGTATAATGTACTATGTATAAAGTACAATGTACTTAAAACTATTCTAAAATCTAAAATTCTCAATTCTTCCTTACTATTTAATATGAACTAGCTACTAGCTACTTAAAACTATTCTAATATCTAACATCTCAATTCTTCCTTACTATTTAATATGAACTAGCTACTAGCTACTTAATACTAATAAAATATCTAATTTAGTAAAATGAAAAGGACAACCCTACTAATAGCACTTGTTTTGCTAGGAATCTTCTCCTCCTGCAGAACCACCAACTGGGACTTACCAAATGAATATGTTGGCAACTGGGCTACGGCGAAACAGCCCGTAATTGTTCGTACTTATACCTTTGGTGATGGATTTAGTTTTATCAAAGATTCTGCAGTAATCACTTTAAATATCAATAAAAACAAAACTGCTTCGGGAACTATTGGTAGTGCTGAATTTAAGAATGCAGTTATTATTCGAAATAAACCAAATACTGATTTTTCAGGTATAGCTTACATAGTACAGTGTGGCGATATCGGACAAATTTTCACGAATGATCCATTACTTAAAAAGGAAGTTGAAATTTGGCTGATGCCCGTAAATTCCGGAAAACTCGAAGCCGAACTAAGGTACACAGAGGGTATGGCAGTGTTTCCAATGGCAGCATTGAAGTTAGTAAGGAAGAATTGAGATGTTAGATATAAGACTTAATTCTAAATTCTAATATCTAAATTCTAAAAACTGTACTATGTACTATGTACTATGTAGAAGGTACTATAAATAAATTGAACTAGCTAGTAGCTAGAAACTAATATATCAATTAGAATTTAGAATTTAGAATTTAGTCTTATATCTCATATCTAATATCTATGTACTAAAAATTCGGTTTTAAGATAAACTTCTCATAGAACTCCACAATATGCTGTACGGCATCGTCGGCGGTATCAACTACTTTGAATAAAAACATATCGTCGGGAGAAACATTGTGCTCTTTTTCCAACATTGTTTTCTGAATCCAATCTACTAGTCCTCCCCAGAATTCAGTACCTACTAATACTACAGGGAATTGTGCTACTTTTTTAGTTTGAATTAAGGTTAATGCTTCGAATAATTCATCAAGTGTTCCGAATCCTCCCGGAAGTACTACGAATCCTTGTGCATACTTTAAAAACATTACTTTACGAACGAAGAAATAATCGAAATTCATCAATTTATCTAAGTCGATGTATGGATTATGCGATTGTTCGAATGGTAATACAATATTTAATCCTACTGATTTACCACCAGTAGTTCTTGCACCTTTATTACCAGCTTCCATTATACCCGGACCACCACCTGTGATGATACCGTATCCTTTCCTGGTTAGCTTCTCCGCTATTTCTTCACCCAACTTATAATAGATATGATCGGGTTGAGTTCTTGCCGAACCAAAGATGGATACACATGGACCAATCTTAGCTAATTTTTCAAACCCTTCTACAAACTCCGCCATGATTTTGAAAATCTGCCATGAGTTTTGTGTTTTTATTTCGTTCCAATTTTTGTTTTCAAACGCACTTCTAATTTTATCGTCTCCAGTCATCTTTCTTTAGTATTTAGTATTAAGATTTTAGTATTTAGTATTGTTGTACAATGTACTATGTACACTTTACACTGTACTATGAATTATGTATTTTTATTTTATAATATATCAAATAGTCAAGTGTCAATTAATCAAGTATCAATATTTTAAAATACGAGTTACGAGACACGAGCTTTGCGAAGCAAAAGCAAACCAATAAATGTAATAATTCCATTAAGAATTAGCAACTCGAATCCGAACTTATATCCATTGAGCCATTGCACGCTATGATCGTTTAAAACATAGCAAATAATAGGGGATAGGATACAAACCAATGGAACCCATTTATCTTTTACATCACTTTTAGTAAACAATCCAAATGCATACAAACCTAATAAGGGTCCGTAGGTATATCCTGCAACGGTGAATAGTTTACCAACGACTGCTTGGTCGTTAATATTATTGAATAAAACTATAACCATAAACAGTAGGAATGCAAAGCTGAAATGAACTATATAGCGAATTCTTTTCTTCTTTTTCTCGTCGTATTCCGTTTTCTTATTCAAGCCTAATATATCTACGCAAAATGATGTTGTTAAGGATGTCAATGCTCCGTCGGCACTAGGATATGCTGCAGAAATTAATCCAATGATGAATACTATTCCAGCAAAATTTCCTAAGTATTTAATTGCTAGTGTAGGGAACAATTCGTCGGAATTGCTTGGCAATGTTATGCCCTTTTGCTGTGCATACTGATATAAAACAACTCCCAAACTCAAGAATAATAAATTGATTAATACCAAAACTAAACTGAAGCTAATCATGTTTTTCTGAGCATCTTTCAAACTTCTGCAACTTAAATTCTTTTGCATCATTTCCTGATCTAAACCGGTCATGGTTATCGTAATAAACATTCCGCTTAAAAATTGTTTGACGAAAAATCGTTTATCGTTTACATCTGTAAAGATTACTTGAGAGAAATCAGATTTTTTAATCGTAGTAATTAAATCACCAAAACTATAACCTAATTCTTTCGAAATAATATAGACTGAAATGCCTACACCTAAAAGCATAAAGGTTGTTTGAAGGGTATCTGTCCAGATAATAGTTTTAATACCTCCCTCGAAAGTATACAGTAAAATAAGGGCAATAAAAATTAGCACTGTTGCATAGAATGGTACACCCCATTGGTTAAACACGAAATGTTGAAGTACACTTACCACTAAAAACATTCGGAATGAAGCTCCAATGACCCTAGAAATGATAAAGAATGAGGCTCCCGACTGATATGACCAAAAGCCAAATCGTTGCTCTAAGAAGCTATAAATCGATGTTAGGTTTAATCGGTAGTATAATGGAAGCAAAACCGTAGCGATAACGATATATCCAGCTAAATATCCGAATACCACCATCAGGTACGAGAATTGGGTCTGGTTTACCCATCCTGGAACTGAAATAAAGGTTACTCCTGATAAAGATGCCCCTATCATTCCGTAAGCAATAATATACCAAGGCGATGATTTGTTACCTAGGAAATAACTTTGGTTTGTAGAATTTCTACTTGTTAACCAAGTGATTACGAATAATAATATAGAATATGCGGCAACACAGCCAAAAATAAAATTTGCTGACATAAGTAAGTATTAAACCCAAATGTAATTTATACAGATTAGAACGAAGAAGGAAATATTCAACAGTATTGGAAAAAAAGGTTAGAAATGGGATAAATAGTTATTTTTGGAATATGAATTTACCATCAAGAAGATTAGACCAAGCAGTACAAGCATTTTCACAATTGCCCGGTATCGGACAAAAAACGGCTTTGCGTTTGGTATTACATTTATTGAAAAAAGACAATCTACAAGTTAATCAGTTTGCTGCTGCTTTTGATAAACTGAAAGAGGAAATTAAATACTGCCAAACTTGTCATAATATCTCCGATACAGAAATTTGTAATATCTGTTCTAATTCTCGCAGAAATACTGCAGAGCTTTGTGTTGTAGAGGATATCAGAGATATCATCGCCATAGAAAATACTCAACAATACAATGGTGTTTACCATGTTTTAGGCGGATTAATTTCTCCAATGGATGGTAAAGGTCCGAACGATTTACAAATAGAATCCTTAATAGATCGTTTGAAATCTGGTGAAGTGAAAGAAATCATTATGGCACTAAGTGCAACGATGGAAGGTGATACGACCATCTTCTATATTCATAAAAAAATAAAGGAATTCCCTGTTAAAGTATCAACCATTTCTAGAGGTGTAGCTTTTGGAGGAGAGTTGGAATATGTAGATGAGGTAACCTTGGGAAGATCAATATTATCGAGGGTTGCGTACCAACAAGGTTAATTTTAGGCTCTTTTTAAACATTTTTGTTATTTTTAACCTTTCCTTATCATCTGAATGAAATTATCAATCATCATCGTTAATTACAACGTGAAGTACTTTTTGGAGCAATGCCTGTACTCTGTGCGCAAAGCTTCCAAAGGAATTGCGATGGAAGTAATTGTGGTTGATAATAACTCTGTAGATGGCTCGGTAGAAATGTTGAAAGACAAGTTTCAGGATGTTATTCTTATCGAGAATAAAAAAAATACAGGATTCTCTGTAGCTAATAACCAAGGTATAGAAATCTCTACAGGCGAATACGTTTTGTTATTAAATCCTGATACCGTTGTTCAAGAAGATACCTTTACGAAGATTATTCAGTTTATGGACGAACATCCAGATGCTGGTGGATTAGGGGTGAAGATGATAGATGGTAAAGGAAATTTCTTACCTGAATCTAAAAGAGGATTGCCAACTCCAATGGTTGCATTCTTTAAAATTTTCGGATTAGCAAAGTTATTTCCAAAGTCGAAATTATTCGGAAGATATCATTTAGGATTTTTGAATAATGATGAAATCCATGAAGTAGATGTTTTAGCAGGTGCGTTTATGTTGATGCGTAAAACTGCTTTGGATAAAGTGGGTTTACTCGATGAAACTTTTTTTATGTATGGTGAAGACATTGATCTTTCCTATAGAATTCAGTTAGGTGGATTTAAAAATTATTATTATCCAGAAACAAGTATCATCCATTATAAAGGAGAAAGTACTAAGAAAAGTTCGGTGAATTACGTGTTCGTGTTTTATAATGCGATGATCATTTTTGCTAAAAAACATTTCTCTAAAAACAATGCAAAAATATTCTCATTCCTAATAAACATTGCTGTTTATGTACGAGCTGGTTTAGCAATATTCAGTAGGATGATAAACAGATTAGTACTACCATTTTTAGATGCAAGTACTTGGTTTGTGGGAATGTATATCATCAAAATTTATTGGGAACACAACCATCGATACGTTAGAAAACCCTATGCCCCAGAACTAATGGAGATAGCTGTACCAACGTATATTTTAACATGGTTGTTTTCTGTTTGGTTGATGGGAGGATATGATAAACCTTATAAATTATCACGCTTAGTTAGAGGTTTATTTATAGGTTCACTATTGATTACTTTAACCTATGCATTCGTAAATGAAGAATGGCGATTCTCCAGAGCATTAATCATTTTAGGGGCATTCTGGACAGTTATTTCTTCCGTAGGATTACGTTTATTGTTAAACTTAATTGGTTTAAAAAATTATAAGCTTGATGGAATTTCATCTGAGAAAAACATTGTAATTGTTGCTACTCAAGAAGAAGGGAAAAGAGTATTAGATACGATTAAGCAAGCCATTGGAAGGGTTAATTTCATTGGTTTTGTTCATCCTGATAAAGTTTATCAAGATAAAAATGAAGAGTTCTTAGGGAATATAATTCAACTTGGAGAAATCGCTGAAGTATATCGAATAGATGAGATCATCTTCTCTACTAAAAATTTACCATTGCATGAGATTATACATTCTATGGCGATGGTAAAAAACACACATGTAGATTATAAAATTGCTCCCGAAGAAAGTTTGTTTATTATCGGAAGTAATTCAGTAGATAACCCAGGCGACTTATACACCATCGATATTAATTTTAATATAAATAAACCACAATACACAAGGAGCAAGAGAATTTTAGATATAGCCTTTAGTGTTTTGATGTTGATTTTATTACCTATTAATATCTTTTTACAGAAAAATATATTTCAATTTATAGTAAACTGTTTCGATGTATTGCTGTTAAGAAAATCGTGGGTTGGGTACATCAATACGACAATAGATAATCATCATTTACCGAAAATAAGAAAAGGTATATTAAATCCAAGCGATGGCCTGAAAAAGGGGATGCAATTCGATGAGCATACTTCGAAACGCTTGAATTTATTATATGCTAAACACTATCAGCTTGATAAGGACTTGTTGTTGTTGTGGAGAGGGTACCGAAAATTAAGCAGAAAATATGGATCAGTATAAAGGTAAAACAGTAATCATTACGGGTGCATCTTCTGGTATTGGAAAAGCATTAGCTTACAGATTTGCACAAGCTGGCGCCAATTTAGTTTTAGCAGCTCGTCAGTATGTATTGTTATGCGAAATCGCGCAAGACATTGAAAAAATATATCATGTAAAAGCTATTGCAGTTGCTACGGATGTAGCGAGTGAAGAGCATTGTAAGCACTTAGTTTCTGAAGCAGTAAGGATTTATGGAAGAATCGATATTCTAATTAATAATGCAGGTATTTCGATGCGTGCATTGTTTCAAGATGTTAACCTCAGTGTTTTAAAGGAAGTGATGGATGTTAACTTTTGGGGCACTGTTTACTGTACGAAATATGCATTACCAGAACTGTTGAAATCGAAAGGAAGTATTATTGGAGTATCGTCTATTGCTGGCTACAAAGGACTTCCGGGAAGATCTGGTTATTCTGCATCTAAATTTGCTATGCAAGGATTTTTAGAAAGTGTAAGAATTGAAAACATCAACAAAGGCTTGCATGTAATGATTGCTTGTCCGGGTTTCACATCTTCTAATATCAGAAATTCTGCACGTTCTAAAGATGGAACTTTACAAGGTGAATCTCCTCTTGATGAGAATAAAATTATGTCGGCCGAAGAGGTTGCTGATTTAATATTAGTAGCACTTAAGCGCAAGAAACATCAATTAATATTGACATTCCAAGGCAAGGCGATTGTATGGACCGGCAAGATTTTCTCAAGAATACTAGATAAGGTTATATTCAAGCATTTTGCTAGAGAGCCTGACTCTCCTTTAAGCTAATCTGCATAGGTAATTCAGCATCTTGAAAATAATTAATCTGATCTAAAGCTAAGGTAGTTCTTCCTTCATCATTCTGTCCGATAATACTTACAAATTTCTTACCCCATAGAATTTCATCAAACATGTATGATTTTCTAGAATGTACAGTCTGAGAATAGGTATCGTCGAAGCCCTTGAATAAAGTCATGATTTCAGCGTCAGCTTCTTCTAAATCTTTTTGAGTGAAATTATAAATCGGGCTTTCTTCATTAATATGATGTACTAAGGTCCAACTTAATGGAAAAAAACTAACTTTTTTTGCTTCTAGTTTCAGTCCGAAAAACCTACGAATGATTACATCATTTTCGCTTACATTCATACCGATAACCATTTCCATTTCTACTTCTATCAATTGGTTTTTCTTTTTATTAGCTATACGAAACATCAAAGCACGACCATCTTTGTATGGAGCTATAATTGCATTGTCGCTATAAAGGATTTTCGCTTTAGGGGCCGAAAAACGACCGTATAACAAACCTGTGATCACTGCGAATACGATTACGCCCATAAGAGATTCGAATGCCGCTACAAGGCTTGTAATGAAGCCTTCCGGACTAATATGCCCATAACCAACAGTGGAGATAGTTTGTGCTGAGAAAAAGAAAGCATCAAAAAACTTATCGACAGGAGTATTGCTTTTCACTCCGCCTAAATGCTCAACGCCGATTCCATAATAGATACATGCAAACAGAATATTTATGCTGATGTAAAATGCTAAAACCAGAGGAATAAATTTCCTCCATTTCATAGTAATTAAATTAGTATAAATATCGTCGAGCCTAAAGAAAGGTAAACCTGTGCGGATTAAATTAAAAGTACCATCTGAGTTTAAAGATCTTTGACGAGGAGTTTGAGTTCCAAACCCAGTATCATTTACTTCTGATGCTCTTCTATTTATTTTCTTTTTGGTGAAATGTGTTTTCATTTCTATCTTGTAAGTATGTTAAGCTTATCTAAAAATACGGAAATACTTTCGGTACTAGCAATAGCTATCGCGTTAAACTATTTACCAAAGGTCGGTAGAATTTTTAAAGGCTTTAATACGATGGTACATGAGTCGGGGCATGCCTTAATGAGTTTGCTCTTTTCTGGGGAAGTTGTTTCGGTAGATATTTTACATACGGGCGAGGGTGTAGCCACTACAAAATCTAAATCGTGGTTTGCGAAGTTCTTTGTATCCATTGCAGGATATCCATTTTCTTCCATTATTGCATTTGTGCTAGCCTATTTAATTTATACTTCACATTACAATTATGTATTATACATCACGATATGTTTTTCTGTAATCAATTTAATTTTTTGGGTAAGAAATCCTTATGGCATAGTATGGTTAATCATAACTAATGCATTCCTATTTTCTATTTTCTATTTCCATTTAAACGTTGCACAATACTACACCGCTTTATTTATTTCAGCCTTTATTTTTACTGATGCATGGATATCTTCATGGCATATCTTATACCTGTCAATTAAAGAACCTAAAAAGGCCGGAGATGCTAAGAATTTACAAAGCTTTGCATTATTACCTGCATTCTTCTGGGGATTGTTCTTCTGGCTACAAGCAAGCTATTTGGCATTGTTGTCGGTGAATCTTTTTTATCCTTTACCTTTTCTGGTAACTGGTAACTGGTAACTGGTATATATTATTCTTGTTCGTCGAAGCGTCCCTGTCTGCCGACAGGCAGGCTCGCTTCGACGAACGGGAATTACGAGTCACGAAGTTCGAGTCACGAGTTACGAAGCACGAGATACCCAATCGCGCCTGAGCCAACTGAAGCAATCAGAATAGCTAATTTACTCAAGGCTTGGAATTCGATTTCGGGGAAGGAGAGAAGTGCTATAAAAATCGACATAGTGAAGCCTATTCCACCAAGGAAGCCTGCGCCGATGAGCTGTCTCCAAGTTGTTCCGTTAGGTAAGCTAGAAAGTTTTAGTTTGATGCTTAAATATGCAAAGGATACTATTCCAGTAACTTTTCCGAAAACTAATCCTGAGATAATTCCCAAGCCAATAGGTTGAGATAATGATTGGAATAAACCAGTACTTAAAATGATATCCGTATTAGATAATGCAAACAATGGCATGATGAAGTATGCAACAGGCTTATTCAAAAGATGTTCTAATTTTTCTAAAGGAGATATGTGATTGCCTTTATTTGTTGGTATCATAAAGGCGAAGAGCACTCCAGAAATTGTTGCATGTATTCCAGATTTATAAATAAAATACCAAAGTAAAATTCCGAAAGGAATATAAATACTAAGCGATTTTACTCTAGAAATATTTAAAAGGTAAAGTATTATTAATACAGAAAAAGCATAGAAAATATAAGTAAAAGAAAGAGATTGTGTATAGAATATTGCGATCACCACTATTGCACCTAAATCATCTACAATAGCTAAGGCCGTTAAGAATATTTTTAATGATAAAGGAACACGTTTACCCAATAATGAAATAATGGCCACCGCAAAAGCAATATCGGTAGCCATTGGTATTGCCCAACCATTTTGTCCGAGTGTATTGAAATTAAAAGCAGTGTATACAATTGCAGGAACAATCATTCCACCTAAAGCCGACAAAATTGGTAAGCTTGATTTTCTTATATCAGATAGTTCACCTTCTAAAAGTTCACGTTTAATTTCTAAACCAACTAGTAAAAAGAAGATGGCCATTAATCCATCATTTATCCAAAAATGTATATCACGTATGAAACTTTTCCCAGCGATTGTTACTCCTAGTTCCGTATTGAAAAAATGATGGAAAGCATCGTAAAAGCTGGTATTTACAGCAATGAGAGCTATCACCACACAAAACAAAAGCAAAAAACCACCCGTTACGTTAGTTCGAACGAAATCAGAGAAGGGCTTTATGAATTGTTTAATTCTTGTTTCCATTTTTTTTGAGTATCGGATATCGCGTATCGGGTATCGAGTTTTTTATCGATTGTCGAAGCATCCCTGTTTTTTGTTCGTCGAATTTTCCCTGTTTTTTTCTGTTCGTCGAAGCGTCCCTGTCTGACGATAGTCAGGCTCGCTTCGACAATTTATTTTTTTTATATAGTCGGAGTGAGGACACTCCGACGAACGTATTTCTTTCTACCAACTACCAGCTACCAGTTACCCACTACTCACTACCCACTACTCAAAAAGTCCTTTCCCTTGCCTTACAATCTCCGGCGCATCGCCAGTGAAATCAACTATTGTAGAGGGTTCGTTGCCTCCGTAGCCAGCATCGATAACGATATCTACTAGATCTTGATATTTCTCGTAAATTAATTCTGGATCGGTTGTGTATTCTATTACATCATCATCATCGTGGATAGAACTACTTACAATAGGATTTCCTAATTGCTTTACAATTTCTCTTGCAATATTATTATCCGGAACACGTATACCAACAGTCTTTTTATTTGAATTCATCATTTTCGGAACTGCACTACTTGCATTGAAAATGAAGGTAAACGGACCAGGTAATGATTTCTTTAAAATTCTAAATGTATGATTATCGATTGGTTTAATATAGTCGGATAAATGACTTAAATCGTAGCATACGAAGGATAGATTTGCTTTCTCTGGTTTGATATTTCTAATCTTACAAATCTTCTCAATAGCTTTCTGATTAGTGATATCACAGCCTAATCCATACACGGTATCCGTAGGGTAGATGATTAATCCACCTGCACGTAAACAATCCACTACTTTCTGGATTTCTTTCTCGTTCGGATTCTCTGGATATATCTTGATAAGCATACCCAAATATACAAAAAAGCATCGATGCTTTTTTTAGATATTAGTCCCGATAATTATCGGGATGAGATGTGAGATATTAGAATGAGATAATAGTAGTGTTCGTCGAAGCGTCCTCGCTTCGACATCTATTTTCTGTCGGAGCGAGGACGAACATCAAAAAAAAAGTCGGAGTGAGCCTGCCTGTCGGCAGACAGGGACACTCCGACGAACAATGTAATATCTAATATGAACTAGCTACTAACTACTAGCTACTAGTAACTATTTAGAAAGTACTTCCTTCACTAAATCAGCTGCATCTTGTAATGCGATAGCTGAGAATACTTTTAATCCTGAATCGTCGATTAATTTTTTCGCTTCAACGGCATTAGTACCTTGTAAACGAACGATGATAGGCACAGGAATATTTCCGATATTGTTGTAAGCATCAATTACACCTTGAGCAACACGGTCGCAACGAACGATACCTCCAAAGATGTTAATTAAGATAGCTTTTACATTTGGATCTTTTAAGATGATATGGAAAGCAGCTTCTACAGTTTTAGCATTAGCAGTTCCACCCACGTCTAAGAAGTTTGCTGGATCACCACCTGATAATTTGATGATATCCATTGTAGCCATTGCTAAACCAGCACCATTAACCATACAACCTACGTTACCGTCGAGTTTTACATAGTTAAGGTTCGATTTACCAGCTTCTACTTCTGTAGGATCTTCTTCAGTTACATCACGCATTTCTTTATAGTCTGGATGACGGTATAAAGCGTTATCGTCTAAACTTACTTTAGCATCTACTGCTAATATTTTGTTATCTGAAGTTTTTAATACTGGATTGATTTCGAACATTGCTGAGTCGGTATGATCGTATGCTTTATATAAAGCAGCGATAAACTTCGTCATGTCTTTAAATGCATCACCTTCTAAACCTAAGTTGAAAGCAATTTTACGAGTTTGAAATCCTTGTAAACCTACTTTAGGATCGATTTCTTCTTTGAAAATCAAGTGTGGAGTATGTTCTGCCACTTCCTCGATATCCATACCACCTTCAGTAGAATACATAATGATGTTTCTTCCGTTTGCACGGTTTAATAAAACACTCATGTAAAATTCTTTTGTTTCAGAAACACCTGGATAATATACATCCTGTGCTACTAAAACCTTATTCACTTTTTTACCTTCAGCACCAGTTTGAGGAGTGATTAATTGCATACCAATAATTTGTTCTGCTCTTTCTTTAACCTCATCTAAGTTCTTAGCTAATTTAACACCTCCACCTTTACCTCTTCCACCTGCATGAATTTGAGCTTTGATAACCCACCATCCTGTACCAGTTTCAGCTTGTAATTGTTTAGCTGCTTCAACAGCTTGCTCTGGAGTTTCTGCAACGATACCTTCTTGTACTCGTACTCCGAAAGATTTTAAAATTGATTTACCTTGATATTCGTGAATATTCATTTCTATAAGAATTTGCGGTAAAAGTAGGTATTTCGACTGAAATTGAAAAGATGTTTATTTAAAAACATAATTGTTACATCTGCAACATTATATTTTGGCACAATCTTGGTATTTTTGAATCTTTAACTGTACACACCCACATGCGCTTTTGGATAACAACTCTTCTGTTGATTACTACTCAATTGTCTTTTGCTCAGACAGATAAGCGTGTGCTTAATGCTTCGAGGATTGTTAAAGCTCCAAAAATTGATGGTGAATTGAACGATGAAGCTTGGATGTATGCAGAAAAAGCCACTCAATTCACTCAAACAGAGCCTTATCCAAATCGCCCTTCTACTCAAAAATCTGAAGTGATGATTACATACGACGATGAAGCAGTGTATGTAGCAGCTATGTTGTACGATTCGTCACCAGATAGTATTCTTAAAGAACTTTCTATTCGTGATAATTATGGTAATACTGATTTGTTCAGTGTTAGCTTCGATACTTTTCATGATTTACAAAACCGTTTTGAATTTGGAGTTACGGCTGCAGGTGTACAATTTGATGAGAAAACTGCTGCTGAAACTTTTGATGTGGTGTGGGAAAGTGATGTAAAAATTAATGATAAGGGTTGGGCCGTAGAAATGAAAATTCCTTATTCAGCGATTCGCTTTCCGGAGAAAAATGCTCAAGAATGGGGACTTCAACTAACACGTAGTATTCGTCGTTGTAGAGAATATTCTCATTGGCAATATATCGCCCCTGATATTCAAAATTATGTAAGTTACTTTGGTGTTCTAAAAGGTATTAATGATATAAAATCTCCTTTACGTTTATCGCTTACACCTTATGTTGGATTAACGCAAAGTCATTTCCCGTATAATATTGATGGTAAAAGCAATTGGTCGACTTCATACAATGCTGGACTAGATTTGAAATATGGTATAAATGAAAGTTTTACCTTAGACATGACACTTGCTCCAGATTTCGGACAAGTACAATCTGATAATAAAGTATTAAACCTAACAGCTTTCGAACAGCAGTTTCAAGAGTTTAGGCCATTCTTTATTGAAGGAACTGAGTTGTTCAATGTAAACCGTTTGTTCTATGCTCGTCGTATTGGAGGAACTCCGAAAAAGTATTATGATGTAGAAGATATGGCGGCAAGCGATTCTACAGTTAGTATTGTGAGTAATCCTCAGCAAGTTCAGTTGATTAATGCTACTAAAATAACTGGTCGTACGAATGATGGTTTAGGTATTGGTTTTCTAAATGCAATAACTGCTGAAACAAATGCTACAATTAAGCATTCAGACGGAACATTAGAAAAAATAAACACGGAGCCTTTTTCAAACTATAACATTGTATCGTTTATTCAAACCCTGAAGAATAATAGCTATGTGGGTTTCATCAATACCAATGTAACTCGTGCAGGCACTACAAATAATGCAAACGTTAGTGCAGTTCGTTTTGCAATAGGGAATAAAAAAGATACTTATCGTTTAGCAGGTAATGCTGCTTATAACAGAAAGATGTTACCAGATTCTATTAGTGATGGTTATACTTACACATTATCCTTCGCGAAAACTAGTGGTAAATTTAAGTTCTTTATTAATCGATTAGTTGAGAGTAAAAATTACAATCCGAATGATCTTGGTATATTATTCAGCGCTAATGAAATCTCTCATGTACTAGAATTAACTTATAACGAATATAATCCGGGTAAGTATTTCTTGAATTGGGGAGGTAACGTGAATCTATTTTATTCTAATACCTATACAGGAAATAAATTCCAAGAAGCTCAAATCAATTTTAATTACTGGCATACTTGGAAAAATTGGATTACCCAATGGGCATATGTAGGTATTGCTCCAGTTGGTAAGCACGATTTTTTTGAACCTCGTCAAGATGGTAGAGTATTTATCGGCCCGAATTGGTATGGAATGAATACAGGTGTTTCATCAGATTATAGAAAAACTTTTGCCCTAGATATTTCTTTCGCTAATTTCCGCGACTTTACAGCAGGTGGTGTTTTCAGAGAAATAGGTATCAGTCCAATTGTTCGTTTTTCAAATAAATTAAAAGTAAACTATTCTTATAATTTCTCAAGAGACTATAAAAATCAGGGGTATTCGACCACAGTAGATACCTTTATTTATTTTGCATTTAGAGAAGTCAGAACGCATGTAAATTCATTAAACGCCAGTTATATTCTAAGCAAAAACACATCGCTTAGTTTTAGAGCTCGACATTATTGGAGTACTGTAGAAATATTGAATTATAAGTTATTGCAGATGGATGGTAATTTAGGAGAAGATACCACGCATTATACTGGCAATAATAATTACAATGTTAACTTCTTCAACATCGATTTAATATACAGATGGAGATTTGCTCCAGGTAGCGATTTAATTGTTGTTTGGAAAAACAATGTAAATTCTTTTACAAACGATTTAACTGTAAAGAAATATACCGGAGATCGATTAGTAGATAGTTTCTTAGGAACTTTAGCCGGAAATCAAACCAATACATTTACCTTCAAAGTATTGTATTATCTAGATTATTTGGATGTTAAGAGAAGATGGAAATCTTAAACGATTAATCCATCTTTCATGCGAATAATTCTGTTTGCTAAACTCGCAAGTTTATCGTTATGAGTAACAATTACAAAGGTTTGATTCATCTCTTTGTTCAATTCTACGAATAATTGATTTACCTGATCTGCATTAGCAGAATCTAAATTTCCAGTAGGTTCATCAGCAAAAATAATAGCTGGCTTATTCATCAAAGCTCGAGCAATGGCAACACGTTGTTGTTCTCCACCTGATAATTCCGATGGTTTATGATCTGCTCTGCCTGAAAGTCCCATTCTTTCTAATAATTCAGAGGCGCGCTTAGCACTTTCTTTTTTACCTTGTTTGGCAATCCATGCTGGAATACAAATATTTTCTATTGCTGTAAATTCGGGTAGGAGGTGATGAAATTGAAAAATAAATCCGAAAGTTTTATTTCGAAGGTGATTTAAATCTGTAGTGTGAAGCTTGGTTAGAGATTTATTTTTGAATAAAACATCTCCAGAATCAATGGTGTCTAATGTACTTAACATGTGCAATAAAGTACTTTTCCCGGCTCCTGAAGGTCCAATAATTGCTACCATTTCAGCCTCTTCAATACTTAAGTTTACACCCTTAACTACTTCTAAATTTCCGTATGATTTTTTAAGATTTATTCCTTGTAACATTTTACTTTCTCTTTAATTCTTCCAATGCTAATTGGTTTGGCACCTCATATAATTTTAAACCTTCGTATGTTAATACTTTGCGATCTAAATTTAATGAATTTGTAGATTCTATATGATAAGTAGCAATTAGTTTTGATAAACTAGGTTCATCTCTAAAGCTTAAATAATAAACGTGTTCATAGTCTTCCATCTTTACTTTATGCAATGAATAAGGTAAAGTGAAATCGTATCCCTTGTGGTTCATACTATAGTAAAAACCGATAGGTTCATCGATAATTAAACTCTTTTTGGATTCTGTTGTATGCAAAGTATTATCTAACCATGCATATACCTTGTATTCATTGCGTTCTGGCCATTGTTTAAAAGTATAATAATGCCTTACTACAAATGGAACGGATACGAAGCTTAATAGTAAAAATACTCCTAAAAGTTGGAGCTTATTGATACTTTTTAAATTGATCTTTAAAAATCCAAACACTGAAAATATTCTGTGCATTAACGACGGTAAATGCAGAAACATCATAAATGTTAATACTGATGTATATCTGTAAAAAGGAGCTAAGCTAAAGAACCAAAATAATGAAGTAAGCAGATAAGACCATTCTAATAATTGGTGACGAGGGTTCCAACGGAAAATAATTGCATATATACAACTTACATGCATTATTAGATTAATCACTATCATATAAGGTTGATACTTATAGATAGGCCAGAATCGCTCTACAAAATGCAAGTAAAAAGGATTGCCTTGAACAGCTGTTTGATCGTGCTCTCTTCCATGTAAAACTAGTTGTTGGTAGATATTATGAAAATCGAAATTGGCGATTAGTAAATAGATAAATGGAAAGAAGAAAATAGTTAAAATGTACTGAATTCTCTTTAGAGGAGAAGCTTTTTTCGTTAGAATATTTAATGCGAATATTATTGCAATAGGGTATAAGCCTGGATGAGATATTAGTAAAAGTGAAATGAGTACAGTTTGAATACTTGGTCTTTTATTTCGAATGCTTAGGTAAAATAGAGCACTCATAATTGCTATTGCAGGCATTTCAACTCTTCCGTTTCTTAAAGAGTTATTGATGCCTTCATCTAATACGAATATGCATAATATGAAATAGATGATGGATTCATTAGTTAAATATCGAGCTACAATATATTTAAAGGTATAGAAACATGTAATTCCAAGAGCGATAAACCACAACAATCGAGTATAGAAAATTTCGTTAGGAAATAAATAGATATCGATGAAATGTATGAAGGAACTGAGTGGCAAATAAGCTAAGAATGCATTTTCTGTACCAGCATGAGGCCACATTTTACCTACGAAACCATTTCCTTGGAGGAATTGCCATGCTGGTTCTATGTTCATTACTTCATCTAACCATGCAATCGGTACTTTATTGAGATTCAATAGCATAATACCAAAAAGTATTCCTAGAATAATAATAAAGGGTGTCTTTTTTAAAGGCATGCTACTAATTTGCATAAAACTAAGTATATTTCATCGTTTATTTGAAATATATGTTTAAATCGAGCAAACAAACCATATTAGTACTTGCCCCGCATACAGACGACGGGGAATTAGGTTGTGGGGGAAGTATCAGTAAGTTTTTAGAACAAGGTCATGATGTTTATTACGCAGCATTTTCAGCTTGTGAAATTTCTGTGCCTTCTCATCTGCCTTCCGACATTTTAATTAAAGAGGTTAAAAATGCGACGCATGTTTTAGGGATTAAACCCGAGAATTTAATTTTATACAACTACGAAGTACGTACATTTAGCTACCATAGGCAGTCTATTTTACAGGATATGATTGATTTGAAAAATAAAATCAATCCTGATTTAGTGATGGTTCCCAGCTTAACCGACTTACATCAAGATCATGGCACCATTTCTCAAGAAGCCTTAAGAGCTTTTAAAACGACTTCTATTTTATCTTACGAATTACCTTGGAACAACATCAGTTTTAATACTACTTGCTTTATCCCTTTAGAAGATAAACATGTAGTGAAAAAGGTTGAAGCCTTGGCTCAGTATGATAGTCAGAAACACCGCCCATATGCAAATGAGGAATTCATTCGTGGATTAGCTCGTACGCGTGGTGTACAAATTTCGGAACGTTATGCAGAAGTTTTTGAAGTGGTAAGATGGATCATGTAGAAAAAATTAATGTATTAATGACAGGTGCTGGAGCTCCTGGTGCTGCTGGCATTATCAAGTGCTTAAAGCAAGATAAAAACATTCATCTCGTTTTAGCTGATGCTAACCCGGATGCAGTAGGGAAGTACCTTTCAGGGAATTTTCATCTTATTCCTTCAGCAAATGATCCTGATTTTATTCCAGCTGTTCGCTCAATCTGTTTGAAAGAAAACATTAAAATTTTAATGCCATTGGTTACAAAAGAACTTTTCCCTTTATCCGAAAATAAAGATGAGTTCAGAACTATTGGAGTTCATATTTTAGTTTCTGATGAGAGTGCTTTATCTATCGCAAATGATAAAGGTAGATTATACCAACACTTAGAACAATTCAATGTTAGAGTTCCTAATTATAAAATTGTAAATACTTGGGAAGAGTTTGAAGAAGGATTGAAATATTTGGATTATCCAAATCAAAAAGTTTGCTTCAAACCTTGTATATCTAATGGTTCTAGAGGTTTCAGAATTATAGATCCTGCAATAGATGAACATCATTTATTATTCAAAGAAAAACCTAATCACACTTATATTCAAATTGATAAACTAAAATCAATTTTAACTGCTCAAAAATTTCCTCCCTTATTATTGAGTGAATATTTACCCGGACCAGAATACTCCATAGATTGTTTAGCTCAGAATGGAGAGCCTATTATCATTGTTCCTAGATTAAGAACAAAAATGAAAGAAGGAATAAGTGTAGCAGGTGAATTTGTGTTTCAAAAAGACATCATTAAATATTGTGAAGAAATTATCAAATCACTGCATGTACACGGAAACATTGGCATTCAGGTGAAACAGGCAGAAGATGGTTCGTATAAGATTTTAGAAATTAACCCAAGAGTGCAAGGCACTATTTCGGCAGGATTAGGAGCTGGAATTAATTTGCCACTCCTTGCTGTACATCAAGAATTAAACATCCCGATTGAAGAACACGATAAACAAGTGATTTGGGGAACTAAATTTATTCGTTTCTGGGAAGAAGTATTTTATAATTAATTATGTTGATAGACGATTTATTAGAAACTAAACTAGCTTTTGTTTTCGATTTCGATAACACTCTTTATCCTGAAAAAGATTATTTATATCAGATTTATTATATGATTGGTCAGTTTGTGGAATACCAAGAAACGTATGACCACGAAAAGGTGACAAAGTTTCTTATTGATGAATTCGAAGTCAATGGAAGAACTAATCTGTTCAATAAATTAATAGAAAAATTTGGATTGAAAGAGGAGTATATGGAGAATATGCTTCGCCTTATGCGAACAGGTCGATTACCTTTAAAGCTACTATTATATAAAGAAATGGAGTGGGTGATGAATGAAGTGGTGAAGAATAATCGATTGCTATTTTTACTAACGAATGGTAATGTTGAGCAGCAGCACAACAAAATTGTTCAAGTAGAATGGAATGGTTTACAAAAAAACTTAAGGTGTTATTTCGCAAACGAAACCAAACCTAAGCCAGCTCCAGACGCATTAAATTTATTAATGGAAGAACATGCACTTAGTCCGGAACAGGTAGTATTTATTGGCGATTCCACCGAAGATGAAGAATGCGCAAGAGCAGCTGGGGTGGAGTTTGTAAATGTGAAGAAATTGGTAACTGGTAGCTGGTAATTGGACAAATTAAATAATACATTGTACATAATACATTGTGCATTTTACATAATACAGTCATGCAAACATTCAAACGTATCCTTATTGGATTTTTAGGCTTATTAGCCTTGTTATTTGTGATCTCGATATTTCTACCATCAAAATTTAAAGTAGAAAGATCATTAGCGATTAATAAACCCGCTGACACTTTATTTAACGAAGTGAATAATTTGAAAAACTGGAAGAACTGGGATCCTTGGGAGCGTAAAGACCCAAGCATGACGCATGAGTATTTAGGTCCTGAAGGTGGGATGGGAGCAACTCATAACTGGAAAGGCAAGGATGGCAATGGAACACTTACTATTCTACAAAGTATCTCTCCAGATATTGTGATATATCAATTGCAATTTGAAGGATTTGATCCAATGCAAGGTCGTATAGAGTTTGATTCCGAAACCGACTCCGTTACCAATGTTAAATGGGTAATGGAAGGTGATATGGGAAACAATCCAATCAAAAAATACTTCGGCCTAATGATGAATAAAATGATGGGCCCTGATTTCGAAGAAGGACTTGCTAATTTGAACAATTAGGCAATAATTCGTATGCTCGTATGCTCATGTGCTCTTGTGCTCATATAATTAAACAATGAGCATACGAGCAAACGAGCACACGATCTAACGAGCAACAGCTCCGCCTTCGTACAATTGCTTTATGTATTTTCTAGATGGAGAAGGAATTAATGGACCTAATCCAAGCTTATCCCATTTCGCATCGATAGCATCGATAACTTCTTGAGTATTTGCTAGAATATTCGGCCAGTCGCGTGTAAACCCATCAAATGCAAGGGTCTTACGTGTACCATCGAATCCTACATGTGAGATTTCATCATCAGAATTAGCATTAACAGTAAAGGCATCTCTACGTGGATCCACGTTATTTGAGAATCTCCAAACCGCATCTGCTAAATCTGAAATGTCAATAGTATGTTCTAAATAGATAAGCACTTTTACATGCTTAAACTCTTCCATTTCGAAAAGTTGTTTATTCAATTCTGCGATATGTCCTTTTCTATTTTTCTCTACAGAAACAATTACTAACGATGTTCCTAATGATAAAAGAGTATCGTTGATATCTTTTATTTCTGAATACTTAGAAGTGATATTATTTTTATTGATACCCGGAATTGTAACAGGGGCAATGCTTTCCGAACGTTTCTCTTCAGGAAGTTTCTTCGTTGCATCGATACCCATTTTTCCTCCGAATGCCATTTTAGAACATGAGTGATCTAATACATCCATCGGTCCATTGGTATAAATAATATCGTTTTGAGGATCTACATTTTCTGAAATGTATTTAGCCACCGCTAAGTTATCGTGTATGTCTACATCTCCATCAACTACCACCATCATCTTTGTAAACATCATCTGTCCGGCTCCCCACATCGAGTTCATAACCTTCAGTGCTTGCCCAGGGTAATCTTTTTTGATTTTCACGATCACTAAATTATGAAACACTCCTTCCATCGGAAGTACCATGTCTATAATTTCGGGAACCATTGTCATTTTAATTGGAGCTAAGAAAATTCTTTCTGTAGCCTTGCCAATCCATGCATCTTCTTGAGGTGGAATACCAACAATTGTTGCAGGGTATACTGCATTTTTACGATGTGTAATACATGTAATATGAAAACGAGGGTACCAATCTGCTAATGAATAATAACCTGTATGATCTCCGAATGGGCCTTCCCAAATCCAATCTTCTTGAGGATCTACATAACCTTCTATAATGATATCGGCATCTGCAGGCACCTGAATATCTTGAGTGATACATTGTACCAACTCCACTTTTTTCTTGCGTAAGAATCCTGCTAACATGTACTCATCAATTCCATCTGGAAGTGGGGCAGTAGCAGAGTATGTGTAAACTGGATCTCCACCTAAAGCAACAGCTACAGGCATTTTTTGACCTAGTTTTTTGTATTCATTATAATGACGAGCAGATACTTTGTGTTTATGCCAATGCATTCCTGTTAGCCTTGGTTCAAACACTTGCATTCTGTACATTCCTACGTTTCTAATTCCTGTGTTCGGGTCTTTCGTATGAATTACTGGAAGTGTAATGAACGGACCACCATCTTCTGGCCAGCAAGTTAATACGGGGAATTTAGTAATGTCGGGATTCATGTTGATGACCTCCTGACATTCTCCTTTTCCTGAAACTACTTTCGGCATCCAAGAAGAAATTTGTCCGAGTTTAGGTAACATCTTCAACTTGTCCATGATATTATCTTTCGGACCAGTTAACATTTTAAATAAACCTTCGATTTCTTTACTGATATCATCCATGTGGTTTACACCTAGTGCCATGCACATACGTTTGTAATTACCCATAGAATTGATCAACACAGGAAAATCTGTTCCTGTATTTTCAAATAATAAAGCAGGACCGTATTGTTTTGAAACACGATCTACAATTTCAGTGATTTCTAGTTTAGGGTCAACAAATTCTTTAATACGAACAAGCTCTCCTGCTTCTTCTAAAGTTTGTATAAAATGTTGAAGATTTTTGTATGCCATTAATCAATTAGAATTTAGTTCCAAATGTAAGAACAACCGAGTTAATATTATGATTGTTTTCAACAATTGGATTTAAATCTGAATTTGATAATGAATATGGAATATATTGACTGTTGTACGACTGATTAACATATGCTAAATCAACATAATACTCTTCGAAACGATAGCCCAAACCTCCTGTAATAAAGGTTCTTTTGCCATCTACAGCAGAACTTTTATATGGATCTCCGTATTGAGCATAACCCGCTCTTAAAGAAATTAGTCCTACTTTAAACTCTGTTCCTACACGAACATTATAAGTATTTTGATAAATATTATTAATCACAGCATTATTATCCGGACCAAAATCTGAAAATTCTGCTGAAGCACTTAACTTATTAGTTGAGTAATCTATACGTTCTATATCAGCTGAAATTAATCCGAATTTTTTAAAGAAAAACGCTAAGCCTCCTTGGTATCTGAATGGTGTGCGGAGTTTATATTGAAATAAATATTCTAGAGGTGTGAAACTACTTGTTCCTCCAGCTGCTACTGAATTACTGCTTGCATCGGTAATAAACCCTTCGTCTAAACTATAATAATCAGGAGTTTGTATACTCAATCCGAATCGCACAAAATCAGCAGGTCGTACAATTGCACCCACTTTTAAATTTACAGAACTACCAGAAACATTAAGTTTTTCGTTTAACGACATTTCAGTTAAACCATAGATAGGGTCAACAATATTAGTCTCTGTAAATTTTGTAGTTCTTGTATATTTCATAGAACCTAAACCTAACGAAGCACCTAAATAAAGTGTATTGGAATAGTTTGCTCCGAAAGAGAAATTCCATTCGTTCTGATAACCTTCCATTTTATCCAATTGTGCTTGGGTAGAAGAACCGTTATTAACAGAGATATATTTATTATTTGCGGTATCAAAATCGATCATAAAACCATACCAAGCCATATCTTCTAATGAAGTATAATTCGAATCAGGTAAGTAAGAATTACCTCTTGAATTAGCTAGTTCTGCAAAATAATCGCCAATAGAACTTTTAGTATTAGTGCCTTTGAAATATCTATTTTCATAGAAATTATTGATACGATTCATACCAAAACCAAAGGTATAACTTACCCATCCATTTTGTACTTCATTACCTGAATAGTCTTGGTTTAGTTGAGTTAATGTAAAACCTAAACTTCCAATATTTAATTGATCTCTATTATCGCTATATGTTTTAGCACCAAAGGTACTTTGAGTTTCTGAAAAGCGTAGCGTAGGAGAAATGCTAAAATCATTTCTTCTGTAGAAGCCTAATCCTGCTGGGTTTCCAGAGATTGAACTTATATCAGCTCCCAATGCTTGCTGAGCTCCAGCCAAGCCTAACATTCTGGAAGTTCCTCCAAAATAATTACGAGAAAAACGCAATGCATCTTCTGCATATTGAGCTTTCGACTGAACTCCGAAACTTAAAATTACTATTGCTAAAATTATTCTTTTCATGTTAAAAATTATCTAGGACGAGGACGAGATACAGGTGCGCTACTTCCACCACCAGAACTACGGCTAGGAGCAGGGCTACTAGGAGCAGAGCTTCTACTTGGTGCACTCATTCTTGGCGATTCATAACGTGGTGTACTTTGAGTTTCAGATCTACGAATATTAGGAGATTCAGATCTTCTATTATCAGGCATTTGTCCACCATAATTTGGATTTACGCGTATGTTCTGATTATCTGAACTTCTAATCATTTGACTTTCGTTACCTCTGATATTCGGACTACTTTCATTGCTTGAACGAGTTGGAACTCTAGGAGGAATATATCCGTTTCCGCTAGTATTTCTTACAGGCTCAGCTTCTCTAGTAGGTATAGTTCTTACATCTGAACCACCAACAGTTGTATTACCGCCAGTAGTTGTAGTGTTGTTAGAATTCGAGTTTACAGGTGTACGAGTAGGAGGTACAGAACGAATGTATTCTGACCCAGATCCAGCAGCTGGAGTTCCATCTCTATCTGGAGCAACTCTATTGCCACCAGCAGTACTTACCGTTCCACCACGCGATGGGCGAGGGCCTCTAACAATAGTGTTTTTACTTCCACCTCTTCCTCCACCGTAATAGCTACCTCCATAATATCCATTATCATTTCTTCCATCCCAATAGCCATCTCTATATCCCCAACGGTATGAATTATATCCACCCCAACCACCATAACCGTAGTATGGATTATAGTATGGAGAATACCATGGGTTGTAAAATGGATTGAAGAAAGGATCATAATATCCATAATTCCATCCCCAACCATAACCTATACCCACACTGAAATTCCATCCAGGTGAATAAAAAGGATCGTATACAAATGGATCATAATAAAATCCGCAATACGCTGGTGAATAGTAGCTAAAACCCGAGTATGGTCTGTGAAAACGATTTATTCTGGTAGTGTAATAGCCATAGTCGTCGTCATCATCATTTTCATAATAATTATTGATGATGGTTTTACCATCTGAAGAATAACTTTGATCATTATTATTCGAATAATTCGGATTCGAAGGAGCAGTATTTGGTGTAGACTCTTGATATTGTGAAGAGTTATATTGAGCATTCGGGTTTTGAACCTGAGGCTCCTCTGAGTAAGTATTCGTATTTGCTCTACTTACATTAGGAGTTTGTACTTCGCTGTTATAAATAGGAGCTCTTTCTGCATCCGACTTAGTATAGTATAAATCATCATTTGAATTCGGTGAGGTGTAAGTCATGTTAATGGTTGTACACGACATAGTTAGCACGCTACCGATGATTAATATTGATAAGTTCGTTTTCATTTGGACCTCCTTTATATGGAAATTTGACGTTTTATTCAGTTAAACGTTTAAATTTATACTTTTGTTATGGAATAATTTCTTTATTTCGTGTCATATTTTGGTGATACAAGCACCATTACTATTTATTACAATTTTAATACCAATAATTTAAAATGAGCAAAGGAATTACGAGCAGAAGCACCGATTATTCGGCATGGTACAACGAATTGGTAACGAAAGCAGACCTTGCGGAACATTCTGATGTTCGCGGTTGCATGGTTATCAAACCGTATGGTTATTCGATATGGGAGAAAATGCAGCAAGTGTTGGATCAAATGTTTAAAGAAACAGGACATTCGAACGCGTATTTCCCCTTATTCATCCCGAAATCTTTTTTCAGTAAAGAAGCTTCTCACGTAGATGGCTTTGCTAAAGAGTGCGCAGTAGTTACTCATTATCGTTTAAAAGATGATGGGCAAGGAAATGTAGTGGTTGATCCGGACGCTAAATTAGAAGAAGAATTAATTGTTCGTCCAACATCAGAAACAATTATCTGGAATACCTACAGAGGTTGGATACAATCGTATCGCGACTTACCGATATTAGTAAATCAATGGGCGAATGTAGTTCGTTGGGAAATGCGTACGCGTTTATTCTTACGTACCTCTGAGTTCTTATGGCAAGAAGGTCATACGGCACATGCAAGCGCTGAAGAAGCAATTGCAGAAACAAAACAAATGCTAGAGGTATATGCAAACTTTGCAGAAAACTGGATGGCTGTACCTGTAATTAAAGGTGTAAAATCTCCAAACGAAAGATTCGCTGGAGCATTGGATACTTATTGTATCGAAGCATTAATGCAAGATGGTAAAGCATTACAAGCTGGTACATCTCATTTCTTAGGACAAAATTTTGCAAAAGCATTCGATGTGAAGTTCACAGGAAAAGATGGTAAGCAAGATTATGTATGGGCTACTTCTTGGGGAGTTTCAACTCGTTTAATTGGTGCTTTAATTATGGCACATTCAGACGATGAAGGATTAGTTCTTCCTCCAAAATTGGCTCCAATTCAAGTTGTGATTGTACCTATTTATAATTCTGATGAATCTTTCGATGCCATTTCAGCAAAAGTAAATGAGCTGATGCCGAAACTTCGTGCAAAAGGAATATCAGTAAAATACGATAATAGAGATACTCAACGCCCAGGATTCAAATTTGCAGAATGGGAGATGAAAGGTGTTCCTGTTCGTATAGCAATGGGTCCACGCGATTTAGAAAATGGAACTGTAGAAGTTGCTCGTAGAGATACTAAAGAAAAGAAAGTTTATCAATTAGAAAATATTGAAAATCAAATTGAGGAATTATTGAATGATATTCAATCTTCAATCTATAAAAAAGCATTCGACTTTAGAGAAAACAATATTACGAATGCTGATACTTTTGAAGAGTTCGTAAGTATACTTGATGGTAAAGCAGGATTTGTTGCAGCACATTGGGACGGAACGCCTGAAACAGAAGAGAAAATTAAAGACATGACGAAAGCAACAATTCGTTGTATCCCTTTAAATAATAAACAAGAAGAAGGGAAATGTATTCTTACAGGAAAACCTTCGAGTCAGAGAGTGTTGTTTGCGAGAGCATATTAATTAGCCAATTAGCTAATTAGCCAATGTGCCAATGAAATTTGAACAATTTGGACAATGTCTAGCTACTAACTACTTACAACTAAGGAAATGGGTGATTACAATACATTAGTAGAAAAACTGAAAGTTCATTCGTCGATGAAGCAATACATTCATCGTAATACGATGAACCATATTGCTTGCATTAAAAAAGAGATGATGCATATTGCATCGAACTTAACGAAGGATGTTACTTCAGTTGATAAGAATGTTGAAATAGTATTTACAGATAAAGGAGAGTTTGAAGCGGAGCTAAAGTTTTCGGGCGATTCACTAGTATTTGCTATGCATACGAATACATTCACCTTTGCGGAGGATCATCCTATACATCAATTAGATTATGTAAAAGAAGATCCGAAAAGAGCATATTGCGGATTAATTCAGATTTATAATTTCTTATCAGATTCTATTAAATACAATCGTTTAAACGATTATGGATATTTAATTGGAAGGATATTCGTGAATTCAGAAAATAAGTTTTTTATAGACGGGCACGAAAATTTAGGTTTCGATTTATTGCAATATCATCAACAAGAATTTACACCTGAAATTATTCAGAAAATTATTGCAGATGCTATGTTATATTGCATCGACTTCGAATTGTTAACACCACCATTTGAACAAAGTAGTATCATCACACTAGAAGAAAAACAATTTAACCATACCGCATCTGGTATGAACACAGGGAAGAGAATAGGTTTCGAATTCTCTTCGGATAAAGAAATAAATTTATGAAAAACTACAAATTTGGCACTAAAGCCATTCATGCCGGACAAGAGCCTGATCCTACAACAGGAGCAATTATGACTCCTATTTTTCAAACATCTACATACGTGCAAGCATCGCCTGGTAAGCATAAAGGTTATGCATATGCAAGAGGTAAAAACCCTACTCGTACTGCCTTAGAAGATTGTATTGCAGCATTAGAAAATGCAAAATATGGTTTATGCTTTTCGAGCGGAATGGGAGCTACAGATGCTGTAATTAAAATGCTTCGCCCGGGTGATGAAGTAATTACAGGGAACGATTTATATGGTGGTTCTTATCGAATGTTTACAAAAGTATTTGCAAACTATGGAATCAAATTTCATTTCATCGATTTGAATGATCCTAATAACATTAACAATTACATCAATGCAAATACAAAATTGCTTTGGGTAGAAACACCAACAAATCCTACCATGCAAATTATCGATATTGAAGCTTGCGCAAATATCGCAAAAGCAAATAATATCATTTTCGCTGTAGATAATACTTTTGCTTCTCCATACTTACAAAATCCAATTGATCTAGGTGCTGATATTGTAATGCATTCTGTTACGAAATACTTAGGTGGACATTCGGATGTTGTTATGGGAGCTTTATTAACTAGCGATGATAAGATTTACGAACAACTAGCATTTATTCATAATTCATGTGGAGCTACTCCTGGTCCGATGGATTCATTCTTAGTGTTGAGAGGTATTAAAACATTACACTTGAGAATGAAAGCACATTGTGAAAATGGTAGAGCGATTGCTAATTTCTTGAAAAATCATCCTAAAGTTGATAAGTTATATTGGCCAGGATTTGAATCACACCCTAACCATGAAATTGCGAAAAAACAAATGCGCGATTTCGGTGGTATGATTTCATTCAGCATGAAAGGTGCTGACTTAGAAAAAACATTCAAACTAGCTTCATCATTTAAAGTATTCTCTTTAGCAGAATCATTAGGTGGTGTTGAATCTTTAATCAACCATCCAGCAAGCATGACACATGCCTCTATTCCAAAAGAAGAAAGAGAAAAAGCTGGAGTAATTGATGGTTTATTACGTTTAAGTGTTGGGGTAGAAGATGTAGAGGATCTATTAGCGGATATTGAGCAAGCACTAGCGAATAACTAGTGATTACGTTCGTCGGAGTGTCCCTGTCTGCCTATAGGCAGGCTCACTCCGACAAATTAATAGTAAAAAAGTCGGAGCGAGGACGCTCCGACGAACAATACTCTGACGCTCCGACGAACAGACCAATTACCAACGACTAAAATGAATCACGCTGAATTAAAAAATCTTCTAGAAACCTTATATCATAAGTATAACAGAATAGATTTTATAGAGCATGATCCTATTTTAATTCCTCATTTATATTCTAAAAAACAAGATATAGAGATAGCAGCTTTTATAGCTGCTATTTTTGCTTGGGGTCAGCGTGTTACCATCATCAACAAAAGCAAATTGTTTTTATCGTATATGGATAACGATCCTTATCAATTCATACTTCATCATTCTGAAAATGATTTAAAACCTTTTATAGGATTTAAACATAGAACATTCAATGATACGGATGCTTTGTATTTCATCAGTTTTTTAAAGATGCATTTTAGTAAGTACGATTCCCTTGAGGATGCATTTATGATGAATTTAAGTGCTAAGAATTGGGATGCTGAACAAAGTTTGATTCGATTCAAAGAGTATTTTTTCAGTATAGATGACTATCCTGCAAGAACGATGAAACATATAAGTAGTCCGAAGAATAATGCCACTTGTAAGCGGATAAACATGTTTTTAAGATGGATGGTTCGGAAAGATAAACAAGGCGTCGACTTTGGTATATGGAAAAATATAAAACCCAAATCTTTAGTTTGTCCAATTGATGTTCATGTTGCAAATACTGCTAGTCAATTTGGTTTAATTGAGGAGGATAGCATTAACTGGAAAACAGCAATTCAACTTACGGAAAAACTAAAATCGTTTGATTCTGAAGACCCGGTGAAATATGATTTTGCTTTGTTTGGATTAGGAGTCTCTCGAGAATTGTAACTAGTTCTAGTATTTTTACCGAAATGGATTAGGTAATCACCTACATTTCTTGTGTTTGATCACCAGAATTTAACCTATTTTATTATATTGCGAAACCCAAAATTCATAAATATTTATTAATCAATGAAAAAAGCTATTTATTCTTTGTTGGCATTAGCAGTGCTTTCAATATCAATCAGTGCCTTAAACACTGCAATTTCAAACCCTACGGGAGCTCCTGCAGGTAAAACAGGTTCTCCAGGTGATGGGGGAGCAACTTGTCAAGCATCAGGTTGCCACACAGGAACACCAACGTTTGTTGCGGGAATTATTTCTTCAAACGTACCCTCAAATGGATACACTCCCGGAACTACCTATACAATTACAGTTACTACTACTGGTTCTGGAAACAAAGGTTTAGAGGTTTCTCCACAAGATTTATCAGGTAACTTGCTAGGAACATTAATTGCTGGAACTGGAACAAAATTATTAGGAGGCGGTAAATACCTAACTCATACAACACCTAAAACTGGATCTTCTGCTACTTGGACTTTCCAATGGAAGGCACCAGCAGCAGGTACAGGAGATGTAACATTCTATGGAGCATTTGCTGTTACAGATAAATCAACTAAGAAAAGCACGTTATTAATTAAAGAAGCAGTAGCAATAACTGTTGCACCTTCATTAGTTTCTTTTAATCCTACAAGCGCTTTAGCTGGCACAACAATAACTTTAAAAGGTACAAACTTTACAGGTGCTACAGCTGTAAGTTTTGGTGGCGCCAATGCTACTTCGTTTACGGTAGTTTCTGATTCTGTTATTACAGCTGTAGTTTCAAACTCAGCAATTTCTGGAGATGTAGTTGTTACAAACTCGATTGGTTCTTCTACGATCAGCGGATTTGTTTTATTGGTAGCTCCAAGCATGACTTCATTTACTCCTACATCTGCTAGATCAAATGATACGATAATTATTAATGGTGCTAATTTTGATAATGTATTATCAGTTAGTATTGGTGGTGTTCCAGCAAAATCATATGCTAGATTATCATCTACTAGCTTGAGTGCTGTGGTCGATTCTTGTGCGAATGGAAATGTTGAAGTTACCACATTAGCAGGTACTAGCAGTTTAGCAGGTTTTATGTTTATTCCTACAAAAGTTGGTATTCAGTTTAATCAAAATAAATTAGTTCGAATTTATCCTAACCCAAGTTCAGATGTGATGTTCATTCAAAACAATGGTTTAGATAAAGTAAATAAAGTAGAAGTTTACAATCTAAAAGGGCAATTGGTACTTGTATCTAAATCTAACAATACTATTGATATTACTAGTCTTTCAGCTGGTAAATACATAATATTAATGAGTACAAACAAGAGCATTTACAGAGAAACTGTACTAGTAAAATAATTTTTTGATTTTAAATACTAATAAAAATTATTTGGGAAACTCAATCTGAAAATACTACCTCCGATTGGGTTTTCCAAATATTCAATTTCTCCATTCATCAGTCTAGATAGTTCTTTCACAATAAATAAACCTAAGCCTACACTTTCTTCTCCTTTAATTCCTAGTTTACTTGCCTTACTGAATTTCTTAAAGAGTTGATCGACGTTTTCTTTGTCGATTCCAATACCTTGATCTTGGATTTCAATAATATTCTTATTGTTTTGCTCGTAAAATAGTATTCTTATATCCTTATCTTCTGGTGTGAATTTTAGTGAATTACTTAACAAATTCAATACTATTCTTTTGAATTTATCTGTATATAACTTAGAGTATAATTTTTTATGATAATCGTGATATTGAATTGTACGATTCGGATTAGCACTTTTAATATTAGAATAAATTGAATTTAAAACATCATTAATACATACTGTTTCTATAGGAGTATCTATGTTTTTAATTCTTGCGATAGAAAGCAAATCGTTAATTACTTCATCTGCATTTACACAGCTCTGTTTAATTAATGGTAATAAATTATCTATTTCAGATTTATTATTTCCCGAATCTTCAATTAAAAACGCTAGCTCGCTAATATTAGCAATTGGGCCGCGTAAATCGTGAGCAACAATTTCTAATACATCATCTTTTTGTTTGATAGTATTTTTTAGAGTGAAATTGATGGATTCTATAATTCTCAATTGCTGGAAATGTCTGTAAGCATTACTAAGTATCGTTCTATTAATAATAAAAGCTAACAAGTAAATATTGAATACTACAGAGAAGTTTAACGCGAATTTCAACTGCGATTCCGACCATATTAAAAATAAAGACGAGAATACAAGTAAGCCTAATATATATACAACTATAGATTCTCTAACACTAAATCTAAATAAAGCACTAGTAGCAATTGCTCCGATTAAAATAGGGGTAAGGTTATTTTTAGGATTTAAACTAATAACAAAAGAGTTAATACTACTCATGCTTAGAATTGCAATGGATAGTAATATGATGAAAAATTGAGTGACAAACTCATTTTCAACTATCTTTTTGGTTTTAACGGAATAGTTATAGCCAATTACGATAATAGATAATATTGATAATACTCTTAAATTAAAACTGAAATATTTTCCTTGTGGTATATCTCTAGAGAGCTCGAAATAATACCAAATAGAATGCAAAACAATAAATAAGATTAAGCTTGCAATAGCTACTGCAGTGCTCGTTTCTCTATTATGTTGCAAACATCTTTTACGGAATATATCATAGTCGATTCCTTTCGGATTCTCGAAAATAAAATACTTAGCAAACATGAATTGTTGTTGTTGTGTTGATGTTGTTGTTGCCGTGAAATTAACAATTAATGTACCACTTGCCTAATATTTAGTGATTTTAATCACTTTTATCTTGAAAAATAAGAGATACTTTTACAGCGTTATAAAAATTAACCATATGAACGAAATGTTATATTATTCTGATTTCCTTACACTTACAGCTGAATTAGCCTCTAAGCATGAAACTTCTGGATTAGATCAAACAGAAGAACAGAAAGAATTTACGCAATTAAATTATAAAAGAATGGAACGTTGGAATAAAACGTTTCATGTTAGTGAAGAAGCTCTATTTAAACTAAATGCTTTAAGCAGCAAACAAAAATGGTTTGTAATTACGGAAACTTGGTGTGGTGATTCTGCCCAAAATTTACCAATTATTGCAAAAATTGCAGAAGCATCTCAAGGTAAAATTGAATTGAAAATTATGTTTCGCGATGAACACCCTGAGTGGATGGATAAGTATTTAACAAATGGTACTCGTTCTGTACCTAAATTAATAGCATTCGACGAGAACGAAAATGAGCTTTTTACTTGGGGACCTCGCCCCGAAGAAGCAATTGTTATTACTCGACATTGGCAAGCAAATAAAGACACGATTTCTAAAGAAGAATTCCATGTTCAATTGCATGGCTTCTATGCTAAGAACAAGGGAATTGCTGTAGAAAATGAAATTATTTCATTGATATTAAAATAGATTAAATTTGTTCATCGAAGTGTCCTCGCTTCGACGATAATATGTAAATAGTCGGAGCGAGGACGCTCCGACGAACACCATACCCAACGAACTACTTTCTCTTATTTAGTAGTTTCTTGTTTAAATAGTACGTTAAGTAGGCGGAGCCTGATCCTATAATTGCACCGGCTAATACATCACTTGGGTAGTGAACGCCTAAGTGCATGCGTGAATAAGCAACACTGCTCGCCCATGCATAAGATGGAACTATCACGTACCATTTCGGAAATGCGATACTTAATGAGGTAGCAGTTGAAAATGCTGATGATGTATGCCCAGATGGGAAAGAAGGACTACCAGCATCACTAGCCTTTTCAATTTCATTCGGATATTTTTCGAATGGTCGTTCTCTATCTATTGAATACTTTAAACTGGTTGAAATAATTGCTGCAGCTATAGTTGCTTCTCCGATATACAATGCCTTTTCTTTTAACGTTTTATTTTGATGGATTATTCCTGCACTATATAATAAAATAGGAGTGCTGATGCTAATCGGACTTACACTATTACTCAAAAATTGAAATCCTTTATCAAGCGATTTATTTCTATTATTATTAATCGCTTTCAGAATATTGATGTCTAAATTTTGCGCATTAATAACTACTGATATAATGCTGAAGAATACTAATAATATTAACTTTCGCATTACTTTATAATCACTTCATCTATAAATATAAATGCATCTCCACCAGCGCCTTGGTGCCATGGTGGTAATGTTCCGTAGTTTGTTGCAATTACTTTAACATATCTTGCTTTAACAGTCTCGAACTTTGCTTTAAAATCCTTTACTTGAACAACATAGTCGTTATCTGGTACATTGTGTTTTACAATTCCTACTGATTGAAATACTATACCATCGTTAGATGTAAAGACTTCCACTTTACGTGGCATTAAAATCCATGATCGGGTATCTTGTAAACAACCTAAACTAACTTCAGAAATTTCTTGTGCTCTTAATAAATCGATATTGACTTCAAAATTTTGAGATTGATATCCTTGCCATCTTCCTTTTCTCCAATCAGTATCTCCCCTTAATCCATCAATTATTCCTTCTGGTCCGTCTGCTGAATATTGCTTATTATAAGTACTTCTTAAATTTACCTGCCAGTTATTTGGCATTTTATAAAAACTTGATTCTGTGATACCACTCATTCTATTACCTTTTTTTGCATAAGCATAAACTTTTGCTGAACTCATCAAAAAGAATGGAGTTTTATATGGTTTTGCATTTTTATACGTTGCAGAATCTATACTGTAAAATAACTCAATTGTTGAATCTGATTTAACATTCGGCAAACTCAATTCAACTTTATTGAAATCGTGGAATACTTGCTTATCTGCTGAAATTACTGGTGCTGTTAAGTATGTAGTTTCTTTAAATAGTTCTCTGTTTTTGTATGTGTTGTTTTCTATACCTGGAGCAAAAAACATTTTTTGTCCATTTGTAATTTCTTTATGTCTTAAAATCTCTCTAGGCGATGCGGGCTCTGGATATGGAGTACCTGTTTGTACTCTAGACACGCTTGGAATCAGTAAGTCTGAAAAGGTATTTGTGGTAATTGAGAATTTATATTCATTTCCAGTATTGATAAATACTTTACTAAATAATGGAGCTCCAAAATCATATTCCGCTCTACCAGGGCAAGTAGGATAGAAGCCCATTGCAGAAAATACAAACCATGCACTCATTTGACCGCAATCATCATTACCACATAATCCATCTCGTTCAACCCCATACAATTCATTCACTATTTTTTTAATATAGAATTGTCTTTCTTTTAAAGGAAGTAAGTACGCATAATTATGGCTAGGTTCATTGCCATGTGCGTATTGACCAACTAATCCAGTAATATCCGATTGTTCTCTTCCAGCTGTTTTTGTATCTGCTTGAAATAATGGTAAAACATTTTGTTTTATATCATTTCGGTGTGGCATGAAGAACGAATATTGCCAAGCATTTGCTTCTGTGTAATGGTTGTTTACTTCGTATGGATTGAAAGGTTTAAGCCAATCGCCATTCTTACGCGGGCGCATATAACCAAGGTTTGCATCGTATACATTTTTCCATGCATCAACATATTTCTCGAAAGCTATTAAATCTGGCTTTTTTAGAATTTTTCCAATTTCAGCTACACACCACATATCGTAAGCATATTCTAGCGTTTTACTTACACTCTCGCTTTCGTCTTCTACTTCTAAATATCCTCTTTTTCTGAATTTATCTAATCCGAATCGATTACTATTAGCTTCTGAAAGTACAGCAGGATATAGCTTTTCGAGTAATGGTTTGTCGATTACCCCTTTAACATAAGCATCTAAAATAACACTTACAGAATGGAAGCCAATCATACAATTGGTTTCATTATTCCATAATTCCCACATCGGCAATCTTCCACTTTGTTCATATTGAGCCAGAAAGCTTTTTATGAAATCTTTGCTTCGATCTTTATCAATAATGTTTAATAATGGATGTAGGGCTCTATGAGTATCCCACAAAGAATACAAGGTGTAATATTTACCGTCTGCTTGATGTACTTTTCCATCTCTACCTCTGTATTTTCCGTCTACATCACTTAATTGATTTGGATGAATCATGCAATGGTATAAGGCAGTGTAGAATTTAATTTTATTGTTTTTGTTAGAATCTACTATTTCAATCTTCGATAATTCTTTTTCCCAAGTATTCGTTGCTTCCGACTGAATTTTATCAAACTCCCATGTAGGGATTTCCGTTTTTAAATTAAGAGTAGCACCTGCTTCATCAACACTTGAGATTCCTGTTTTTACCAGTATTTGCTCACCTTTTGTAACATGGAAATACAAGAATAATGCTTCTTCTGCATTGTTCATCTTGTATGTGTTTTGTAGAAAACTTTTCTTAGAAACTTCAAATGAATAATATACTAATTGATCTTCAGCCCATGCTTTCGATCTTCTATAACCCTGGTATTTAGTGTCGCTTACTTTCTCAATTTTACCAGATAATAATTGATCTCTATGAGATAAATTTAATTGAATACATGCAATACCATCTTTAATAAATGTATAGCGTTGTATGCCCGCATGTGTAGTAGCAGTAAGTTCTACATTGATGTCTTTTAAAATTACTTTATAGTAACCAGCTTTCGCTTTTTCATTTATATGATTGAACTCTGCAGTTAAATTTGTTGGTCTGGCTTTTACATTTTCAGTTAAAATACTTTCATCAACATACCCAGGCATAAATGAAATGTCGCCATAATCACTACAACCTGTTCCACTTAAATGTGTGTGCGAAAATCCATAGATTAAACTATCACTATCATGGTATCCGCTGCACCCATCCCAAGAACCATCAATTCTGGTATCCGGACTTAATTGCACCATTCCGAATGGGGTAGTAGCCCCAGGGAATGTATGCCCATGACCGCCAGTACCGATCATCGGGCGAACAAACTTTGTTAATTGTGCGTTTGCAATACTTGTGAAGGCTGTTAGCCCTATTAAAACTATATACTTAAAACTTTTCATTCAATATTTATTTTGTTCGTCGAAGCGTGTTCGCTTCGACAAATTGTTCGTGTTCGTTTGAGCGTGTTCGTCGAAGCGTCCTCGCTTCGACATTTTCTTAATATTTGTCGGAGCGAGGACGCTCCGACGAACATCTTAATTCCGACGAACATCTGTACGTTACGAAAATTATTTCAAAATGTCTTTACTCTTAGAATTAGCTAATTCGTTAAAAGCTGGGACATCATTTTTCAATATTAAGTTTAAGTTCGCTAATTGCAAATCAATTTTTTTCGACAAATCTTCAAAAGCTTCATAGGCGTTTTTATTGGGTTTGGCCTCAGCACCAGAAATATAACTTGCAATGCCGGCTAATTTATCATTAAGCATCACTGGGAAAGCTAAAACATCTTGCGGTGCTACAGCCTTTGGTTGCATTAATTCTGATTCTATTTTATCCATCTTTTCGAACATATCTTTAGTTTTGTTCGACAATAAGCTAAGCAATGCGGTGTCTTTTATATTTCCTGTAAAAGCACTGTATTGTGCTCTGATCTCTCTTATTTTATTGATAGCCTTATGTGTTTCGTCTAGTTTCTTATTTATTTTTTGATGAAGCGCAAACTGCTCTTCCAAATCTGCAACACTAGCATTTACTCTTGGGTCGATAACTATTTCAATAGATTGTTCCGAAATTACTTTAGCATTCTGAATTAATCGAACAGTATAAGTTCCAGGCACTACTCGAGGTCCGGATACTCCACCTGCCCACATCACATTCGTGCCTTCTACTTCAGTTACCGGTGGATATTGCATATCCCACACGAATGTATTTAGTCCTGCATTTGCAGAAATTAATCCATCTTTAACCTGATGTTTTTTCTCATAAAAATCTTTAGAAGATTCTACAGGTTTGCCTTTTATATCTTTAATAGACGAGTATGTAATGATGGTGTCTCCTTTTTTAGTTAAAAATTGAAGTTGTAATTCATCTTTACTTGTGTACTTTAAATAGTAATGCACCTGAACTCCATTGATTGCATTAGTACCTTCATCTAATAGCCCTGTAGCTTGTCCGCCACTTGTTCTATAAGTTTTTCTAGGTTTTAGAATTTGATTTTCATTTTTAAAACCTTGCTTTTTGATTTCATAAATTGGACTTAAATCATCCATAATCCAAAACGATCTACCATGTGTAGCCACAATTAAATCCTGGTCTCTTTTTTGAATTTTCAAATCGCGAATAGGAGTGTTGGGTAAATTATTGTTGAATGGAATCCAATTATCTCCATCATCAAATGAAATATATATCCCTCGTTCAGTACCTGCATACAACAGTCCTTCTACATTAGGATCCTCACGAACCACTCTACAATACTCATCACTTGGAATCCCTTTGTTTATTTTCTTCCATGTTTTACCGTTATCATTAGTTTTAAATAAGTATGGTTTTTTGTCGCCAAACATATATCTGTTAGCAGCTACATAAGCCTTGTTTTTGTTGAATTCCGAAGTAGAAATCATACTGATTAAAGCAAAAGAGGGTAATTCATTTTCAGGGATATTTACACGTGCCCAATTTGCGCCATCATTATTCGAAAAATGAATATAACCATCGTCTGAGCCTGTCCATAAATAACCTTTCTGAACTGGAGATTCTGAAAAGGTAAAGATTGTTGCATAAACTTCTGCACCTGTCATGTCCTTTGTAATAGGACCTCCGGTTGGCCCGGTTGTTTTAGGATCGTTGCGTGTTAAATCTCCACTAATAGTTTTCCAAGAATATCCTTGGTCTGTACTCACATGTACATATTGAGAAGTAACATAGATTTTCTCTGGATTATGTGGCGAAAAAACGATTGGGTATGTCCATTGGAATCTATACTTCTTCGCAGACGAAGGTGATCCAATATTCGTTTCAGGATAAACAGAAATACCTTGATATTGATTATTGATTTTGTTGTATTTACTCAAGTAACCATCGTATTCACCTCCAAAAGTTAGGTTAGAATTTAATGGGTGAGATTCAATGTAACCTGCTTCTCCACCAGCTACTGGGTACCAAGAATCTTTACCAATACTATACCAATCTGTTCTAGAATCTATTCTGATAGAAGAGTTGTCTTGCTGTGCCCCATAAACATGATAAGGGAAATCATTATCTACAGATACATGATAAAATTGAGCTGTTGGAACATCGGCATCCGTAAATGTAATTCCATTGTTAATGGTAACTTCCGCACCGCCATCATCACCAATAATAAAATTGTTAGAATTATTTGGGTTTATCCATACATCATGTGTATCTCCATGTCGAACATTAATACGTTTAAATGTTCTTCCACCATCTATCGATTTCATTGCGTTTACATTCAACACGATCAGTCCATTTTCATTTTTAGGATCTGCTTGTAAATTCATGTAATACCAAGGGCGTTGCCATAAGTTTTTATCTTTATTAATTAGATTCCATGTTTCACCAGCATCATCGGAGCGATATAATCCTCCGTTTTTATTTTCGATTAGAGCGTATAAACGATTAGAGTTTACAGGAGAAACCGTAATTCCGATTTTACCTAATATCCCAACAGGCATTCCGGGATTTGTATTTAAACATGTCCAAGTTTCACCAGCATCAACAGATTTATACAATCCACTACCATTACCACCTGAACTCATAGAATATCCATTTCTATAGGCTTGCCAAAGTGTTGCATAAATTACTCTAGGATTATTCGGGTCGATTCTAACACACATTGCTCCAGTACTATCATTTTTGGATAATACTAATTTCCATGTTTTTCCTCCATCTAAGGTTCTGTATACACCTCTTTCTTTATTCGGTTTGAAAGGATTTCCCATAGAAGAGAAATACATGATATCTGGATTCGTAGGATGAACCTCGATGTTTGCAATAGCATCGGCCATAATAGGACCTAATCTTTTCCAGGTTTTTCCGGCATTAGTACTTTTGTAAATACCATCACCGAAGGAAATATTTGAGCGCATATCGGCTTCCCCCATTCCAACATAAACAACATTAGGGTCGGAGGGAGCAACTGCAATAGCACCTACAGAACTTGATTTAAAAGTAGAATCAGATACACAATACCAGTCCATACCGGCATTATTGCTTTTCCAAACACCTCCACCAGTAGCACCAAAATAATAGGTATTTGGATCGTTCACAACACCTGTAACAGCTAATGATCGTCCTGCTCTAAAGGGGCCAATGTTTCTCCACGATAATGATTTGAAAAGAGTGTCGGGGATAGGGCTTGAAATTTTCTGTGCGAAATTATCTTGAATTGTAAATAAGCTTACAATACCTAAACATAAAAGCGTCTTCTTCATAAATGTCTTAACTTGTAAAATACAAGATAAGACTTTATAAATACATTTCTTTTAACTTATCAATTTCATTTTCGGCACTTTGTAATTCTTCTAAAAATTTTGAAGTTTTTATAGCTATTTCGTCAGGTAAGCCTCTATAATAAGCAATTCCAGATTTTAAATTGGTGTAATAATCGTTCAATTGTTTCTTCTTTTTAGGCTCATTTTCTAGGTCTTTACTAGCCAAAATCTGTTCCACCAAGTAATCGATATATAACCTTAGTTCATTAATAAACATGTTTGAACGTTGTTCATTAGTCATGATATTAGTTCTACCGTAAATATGATCAACCATGCTCGACAATGATACTATTTCTGAGAAATTAGCAATGTTTGGTCCAGGGCAAATAGTTACAGCATGATATTTCTTTAAAAATGGCGCATTATACTCCTGAGCAGCTGCGTTGCTAAGCCCAATACATAAACACTCTTTCTCTAAAATTTTATTCATCTGTACAGATCTTTCATCTTCTTCTAAATCTAAACTTGCTAATTGAGCTATTTTCAATTTCTGATATTTCTGAGATGCAGTACATAAAGCCTCACCTTCGAATTCAGTGTTCAGCGCTAAATGCTTTTCCGGACAAGGACTACCGGGTTTACCTTTATCAATGCGTTTTTGTTTTTCGATATCAGAAGAAGTTCCTTTTAGGTAATGAAAACGAACACCTAATGGAGAATTGTTGCTAAGTACAATATCATCTTTTGTAGCTTTACTCAACAGTTGCATGGTATTTTCGTCAACTGTGGTAGCTTCAGGAACTAATAAAAACGGAGTTCCCCAGCCTGTACTACTAATCTCGTAATATGATTTTAGAACATCATCTTCTTCATGCGTGCCAATTCCACCCTGTGCGGTGATGCGGATTTCAGGGCATTCTTTATATATTTTCTTATCATGCTCGATATTAAATTTTTGATATAATTCGAACAAACTGTTTTTTAATTCTTCTTTCTTATCCTTGAATTCTTGAAGGATAGGGCCCATCAAATATCCATCTGTTGCGAAGGCATGTCCTCCACAATTCAAACCAGATTCTATTCTAAATTCACTTACCCAAAATCCTTTTTTCGCTAAATATTTTCCTTGAATTAGTGCCGATCTATAATCGCTTACTTTAATTATAATTCTCTTTTTGAATTGCCCATTTTCATCAATATCAAAACCACTACATTTCTCGAGATAGTTGTATAAACGAGGGTTTAAGCCTGCAGAGAATACAATTGCAGAATGTTCTAAATCAGCATTTGCATAACCTCTAAGAGCAGCTACAGCATCCGAATGATCTTCTATAACTTGCTTGTTTTTATCTAAATTATCCTTATCTACTTTAGTCATGATGTTTACATCAATACTACCCGGCGTAATTTGATTTCTCAGAAGAGATTCAATCTTAGCTTTTTCCTGAGGATCTTCCATTTTCATCATTTTATAGAATAATTCCTTAGCTGGATGATGATTAGGAAGCATTTCAAAGTATTTCACTATTTCTGAACCCTTTTCAAAAGCTGAAGCTTTTATTTTTTCAATCTGATCTTTAACAATTGAATTAACAAGATTTAAGTAATCTTGAATTCTTTTAGCTCGGTAATCTTTAACGGAGTCTGGTATCGGAATATATTCTTTGTTGATAAAAGGATAGTAATAACTTCTCATCGATTCGATAATTCTATCTTCTACAATAGACATTACAGAATCAATACCATAACGTGCAACTTTAATAGGAGAGTCGAGCGTAAAAGCAATACCCATTACAGGGATGTGGAAAGAGTGTTTTTGTGTAATCATAATTTAATTCGCAAGAAAGGAAATTCTGCTCATACAAAAACTGACTTAAATCATAGTTTAAAAGATTCTAAAAGGATTATTTCGCATATTCTAATAAAACCATTTAAAACATACGCGAATGAAAACGATTATCGAACCATTTAAGATAAAATCTGTAGAGCCAATTTATTTCAATACGAAAGAAGAAAGGATTGCTATTCTCGAAAAAGCACATTACAATCCTTTTTTAATTCAAGCTAAAGATGTGATGATTGATTTGCTTACAGATAGTGGTACAAGTGCAATGAGCAGTGCTCAATGGGCTGGTATTATGTTGGGCGATGAGTCGTATGCAGGAAGCACTAGTTTCTTCAATTTCGAGAAGATGGTGAAGCATATTACAGGTATGCCGGTTGTTATTCCAACACACCAAGGTAGAGCTTCAGAAAAAATATTATTCAGTATTGTTGGTGGTAAGGGTAAATACATTGTAAGTAATACATTATTTGATACAACACGTGCAAACATTGAGTTCTCGGGAGCAGAAGGTGTTGATTTACTTTGTGAAGAAGGAAAGAATCCATTGGTACCTGCACCATTTAAGGGGAATATGGATACGGAAGCATTGAAGAAATTTATTGCTGATAAAGGGGCTGAAAACATTCCATTGTGCTTAATTACGGTTACGAATAATTCAGGTGGTGGACAGCCAGTAAGTATGGCAAATGTGAAAGCTGTGCATAAGATTTGTAAAGAACATAACATCCCATTATTTATTGATGCTTGTCGATTTGCCGAGAATGCTTATTTCGTTAAGCTTCGCGAAGAAGGGTATTCTAATAAAACGGTTGAAGAAATTGCACAAGAGTTATTTTCTTATGCTGATGGTTGTACCATGAGTGCTAAAAAGGATGCTTTTGCAAATATTGGAGGATTTTTAGCATTGCATAATGCTGAATTAGCAATGCATTGTAGAAATTTATTAGTTATTACTGAAGGATTCCCTACTTATGGAGGTTTAGCTGGTAGAGATTTAGAGGCAATTGCTATCGGATTACAAGAAGTAATGGATGAGAATTACTTACAATACAGAATTCGTAGTATAGAATATTTAACGAATAAATTGATTGATGCAGGTGTACCTGTAATGCAACCTGCTGGGGGTCATGCGGTTTATCTAGATGCTAAAACATTTTTAAGTCATATTCCAGTTGATCAATATCCAGGGCAAGCATTAGCAGGGGCTTTATATGAAGAAGGAGGAATTAGAAGTGTAGAAATTGGCTCTTTAATGTTTGGTAAATACGATGAAGTAGGTAACTTAGTGCCGGCACAAATGGAGCTAGTTCGACTTGCTATTCCGAGAAGAGTTTATACTCAAAGTCATATCGATTATGTTGCTGAGGTAATCATCGAAGTTTATAATAATCGCCATGGAATCAAAGGTTTAGTAATAACTGAAGAAGCGCCAATGTTAAGACATTTTACGGCCAAACTTAAAAAATGCTAAAGGTTACCAAAATATTCAGATTTGAACTTGCCCATGCAATACACGGCTATAATGGCCTTTGCAAAAATATTCATGGGCATTCTTATATACTACATGTTACCGTTGGAGCACACACACAATCTAACGAGTACTTGCCATCTACAGGGTTTATTATCGATTTTAAAGATTTAAAAAGAATAATACGTGACGCTGTGGTTACTCCATTCGACCATGGACTTATACTTTCTGAAGAATATTTAAAACATCATCCAGAAATGAAAGGAATGGAAAACCTACATGTTTGGAAAATGGAGCCGAGTGTTGAAAACATCTTACTGTACATTAAACACCAAATAGCTGATAAATTCCCTGATGGTGTATTGCTTGCCAAGCTAAAACTATACGAAACAAACGATTCTTACGCAGAATTCGACTGCTTATAGTTTTTTGGCATTATATTTGGAAAGAGATGCGCATAACTATTTCCAAATGAAAATAATTCGACTTTCCTTCTTGTTTATACTCTTGATTTTATCAAGTGCAAGTTTTGCAGATCACTTCGTAGGATACGACATGTGTCTTATCAATAAAAAGAATGCGAATGGTACTCCCACGAATATTTATAAATGGCGTTTAAAAATATTTAGAGATGTAAACGGAATTCCGATTCCGGGTTCAGCTACCTTTAATATTTATAAACAAGCCGACAACTCACAAGTTGGAGCAAGTTTTACTTGTACTAAAATTAACCCTCAAACATTTTTAACTTATCCTCCGGAAGATTGTGCACCACCACAAGCACAATTAGCAGTAGAGGTTGGTATTTATGAAAGTCCGGAAATAGACTATTCAGGTTTATCAGAAGCTGGTGGATATTATGTTGCTAGTAGTAGCTGTTGTAGAAATATTAATATCATAAACGTAGAAGGTAACTCTTCTTCATATGGGATTGTATTCACTATGGATTTTCCAAAGTTAAGTGCTGCACCTACACGTTACAATTCATCTCCTGAATTCAAGAAAAACCCATTAACAATTTTCTGTGTTGGTAAACCTTATACCTTAAATTGGGATGTAGTAGATCCTGATGGAGATTCATTATCTTTTTCATTAGCTCAGCCATTAGATGATGGAAATGTTAAGCCACATGCTTTAATTCCATATTCAGCTGGATATAATTTGAATTATAATATTATTGATGGTGTTCCAGATTTAACAATCAATCCACGTACAGGTATCATTAATTTTATCCCTACTAAACAAGGAAAATATTTGGTTGCTTTTAAAGTTGAGGAATGGAGAAAAATAAATAATGTTTATACGAAAATTGGAACTATCAGACGAGAGTATCAGTTAGAGGCAGTAATTTGTTTGGAAGCACCTCCAGTAACTGAAGATAATAATAATCAGAAAAAAGTTATTGTTGACACAATCTATTATCCGAATGATTATACTGTAACATTTACTTCTCGAGATTCTCCAACAGACTCTTTGTTCATGTTTATCTTACCGAATATTAGTCCAGGTGAAAATCTATTAAACCCAAATACACATAATGCAAAATGGGGAGAAATTGGAAGCTTATCTAGTGGTACTACTGCAGAAAATTTAATTATTGATGGAGTAGGAGTATTGCAAGGTCAATTCAAATGGACACCTAAGTGTAGTTCTGTGAGAGATAAGCCTTACAATTTTACTGTAGTTGTACGAGATCAAACTTGTCCTTCTCCTTTTTATGATTCTACATTTGTTACATTATACGTTAAGAAGAAAGATAATATCAAACCGATATTTGTAAACAAATTTCATTCTAACCCCGATACGATTAAGTCTACGCAAACAATTAGTAAACGCACTCGACAGTACTATGTTAATGCAGGAGAAAAATTTCAATTAAGTGGAGATTCACTTATTAAAACATATGATAAAGATTCTACACAGGTTGTAAATATGTACATGGTTCCTGATTATGCACATAATTCTAGAATACCTACTAACATAGTATCATTTAATGTGAACCCAGCACCAATTCACACTACAGCTACTTTTGAATGGCAAACTACTTGTTTAGATCGAAATGATACATCATATATTTTTAAAATTTACGCATTCGATGATGATTGCAAGAAAAAGGATACTGTATCATTTAACATAGAAATTTTTATTCGCGACCAACCAAATAGAAAGCCAAGGTTTGCTAGCTATTCAGCAGATACTGTTTATATTAAAGAAGGTACTACTGATAGTTTTTTTGTAGCAATTTATGATACTGTTAACAGTGTTAAAAATAAATACAGACATATTCAATTAATTCCAGATCTTACTGATTTTGCTTACATGCAAACACAAGGTGGAAGTATGATTCAGTTTTCAAAACTTGATGGCCCTGATAGTTTAAAGGTTAAATTTACATGGTCGCCAAATTGTGCGAATATTAGACTAGAACCCTATAGATTATTTATGAGAACAGTTGATGAGGCTTGCCCTACATTAACATCATACGATACAGTTTATGTGTTTGCTGCTGGTCCGTATAACTCTGCACCTGAGTTCAGAGATAAAAATGACATAACATTTAGTATAGTAGATACAAGTATCTATGGTGGTGATCAGTTTGATTTCAAATTGTTTGCAGTAGATACAAATCAACGATTCGATTCAGTTTATATCACATTAGACCAAACATCTGAAATTGCAAACCCTACCATTGTAAGCAATATTGCATATGTAATTCCTGCAAGTGGTAAA